>Ga0099364_10000842_pt1 | contig 52053 bp, 51 predicted proteins | sample TergutTh196P3_FD_73070 | JGI IMG/M metagenome (GOLD analysis project Ga0099364, IMG submission 73070) | Microcerotermes parvus P3 segment gut microbial communities from Pointe-Noire, Republic of the Congo - Th196 P3 | ecosystem: Host-associated > Arthropoda: Insects > Digestive system > Gut ... | reverse complement strand
CATTGCCCAACGAAAAAAGACGATATTCTTTTTTACCGTAGTGGTTGTTGCTTTTTCGTTATACGGTCTTTCAAAACTGATCATCGATAATGTAATGGTTGAATACTTCCGGCAGGACACCGATATTTACCGGTCTGATGATTTTATCCGGCGGCAGTTCGGCGGTTCCAAAGTGATAAGCGTTGTCGTGCATGCCGACAGCCCTGAGGTCACGCTGCGGCCGGATACCCTTGCCGCCATGGACGGCTTGTCGGCTTTTTTACAGCGCTCTGTTCCCCATGTCGGCAAAGTTATGGGCTTTACCGATTTGGTAAAACGGATCAATCAGGTTTTCAATGCCAACGAAAGCCCCGACGGTTTACCGGCAAACAATAATGTTATATTTTGCGATGAAGATGGTGTTTGTATAATTGATTTTGATGACGATTTTGAAACAGGCGATATCCCGTTTGATTTTGGCTTTGGCAGTTTTGGTTTTGAAGATGATTCTTCACACCTGCATGACGAAAGACCCGACCATCTGACCACTGATATTCCAATTAATGATTTTAATAATCAAGTGGTCAGGTATTTCACCCAACATGATCTGCTTGAATTACTTGACCGGGCGGGAAATCATTTCCGGGGCATGAATGCCAACGATCTTGTCTGGGAACTCAAGCGGCAGATTAATTACGAGGGCGCTTCTTACTACGAAATTCCCGTTGACCCGAAACGCTACGGCTTGAGAACACCCGCTGATTTACAACGGCTTGTTTCAAATTATCTGGTCCTCCTGTCGGGAAACATCGGCGCTTATGCCAATGATCCGCTGGAGCCGACCGCGATAAAAGCGCTCGTGCAGCTTCGTACCATGGGAATGGAAGACAGCAATGCCATTTTTGACGAGATTGATCGGTACGTTACGGCAAACTTTCCTCCTGATGTATCGGTTACCATGGGCGGAACAACCATGGTAGAACGGTCACTGAACAGCCTCGTGGTACAATCGCAAATTATTTCAATGGTATTATCGATTATTTGTGTGTTTATCATTATTGCCATTTCCAATAAATCCCTGATTGCCGGCTGTATCGGCATTATCCCATTATCAATCTCCATACTGCTCAACTTTGCCATTATGGGTTTTGCGGGGATCAAACTCAACCTGGGCACATCGATGGTGGCCGCTGTTTCCATAGGAGTCGGGATTGATTACACGATTCACTGTATCGAAGCATACAAGCGCGAATATCGCGCAACAGGCGGAACAGGCGATTTTCTGCAGCGGGTATTTTTCAGTTCCGGTAAGGCAATCATCATCAATGCCGTATCCGTCGGTGCCGGATTTGCGGTATTGCTCTTTTCCAGTTTTGTCATGCTTGCCGATTTTGGCCTGCTTATTGCCGTTACCATGTTCTCCAGTGCCCTCGTAAGCCTGACTGTACTGCCCGCATTGCTTGGGTTGATTAAGCCAAAATTTGTGACGGGGTAAACTTTGGGAAATAGCAGAACAAAGAATACAGGGCATTGAGTTTTATTAAATATTATGTCATAATTTCATTGTTATGAGCGATATAATTCGATATTTTGATGATGTTTCCAAGAGTCTTGTACAATACCTGAATGTAGTTTTGCAAAAAATTTCCACTGAATATTGGGATGAATTAGTTGTATCGAACCTTTCCTACAATCAGGAGCAGCAAGTCAGGCAAAAATTTATTAAAGGTCTTGACGGATTGGATTTGGCAGGGTTACTCAGAATATTTGATAAAAACTGGGATGCAATAAAAAGGATAAATAACCTGGCTTATGAAGACAGGCATTTTATTAAGGAAATGCAATCGGTTCGCAATCGATGGTCCCATGTACCATTAGAAGGTTATGGGCAGGATGATACATATCGTGATTATGATACAATCCAACGTGTTCTTAAACTTTGTGATGCAGATAAATCCGTCATTGCAAAAATACAAAAGGAAAAAATGACAATGGCATCTGATCAAATTTCCAATAATCAAGACTGCAGTGAAAAACAGGTGCCTGCAATAAATACAGAAACCGAAGACAACCAAAAATATAAACCCGGGCAAATGGTTGTCCTTAGGTCTGATTCGTCTAAATTTGGCCCCGTAATTAGTATACAACAAGGCTCGCCAGAAGATATTGTTCAAGTTTTTATTGAAAATACAATCCAAACGTATTATCCATCACAACTGGACATATATGCTGCAAAAGCGCCTCAGATTCTGTCTTCAGAACGATTCCATGCGTATCGTTCTGCTCTGGAGATACTACATCCGGGGATGGCTAGCCTGTATTCAATAAATGCTGCGCGGGTTGATTTTATCCCATATCAATACAGGCCTGTATTAAGGTTTATACGGGCGGATCGTCCGCGTATGCTTATTGCTGACAGTGTCGGTGTTGGTAAAACAATAGAAGCTGGTCTAATTTTGCGTGAATTACAGGCCAGGAAGGATATTAACTCAATAGTAATAATTTGTCCAAGACCTCTTGTAACAGAGTCAAAATGGAAAAATGAAATGAAACGTTTTGACGAGGATTTTGAACATTTAGACGGAAATGATCTGAGATATTGCATAGAAGAAACACATTTAGACGGAGAATGGCCGGCAAGAAAAGACAGGGTCATAATTTCATATTCCAAATTTAATAAGGTAATACAAAATGGCCAGGGAAGATTCATTGGACTTACCAATCTCAATCCGCCGCCTCATTTTGATTTGGTAATAGTAGATGAGGCGCATCATATACGCAATACTGATACGGATGCTTATAAAACTGTTAAATATTTTTGTGAAAATGCAGAAGCGGTTATTTTTCTTACAGCTACTCCAATTCAGCTTGGGGACAACGATCTATTTGTACTCTTAAATCTTTTACGCCCTGATGTAATTATTGACAGGCAAAGTTTCGAACATATGGCTGAACCTAATCCGTTTATTAATGCTGCGGTATCCGCAATGCGTGAGCAGACTGCAGACTGGAAAAATAACGCTTTGGGTTTACTTAATAAGGCGGCAGAAACCCCATGGGGTAAGACTGTATTAACGAAAAACTTTGATTTTATCGATGTTCGTGATAAACTCAGTCAAAATGAAATATCCAGAGAAGAACGGGTAAGAATTATTACAGCCACAGAAAATCTCCATACTTTTTCCGGTATTATTAACAGGACACGCCGCCGCGATATTGACAAATTCACTACAAGAGATCCAAAAACCATAGCAATTCCTTTTACACCTGAACAACAAGAATTACACGATTCTCTTTTGAAAATTCAGGCGGATATTTTCACACGAATTCATGGGAACCAAAATGTCGCATTTATGTTGACTACAGTAAGGAGACAGGCGGCAAGCTGTATTTTTGGACTAAAACCCAAGCTGGAAGAAATGCTTACCCGCCATGCGGATAAACTATTTGCTGACGAATTTTTAAATGATGCTGTAGATGATACATTTGTAAATGATTTTGATTTAAGCGCAATACGTTCAATTGAAAATGAGATAGAAAAAATTATTGCTCTTGCTGAAAATCTTGGGGAAGAAGATCCAAAATTTGACGAACTTAAGCGGATTATTTCAGAAAAACTAGTTTTAGAAAATCACAGAGTAATGCTTTTTAGCAGTTTTAGGCACACTCTACATTATCTTGAAACGAGGTTAAAAAATGACGGATACCGTGTTGGTCTTATACATGGCGGTATACATGATGAGCAACGAGTTGATTATAGAAAATGTTTTGAAAAGGCAAAACAAGACCCTGAAGCTATCGATGTTTTACTTTTTTCTGAAGTAGGCTGTGAAGGGCTGGATTATCAGTTTTGTGATTGTTTGGTTAATTACGATCTTCCCTGGAATCCCATGAGGATTGAACAGCGTATCGGGCGCCTTGATCGGAACGGACAAAAAAGTGAAAAAGTTGTTATCTACAATATGGTAACACCCGGAACTGTTGATTTTGATATTTATGACCGTTGCCTTAAGCGTATAGGCGTATTTGAAGAATCAATAGGTGATTGCGAGGAGATACTCGGTGATGTTACCGTTAAAATAAAAAAAATAGCTGAAGATTTTACATTGAGTGATGAGCAAAGGAAGGAAAAACTTGAATTGCTTAAAGATCAAGAAGTCGGAAATATTCAGGAAAAACTGCGGCTGGAAGATGAACAGTATAACTTTATTGGCCTTAAACTGCCAAAAGAACAATTTGACAAGGAAATTGATAATGCGACGAATTTCTATTTGAGTCCAGCTTCTATTGAACGCCTCATTAACCTTTATCTACAGGATATAATGGGTATAAAACAAGATGTAATTTTAGGAAAAGAATCCCTTAAGACTTTACGTATCTCAGTTGAAGTACGCAATGCTTTATTACTTGATTACCGGAAATTATCACCCCGAAGAAAAAAAACAAACATACTATGGGAAAGGTGGCTTCAAGGTTCCAACCAGCATCTCGCTATTACTTTTGATTCGGAATGTGCGGCTAATAACCCTAATGCTGTTTTTTTAGCTCCTTTCCACCCTCTTGTCCAACAGGCTTCCAAGCATTTTGTAGTTAAAGAGAAAATCATTGTCAATTTAGAAGTCTTAACTAATGATGTTACGCCCGGTAAATATCCATTTGCTATTTACCAATGGGAATATAATGGAGTACGTGAAGATCAGTGTTTTAAAGTAGTAACTGATTCTGATGATATTGCAGAACATATTGATACTCTGCTGCAAAAGGCAGTTGATTTCGAATCAAATTATATAGTGATAACTGATAAAATGATTGCGGATTTTAATTCAAGGCATCATGCTATCTGGGAAATAGAAAAGAATAATCATTTGGCAAGAAACGAACAGATCGTTAATAGTCAAAAACAGAGTCTTACTGCCAGTCATAATGCCCGAATTGCATTATTGGATGAACGGATAAATAATTCACATGATGAGAGTATACGCCGTATGCATCAGGGAGAAAAAAACAAGGCGGATGCGGACTATTCTCGTCATTTACATGCCCTCGATGAATCTCAGTTGCGTGTAGATTTGAAATTTAATGCTGTGGTTTTTGGAATGCTAATAGTAAAGGAAAATGTAGATGCACTCTGACTATGATAAAATCCGTGAAAATAATATTCGTGATTACGGTGTAAAAACGTCTCATCTTAAGTTATTAGGTGAGAAACTCTATACTGAAAAAACTCATTTTATCTTTGAACTTTTGCAAAATGCTGAAGATGAAGGTGCCACGGAAATTCAATTTAATTTACTCCCTGACAGACTGGAAGTATTACATAACGGGAAGCCTTTTTCAGAAGCAGATGTTAAAGGAATTTGTGGTTTTGGAGATGGACCAAAAGAAGGTGATTTCACAAAGATTGGTAAAATTGGAATAGGGTTTAAATCAGTTTATGTGTTCACAAATTCACCAGAGATTCATTCTGATGATGAACATTTTAAAATTGAACACTATGTTCGCCCTTTTTTAATTAAAAAAAAGAATATTCCTAAACCATGGACTACTCTTATCATATTACCATTTAACCGTAATGACGAAATGAATAGTGAAACTTGTTGTCAATTAATCGGTAAAGGTTTAAGGGAATTAAAATTAAGGTCTATCCTGTTTCTAAGAAACATTAAAAATTTAAAATTTTGCTTACTAGATGATGAAAATGGCAATTATTCAAGGATAGAAACGCCAAATCAACATAGTCGTACAGTAAGATTAAATGGAAGAATTAATCAAACAACTCTAAAAAATGAAAAATGGCTTGTCTTTGATAGAAAAATTAATTTATCAGATGATGATAATAAAAAAAGTAAAGTATTTGTTGAAATAGCTTTTAAAAATGACATTGTTAAAATTGATGATAATATGAAAAATATAATAATCAAAGATGAAGATACTCCTTTAACTGTATTTTTTCCAACAGAATTGGAAACGAAATTCGGATTTTTATTACAAGGCCCATATGTAACTAATTCCTCACGCAATAGCATTCCCTATGATGATGAGTGGAATATAAAACTTATAAAAGAAACCGCACTGCTTTTTAATGATGTTTTACCGCAAATAAGGGATATGAATTTAATGACAATGTCATTTTTTGAGTCTTTACCAATAAAACCGGAAAACTTTAATAAAGATAATATATTTTACCCTATCTCTCAAGCAATTTTAGAAATATTTAGAAATAAAGAGTTATTACCAACATCAGACGGCAAAACATTTGTATCTGCACAAAATGCAAAAATTGCTCGGGGTATTGATTTGCGTAAACTAATTAACGATACAATGCTAAATGACCTTTTTAATACAAAAAGTTTAAAATGGCTTTCTGATTCTTTTCCTCAAAATCCTGAGAATAATATATATAAATATATTACGGGTGATAATTTTCTGAAAATAGAACCAATAGAAGCTGAAGATTTTTGCCGAAAAGCTGTGAATTCAAAATTTTTCGAAAAATATACCGATAATATTGAATGGTTTAAGGAATTATATATTTTTATTAGTGCCAGAGAATCTTTATGGAGGAAAGGTCATGGATATTTAAGAGATAAACCATTTATTCTTTTAGAAGATAATAGTATTAAGCCCCTTTTTCAAAATATTAACGATGAAACGGCTTTAATTTATTTACCATTAGATAATACCCCTGCATTAAAAAGCGTGAAAAAAGCTTTATTAGAAGATGATAAAGGCAACGAAGTCAAGACCTTTTTTAAGGAAAAATTAAAAATAATGGAATGGAAAGACATTGCGGATGTCATTACTAATATTATTCCAAAATATCAACATAACTTGAAAGATATATCTTTTGATGAACATTTTAAAGATATAAAAAAAATATTCAATGTATTTATTAAAGGTACAGAAGAAGAAAGAAAAAACCTTTTGTTATTGCTAAAGGAAATTTGTTTTATTTTAACTGAAAATATACATGGGAAAATAATTGGTTTTAAGAAGCCAAACGAAGTGTATTACAAAAATTTAGATCTAGAAATATATTTTGCATTTAATGAAGAAGTTGGATTTGTATCTAAAAATTATGATGAATTATATTGTAATTTTCTAAAAATATTGAATGTTAATGACCAAATAAGAATAAAAAAATCAGAAAGTGACTATAGAAATTACGTAAATCTACCTGGTAAACGTGGTTTTCGATATAGACGAGGTATAAATAACTATGATCCTGATATCAGAATAGAAGACTTACGGCAAAATCTTCTAATTTTCAATAATGACCATACCATATCAGAAAAAGAAAAAATGGTATCTTTTTCAAGATATTTGTGGAATAATATTGCAATAAAATATTTTTATTGCATTAAGGGGAAAATAGAAAAATCAACTAACCAGAATTACATAAACAGTTTTTTTTATGATGATATATCTGAATTCGGCATGTTATTAATTAATACTGCATGGCTGCCTAATAAAAACAATGATTTTTTTAAGCCATCTGAATTAAAATTCAGTGAATTACCGGAAGGTTTTCAAGAGAATGAAAATTTAATCCGTAAACTGGGAATGAAAAAGGATTTAATTGCTTTGTTGGCAGCTAAAATAGATATTCCCGAAGAAGATATTATATTTATGCAAAATAATCATGATGCTTTTAAAAGATGGAAAGAAGATGAAGAAAGAAAGCAAATGGCAACAGCTTCTTTCCCTGACAAAGTGACAAAAAACCCAGAGCTCAGAAAAAAAAGGGTGAAAGAAATAGCAAAAGAAGAAGTAGATAGAATTAAGGTAACAAGACAAGTAACTATTCCTGTAACAGGGGATGAAGGTATAAGAGCAAAAAAATATCTTGAAGATAATTATAAAGATGAGAATAATATAATGCGTTGCCAAATGTGTGGTACTGATTATAATACAAGAGAATCTCCCTTTGAATATGACGGAATCTGGCATTTTGAAGCTTACCGCTTTCTCCCGTCACCAAGAAATAAATTACATACACAAAATAAACTTGCATTATGTCACAATCATGCTGCAATGTTTGCTTTTGCTTCAATAGAAGAAAGAGAAAGAATAGAGAATGACATTCTTAATATTAATACTGAAGATGAGCGTTCTGTTGAAATTAACCTTGTTGGAAAAACCATGAAAATTTGGTTTACTCAGGATCACATAAATGATCTTAAGGACATTCTGGAACAAAATAAAGAAGGAACATCAGAATGAAGCATATTTCCATTCGTCTCCCCTGGCATGACCGGGGATGGGACGGCTGTATATGCATATACCTTGGGCATAAGGCTTACCCCTCCTCCCTCCTAATTCCTCCCTTCTAACTTCTCACTTCCACATGCTATACTTAACTCATGAAAAACACATTAATGCTTTTAACCCTGCTGGTAGCCGTATCGTTCACCCTTCACGCCCAGACTGCCGAATCTATTGTCAGAGCGTCAAGAGACAGGATTTCCGCTGAAACGATTTCTACACGGTCACGAATGGTGATTCGTGCCAGAGACGGTTCTGAATCAGTACGGCTGATCGACCAGTACTCAAAAGACGGGCAGCAAGGGGCGCGTACCGTGATTGTGTTCCAGCAGCCGGCCAGTGTGGCGGGGACACGGTTCCTTACCATGGAGAATCCGGGCGGAGCTGACAACCGCTGGATTTTTCTGCCCGCCGCTGGAAGGGTACGGCGCATTGCCGCATCGGAAGGTTCCGGCAGTTTTATGGGAACGGATTTTTCCTACGACGATATTTCCTCGACGAGCCGCGGCGTTGATCTTGATACCCATACTCTGCTGAGGGAAGAAACGTATAACAATGCAGCCTGTTATGTGATTCAATCGGTGCCAAAAGACAGCTCGTATCAATATTCAAGGATGATTCAATGGATAACAAAAGATGCGCACATTATCACGAAAATAGAATTGTATGACAGAAGGAATACGCTCGTTAAAACCGTTGAAATGTCCGGTATCAGAGACATTCAGGGAATTCAAACGGTCACCGTTACGAGAATGACCACCCATGCGGCGGGAACATCCACCACCATAACGAATGAAATTGTCAGATACAACGATCCCATTCCGGAAAGGGTTTTTACCACTGCATATCTTGAGACAGGAAGAGCGCAGTAAAGTTTTCTGAATACGGCGGCCGGATAATACCGAACTCAGTAACAAACGCAGTGATCAAGCTGTGATCGGTAACGTCAAAAGCAGGGTTATAAACATTTACATCCGGAGGCGCCATTCGTTTCCTGTACCACATTTCGGTAATTTCCTCTCCCTTCCGTTCCTCAATGACAATACAGCTTCCATCGTTAGTCGACATGTCAATCGTTGATGACGGGGCGCAGACGTAAAACGGTATACCGTAATGCTGCGCGATGATAGCCAATCCGGAAGTGCCGATTTTATTGGCAGTGTCCCCATTGGCTGCTACCCGGTCACAACCGACAAAACAGGCGTTAACCCAGCCATTTTTCATTACCATACTTGCCGAGTTATCGCAGATGACCGTCGTGTCCACTCCGGCATTGACCATCTCGAAGGCGGTAAGTCGTGAGCCTTGCAGCAATGGCCGTGTTTCATCGCAATACACCCTGAGGTTCATGCCTCGTTCCCGCCCTATGTGTACCGGCGCCAATGCTGTGCCGTAACGTATCGCGGCAAGCTGCCCGGCATTGCAGTGGGTCAGTATGCCGTCACCATCCTTGATTAGTTCCAGTCCGTATTCACCGATTGCTGTGCATACCTGAATATCTTCATTGATGATTTTCAACACTTCGCTGCGAAGGAGACATTTAAGTTTTGCCGGATTTTCTCCCCGGTGGTCAAGCACGACTTTGTCCATCCTATTCAATGCCCAGAACAGATTTACCGCTGTGGGTCTGGATGACGCAAGGTAATTTTTTGCTTTTGTAAATTCATGGTAAAAATCATCAAAAGAATTTGTATCTATTTCCAATGCTGCAAGGTAAACGCCTATGGCTGCTGCGACCCCTATTGCCGGCGCACCTCTTACTTTAAGGAGACAGATTGCCTGGAAAATGTCTTCCTGTTTTGTCAAATTGAGAATTTTTATTTTCTCCGGGAGCTGGGTCTGATCAATAATCTTAAGCGCTTTTTTTTCTTCATCAAGAGCAACGGTATCAATGGATAAAATGTTGTTTGCCATATTATTTTTTTAACAAAGGCAGGACATAGTTATCTACTTCGCGGCGGAGTTTTTCCAGATCGATGGTTGTAAGATCGCCGTTTTCATAAAGAATGCAGCCCTGCACCATAGTAATGCACACATCGCTGCCTTTTGCCGCATATGCTACTGCTGCGCACGGGTCATTCAGCGGGAAAAGGTGGGGCGCATCAAGGTTTAACATGATAAGGTCGGCGTCATAGCCGACGACGATTCTGCCGGTTTCATTTTCGCGGCCTTGTCCAATAGCGCCGTTTACCGTAGCAAGTTTGATTGCTTCGTAAGCGGGCATTGTTGACGGATCCTTTGTCAAGTATTTTTGCAACAATGCGGCAGTTTTAATTTCTTCAAACAAGTCGTGGTTGTTGTTGGAGCAGACCCCGTCGGTACCCAGCGCAACATTCAGACCGCGGTCAATCATCTGCGTCACCGGAGCAATACCCGATGACAATTTTAAGTTACTGATGGGGCAGTGCGCCGCCGTTGCCCCATTGGCCGCCAGTATGTCCATATCGTTTTGAGTGAGCCAGCAGCAGTGGGCGGCAGTGGTTTTGCGGCTGAACACACCATTCTCATGCAATATCTCCGTTGGGGTCTTACCGTATTTTTTAACACAATTATTGTGCTCAAACTCTGTTTCGCTTAAATGCACTTGCAACCGCAAGACATTCTCGGCTGCAAAGGCAACGCTCTTTTGCCATGCTTCAGGGCCTGAAGTATATTCCGCATGAATTCCCGCATCCACGATAAGCCGTCTGTCTTCGTTACCCTTGCAGATTGCCAGAACTTCGCGTGTTTCAATGGTACTGGGATCTTTTTCAAAATCAAAATTCTCCATGTCGAGGCATAACAGAGCATTCGTGATATTTGCTTTCATGCCGGATTCCAGTACAGCTTCGGCAATCAGGGGAAGCCGGAAATACATATCGGTGCAGCTTACAACGCCAAACCGGATGCTTTCGGCAAGGCCCAATCTGATGCCCGCCGCAATACAGCGTTCGTCAAGCTTGCTCTCGGCGGGAAACACATGGTCAAACAGCCATTCCTGGAGCTTGTAATCATCGGCATACCCCCGCAGAAGGGCCATGGGCAGATGGGTATGAGAATTGATGAGGCCGGGCATCAGGAGCCGCCGGCTCCCGCTGATAACCCGCGCGGCTTTTTCCTGCGGAGGCGTTGCACCCACATACGTTACTTTTTGACCTGTTACTCCGACATAGCCATGCAGCAGGACAGGCGATGTGTCGTTCATGGTTATTACCGTAATATCATTAAATAAAATATCCATAGTTTTATCCTTTTTGAGTTATTCACTTTATAAAACTGTATCATAATTTTTATGGATATGGTATATTATCACAATGAGTATCATCCGGGATAAATCACTGGCGGCGGCCGGGCTTGCGAAAATTAACTGGGTAAAAGATTTTATGCCTGTATTAAGCAGGCTTGAAAAAAAACTGGCGGTGGAACAGCCGTTAAAAGGCCTGAAAGTGGCTGTATGCGTGCATCTGGAGGCAAAAACTGCCTACCTTGGCCTTGTCTTACGGTCCGCAGGAGCGGAAATTACCGTTACCGGATCCAATCCGCTTTCCACCAAAGATGAAATTTGTGCCGCGTTGGACAGCCTGGGAGTAGAAGTCTTTGCATGGCACGGAGCAACGGATCAGGAATATCACGACCATCAGGTGAAAGCCCTGGAATTCTGTCCCGATATCATCATTGATGACGGCGGTGATCTGGTGAACCTGCTTCACGATGAAATCCCCCACTGTGCGAAAAATATGCTCGGCGGCTGCGAGGAAACTACGACAGGGATTCACCGATTGCGTGCCCGCAGCAATGCCGGAAAGCTGGGCTTCCCCATGCTTGCCGTTAATGATGCCAAATGTAAGTACCTGTTTGATAATCATCATGGTACAGGGCAGTCTACATGGGACGGGATTATGTATTCCACGAATAACATGGTTTCCGGCCGTACGGTTGTGGTAGCCGGGTACGGTTACTGCGGATCGGGAATAGCTAAACGGGCAAGCGGTTTGGGAGCAAATGTTATTGTCACGGAAATTGACCGTTTCAAGGCGCTCGAAGCAGTCATGGACGGTTTTCGCGTAATGCCCATGACGGAGGCAGCTCCGTTAGGCGATATTTTTGTTACGGCCACCGGCTGCAGCAAAGTTATTACCACAGAACACTTCAAGCTGATGAAAAACAATGTTCTGTTGGCCAATGCCGGGCATTTTGACGTGGAGGTTGACCGCTCCGCGCTGGATGCAAACTGTACGAAAAAGGAAACCCGTAAACCGTTTATCGACGGATACCACATGCCCTGCGGCAAGGTGCTGAACCTGCTGGCAGAAGGCCGTCTGGTCAACATAGTTGCCGGCAACGGGCATCCCGCCGAGATTATGGACTTAAGTTTTGCCATTCAATTACTCAGCGTGCTGCACATAGCAAAAAACGGCAAACAGCTCAAGCCTGCGCTTCACAACATTCCGCAGGAGATAGACGACGAAGTGATCCGCATTAAACTGGAAGCCATGGGGATCGATATCGATATTCTTACAGCCGAACAGTCGGCTTATTTGAATAGCATGTAGCGCAATTCATGAAACAGTATGCTATTCGTTTCGTCAATTTGCTGGCGGGTAATATTCTCTTTGCATTGGGAATTGTTTTAACTTTAAGGGCAAATATTGGCTATGCCCCCTGGGATGTTTTACATGCAGGTTTATCACAAAAAACCGGGCTAAGTTTTGGATTAATATCTATTATTGTAGGATTATTGATAAATGTAATAGTCCTGATTTTGGGTGAAAAAATCGGGTTGGGAACACTGTCAAATATGGTATTGGTTGGTTTATTCATTGACGCCATTTTGACGCTTAATATCATACCTCTGCCAACACAATTGCCATTCAATATTTTGATGCTTATTGGCGGATTGTTCGTAATTTCTCTGGGATCATATTATTACATAAAATCAGCTTTTTGCGCCGGGCCGCGGGACAGTTTAATGGTGGCATTGGTAAGAAAAACCCGTCTTCCGATAGGAATATGCCGCAGCCTGGTAGAACTGACTGCGTTTATCGGAGGATGGCTGTTAGGCGGCATGGTTGGAGCGGGAACCGTTATTTCGGTCATTGGAATAGGGTTTTGCATTCAAGTAACATTTATGCTTCTCCGGTTTGACCCCACTAAAGTCAAACACGAAACATTTTTGGATACTTTTTTCAAAGGAAAAAAGTGACTGACACCACCTTATGAGCTCTTTCCTTAAAAATAGCCCTTATTTATCCAAATAATTTGCAAAAAGCCCCAATTTGCCCTGCCTGAAAGCCTCCAGGCAGCACCTGAACTTACACTATCAGCGATGTACAACTGAAATAATTGCAGAAATATATGCTTAAAAACATGGTAAAGCGGGTGTCGGTGGCAAGTGCGCCGCGAAGCGGTGTGCTTGGCCGCCGACGGGCCCCGCATAAGCATATCTTAGGGCATATATTTCTGTATTGTTTTAGTTCTGCAGGAGCCTCACTTTTCCCTTTTTTCTTGATTTTAAATGCCGATAATCAAAACATGATAAGAGGATGGTATACCGCAGCTAGCGGGATGCAGGCGCAGCAGTGGCGGCTTGATGCAGTGGCGAATAATCTCGCCAATGTGAATACTGACGGTTATAAGCGGGATGTGGCATCTTTCAAAGCCTTTCCGGAACTGTTGATTAGGCGAATGAATGATGATGGGGTGCATTTAATCCCCTTTGGCTCGGCGGATGCGGCTCCTATTATTGGGAAAATGGGCACCGGAGTAGAGCTTAACGAGCTGTATACCAGCTTTGAGCAGGGAGCATTCAAGGAAACTGCCAGCGATTTTGACCTGGCTTTGGACGGCAAGGGCTTTTTCTGCGTTGATACTCCCTGGGGTGAACGGTATACCCGTAACGGCTCGTTCCATCTGGGGAAAGAAGGGTATTTAATGACCAAAGAAGGCTACCCGGTGCTGGGCGAAAACGGCCCAATCATGGTAAAAGCCAATAATTTTCAAATTGACCAGGAAGGCAGGATATGGGTTAACGCCGCCATAAGCGATGATCCCGAGGTAATGGTCAGCCGTGAAGGCAATACCTGGGAAGAGCCCATGCTGCTTGATATTCTCAAAATAGTCGAATTCGAAGTTGACCGCTACCTGCAAAAACAGGGTTCCAGCCTGTACCGGGAAAGTGATACATCCGGTCCAGCCATGGTAATCGAAGGCGAAAGACGGCCGGTTGTTGTCCAGGGCTTCCTGGAAGCGGCAAATGTAGACCCCGTGGTAGAAATGGTGCAAATGATCGAGATAAACCGTTCCTACGAGGCAAATCAAAAGATAATTCAGGCTCATGAATCGGCGCTTGGTACGCTGATAAATCAAGTCGCAAAATATGGTTGATAAAGGAGAATGATACACCATGGTTAGAAGTTTATGGACCGGCGCATCCGGCATGATAGGTCAGCAGGCCAATATTGATACAATTTCCAATAACCTTGCCAACGTGAACACTCACGGCTATAAAAAACAGCGTGCGGGTTTTGAGGATCTGATTTATCAGACTGTCAGAGTTGCCGGGACACCCGCCACAGAACACACCGTTGTTCCGGTGGGGGTTCAGATGGGGCATGGCGTTAAACTTGCCGATACCCAACGGGTTTTTTCTCAGGGCAGTCTGCAGGCAACCGATGTGCCTACCGACATGGCAATTGCCGGAGACGGTTTTTTCCGGATACAAATGTACGACGGTTCCTGGGCTTATACTCGCAACGGCAATTTTAAGGTTGATTCCGACGGACGGATGGTTACAAGCAACGGTTACTGGTTGCTGCCCGAGGTCATCATGCCCGAAGGTTTCCTCCCCGAAAGAATCACCGTTTCACAGGATGGCAGGGTAATGGTCATGGTTCCCGCAATAGATCAGAACGACCCAATCGAAGTAGGCCGCATTGAACTGTACCGTTTCCCCAATCCTGTTGGTCTTACCGCTGTGGGTGATAATTTATTCAAGATAACACAGGCATCCGGCGATCCCATCCCCGGCAGGCCTGGCTTTGACGGCATGGGCACCATTGCCCATAAATTTCTGGAAATGTCGAACGTTGCAGTCGTGCAGGAAATGGTCAACCTGATCGTTGCCCAGCGCGCGTATGAGTTCAATTCCCGTGCAATCCAAACAAGCGACAATATGCTGGGAACGGCGACAACGCTGAAAAGGTAAAAGTTAAGAGGTAAGAGATGGAACTGAGCAGTTTGAGCGCTGCCGGGTTGACCGGCTCAACATACATTGAAAATCACCGGCTGGGCGGAAATGTCGGCGGTAATATTTCCAGTTTCGAAGATATGCTCAGAAGAACTTCTGAGACCCAGACTGCGTCGCCTCAGACTTTGTCTGAACCGGCGCCGGTTTCTTCCCGGCATGCCGTTATTGACAGGGACAGCAAACTGTATGAGCAGTGTGTTGAACTGGAAATATTTCTGGTAAAAACGCTTATCAGCAGCATGAGAAACACCGTTCAGAAATCAGGCCTTATCGAAGAAGGTTTTGCCGGTAAAATGTACGAGGATATGCTCTACGATGAATATGCCCGGGATTTTGCCCTTAATGCCAACTTCGGCATGGCCGAAATGGCCTACCTTGAACTCACCGGACAGCGCGGTAAGACAGTTATTAGATCATAATTTAACGCCGCATGTTTTCAGCATTATCTCATACATTTTCAAAAGTAATTGAGACATATCCATCCCGGTATATCCTTTTTCATTATCCCCAATCCCCAACAGGGAGCGGCTGGAAAAAGCATACAGCAGGCTGGAATGTGTTTTTGCCCAAAAATCGGCATCAGTGTCCTTGCGAAGTATGCCAAATTCCATCAATGTATGTATGAGTGTTTTGATGGCTTTTTCGTTGTTTAAAATAAACTGTTGGGAAACAAATTCACGAACAGCGGGGTTGCGGTGCTGCTCCTGCAGAATCACGTATAGCTGCTTCAGATAGTATTCTTCTTTGCCTTCCGGGAAAACAAGCTTCATACAGGACAAAATCCCTTCTGCGGTGGGGTTTTCCTTAAGGGTATGCAGCCTGTCATAAAAAAAAGATTTATCGTGTATTTCCGAATGTTCTTTCAGAATATATTCCAAAATCGCGTTTTTTGACGGAAAATGATTGTATAATGATGCCTCTTTGATACCGGCGGCAGTTGCAAGTTCGCGGATAGTTGTTTCCGTATAGCCCTTTGAGGCAAAAAGATCAGTGGCACACACCAGTATTTTATGCTTTGTTGAGGTTATTTCCATGTATATCTTGACAATTATCAGGCAATTTTCTGTCGCATTCTACACCTAAAAATGAAATAATTCCCCGTAAAACAGCAATGTAATGCCCTAAAGGCCTGCAATGTGGGGCCCGCCTGCGGCCAAGCGCACCGCGCCCGCGCGGCACGCTTGCCGCAGGCACCCAGCGTTGCGTTCATTTTGGGCGCGTACCTTTGGTACGAACATTACTGCCGTATTCAGTAGACCTTCAATAGGGAGATGCTTTACTGATGGGGAAGAAAGGACACCCGCCTAATCATGTTATGACATATATTTCTGCCTTATTCGGTGTACCATCAATTCGTGCCTGTCACAGTTACATTATTTCTAGCAAACCATATTCATCGTTAATATATAATTCAACGATAGAGGGTTTAGCTTGTAAAATAATCAACTCCATCTGTTTTCTGTTAATATTACCTGTTTTGATTAATACAACTTTTGGCGGATATCCTTTCATTTCAAGAAAGTTCAAGAAATCGGTATCCTGTGTAACGATTGTATAGCCATGCTTTTTTGCATATTGCCATATTTCTTGATCTTTAGCAGGGAGTTGGAGATCTGTCTTGTTTACATGAATACATTCGCCAAAATTTTTTTCGAAAAAAGAGCTCAAACGCCATGAAATATTTGCATCAAGCAACAACTTCATGAACAAAGACCTTGGTTATTTTATCTCGTACTGCGGCAAAAGCCAAAGCTGCCCGGATGTGCACTTCCTGTAATTCCGGGTAATCTTCTGTTATTTCCGGTATGTCCATACCAGCGGATAGCCACCCGAGTATATTGCCAACACTGATACGTGTCCCTTTGATACAGGGCTTACCAAAGCAGATTTCAGGGTCAACAGATATATAAGATAAAAGTTCTTGCATATTACCAATAATAGTAAAAAAAAATAAAATTGTAAAGGTCACGATCTGGTGACAGTCATCTGAAAAGAAGAAATTTTACCACAAACAACACGAACAGGTTTTAAAAGTAATCAGTTTCGTAAATAACAACCCACCCGATGGAATTCAAACAAGACTACGCTACCGGTGGTGTCCCTCCGCACTGAGAGACACCAGGCTTTTTAATTAACTGACACCCAAGCGCGGCCGGGGTGTTACCGAAATAAAATTTGAAATTATTGGAAAATATATGATTAATTTCTATGCAAAATATTATCTAACTCTTTATCAATAATAAATAAAATGGATTTCTTCTTATTCTGAATATCAATTTCTTGATCTAAAGGAATTTTTTCCTTATCTTTGAAAAATTCCAGGGGATCAACATTTAGAGCTTTTGCAATTCTTTCGATTGTAGATAATTTTGGGACATTTTTATAAATTTCCATTAAACCAATATAACTGGTCGCTGTATTACAGGCTTCAGCCAATTTTTCTTGGGAAATACCCTTCTCTTTTCGTATGCGCTTAATATTATCTATCACAAGACGTTCTAAATACATTTTTATATTATTATTGATATAGACTAAAAGTATTTATTGACATATTTGATATATAGATGTATTATAATTGATATAATATTGAGGTATTTACCTGAAATTATATCAAAATATAGGGGTTTTTACGAAAGTGTATGAAAAATGATACATATAACCTCAGTTTTAAGGAGAAAAACATGAAAAAGATCAGAAATATCAATGTTTCAGGCAATTGTACCCACGGTTATGCCGGTCCAGTAGAAAGCGGGCGCGGCGGTTCACGAAAATGCCCGGAGAATTTTTCCGGCGCGGCGCCTCCCCAAGGTTCGGTGTTTACTACCATAGCTTCTTTGTGCAAAGGTTTTTTCAAAAACAATATTATTTCCGCTTTATTCCTGGCAGCAAGTTTGCTCCTTATGCCAGCAGCGTCAACACTGTTTACTGCTTGTGAGAATACGGGGAATCCGGGGGATGATAATTGTATTTGTGAAACAGACCCAGACACCTTGTTTATAGATGGAAAAGACTGTGAGTGCAAGGCAACTAACTGTGCTTGTCCGAAGGTTTATAATAACACTCCTTCTGAATGGACTCTTGATATTCCGGTTTATAGAAAGGGAGCAAAGGTGGAGAGTATGGAGGATATACTTAAGAATGTACAGTCAGAGTTTAACGCTTTGAATGATCCGCAACGAGGCGCATTGCTTAACAAATGGTTGTCTGTATATATTACCGCAGGTAAAACAATGAACCCAATCCCGGTGAATAGTGAGGGCAATAGGATAGATTTAAGCAAAATGACCTTGGCGGATAAAGGATCTATAAGATATGTCATAGAATTTGGGGAAGATATGTCGCAACTTGATCTACTTTTCGCCTTTGAGCCTTTTATGAATGATATTATGGATCCAAACAAAGTTGCCCAAATCAGGCCGGCAAATGGTACAAGGATGGCCGCTGCTCCGGCTGCTAAGCAGCTTCAAAAAATTAGGAGTTAGGGTTTAACAAGGTAACGCAATGGTGTGGGTAACGCAATGGTGTCAGTCACCCTAATCGCGTAGCGTACCCCCAAGACAGAGTACGCTACATCTAGCGTAGCGGCCTTACTTACCTGCCATCCAGCTTAAATCTAACTGCATGAACTGGTTATTTTTCAGGCTGGACAGGCTGAAATGTTGGTATACAGTTTCGACGGGGTAAAACGAAGAACGGACTTTGCCGTACATGATGTCGTTGCCATCAAACTCATAGATGAAGTATTCAGCAGTGCCGGTGGTGTAATGAAGACTGGTCGGGGGTTTCTGCATTCCGGCAGTCTCGCCTAAGCGGGGAATAGTTGGGACAAGGGTGCTGAGCCGGTGAATGGCATCTGCATACGCGCCAAAGTACTTGAGCATGCGTTCAAGCTGGGCAGGGGGTATAAGGCGGGAAACAGTAAAGGGAATAAGGGGGAGCAGTTGTACTTGACGGCGGCTGTCAAAGGGGTTTATATCAACCAATCCCGTGATATTCCGCGCTTTGCAGTATGCGCCTGACGCTTTCCATTCTTCCGGGCTCAGGACAAGCTCCGCTGTTACGGGATTTTGGTCAATGTAATGCATGATGAAGTCAAATTCCAGTTCATCCTTGACGACTCTTGTAAAATACCGTTCGCCCCAGAGGTGGTCTGTTGAACCGTGAACACAGTTCCAACGTCTGGCGGAGCGTGTTTTAATCCATTGCATGATTTTGTTCAGTCTTACTCCTTCGCAGGGCTGTATAAGCAGGTGGATGTGGGTAGGCATAACGCAAAAATTGGCAAGCCGGAAGCGGTATTTGTCTTTTGCATCCTGCAGGGTAATGAGCATTATTTTTCTGCCGAGATTGTTCTCGAAAACCCGTATTTTGTCATTTGTCCGCGAAGTGACGTGGTAATACGCCCCCTCGGAGAATTCCAGATGTTTCGATTGTTGCAAACTTTACGGGGTGCTTCCTTTTTCCCATTCAAGTAAATTCTTGCTATACAACGAATTAGCGTTGCTAGTTCAGTGTGTTAACTCTATAGGAAAAATTGAGTGTTATCAAGTATGACAGCAATTTTCCTAAAATGCGAGGTTTTGCTATGCGAAACGAATTTACTGTCTTTGCAAGGGTGGTTCCTTCGGGAAAAAAAGTGGTGTATTACTACGCCTATGACGAACAGGGTATGAGGCGAGGTCCGTGGACGACCGGGCAAACAACTAAAACGGCGGGAAGGAATTATTGCTGCCGGCTTATCCGTGAGGGGAAACTGCTGAAAGACCGGGGCAGTATGCCTACTTTTGAGGAATACGCCAAAGGCTGGTGGGAATGGGAAACTTGCCCGTATATGAAAGACCGCAGCAAACGAAAAAACCTGACCCAAGCGTATGCGAAAAGAGGCAAGATGGTGCTGGATAACCAGTTGATACCGTACTTCGGGAAAATGCGGCTGGACGCTATTACCCCTGACGTGATTGAAGGCTGGTTTGATTACATGGTCGGAAAAAAGTATAAAAACACGTATACTAACGGCACACTGGCTATCTTGAAAGTTATGCTGAATTGGGCGGTGCGGAAAAAAATACTGGTGTCGAACCCTACGCTGGATATTGAACCGCTGAAAAATGACCGTAAGTCTTTGGTTATTATCAGTCATGATGAATTCAGGGCGTTGTTTGCCAAAGACCGGAAGGGGGTATGGGGTGATGATAGGATTGCCTATACCGCTAATTTACTGGCCGCTTTGACAGGCATGAGGTCAAGCGAGGTGCTGGGCTTGCGAGGGGAATACCTTTTTGACACCCATATCCACGTATGCAAGCAGTTTGACAAATTCGGCTACCGTGACACGAAAACAAAAGATGCCCGTAATATTCCGCTGATACCACAGGTGACCGCCGAATTGCGGAAACTCAAGGCTTTGAACGGTAACGGTTATTTGTTTTCAAGTGACGGCGGGGGAACTCCGGTATCGGGAAGATGTTTTTATGACGGGCTGCTTGCGGCGTTGTCTAAAATCGGCATGAGCGATGACGATATAAAAAATCGGGGTTTGTGTTTCCATGCCTGGCGGCATTTCTGCAATACCGAATTGCAAAAGGCGGGGTTGTCAATTCAGAAGGTACAGGCGGTGACGGGGCATAAGTCCGACCGGATGACCGAATGGTATAGCCACTTTAACACGTTGGAATTTACCGAAGTGACAACAGCACAGGAACAATTATTTACCGAACCTGTTCCAGCCGCTAAACAAAAACTAACGCTTGTAAAAAAGCCGGAACAGGGGGAAGAACCTGTCCCTAAAACTGCCTAATTGACAAAGACCAAATAAGGTACGGCTCCCGGATTTTCCGGGGGCTTTTTTTTGATTTCCCATCAATTAAAAATTGCAAACTTTACGGGGTGCTTTCCGTTTCTGACGGCTGGATATTGTAAGCATGACAGAAAACAACATTGAAACATTACTGACCGTTGCGGAAGTGGCGGGGCTGTTGAAACTGCAAGAGCAGACTATCAGGCGTTGGATACTGCGGCGGGAAATACCGTTTTGCAAGGTCGGGAAGGCGGTACGGTTCCGCCCTTCTGTCATTGCCCGATGGGTGGACGGCGGCGGCGCAGCTGTGATGGCTGAGGAAGTTGCGGAAGAAGAAGGGGAAACCGGCAATGACGGACTTTGAAAAAGCCATTGAGGAAGCGAAGGCCGCCATTCTGCCTTTTGAAAGTTGGGAGCGGCTGCCTGGGGAAACAGGGGCGGCTTATTCTGCGTTCTGTGCTTTCCGGGATTTCGGGACAGACCGGAATATCCGCAAGGCGGTAGACAGCGCGGAAAAAGACGAAGCGCGGCGGGAGAAAAGATACCGGGTGTGGCGGAACTGGTCAACACACTTCCGCTGGAAAGAAAGGGCTGCGGATTATGACCGCTACATGGAAAAACTGAAACAAACAGAACTGCGGAAAACAATCGAAGCCCAGGGTGAATTGCACAGGAAAGTAACCGGGAAAATGCTCGATGTGGTGAGCAAGAAACTTGATACTATGAACCCTGACGAACTGGCACAGGGGAATGTGAGCGAATGGGTGCAGACAGCAATTAGGGCAGACAGAGAGGCGGCGGGGCTGATTGTTGATAACGGCAAGGCAGAACAGAAACAGGGCGAATTGTCTTTTGTCCCTGACTTTCAAGGAATGTAGGCGGGAACAATGAGAACTACGGTTGTGTTCAAGCCTACGGCGGTACAGCGGAGAGCCTTAGCCTTGCTGAAAAGCGGGGCGAAACACATTTTACTTTTCGGCGGTTCACGTTCTGGCAAAACCACTGTATTGGTTATGGCGATTATCTATCGGGCGTTACGGTTTGCCGGAAGCCGCCATCTGATTTGCCGTTACCGCGCAAAAGACGCGCGTTCATCGGTATTGCGTGAAACATTGTTACCGTGGCTGGAAAACACGGTGGGCAAGGGCGGGTATTCATACCATGTCCACGAAAGTGTAGTAACGCTTTATAACGGTTCTGAAATATGGATAGGCGGCTTGGGGGATAGGGAACAGGCAGACAAGATATTGGGGCATGAATACAACACGATATATTTCAACGAAATTTCACAGTTGAGTTATGCGGCGGTGACTACCGCATATTCGAGGCTGGCTATGCGTGTTGAGGGCTGCCGGAACTTGTTCTTTTATGACTGCAATCCGGGAAGTCCACTTCATTGGGCATATAAAATCTTTGTGCTGAAAAAAACTTTTCTTACTGGCGAGCCGCTGGAGAAAGCGGGGTTGTATACTTCTATGCTGCTTAATCCCGAAGATAACAGGGATAACTTGCCGGAAGATTATATCAGCGACATTTTAGATATTCTTCCTGAAAAACAAAAGGCACGGTTTAGAGACGGGCTATGGGTGAAAGCGGAAGGCGTTATCTATGACAGGTTTGATGAAACAATGATTGTCAAGGTTGTTGACCTTCCGCACCAGTTTGACCGATATGCTGCGGGGCAGGATTTTGGATTAAATATCACTTTCGTAAAAATCGGTTGGGTTGGCGACACTGTGTATGTTCTCTGTGATTACGGTGCTTTCAACATGACTACTAAAAGTTTTAATGCTGAACTGGAAGCGCGGGGGTGGCTGGATTGGAACGGTGATGTCGGTTGCCCTGTGTACTGTGACCCTGCTGGCGGAGAAAGAATACAGGAGATTACCGGGGGCGTGAAGGCTAATAACAGCGTGGACAGCGGTATTGATTTTATCAATGCAAAAATCGAGCGAGGACAATTCTTTGTTTGTGAACAGTGTACCGGGGTGTTATCGGAGATTTGGGATTATTGCAGAGATGAAGCGGGGCAGATAGTAAAAGTAAACGACCATTTTCTTGACGCTCTACGTTATGCGGTATTTTCTGACATACAGCAGGGAGTTATATTTTCATGAATATTTTTAAGCCGCTGTCTGTAATCCTAAAGTATGACAGGTATAACTTAAAGCATGATAAAAGTAACAATGATAGTAATAAAAATATTATACAAAATTCCTTGTCGATTGATGATAATTTTAGTATATTTTATAATGGACAGCATACTACTGACAATTATTTACTCAATGCGTGGGTAAATATTGCGATAAACATTTTAATTCGCAACATTGCGCGTGCTGATTTCACTATTAAAAACAATGGAAATGATGTTGAGTGCGGCCACATTTTTAATCTGTTTCATCGACCTAATTCTTTCACAAGCCGGTACGACCTGTGGAAAGAAACTGCCGCATGGTGGCTGTTGGAAGGGGAAGCCTTTTGGTGGTTTGGTTCAGAATATACAGGTGGTTTGCCTAAAGAAATATATGTTTTAGATCCCCGGAAGATGCGCCATGAGGGAGAACTCATGGGCGGCCTTGATGTCCATTTCAAAAAAAATGTACGGAGGTGGTTTTACCATGCCGGAGCGGAACTCATACCTATATTATCAGACGAAATAATTCATTTTAAAGAATGGAACCCCTGGAACCCTGTACGCGGGGTTAATCCGCTTATATCTCTTTCGCTGGAACTGGAGCAAGATTATTACGCCAATAAAGCAAACTCTACGCTTCTTAAAAATAACGCTATTCCGCAGGGGATACTCAAAACAGAACAGACACTTAGGCCGGAAGAAGCCGACCAGTTAGAACGGCGGTGGGAAAGTAAATATGGCGCGGTAAAAGCAAACAGAAAAATTGCGGTGCTTGGCAAGGGTACGAATTTTGAGCCGCTTTCATTTACGCCCGAAGTAATAAAACTGTTTGAATTAAAACGGTGGAACCTCTATACCATTCTCGCTAAGTACGGCATACCGCCGAGGGTTGCGAACATCAACGATAAATCAACTGCCCTTTCAGGCAAGGATACAGCGGAACAGCATAGCGCATTTTGGAAATATACGTTAATTCCGCTTCTTAAGCAATTTGAGCAAATACTTGAAACACAATTTTTTATCAGGTTTGGGCTAAAAGAGCGGGGTGTGTTTGACCTGTGGGATATACCGGAGTTAGCCGAAAACGAAGATTCGCAAAGTAAAAGAGACATTGCAGAAATCAATGCCGGAATTAAAACCATTAACGATGTCTTGAAAGAAAGGGGGAAGGAACCAAAACCCTGGGGCGATGTGTGGCACAAACCGAAAAATCTGGTTGCTTCTGAGGGCGGGGCATAATGGCTTCAGGGACATTGCTTGTCTTCCAGGAAGAAAAATTGCTGCCTGATTACAAGGCGCAATTTGAAAGCCTGGGGTATACCAATGTCCATGTTACTAATAAAAAATTTGATGCTTTGCACAGGGTTATTAATGAGGTAAATCCGAGGCGGATTTTTATTGACAGTAATTTTTACAGTGGGGGGACGCCTTACATGGTCGGGCAGTTAATTGATAAGTTTCCTGATAAAACTTTCAATGTGCTGTCTATGAACCATTTCTCTGACAGGCTGGCGGTTTGGTTTATTTTTCATGGGGTGAAGTCGTATCTAAAATATTCGGACGGCAAAGAAGAATTTGCGCAGGGGTTGAAACGTATCCGCGCAGGGGAGACGGTTATCGCGCCTGACGTGCAATCGCTTATTGACGGTATTGAATGGCCGGAAGTGAAAAAGAAGGCTGATAAACGTCAGTTGGAAGTGCTGGTGCTGTTATGTAACGGAAATTTGCCAGATGTTATTGCAGAAAAACTGAACATTAGCCGGAGGACGGTTGATTGGCACATTGAAGAATTGTTCAAAGTGTTTCATGCGTGCTGCCGTGAAGAACTTATTGCGATGGCGTTTTATTTGGACATTGTTACCAAAGATGATTTGTGCTTTTTTGACCGGAAAATGAAACAGGTAACATTGCCACAATGGGCTGTTGTTCAACAGAAGATGGCAAGCTGAAACAAATGAGGAATGAGGAATGAGGAATGAGAAATGACAAGAGGGCTAAGGGCAACGGTCAGGGCTGGTTGCGGCTAACGAGTGAGCAATGAGGAATGAGAAATGGTAAGGGGCTATGGGCAACGGTCAGGGCTGGTTGCGGCTAACGAATGAGGAATGAGGAATGAGCAATGAGAAATGACAAGAGGGCTAAGGGCAATGAACAGAATATTTGGAGATGACAGAGAGGAGAAAAAATTATGGTAATTAGGACTAAAAATGGCGGGGTGATGTCGGCTAACGGTGTTGAGTTGTTGGATTTTTTGGGTGTTCGCAAAGAAGCGGCGGGGGTGCAAAAAGTGGCGGGTGATGTTGCGTTAATTGCTTCTGTGCCTTTCATAACAAATGAGAAATTAGAAATTAGGAATGAGAAATGTCAAGAGGGCGAAGGGCAAGTTACAGGGCGGGTTGCTGATAACAAAGATACTGGCGTTCCGTGGACGTTTTCTACTTTTGACCTTGACCGATACGGGGAGCGTATCGACCCGGCGGGGTGGGATTTTAAGCGGTACAGGGAAAATCCGGTTGTTGAATGGGCGCACCGTTACGACATTCCGGCTATCGGGAAGGCTGAGGGGTTGTTTGCCGATGGTAACGGTTTGCATGGGGTGATTGTGTTCAATGATAAAAGTTTTGACCCGTTCGGCTGGAGTATTGGGGAGCGGGTGAAGGCGGGGGTTATCAGGGCTGGCTCGGTGGGCTTTCGGGTTATGGAAATTGAAATTCCCTCAAAAGATGACAGTAGAGACGGTACGTGCTTAATTTTCCGTAAACAGGAACTTTTGGAATTTTCCATTTGCAATGTTCCGGCTAATCCGTTTGCTTTGGCTCACAAAGAACAGGAACCGAATACCACAGAACGGAGTGCTAATTGCGGCGTTAATGCAGTTAATTTTTTGGATTGCTTTCTGAAAATACAACATCCATGTTGAATTTTCAGATTGGAGTTTTTACAAAAAAACTCCATTAGGAATTGGAAACAGCGGCATCCGTGCCGCAAAAATAATTTATAGGAGAGTTTTATGGAAGAACTGTTGAAGGCTATTAAAGAGAAAATAGCCACCATGAAGAAAATTGAAAATGCGGGGTTTACCAGTACCGAAACGGCAACGGCATATTTTCAAGAAAAAGAAATTATTCTTGAAGGTATTGTAAAAACACTGGAAACCATGACGGTGCAGGAGACCGCCGAAGTGGAAGCCTTGAAAACAACGGTTAAATCGCTGCGTGATGAAATCAAGGTACAGGCTTCAAGCCCCAGGGAATTGTCACGGCGGGAACTGCTGTTCAACCTTGGCAGGGGTATCTCGGCGGCGTGGGCGGGGAACAATAAGGCTTTAGCCGAATTGTCATTTAGCCCGAACTTAAAAGCCGACAACTGGACTAATCCTCGTGATGTGACGTGGGGAGAGAAGGGCTGGCAGGTAATAAAAGCTCCGCTCGGTGAACCGATGGGGAACATGGCAACGAATGAACAATTTCTCATCAACCCGATTTATGAGACAGAGATTATGCAAGATGCCGCTAAAAAATCGGTGATGATGAATTTGGTACGTCATCGGCCTATGCTCGGCCCGTCTGTCTTCCTTCCAACCAGAGACCGGGGCGGGGTGCAGTTGCATTGGCTTACTGCGTACGGGCAGCAGATTAAGGGCAGCAAGCCGAAGGGGGCGGAGCGTGTCGAACTTAAAGCGTATACGCTGGCGGGTTTTATTCCGTGGTTCGATGAATATGAAGAAGATGTTTTTGTTGATTTGGGGCAGATGTTCATTGATGAGTTTATCGAGGTATACGGTCAGGAATTTGACAGGCAGTGCTTGTTAGCCGATGATGACCCGTTTACCGGGGCTATGGCGTGTTCCGATATTACAAAAGTTGATATTAAAGGGAACACTATCAATGATTTGACGTGGAAGGATTTTAGAGATGCGGTGTATAAAATCCCTGCGGAAGAACGGAAAGATTGTTGTTGGTTTCTTAATGAGACAGTTTTGAACCACATAGCAAACATCGAGGATACGACAGGCCGCCCGATATGGCGGCGGCCTACAGAGGCAATGCCCGGCCGGCTGGACTTGTATCCCTACCATGAAGTCAATATCCTTCCGCAAATTGCGGATATAAAACAGAACGAACCTTTTGCAATTTTTATGAACCCTAAAAGAATTCAACACGGCAACCGTAAGGGTATTGAAATCAAGAAATTTGACGGTACAACAGAGAGCATGGAATATGGGGAGTTGTTTCTCCGTTTCCGCAAGCGTGACGGCTTTCTGGTGACGAGACCGAAAAATAATATTCTGGTGCTGAAAACAAAGTAATAATATGACATTGGGAAGTTTGTTTGACGGTATCGGCGGCTTCCCTTTGTCCGCTGTCATGGTTGGGATAAAGCCAGTTTGGGCGAGTGAAATTGAGGCGGCGCCGGTCAGCATTACGAAAAAACATTTTCCCGATATGCGTCATTTGGGGGATATTACAAAAATCAACGGTGCGGAAATTGAGCCGGTGGATATTATTTCGTTCGGTTCGCCTTGCCAGGATTTGAGCATATCAGGGTACAGGGCGGGTCTTGTAGGTGAACGGTCGGGGCTGTTCATGGAAGCGGTACGAATTATCAGGGAGATGAGAGTTGCGACTAACGGAGCCTGTCCAAAAAGAATTATTTGGGAAAATGTGCCTGGAGCCTTCAGCACAAACAGCGGAAGGGACTTTCAAACGGTCATTGAGGAACTTGTGCGGATTGCCTCGCCGGGAGTTTCAATTTCTCGACCTCCGGCAAAATGGGGGTGGCTGGCTGCTGGAGCCGTCCTGGGAGATAACTGGTCGCTGGCCTGGCGTGTCCTCAATGCTCAATACTGGGGAGTTCCCCAACGCCGCCGCCGTATCTTCCTTGTCGGAGATTTTACAGGAAGAAGTGCCGGAAAAATATTTTTTGAGCCGGAAGGCGGGGCGGGGAATTTTGCACAGGGCAAAAAAGCGGGGGAAGATTTTACCGGAAATGCTGATTACTGCAATAAACAATTTGTAGTAGATATTGGGCATTCAACAGACAGAATTCATGTTCACCCGCAAACATCGGTAACGCTCAGGGCGCATGGCGGGGGTCTCGGTGCAAAAACAGGGTTGTATTACTTACCTGTTACCTATTGCATTATCGGAAATACTATTGACCGTTCCGAAAAATCCGGAGCCAACGGAACGGGGGTGAGCGAAGAAGTTAGTTTTACGCTTAATACTGCTGACCGTCATGCGGTCGCTGTTCCTTTTGTGTGCAATGGGTACGGTAATTATAAACATGACAATATAAGTAAAACAATTTTATCAAAAGATGATATTACATCAAGCGACTTGATTTATAACGGTTACGCTGTCCGAAGGCTTACGCCGCTGGAATGTGAACGCTTGCAGGGGTTCCCCGATGGCTGGACGGAATTCGGGCATGACGGCAAGCGGATTTCTGACAACCAGCGGTATATGGCTTTGGGAAATAGTGTCGCTATACCCTGTGTGAAATTCATACTGGAAGGGGTAAGTGAAAAGTGAGAAATGAGGAATGAGGAAAGAGAAATGCTGTTGTGCGAAAACTGGCGGAGTGCTTTCGGGCTGCTGTTGATTTGAGGGATTGGGCAAGGGTAAGGGCTGGTTGCGGATAACAAAACGATGAGAAAAATTATTTGGCAGAAATGCTGGATGGTTTTATACTGTTTTTTGAAAAATACAACGGTCTGCGGTTTTCCCTTGCCGGTGTCAGGGAAGGTTACTGTCAATCGGTATCGTGCCGATTTCCAGTCATTAAGGTATCGCTGCGGTTATCATGCCGCAAAAATACAAAAGCCGCTCCGATTGGGGGCGGGGCGGCTTTATTTTTATCTTGCTAATTGTCCTCTGAAAGTTTTTTTTCTTCTCCTGTAAAATGTTTAATAAACGCTTCTTTTGCTCCTTCCATTGGCTTCATGTCAAACTCATTTGTTGAAGGGTTAAGTTCTAAGGCCATGAAGTGGATATGGTCATTAAAGAAATCTTTCAGTGAGGTTTGTTCTTGTTTTTTCATTTTATTTCTCCTGTTAGAAATTTCCCCCCACACAAGCGGGGGGTGTTTGTTATTTGTTGCTAAATTGTTCTTCAATCAGGCGTTTCGTTTCTCTGATGGCGTTTAACGTCCTTTGCCGTTGCCATGCTCCTTGAGAACGCGCCCATTTGAAACCACGAGATTTGAGTATAGCTCTAATTTCAGGTGACGGAATATCATCAAACAATAATTGAACGCGGTTTAACTCGATATTTACCAGCATTTCGCCGCCCTTGAATTTGATATTTTCCGCTTCCATGCTGTCAAGTTTTATCAAGATGTCTATTTTTTCTTTTACCCTGCGGATTTCCGCATTGTTGTTGCTGAGGCTCCAGGTTGGGAAAGGTTTTTTTGTATCATTTACTAATGTTTCGCTTTCGGTTTCAGATATACCGAGAGCAATTAAAGCGCCTTTACCCTGCTTCCATGCCTTGTTGACGGCTTTCATGAATTCCTGGTTTTCTGTCAGTTTTTCAAGTTTTTCTTGATACCGCGCTAAGGCATCGGGGTCGTCACCGCTGATTGAACTGTTAATTTCTGCGGTTTCCGCTCTGTTTTCATAATAAGCGGCTTTGTCAAAGGCTTCTGAGGCTTTGCGGTGTTTGCTCTCAATTCTTTTTAATAACGCCCTGTGGCTGCTTTCGCTGTGATGGCCTATTAAAATTGGCTGTCCAAATGGGATAACGCTTCCCATTTCGCGCGCTCTGCTGAATTCTTGATTTGCGAATTCATGTGCTTTTCTTGCCCTTTCTTTTAGAGAGGCAATTTTAGTCTCTTTCTTTTCTTTGTAGTCTTGTACGCCTATTGCCATTTTTTTTCTCCTTGATTTGAAATGCCCCTGCACAGGCAGGGGATATACTCATGTTGATACCCCTGCTAATAATGCCGCTTGCTCCTGGGGTGTGGGCGGATTGCGGAAAATACAACTGTGGCAGCGTGTTTTGTCCTGACAGGCAAAACAAATTTTTGCTGGTTCAATAATGGAAGCGATGAGATTTACCATTAAATCCACTGCGGCGGGCATTGGTTTACCCATTGCCCAGGCGAGACGGCGAACCGATACGGAGGCCGTTGCTGAAAACTGCGGCGAATAATACCGCTTTTTGATTGTGTTATTCATTGAATAACCCCCAGTGATAATATAAACCCCGATGGCCAGGACCGGGATTAGAAACCTAAAATAATAACAGTTGGCCGTTTACTGTTGGTACTACTGCTGAACTGTTATACAAACATAATACCGATTGCACATAACAAGCGGGAAACTGTGACCATGCTTTAACATACTTTTTCTTGATGTAGCCCTGATACTTCCGGGCTTGCGGTAAACTGCGGAAGTTACGGTATAAAGACACCAGGCCTTGACCATGATGGACAATTTCAGGAAATGGACAGGCCGCTTCATCTGTTGCCGAAATTGACGTATTAACCAAAACGCGGCAACGCCAAGCATTATGAAAAACTGAAACAACTTGATATGACATAGGAAACCGAATAGAAGGCTATAGGGGGAGCTGGAGAATAGCCTGTTGTACGCCCGGCCATACGGCCAAGAGGGGCAAGGCAAAATATACCTTGCTGATATAGGTAGATATATATAATATATAGATATTTATTTAATTTGTCAAGTGTTTTATAAAATATTTTTTTATTTTTGTTGACCAAATGTAATTGAGTGATTATATTATAATTATGGCCATAGCACAAAAAATACGGATTTTGCTGGTTAAAAAGGGAAACATACCAGAGGCAGAACTAGCCCGAAGGCTTAATACGACACCAGCGAATTTACACCAGAAAATGAAGCGCGATAATTTTAGCGAGGAAGATTTAATTAAAATTGGTGATGTAATGGGCTGTGATGTTAAAATGGTTTTTGTTGACAGGGCAACAGGGGAAGAAACTTAATTGAGCCGACAGCAAGCGGCGCATGATTTTCGCCATAATTTTAGATACTGCGGTAGGCTTGCTTTACCTTTCACCGCTTGAAAATGCTGGCACAACTGGCGGCGCTTTTTAGGGATTACGAAAAACATGGATACCGCAAAAAACCGCCGGGACAACTGGCGGTGCTTTCGTGGGAATATGAATAGTTTACATAATACTGTGCCATGTAAAAACCGGCGGAAGGCAGCGGGGGGTGATTTTTTTGTCCTCACAAAAGCGGGCAAAAAATCGCCCCACGCCCTGCGGAAATAAAGGCTATGAACGAGGGGGCAAAAAATTTATCTTAGAAGCGTTGCACTTTCTAATCACGGTCTTAAAAAGAGAAAATGCCCTTGGTCAAGCACCTAATACAAGTGTCAAAAATTAGGTGCTTGATTGGCGCGGTTCTTGCTTCGGCGTATACACCGGGAGTTCCGTTGCAAGAACCGTGCCAAAAAGGGTGCTAATTTGGTATGGAGTAATGGCGGGGTTTGGGGCAGCGCCCCAGGAGAGGGGGTAGCGGAATACGACCGCTAAAACGTATTTGTTATAAAATAAAATTGAGTTTTAGTGGGCGTATGAAGCGAGGGGGAGGCTTCCCCCCATAAAAAAAAATTTCTGAAATTGAAGTGATATAACAAGGAAAAAAGCTTATTATTTTTTGACTTTTGGTATTATTTTTTGTATATTAAGTATAAGTGGGGTATGCAAGATGTTGGGGGAACGGGGAAGTATATTTAAGAAAGATTTTAGAGATTTACCGATTGATTTACTTAACCAGGAACACAATTATAATACATTGTGGGGAAAAAGATACTTTGTTTTTCTAAATGATGGTGATAATGATTGTGATTTTGATATGATGGTTGACAAAATGCTGGTTATGCGCTATTTGGGGTGATTGTCACTTTTAAGCAGTAGTTCTAATTTTTTGGCGTTGATGGTTGCCTGGGATTTAGCGTGGTTGTTGAAAAATATTTGAACGATTTTTGCGGTTTTTAATAATTGCTTGATTGGTTCTACAAATGATTGTAATTCTATGTCGGTGTAGTGGTAATCATAGCGGGTGACGTTATTGCCTGTGTGCCACATTTTGGCGTTTCTGCCGTGGAATCGGAGATAGGCTGTGGGGCTGGTGGTGATGAAGTCGAGTGTGGGGAGATTGGGTAAACTGGGGTTGTCGGTTATGCACCAGCCGATTTGACGGTGTTGGAGTTCGTTGTATACTTGTTCGTTTTGCCATTGGGCGTTCCGCATTTCTACTACTATGGGTATGCCGGATAATTCTTTTAAGAGCAGGTCTAAATATATCCGCTGGTCTTTTTGATAGTGAAAACTTTGGGGGAATTGGAGCAGGGAACATAATAACAGGTTTTCTTTTTGTAATGGTTCTAAGGCTTTTTTGAATTCGGTGACAAGGGGCTGGTACTGGCTTTTGTCTGGGGCGTGGGTTATATCCTGAAAGGCTTTGACGGTGAATTTTATTTTGCCTTCTGTGCGGGTTATCATGTTTTGCATTTGTTCAGGGGTGGGCATTTTGTAGTAGGTGCCGTTGAGTTCCAGGCTGTTGAATTGGGTTGCGTAATACGACAGGTAATCGGCGTGTTTTACGGTTTTGGGGTAAAATAAACCTTTCCATTCTTTGTGGTCGTAACCGCTGGTTCCGATTAGTAAATTTTCCATATAATGCCTTTTAATATACTACGGGAATATCGGTTATGTTGGTAGTGTAGAAGGGGGAGAGGTAATCTCGTTTTAATAAAAATGGGGCGGTTGCGGTGGCGGCGGGTTTTTTGCCTGTCAAGCCACAGGCTAGTTTTATTGTGCCTCTGCCGTATTTGTCATTGAGTTTGTCAAAGGCTTGCATTAAGGGTTCATTGAGTTTGCTTATATTGCATTGTTCATTAAACAGGTCTAGTTGAGGGTTGGTGTCATTGGCTAATCCGGTGAGTGCTATCATTACTTTGCGGTATTTGTAATTGGGGCGGTATATGCGTTTGAGTAATTCATTGGCGGCGGCGGTGATGAATGGCAGATAGGCGGTGGGGGTGGGCAGTTCTGCTGATAATTGGTTGAAGTACTGGTCGCCTTCGGCGTAAGCGTTGGTCATTAAATATACCGAAACATAGCGGCATGATAGGTTTTCTGCTCGTATGCGTTTGACGGCTTCTTGGGTGTATTCGGCCAGGGCGGTGATTATGTCGGCTAGTTCGTATACAGGGCTTTGGAAACTGCGGGATACCATTACTGCCTGTCGAGGAGCATTTTCAATTTTGTCTATGGCGGGTATGCCGTTCAGTTCCTGTACGGTGCGAAATCCGGTTATGGTTAATTGTTTTTTTGCTTTGTGTAAGGGATAGTTTTTAAGGTCGAGGGCGGTGTGTATGCCCTGCCTTTTAAGGGCGGCGGTTTTAGATGAACCAATTCCCCATATATCGCCGACCGGGTAATTGGCTAGTGTATCGTCTTGATTTATGGTTTGCCAGTTACATACGCCGTTGTGTTTTTTTGCTAATTTGTTACATAACTTGGCAAGGGTTTTACTTGGGGCTATGCCTACGGCTACTGGTATTCCTGTTTCTTTGGTAACGGTTTTTTTGAGTACCTGACCGATTTCAGTATAATCGGTGTTTTTCCATTCAGGGAAAAATAAAAAACTTTCGTCTATGGAGTACAATTCTACTTCGGGGGCGAAACGGTTATAGATGAGGTTCATTCGTGCGGATATATCGGCATAGAGGGTATAGTTAGAGGAAAAGACTTGGACGCCTTGTTGTTCCATTTGTCGCTTTACCTTGAAGAATACATCTCCCCGCTTGTATCCCAGGGCTTTACATTCGGCGTTGGCGGCTACGATTATTCCGTCATTGTTGCTTAGTACGGCTATGGGGCTGTTGTGCAGATCCGGCCGGAACAGCCTTTCACATGATGCATAAAAAGAATTGCCGTCAATGTGGAAAATCATGGCTAAAAATCCGCCTTGCGGATTTTTAGCTTAGGAGTTTTTTCTGCGAAAAAACTCCATTGGAAGCAATAATAAAGACAAAAGTTAAGGGTCATTGGTGTACCTTTTGATTGAAGCGGTAACTACTCCGATTATTTCTATATTGCCGTTCAGAGATTGGATTTCATCTATGCCGTTGGTGAAGTAGTGTTTGTTATTATGCTTGGTAAACAGGCGGCATAAAAATTGACCGTCGTGGCGTATGAGGGCAAATGAATTGTGGGTGGGGTCGATAGAACGGTCTACTATGAGTAGGGAGCCACGGGGTAAATTAAAGGCTTCCATTTCGCTGGTTTCGAGCCGAAAATAATAGGTTGCGGCGGGGTTGTTTACTAAAAGTCGGCTGAGGTCGATGCCTTGTTCTTCGTAACCTTGTGCGGGGCTGGCAAAACCAGTGGTTTTGTTCAAAATTGGCCTCCATGCCAATTTTGAACATGAGGAGTTTTGCAAATAGCAAAACTCCATCTAAAGCATTGGTAACAGCGGCATCCATGCCGCCTAAAGTAATTGGCCATATTATAATACTATACGTTTGTTTAGTGGTTGTCAAGGAAAATCGAAAATTTGGTATTTGGGGGGGATACGCTATATATGCGTATAGTAGTTTGTAACTACGCTATATATGGGGTTGGTCAGGGCTTGGGGTGTATGTATGCCAAGCGTAGGGGGTATTTTTTTTTGTCTTTGCCATGATTGTATCTCCTGTGTTTTATTTTAACCGCCCCAAACGAGGCGGTAGTTATTACCAAGCCGTTGGCACTCCGTCAACATACCGCCAAAAGTTGCCTGTGGTTGTGGGCGCGGTTGCGGAGTAATAATAGCGGGGTGCGCTTATAAGCGGGTTATTGCCGATGCTTATTGCCATTGCGCCCCAAGCCGCCAAGTTTGTGCCTTCGTAAAATACTGTTGTAAGGCTTGTGCTATTATTAAACACATAGTTACTGATAGTTTTTACGCTTGCGGGGATAACAACGCTTACTAAGTCGGTATTTAAAAACACATCTCTTACGATGGTTTCAAGCACGCTACCTTGTTCAAAAATTACGCTTTTAAGGCTTGCGCAATTTCTAAATGCGCGTTCGTTGATAGTTTTTACGCTTGCGGGGATAATTATGCTTGCTATTTTTGTGTTTTGGAACGCGCCTTCCCCGATAGTTTCAAGCGCGCTGCCCGCCTCAAATGTTACGCTTTCAAGCGTATCGCATTCAAACGCGTATTCACCGATAGTCTTAACGCTTGCAGGGATAATTACACTTGTTATTCCTGTGTTATTAAACGCGCGGATGTCGATATTGTCAATTCGGCTGTTATGTGCGAATGTCAAGCCCGTTATGCCGGTTTGGTTCATAAACGCGCCACTACCAACTATTGTTACGGGCAAATACGGCGAATTTACGTTGGGGCGGTGGTATGCGGGAATATGCACCGTGCCGCTTGTAACCGTGCTGCGATCTAAGCGGTATTCCGTGTTATTTGTGCCCGATCTAAATGAATAAATCAAACCCGCCGTTCCTGTTGCGTATGCTATGCGCGTGCCATCGGTATGTACGCAATCGTTCATGCAAGTATAGGTTTCCAATCCGTCAGTCGTTGCGGTTGCGGGTGTTGTAACTATCCACCGCATATTGTCGTGCGTACACCAAGCCGCAGGCTCGCCGTCAACCCATCGCCAAAACCTGCCCGCCGTTGTCGGCGTTGTTGCGTTGTAATAATAGCGCGTTGCGTTTGTAAGCGGGGTGTTGTTGTTGCCTATTGTTATGCCGCCCCAAGCCGCCGCATCGCCGCCGAAATACACACTATCAAGGTCGGCGCAATCATAAAATGCGGCGTTATTTACCGTTTTTACGCTTGCGGGTATTATAATGCTTGTAATGCCGCTATTTTGGAACGTGTTGTTGTCGATAGTTTCAAGCAAGCTTCCGTCCTCAAAAATTACGCTTTTAAGGCTTGCGCAATCCGTAAATGCGTTTGTGCCAATAGTCTTAACGCTTGCGGGGATTGTTATGTTTTTTATTGCGGTGTTTTCAAACGCGCTTTGACCGATGCTTTCAAGCACGCTGCCCTCGGCAAATGTTACGCTTTCAAGGTTTGCGCTACTCCTAAATGCACTGTTGCCGATAGTCTTAACGCTTGCGGGAATTGTTACACTTGTTAAAGCGGTGATACGGAACGCTCGGTAACTGATAGTTTCAAGTTCGCTGTTTGGCGCAAAGGTTACGCCCGTTATGCCCGTTTGGTTAAATGCTTCGTCTGCGGCTTCCTTTACGGGCAGATATTGTCCGCTTATATCATCATATATATACGCGGGGATAAATACGTTTCCGCTTGTAACTGTACCCCTTGATACGCTGTACGCGGTATCGCCGTTTATAAGTTCATACGCTAACCCTGCCGTGCCTGTCGCGTATAATATGCGTGTGCCATCTGTGTGTCCGCAACGGGAACAGGTTAAGGTTTCTAAGCCGTCTATTGTAGCGGTTGCGGTTTGCGTTACTACCCATTGCATATCGTGTCCAAGGGCTGGCGCATCGGGGTTGTTGCGTATATCGATGTGTGCGGGGTTATGGTTGCAGGTTCTTTCTTGTGTCCCTGCCTCTGTACAGGTTGCGGTTGTTTTTTTTGTCCAGTCGCCCCAATCGTGTGCGGTTGGGTCTATTGGCGCTTCGGGGTTGTTGCGTGTTTCGGTGTGTGTAGGGTTATGCTTGCAGACTCTCTCTTGTGTCCCTGCCTCTGTACAAGTTGCAGATGTTTTATCCGCCCACTCGCCAAAGTCGTGTCCAAGCGGATCAACATCGCGCTTTTCGGTGTGTGTGTTATTGTGTTTGCAAATCCTTGTTTCTTCGCCCTTGTCGGTGCAAGTCGGCGCGGTTGTTTCTGCCCACTCGCCCCAGTCGTGCGCGGTCGGGTCTATGGGGATAGTGTCGCCTGTGACGGTTTCATCGCAGGTTTTGCATTGCAATGTGCCATGCCCTTCTTCTGTGCAGGTTGGTGCTTTTCCATCTCCGATAACTTCCCAATTGTGACCAAGCGGGTCTATATCGCGTGTTTCGGTGTGTTCAGGGTTATGGTTGCAGGTTCTTGTTTCCTCGCCTTTGTCGGTGCAAGTCGGCGCGGTTGTTACTGTCCAATCGCTCCAGTCGTGGGCGGTCGGGTCTATGGGGATTTCACCTGTTTCGGTCTCACCGCAGACTTTACATTTCCTTGTGCCAGATCCTTTTTCCGTGCAGGTTGGCTCTGTTCCCTCGATGGTTTCCCAATCGTGACCGAGCGGGTCTACATCGCGTGTTTCGGTGTGCGTGCTGTTGTGCTTGCAGGTTCTTGTTTCCTCGCCTTTTTCGGTGCAAGTTGGCGCGGTTGTTACTGTCCATTCGCTCCAGTCGTGGGCGGTCAGGCAGGGGTCGGTTACTCCGCTGTTCGGGTCTTTGCAAGCGGTAAATGTAAGGGCTAGAAGTAGAAGAAGGCTACCGATCCTTAACGGAAAACGTTTTTTTAATTGTATCATTTTTTTCCTCCCAATGTCAAATGCAGTTTTTTTTATTACTTCACCCTGATTATCGGTTAGTTTAATTGCATTTTTTAACATGGTTTTATTATACCTTGTTTAGGGCGGGGATGGGAAGGGGGGGGGCAAGTGAACAATTAACAATGAACAGTAAACAATGCCATTGTGTGAGGGCTTGGGGTGTTGCTTTTGGGCTGCTGGTGTTGTTAAATAGTAAGAGATGACTGGCACCGTTTCATTTGTCTATATATGCGTATAGTAGTTTGAAACTACGCTACATATGGGGTTGGTCAGGGCTTGGGGTGTATGTATGCCAAGCGTAGGGGGTATTTTTTTAACCGTTGCCTTGATTGTATCTTTTGTGTTTTAATTTAACCGCCCCAAACGAGGCGGTTGTTATCTATGGCGTGTATTGGATAACGGCGTTACAGTTGCCGCTCCAATCTATGTGCCACAATTCGTTCGCGCTGGCTTGGCTGCGAAAAATGTTTATTGTTTGCGAGGCTGTCCAGGAAGCGAAAGCGCCCGCTCCGACAAACGTTACGCTTGCGGGGATATTTATGCTTCCAATGCTTGTGCAAGATTGAAACACATTGTTTCCGATTTCCTTCAAGCCTTCGGGGAGCGTGATGCTTGTTATGCCCGAATTTATAAACGCTACGTTGCCGATTGTTTCAAGCAGGCTGGCCGCCGCGAAGGTTACGGTCTCAAGGTTCGCGCAATCCCTAAACGCACTGCCGCCGATTGCCTTTACGCTTGCGGGGATTTCTATTTCGGTAATGCCTGACCCGTAGAATGTCGAGGCAGCGATAGCCTCAAGCTGACTACCCGGCGCGAAGGTAACGGTTGCAAGGCTCGCGCTATTCCTAAATGCATTTTCGCCGATTGTCTTTACGCTTGCGGGGATAACTATGGCGGTTATGCCTGTGCCGTTAAACACTCCTTCGCCGACAGTTTCAAGCAGGCTTCCCGCCGCAAAGGTTACGGCTGCAAGGCTCGCGCAACCAAAGAACGCTTCGTTGCCGATTGTCTTTACGCTTGCGGGGATTGTTATATTTGTTATTGCGGTGCTTTGGAACGCTTGGTTGCCGATAGTTTCGAGGTGGCTGCCCTCCGCAAAGGTTACGGTTGCGAGGTTACTGCAAAACCGGAATGCGTCTATTCCGATTGCCTTTACGCTTGCGGGGATTGTTACGCTTGTTATGCCGCTTTGAAAATAAAACGCATATGTTGCGATTTCGGTTACGGGAAGATACGGCGAGTTTTCGTCCGCGCGGTGAAACGCGGGTATGGCTACTGCGCCGCTGGTAATCGTTCCTATTGCTGCGCTGTATTCGGTATCGTCGTTAATGAGCGTGTACGCCAATCCTGCTGTGCCGGTGGCGTGTAAAACGCGCGTTTCTGTGTGGCTGTTGTCGTGCTGGCAAACTCTTGTTTCCGCGCCGTCTTCTGTCTCGGCGGCGGCTGTTGTTACTGTCCACTCGCCCCAGTCGTGACCGAGCGGGGCTATTTCTTGTGTTTCGGTGTGCGTGCTGTTGTGCTTGCAGGTTCTTGTTTCTTCGCCTTTTTCGGTGCAAGTCGGCGGGGTTGTTACTGTCCAATCGCTCCAGTCGTGGGCTGTCAGGCAGGGGTCAGTAGTTCCGCTGTTCGGGTCTTTGCAGGCGGCAAACGCTAGGGTTAGAAGTAGAAGAAGGCTACCGATCCTTAACGGAAAACGTTTTTTTAATTGTATCATTTTTTCCTCCCAATGTCAAATGCAGTTTTTTTTATTACTTCACCCTGATTATCGGTTAGTTTATTTGCATTTTTTAACATGGTTTTATTATACCTTGTTTAGGGCGGGGACGGGAAGGGGGGGGCAAGTGAACAATTAACAGTGAATAGAGAATAGAGAGTGCAGTTGAATGAAGGCTGGCGGTGTTGCTGTCGGGTTGCGGCTGATTTGCGGGCTTGGGGCAAGGTCAGGGCTGGTGGTGGTTAATATATGAAAATGAAGCGCATATTTCGGATTGCTGCTGATTAGAGGGCTTTCTTTTTTACTATTTATTTCTAATTCCTCACTTAAAAAATTGCAAACTTTACGGGGTGAATGTGCCGTTGGGCGAGGTTATCTTGTAAGTAAAGCATATGAGGAGTGAGTTATGAGTAATGCTGGAACCGGGGAAAGTAGAAAGAATTTTTTGTATTCGTTGATTTCTCTTGATGATTTTAAGGCGATTGCGGGGGTTGATGACAGAGACGACAAGTTAAGCCGATTTTGCCTTATGGCCTCTACTAAAGCAATAGAGCATTACTGTATGAGGCAGTTGTTGAGAAGGTATCATTACCAATTCTTTACATTGCCGGATACTACCTATTTTGAATTAGAACAGTATCCGGTTAGGAAAATTGTTTCGAGTTATACTGAACAGCATCAACCTTTCCAAAAAACCATAATTAATCCGAAAGAATACTATTTTAGCCCGGATTTTGATAATGATGAAGATATTCCTCATACGGTTGTCTTTCGTAAGCCGATACCGTTTGTGCATAAAAAAACAAGTTTAATGATACGGTATCTGGCTGGATATAGCAAAGACAAAACTCCTGCCGACCTTGCCGCTGCCTGTCTGGAATTGGCTGCGTGGAATATGAACCGCTATAGGGGGCGGCGTATTGGTAAAACCAGGTATGTCAGGGGAAGAAGTGATGACGATGAGATTTTTGAACTGGTTATGCCGGAAAATGTGAAGGCGTTGGTGGAGCCGTACAGACGGAAAACGATTTAACAAATGAGCAATGAGGAATGAGCAATGAGAAATGGGGAGATGGGGAATGAGAAGATGGGGAATGAGAAATGAGGAATGAGGAATGAGAAATGGCGAGATGGGGAGATGGCGGTATGAAAGATTTTATTGAAACAAGAATAATTTCGGCGGTTCGGGATTTGCTGTCCATGCGAGTTAATGAGATTTTAGGGGAAGCCGAATTTACCATTCCGCTTATTGAGTTTGGTGGGTATGAGAGCGAGGCGGTTGTTTGTCCGGTGATTGTTCTTTCTACTTGTGAACGGACAGAAAAGGAACGGGTTATCAGGATTGATGCCTATACCGTAACAATTTCCTTTAGCCTTCCAGAAACGCCGGAAAGTGAGTTGTTTTGTTACGCTTATTCGGCGGCTGTTGGGAAGGCTGTTGCTGATAACCCTACTCTTGGCGGTGTTGCGGACAGGGCGGTGATTACTGGTAAGAAATATCAGCCGCCGAAAAAGCCGTATAACGGTGAAGGGTGGGGAGTGGTACTGACGTTAAGGGTAACGGTTGAGGAGATGGGGGCATGACGGTAATTCAATATCCGGGGAAAAAAAATTCTATTGCATACTGGATTATCAGCCACTTTCCCCATGACTACCAGGGTATGACTTATCTTGAACCTTTTTTTGGTTCGGGGAGTGTTTTTTTTCGTAAAGAACGGTCTGCGGTAGAAACGGTTAATGATTTAGATAATGAAATTTCAAACCTGTTTTTACAGATTAGAGATAACCCTGATGAGTTAATGCTGCTGTTGATGAATACGCCGTGGAGCCGTGAAGAATACGATATGGCTTTTGAAAAATCTGACAACCCTATTGAACAGGCGCGGCGTTGTATTGTCCGTTTTTGGTTTACGGTGGGGGCGAATGTCAGGGCTAAAAACGGTATGCGGTTTGAAATAAAAACAAACGGCGGGGGGCTGCAATATTTCCACTTAAAATTACCGGAAGCAATTTTACAGGTTTCGGAACGATTAAAGCACAGCCATAAAAATTTGGTGCAAATTGAAAACAGAAATGTGTTTGAACTAATACCTAGATATAACCGTGAAAATGTTCTTATGTATCTTGACCCACCGTATTTGCTGGAAACACGGAATAACAAAAAAATGTATAACCATGAGTTTACATATAAAGACCATGAGGAACTTTTGAAATTGATTGTATCTTCCAAGGCAAAAATAATTATTTCCGGTTATGAGAGCGAATTGTATGCCAGGTATTTAAGCGGCTGGCGTTTTGAAAAAACTTTTTCAAAAAATCAAGCGGGTAAGCGGAAAACCGAATGTATCTGGTTAAATTACTCTGCAAGCCAATCGGATTTATTTATAACGGGGGATAAATGAAAGTACAGGGCTGTGATTGTTCCATTGTGATAAAAACCGCTTACAAGGAAATGAGTGTGCCATACTCGGAAGAAACTATCAGAGAGGCGGTGTCACTATTGCAAGAAGAGGCAGCGATTGAAGGTGATGGTCTATGCAAGGCTTTACGGAAAAAATGCGGTGTTACCGGGTGCGTGGTTACTCCGCTTACTATCGGGACGGCTCCGCTGTTGCTGTATCTTGCTATGGGGTCGGCGGGGCTTCCGGTGTTTGTTTCTGAAACAAGGGATTTATACCAATACCAGTTACACCTTATGCCAATGGAAGATACAGAACGGTTTGACTTAATTCAAGACAGGGGCAACGAAAGGCGGTTATTTGAAGGCTGTCAGGTTAATGGTTTTGAATTGCGGATTATGCATTATGAAGCCCTAAAACTAAAACTTGATATTTGCAGCGGCCGTTCACCTGTTGTATATCCATATACTAATACATTTTCAAATGCAGGTGGGGAGAAGTTTAGAGGGGATTGTGTTACCTACAAAATTAACGGCAAGGATTATTCAAACATATACGGTCTGACGATTTCGGCACAGAAAGAAAGCGGTACAAAAACAGAAATTTGGATAAAGCGTATTTTAGAAAAAGGCTCCGATTTACCAAACACTATTGATGAATTGATAATCACGGCACAACTTTTGCGGGATACTTACGAAACAAGGCATTTTGGCACTTTTCGTATAACAGTAAAACGATTGGTGCTTATTGCTGATGAAACGACTATAAACAGTGCCGATACGGTAATTGCTCCCATACGGTACTATGTGGCGGGTTCGGTTATTGCAGAGGTTTTTTCTTCTACCGAGGAGAAAATAGCATGAAATTATTACAAGTGAAAAATGAAAAGGTAAAAGGTAAAAATGATAAGAGACTAAGGGCAAGAATGAAAGATTTGGGAGATTACATATATGCAATTCTATGAGATAGATGGTGCTTTACAAGAAGCCATTATTGCCGCTGAAAAGCCTGTCAGGTTGAAAATAGAAATAGATATGGGCGGTCATTTTGAAAGCATTTTTGAAGATGAAATTATCGAGGCGAATTTCTATTCCTTGAAAGAAGTGGCTGGCGGGGTTTCATCGAGAGGGGAAGTGCTGTTATCAGGCAACAGGTATCAGGGTAAAGGTATCAATGGCGTGGGGCGGGAAGTGCGGGTTTCTTTTTCGATTGGAGAAGGGTTGCCGTATTTCCAAAGATTTATTTTCTACATTGACGATAAAGGGTTTCAGGATATTCGGGGGTCTGGTCGGAAGCGGTTTGTCCGGATTGGTTTGCAAGATTTGTCGGCAAGGTTGCGGAAAACAGATGAGGCCAGGGATTGGACTTCTCCGGCGGTGTTTCCTTATTCGGTAGTGTGCGACAAAACACAGACGGAAAAATCACTGGTTCATAGTATTGCGGCACGGGCGGGGCTTGCGGTTACTGATATTGATTGTTCTACTATTCCGATAACACTTCCTTATATTCGACTAAGACGTAATGTGTGGGCGGAACTGTCAAGCATGGCTACTGCGTATCGTTGCCATTTGGAATGTACTACAGAAAAACCGCTGGTGTTTGCCCATTCGCCATACCAAACTGAACCATTGACCGATACAGACATTGTCCATGTTTTTACCGGGGATACTATTTTTTATTTACGGACAATAGAAAAAGCGGAACTATACCGCAATACGGTACGGCTTAAATTCAATATGCCTGTTGCTTTGGAGAAACAGGAGATATGGCGGTATGACGAACAGCCTGTTTTTTATGATGAATTTTTGCAAGCACACTACCCTTTCAAGTTTCCGCTTGTCCGAGAAATTGAAACTACAAACTATGAAGCGAATTACAAAATTACTGATGTATCGGGCAAGGAACGGAATGTTATTTTTGCTGATGATATAGATACGCAAGAAGAAGCGGAAAATCGCCTTGATTATAACGGCGGGGCATTTTCGTATTCCCGTTATGACGTAACCACATATTATGACAAGGCAATAGTAAAACTGCATAAAGAAAATGACGGTGATTTGTACCATGCGGCAATTTTTGGAAAACCTATTGTGCTTGACCTGAACCGTTCCTGCTTTATGCGTGATGTTGAAGCGGTTGAGCGTTTCGGTACTGTTGCGCTTAATGTTACTGGTTCTTACTTTTCTGATGATGTTGTTAATGAAAAATCGGGTATACCTATTTCCCACTATGAAGATTGGGTTATTCGGGAACTGGCGGAGCGGATACATAACAAACGGGAATATACCGTGAAAACACACCGGGGGTTATTTCATGCGCGGGTCGGGGCAAAAGTAAAAGTTAAAAGTGAAAAAGTAAAAGATACCATTGAGGCAGTTGGTATGATTACGGCGCTTTCATTCAGGTATAAGTGTGATGAGGCGTTTATATCAACTTTCCGCATCCTAGCGGAAAGTTGATATGGAGTTTGCGAGGCAAACTCCATCTAAAGCATTAAAAAAAGCGGCGTCCATGCCGCCTTAAGCATAGAATATTGAACAAGGCAGGGGGATTTAGTAAATGAGGAATGAGGAATGAGGAATGAACAAAGAACAATGCTGTTATGTGAGGGCTGGCGGTGTTGGTGTCGGGCTATTGTTGATTTGAGGGCAACGGAAAAATATATTGAGGAGGTTTTATGGAAAAACAGGATAGACAGTTAATTATTGAGACGTTAGGGGAAATGAGGGAACTAAAGGGTGAGATGAAGGAATTCAAAGAGCACGTTATCGGGCGGGTTCAAAGTCTGGAGAAAAAAGAGGGTGAAAGGAGTAAAGAACGGGTATCGGTTGTTAGTGTGATTATTGCTTCGGCGGCTTTGGCGGTGTCAATCATCGTTAATTTTTTCAAACAAGGACGCTAACAAAATGGCTTCCATGCCATTTTGTTAGCTTAGGAGTTTGCTTCGCAAACTCCAGTAATAACATTTTAACACCGCCATCCATGGCGGAGAGGGGTATTTATGTTGCAATTTAAGGTTGAGAGGAACAAAGAATCGTATAATTTCAGGGCTTATCCGAATAAGCCGGATTCATTTGAGAATAACTGGAATAACAATTCTTTGGATTATTTGATTTTACTTGACAACGGAAATGAGATTGTCCGCTTTAAGTGTCAAACAGTGGCAAATTATTGTTTTGGGATAAATGCCGGTCCGAAACACAAACCGTTTATCAGTACGGTTGCCCCTGGGGAATTTGTCATTAAAGCATTTGTCGAGCCTCGCAGTTTTCATGGGGAAATCCACGCCATAACCAAAACGCATGACAAAGGGGGCAGGTGGATAAACCATAATGCCATGATGATTTTAGACAGCGGTTATCAGTTGGGGCGGTGGCTTATCCATGACAAATTTTCTTTCCAACATGGTAAAGATACAAATTATGCCTGGTCTGCTGGCTGTTTTATTTTGTCATCTAAGGATTTGGAAACACTAAACAGGCACTTGAAACAGAAGGGCATAAAGCCTAGGGATTTGATACCGGGGGTGTTGGAAGAAAAGTAAAACAAATAAGAAATGAGAAATGAGAAATGTTGCTGTGTTAGGGCTTATGGCGGTGCTTTCGGGCTGTTGTTAATTTTGGGGGTTTCAAAATGAAAAAAGTACATGGGGCAGGGAATACAAAAATCAATGCAGGGGATAGTGAGCAAAAGAAAATGAATGATACTGACGGGATTATTATTTCTGATAGACCGTCCTGGGAACATTCATTTTTAGAATTGCTTGCGATTTTGGGTAAGAGGATTATAGCCTTGCCGTCTAAGTTGATTGGGTTTAAGCCTTTATGCCTTTTGATAGCTACTTGGCTGCTGGTAAAAGGGCATATAAAAGACTGGATTTGGTTTTGCGTTTTGGTGATAGTGCTGTTCGGCATTATGGGGCTAAAAGTGGTCAGCAAGTGGAGGGAACATTGAAATTAAAACTGATAGATAGCATTACCGATTTTGGCAAAGGGATCATAGCGGGTTTTCTTTTATCTGCTATTGTATTCGGGTTTGTGGTGGGCTTTATGGTTCACCGTGTAAAAGTTAAGGAGATTGCGGAGTATGCGGAAAAACAGGTTGAGCTTCAGGCTTTGCAGGAAGATATTGTCAATCGTGATTCTGTTGAGTTTTTTGAAATCCCCGGCGTTCGGGGAGCCGCCGACAGTGCCGCCGCCGAATTCGAGCGAAAACGAGACGAGATTTTATTCAGATTTAGAAATCGAATTGCTGATTGATGAAATTTCAGAGGCGGCGTTAGAGGCTATTGAACAGGCGGCGGCAGAGGCGGCACGGGCGGCGGCTCTGGCCGCTGTTGAACGTGAGGCGGGTGCATTGCGGGAAGCGGAACGCTGGCGGCTGGAAGCGGAGACCGCAAGAAAAAACGGTATCAGGAATATGATTATTACCGGGCTTGCGTGTTTGTTAGGCGGGTTTGTCGCTGGTATTGCAATTAACAGATAGCAATTAAAAATGAGGAATGAACAATGAGGAATGAGAAATGTTGTTGCGTGAAGGCTTGCGGCGGTGCTTTCGGGCGGCTGCTGATAACAAAGATAATGGGGAAAATTTTATGAAAGACAGGATAAAGATTAAAGGGCGGGTTACGGTGCAAGTTTTTGATTGTCATGGAAAATTGAAACGGAAAAAACCGGGGTTGCTTCGGCGGTTGTTGGGGTTGCAAGGTGATTTCATGGTGTATGAGTTTCATAACATTGTTACTCGTGAGGGAGATGCTTTAATTGCTGATGCTCTTTTGGCTTCACCGACCAGAACAAAAGTAACCAGTTCTTCGGGGTTTATTCAGGTTGGGACTGGCTGGACAGGCAATAGCACTAAAACGAATACTCGGTGCAATTCCTCGACCGGGAGCATGAGGGCTTTAGACAGCGGTTTTCCGGCATTAAAAGCGGCATGGGGCAATACCGGGGATACGACCGTTACTTACCGGGCGACATTTGCGGCGGGTGCATTGAATGTCAACGGTATCAATGAGGCGTGTTTGCTCAATGGGAATGGTACGGCGGCTAATTGCCTGGCGTATGCGCAGATAAATCCGGCGGTTAATGTTACGGCAAGCGATACCCTGCAAGTTCTTTGGGAAATAACCATGCTTGGACAATGAAACAAATGAGAAATGAGCAGTGAGAAATGAGAAATGTGAAGATTGTTGTATGAAAACTGATGTCAAGCAAGAAGGCTGAGGGTAAGGAGCAATAATGAATGAGAAATGGGGGAAAGCGGGTGCGGTTTTCCGTCAGTCTGTACGTGATTTCCCTTGTTCGGTTGAACTTGGAAAATCTTCTCCTTCCTTCGGGATACACCGTTACAGTCAAGGGTTGCGGTTTGTGCCTTCTGATGATGAGGGGTTTTCGCTTCGGGGTGATAATCGGCGGCTGGTTTACAAGGGAAGGCGGCGGTCTCATCGGTTTACTATATTGGGTGATGGTTCTTTTGAGTATGATTGTATTCTTAATAAAGAGCCGGATAGTAATGTTGTTTCTTTGCGTATGGAAGGGGCAGAGCGTTTTGATTTTTATTGGCAGCCTGATTTTGTGCCTGACCCTTTTTTGAAGGGCAGTTTTGCGGTTTATAAGAAAGAAACATTGCTTGGTGAAGGCACAGGGAAATTATGCCATATTCAACGTCCGTTGATTATTGATTCACTTGGCCGGCAGGTGTGGGGGGAATTGGCGGTTGTCGGCAATGAGTTACGCATAACAATACCTGAATACTGGCTGGCTGAGGCTGAATATCCGGTAATTGTTGACCCTACGGTTGGCACTACTGCGGTGGGCAGCCAAAACAAGTGGGTACAAGATCCAGGAGAACCGCCTGAAACACTAATGTTTGAAGAAACTATTCCGGTTAACCGATTTCTTGTACCAGAAACAATAAACGGTATGTGTACGGCCTATGTGTATACTAATGAAGATGAAAGATATGCCGGAGGACACCCGGTATTGTATTCTGATAACGGCAATATGCCACTGACAAAAAGGTCAACTAATGAGGGGTTTATTGATTTACGAATAGAAAGCGGTAAACCTGTGGGGTGGCGGTCAGGGGCTTTTAGCAGTAACGGCAGTATTGCAAGCGGTTCATATATTTGGTTTGGAGTTTTTTGTAAGCATTATTGGTTTCCCCGGTTTGATTACGGGGTAAAATGTTATAATGATTGGTGGGCAGATTACAACACAATTCCGAATACCTATCCGATATATAATGTTAATAATTTTGAAAATTTCAAATTGTCCATGTATTTTGATTATACCTCTGGACAACATTATGTACGGACTATTACGCAAGGGGTAACGCTTACTGACAAACCTGCATTTCCTGTTCTTTTTTCCCGAAGGCTTGCGGATACTGCGAAAACAGAATGTAAAACTAATTCTAGCAGATTATTTTTTCTCATTTTGTCTGAAACAGTGCAAGCAAAAGATGTAATTACTCGTGGTTTGCTGTTGTTTGTCCGTATTGTTTCAGGGTTGTTTGCGCGGGATTATTTACTAAAAAGGTTCTTGATTGCAAAAGAAGAATTGGTTTTGAAGTCATGTATAACAAGGGAATTAACTCTTGAAAGCAGTATCAAATGAGAAGTGAGAAATGAGAAATGAGAAGTGAGAAATGAAAGATTGTTGTTTGGGGGATTTGATTTTAGCAACATATATTATGGTGATTTGAGAGGTAGGAAGAAATGAATAAGATTTTTGCAGGGCAGTCGGCTTTGCGGATAACGCTTAAAACATTCTGCGATTTGGCAGGGGTTTTGTCTGCGGTTATTAAGTTTCGCAAGCCTGACGGTAAAACAGGGGAATTTGCCGCCGCCGTTGCTGATACGGTTAACGGAGTTATCTTTTATGAATGTATTGAAGGTGATATTGACGTACCGGGCTGGTGGGTGTTTTGGGCATATCTCACTTTTGATGACGGCAGGACGGCGGCGGGGCAAGCGGCTAAGGTCTATATCTGGAAAGAGGGGTATGGGTAGTGCGAAGGAGAAGAACGCCGGAAGATAGATACCAGTACAATGTCCGCAAACAACAAAAAGCCTTAGAGGAATTCGCCGCCCATGAAATTGAATGGGCTGGCGATTTGCTGGCATGGTACAGGGTTGCAAAAAAAGAAATTCCCGATGACGAGTACCGTGGTTGTGCGTTTTTCCTGAACAGGGAATTTCTGCACAAACCCGGTTCACTGTCATTATTATACTCGGTATATCTGAAATGCTTACAGGATTTGCCGGAAGTTACCAGGGAAAATGCGTTTGATTTATTATCGTACCGCTTCAAGATGTATGCGGTAACGCTAAAGACAGGGGGCTATGATGACAGAAACAATAGGTGATGAAAGTGTGTTTTTACGGCATGACCAGTTAAAAAGCGGCAGGGTGCAGTTCACGGACAGCACCAATGCTGAACGGTTTATGCGGGAACACGGCGAAAATGTCCGTTACATGGCGGCATGGAAAAAATGGCTGGTGTGGAACGGTACGCACTGGAAAACTGATGAGAGCGGGGCGCTGGTGCATGGTAAAGGGTTAGCGACCGTCCGTAACATTTATGACGAACTGATGAAAACCACTGACTACAGGGAACGAATTGAAATTGAAAAATACGCTGTTATAAGCGAAAGTGTCAGGCGGAGAAAATCATGTGTTGAAGCGGCGAGCTGGATAGAAAGCCTAAATACTTCTAGCGAACAACTTGATTCTAACCCGTGGCTGTTGAATGTCAGAAATGGAACGGTAGATGTGCAGACCGGGGAATTCAGGGAACATAGGCAAAATGATTTTATTACAAAAATGGCGAATGTTGAATATGACCCGAAAGCGGATTGCCCGAAATGGAAACAGTTTATACGTGAAATTATGGACTACAAAACCGATGTGATTAGTTTTTTGCAAACTGCGGTTGGGTGGGCGGTGACCGGGGATATTTCAGAGCAGACCATGTTCATACTCTACGGAACCGGGGCTAACGGCAAGTCAACATTTTTGAATACAATCATGTGGCTGTTAGGCGATTACGCCATTGCTACGCCTACGGAAAGTTTTATGCGGAAGAACGGCGACCAGAACACTAACGACATTGCAAGGTTGCGGGGTACACGGTTTGTAACTACAACAGAGGCGGAGCAGGGGCGGCGGCTGTCCGAACCGATTATAAAGCAGATTACCGGGAATGACCGTATGACGGCTCGGTTTTTATACGGGGAGTTTTTTAACTTTGTGCCTACTTTCAAGATTTTCATGGCAACAAACCATAAGCCTGTTATCAAAGGTACTGACCACGGCATTTGGCGGCGAATTAAACTGATACCGTTCACTACTCGCATTGAAGAAACGAAACAGGATAAAAGCCTAGAAGCAAAACTAAAAGCAGAGGCAAGCGGTATTTTGAATTGGCTTTTGGAAGGCACGGCTCGTTGGCGGAAAGAGGGGTTGAAGGCTCCAGCGGATATTCTTACCGCTACCGAGGATTACCGGGGGGAAATGGACGTTATAGGCAGTTTCCTCAAAGTATGCTGCACACAGGACGAAAGTTTGTCTATACGGATTAGGGAACTGTATAAAGCCTATTCTGATTGGTGCGGGGAGAATAACGAACACCCCGTAAGCGAACGGTTTTTGACGTTAAGGCTTAAAGAAATGGGTTTTGAACAGACCAGGACGGCTGAGGCTCGTTTATGGTGCGGTATCGGCTTACGAATGAGCAATGAGAAATGAGAAGTGAGAAATGATAAAATTGCGTTCTTGGATAACTAACCGGGTAAATGTCGGGCAGTTGGGAACTGATAAAATTTTTTATTTCTCTTTTTTATTTTCTCATTTGTGATGGGTTCCCCCCTGCTCCCCTTTAGGGTTAGTCGGTGAAGGCAGAAAGTAGTTGATGTTTTCCTGTTCCTGTATATGTTAAGTATGCAGGAATAGGCTTTATTGATGACTGGTATTTCACTAAAAAAGTCAGTTTTTCTCGATGTGACATAAAAAATATTACTTTGTATAAAATTATGGCAAAATTTAGAGGCACGCACGCTCCCCTGGTTAAAAAAAAGCGTCCATGCTTTTTTTTAACCTTGAAGTTTTTACTCTGTAAAAACTTCATAAACATTTGGATACAGCGGCATCCATGCCGCCCCCCTCTCTGAAAAATGCAAAATGACAAATAGACTTGTCACGAATGACAGGTAAAATGACAAAAAAAGAGGTTTAATTGTCATGGTCAGGAGTATGCTTTTTTATATCATGCCATTGCTTGACATATCTCTATATACTATATTTCTATTTATTTTTCTTTTATGACAAAAGAAAAGTATAAAAAAAATAATAAAGAAGTATATAGAAAGAATAGAAAAATGACACTTGTCTGTCATCGGGTTTGTATCAGCCCGTCCAGCACCTAACCTCAAATACAATTTTTATATACTAGAGTTAGGGGCTGGACGGACTTAAAGCAATACCCGAAGTATGTACCGCCGTTATTTGCTCATGGCGGGGCTTGCGTAGGGTGTTGCTTTAAGTTGTGAATAAAGTCTCTTATCAGCAATCCCCGCCTGCCTGAACACATGACCGATCATCACTGGTCGTGTGGGCAGGTGGGCGGGTCTTTGCGAGTGCGGCTCGGTTATCGGTCATCGCTTCACTGATGCGGTCAGTTTGGAAATCGGGGGGGCGGGAGTAAAACTAACCCATTTTTTTTGTTATCAGGCCGCCTGGCCTGACCGCATACGATTAAGCAAATTACAAAGGTGTGTATGCGGTCAGGTTGGGCGGTAGCGTGGCTCTTGGTGGGAATAAGGCTCGTTTCCCGTTAGCCGTGGGGATAGCACGGTTCGCATGATGGAAACAAAAAAAGATGGGCGGGCATACTACGATAAGTTGCGGCGGAACGGAAGGTTTTGGGTTTACCCAAACCACACCCCCCCTAGAGCGCCCCTACCCCCCCGAGTTAATCAGATACCATATTGGGGGGGTGCCGGGGGTTTGGGGGGGTTCGGGGGG
>Ga0099364_10000841_pt1 | contig 52066 bp, 47 predicted proteins | sample TergutTh196P3_FD_73070 | JGI IMG/M metagenome (GOLD analysis project Ga0099364, IMG submission 73070) | Microcerotermes parvus P3 segment gut microbial communities from Pointe-Noire, Republic of the Congo - Th196 P3 | ecosystem: Host-associated > Arthropoda: Insects > Digestive system > Gut ... | reverse complement strand
AATGCAAAAGGGCTGCCTGTTAAGGCAGCCCTTTTTTTGCGCCCGAAAATTTTCACACGGAGAAACACGGTGAGACGGAGGGCACGGAAGAAAAGTACAAATTTTACCACGATCCTCACTAAAAGCACGAACCATTACTTTGAATTCGCCCTTTAGTTCGTGTTGGTTCGTGTGGTTTGTGGTAAAAAATGATTTGAAAATTGTTTCCCATGGGAGGGAGGAGGTGAGGCATTGCATGGAAATAATAAATAATATAAACTGTGCATCGGAAGGTATTTTATGCAGACATTAGAATTTAATTCGGTTATTGGCGATGAAGGGGTTATATATATTCCAAAACAGTATTTAGAAAATATATCTTCCCCTGTAAAGGTTATTCTCCTTATGAATGAAACGGCAAAGGAACATAATGGCAGGTATTTCTCTGCATTAAAGCTAAGAACAAAAGGGTTCAAGTTTGACAGGGAAGCCGCAAATGAATGAAAGGGCTTTTATTGATACAAACGTATTTATCTATTTGTATTCAGAAGACGAGGCAGAAAAACAGAGAATTTCTCAAAAAGTGTTTAACGAATATGATTGTATAATCAGTGCACAGGTTTTAAATGAATTTTGCAATGTGTGTATTGGAAAATTAAGCCAAACAATTGAAGATGTTGAATTAGCAGTTGACGAAATAATAGAACAGTGCTCTGTTTCATTAATTGAAAAACATAGCGTTAATGCAAAAAAGGCTGCCCGGAAGAGCAGCCTTTTTTTTCACTAATTCCAAAAATTTTCACGCGGCGGCACGGAGAGACGGAGGAATTGTACAAATTTTACCACGAACCTCACTAAAAGCACGAACCATTACTTTGAATTCGCCCTTTTGTTCGTGATGGTTTGTGTGGTTTGTGGTAAAAAATGATTTGAAAATTGTTTTCTATGGGAAGGGACTGTATACATCACTCCTCCGCGGCGCCGCCCATTTGGCGCATTATGCCCCAAAATAACAGTGTTTTTTTGCTTTCCTTTTCTTCCGGAAATACACATATTTTATTATAGAACTAAATATAAATCGCGGTACGCAAAGGGGAAAGGCAATGAAAATTCGAACAAAACTTTTTGGCGGTTTCTTTATTGTTGTTGCAATAGGAATCTTTCTTGGATCACTGGGGTTACATAACGACTCAAAACTTGTTTCATTATCGGAAGATATCCTTCATTTAGCAGAAACAAGGACAGACATCTCATCGATCTTGAATTCGCATTATGTTTGGCGGCATGGACTGTCCGAGACGGTGTATTCCGAAGCTGAGTTCACCGGCTCGCTGGATTCTTACACATGCTCTCTGGGCAAATGGCTTAACAGCGATGAAGTAAGAAACCTGACCGATCCGGAGGCTGTTTCTCTACTCGAACAGATTGTTGAACCTCATCATTTCATTCATGCAAAGGCAGGGGAAATTATCAGTCATATAAGTATAGGGGAAACAGATGAAGCGTTAATAAAATTCAAGGCTGAAGTATTACCGAAAACGCTGGATGTAATCTCCGGTTTGGAAGTTATGGAAGAGCATTACAGTGATTTGCTTGGCGATAAAATAAGCGATATCTACCAAACGGGCCTTATGTTTAAACGCACTATCATAGTTCTGATAATCGTCGCATTGATTATCAGCGTTTTGTTGGCGCTGGTTATTACATCGAATATTACAAAACCAATCGTCAAGGTAACGAACTCCCTTAAAGATATCGCGCAGGGCGAAGGGGATCTGACCCATACCATTGAAATCAATTCCAAAGACGAAGCCGGTGATCTCGCACGCTATTTCAACCAAACCCTGGAGAAGATTAAGGGCATGGTTGTAAATATCAAACAGCAGGCGTCGGGCCTAAGTAATATAGGAGCCGAACTGACAAACAATATGACTGAAACCGCTTCGGCAATCACCGAAATCACTGACAATATCAAAAGCATCAAGGATCAGGTAATAAACCAAAGCGCCAGTGTTACCCAGACTGATGCCACAATGGGACAAATCGCCCAAAACATCGACAAGCTGAACGATCATGTCGAACATCAATCCAACAGTATCACTCAGTCGTCATCGGCAATAGAACAGATGCTTGCCAATATTCAATCGGTAACCAGAACCCTTGTTGGTAACAGTAAAAATGTTGAGGATCTAACTTCGGCTTCCAGGGTAGGTCACGCCGGGCTTCAGGATATTGTTTCTGACATTCAGGAAATCGCCAAAGAATCCGAGGGTCTGCTGGAAATAAACTCTGTTGTGGCGAACATCTCCAGCCAAACAAACCTGCTTTCCATGAACGCTGCCATCGAAGCTGCCCACGCAGGCGAAGCAGGCAGGGGTTTTGCGGTTGTTGCCGATGAAATTCGTAAATTGGCGGAAAGTTCCAGCGAACAGTCCAAGACTATCAGCTCTGTATTAAAAATGATGAAAAGCTCAATAGACAAAATTACCGCTTCCACCAAAAGCGTATTACAAAAGTTTGAGGCAATTGATTCGAGTATTAAAATTGTGGCGGAACAGGAAGAAAATATCCGCGGAGCAATGGAGGAACAGGATCAGGGGAGCAAACAGATTCTGGAAGCCATAAGCTATGTAAACGAAATCACCCAGCTTGTAAGGGATGGGGCTGTTGAAATGCTTGATGGGGCCAGGGAAGTGATCAAGGAAGCTGACAATCTTAAAAAAACAACGCATGAAATTACCGGAGGCATGAACGACATGGCTACAGGTGCGGATCACATAAATGCGGCAGTACAGAATGTCAATGAATTAAGCGCACGGAATCACAAGAGTACTCACTACTTAATCAATGAAGTTTCACGCTTCAAGGTAGCATAATGGCGCATAACTGAGTTCAAAAAGCAGTGGCTGTCCGAAAGGGCAGCCATTTTTTAACCCTTCTTTACAAAAGCCTTTTCGAGCTGCCTTATCCGGTAAGCCGAATAAATTTCTTTTCCGTATTCGGTAATTTCCCAAATCTCGTCCCCTGAACCTTCATCATCATTTATACATTTAACCAGCTTTAGCAGGGAAAAATCGGCCATAATTTTTTTGATTGAATTTGATGGAGTGGGGTAGTCTTTGCGAACCAGTTTATCCAAATCGGGGTTAAGAACAGTACCCAGGAAGCGGGCAATTTCCGACGTGGTCTTTCCCAGTGACAATTCCGGAACCAGCAGCTTAAAAATCCTTACATAGCGAAATTGCCGGCTGTTTTCCCAATTTTCTCCTGTGGCATAGTAGAAACTCAATGTGGTCTTGTTAAGGGAAAGCACCTTTAGTGCATGCTTCATCTGCTCCCGTAACTTGGTTACAATCTGATTATCTTCCATCTTTACCTGGCGCCTTAGCTGTTCATTCTCTGCTGAAAGCCGGGAAAGTTCATTAGCCACAGTGGGGGAAACTGCCTTGTCGGATTTTACCCAGCCGTTCTGCGGGTGCAGGTTTATCTCGTGTACAAGGAGTGTCTGTAATTTCAGACAAAGATCAGTTGAGTTAAGCCATGTTTCGTGCCGGCCGGTACGGAGCTTTTTTTTGAACTCTTCCAGTTTTTTTGTAAGTGCCGCCTCTTTTTCCTTCTTGGACGCTTTCCATCTGGCTTTTTCGTCGATAATGAGCGCAATTACCGGAATGCCTTTTTTAACAGTAAGATTGTACTCTGCCTCCAGAGGCGATGTTCTTTCTTTTGCCGGACAATATTTGTGGGCGACAACTGCAACAAAGTAATCACATTCTTCGATTGTTTTTTGGAGAAGCTGCTGTCCGCTTCTAGAAGATAAGTCCAGATAATCGGCCATAACAGGAATGTGCCCCAGCTCCATAATGATCCTGGGAATTTCCTTCCGCTCGTTTTTCAGGTCGTCCAATGTCGAACCGATAAAAATATGGTACTTCATGGGCTTATTGTAACCGGTATTGTTAAATTTGGCAATGGACTTTATGGAAATAATTTAATAGGATAAAATATGACAGGTTTTCTTTTAAGGAAGACGGCATACGATTTATGGGACAATATGTTCAGAATTGTTCTTGTAAACCTTGGTTTTATTGTTTTGCTTGTTATTCCCGCTTATCTTCCCGAGCTTTTGGGAAGAAAGCTTTTTAACTCTGACGTTATTGTGGTTGTTGTCCGCGCTGCCGGAATCCTCTGCTGTTCTGTTTATCTTTCAACAGCGGCTTTTTCAATTAAAACAATTTCAGATTATGGTTCATTCGGGTTCGGCGATTTTTTTTGTAATCTAAAGCAAGCCTGGCCGGCCGGTCTTGTTGCCGGTCTCTTGTTTTTTGGCTGCCTGTCTGTTGCGTTGATTGCCATTCCATTTTACATGAGCATGGATTCTCCTGTGGGCCTGCTTTTGGCCGCACTGATTTTCTGGGCGCTTATTTTTGCCGTGCTCTCCTTTCAGTTTTTTTTCGCCGTACGCGCCCGCCTGGATACAAAACTTCTTAAAGTATTTAAAAAATGCATATTGCTTTTTGTTGATAATCCGGGCATGGCAATTTTCTCGTTATTGCATAATACGGCAATGTTGATTGTTTCTCTTTTGCTTGCTTTTTTGTTTCCCGGCCCTGCCGGCATTCTTCTTTACCTTGATGAGGCCCTGCGCCTTCGTATCATGAAATATGACTGGCTGGAGGTTAACCCCGATGCCAACCGCCGTAAAATTCCCTGGGACGAGCTTTTAATGGAAGAACGGGAAAAAACCGGCACACGCACGCTGAAAAACTTTATTTTCCCTTGGAAGGACTAGTATAATGTAACCATCTAGGTATTTACAATTTTATTTTACCACCAACCTCACTAACCAACACGAACTTGCTAGAAGAATCATATCTATCTTCAAATAACCCAAAATTAAGAAAAATCATAAAGGTTTTTCAGCAATATCGAACTAATGGTTAGTGCCGTTTGTGTGGTTAGTGGTTAATTATTCTTTTTGGACGCCGCCTATAATCCTGATCCCAAGGCAGCCGGCTACGGCGCGCTCCCTGCCCGGAATACCGTCATGAATGGGGGTGTTAACAGGGCGTATCCTGCCGTTGGGGTAGCGCATAACAAGCGAGCTGGAACCGCCGCCGTCAAAGTTTATTCCGTCGTGCGAGCCGAGCGCTCTTAGCATCAGCGCCGTTTCCGCTTCCGTGCTTCCAATGCTGCCAATGCGCCTGCCATCAACAACCAGCAGGTAAAGGTATCTGCCGTCCGCTGATATGCCGGCGGCGCTGCGGGGGTGCCGCGCCTTAGTATCAAAAGCCCGCTCGGTTAGTTCACCGGCTTCGAGTATCTGATGAAAACCGCCGGCAGCGTTTGCAATATCATCTGTCGAAGCAATCTCTGCCTGGCTTACAACTGATGCGCCGCCGTCATTATAAAAAACAAGGGCAGAATATCCTGCTTGCGGCGGCGAGATCATTATACCGTCGGAAACTACAATGCCTATGTTGGTTCTGGGCTCCCCTTCTTTGCCCGATACCGGATCAAAGGGAAGGGCGTTGATCCCTGCTGCCAGGGCGTTTTCGCGTACAAAGCTGCTGACCTTTGTGCTGAGTGTGTCCGAGTGTCCGCCTCTGACAACGATGGTTATGTCCGGTGAGCGGAGATCGATTCTCAGCGCCCTGAACTCAAGCCTGGGTGCAGAGATTCTTCCGGAAAAATAGGCAATAGCGCCGTCTTCAATCGGCTGCCAAAACGGAACGACAGCTTCCACTGCCGTCGAAGAGACAAGCCTTTCCCGCGCCGTTCCCACCGGAGAAATGGTGGCGCAGGAATAAAAAATAAAAAATGTAATGGAAACTACTGAGACGCGGAGAGCGTTTTTAATAATCAGAGCGGCCTTTACGGTTTTTTTTTAGCAGTTTGCGGGCATTTGCCTTCTTTTTCCTGTTGAGGATAGTGGAGGGCTTTTCAAAGTATTCCCGCTTTTTGAATTCCCGAATTATGCCTTCTTTTTCTACCATGCGCTTAAAACGCTTGATGGCCTTTTCGAGCATTTCGCTGTCATCGACAATAATGTGCGCCAAAAATATCACCTCCTTTCCTCATTGGGTAAGATGCGCTTGAATGGTATTCAATTGACTTGTTCGGCAACCCGGTTGGTTGCCTCACAAGTTTTGCAGTTTTTCAGCCTACGGCTTGCAAAACTGCTGTTTTCATAAGGAAGTTGTTCAGAAACTGAAGTTTCCGAACAACACTAATTACTGATTCTACTTAAAATCGCGTCTTTGTCAAGAATGGGACGGTTAATAAAAGCATCCGGGTCGGTATTTTCACCGAAGATCCGTATTTCCCAGTGCAGATGAGGCCCGGTTGCCAGTCCCGTGGAGCCGGATAAACCAAGCAGGGCTCCTGCGCTGACAATGGCGCCTTCCGCTACTTCGATTTTATCAAGATGATAATACAGGGAATATACTCCCGGTAAATGCTCGATAACTACCGAATTGCCTGTAACAATTCTCGGTCTTGCCAGAACCACCCTGCCTCCGCCGCAGGCTGTTACGGGCGTTCCTGTTGGTACGCCGAAATCAACACCCGCATGGATCGAGGTATCGCTTGTGCCGTTTGAGTACTTAAAGACCCGCCGGTCGCCAAATAAACTGGTTCTTCTGACAGAATCGACAGGCGCCCTAAAAGCTCCTGTAAAATAAACAGCGGTTCCTGTATGGCTGAGTAATGTCCAAAGCTGATTAGACTCTGTTGTTCTCTGTGCGCTCGAATCGGTTCTGATTCCGGTCAGCGTCTGATTAAGCTCGATTACCTCAGAACCAAAATTACGGCTTTCGATATTTAGGGGTATCTCGATCAATGTACCCAGATGCCCCTCCACCCTGATCGCTGCTGCCCCCGGCTTGGCTGTACTGGGGACCGTAATTACTGCCGCAGCAAAGCTCTGTTCGCCCTCATCAGCTGGGACGGAAAAAAAGACAGCTCTTGCAAGCCGCTGCCCGCCTGCTATCAATAATGCATGGCGGACAGGATTCACGGAATTCACCGCAATTGTTACAGGCTCCCCCGGCCTGGGGTTTTCCGGAAAAAGCGCATGCCTTATCTGCCCCTGCTGGGCGGCGGCTTGCATAGACAGAAAAAAGTGCAGGCAAAGAAAAAAAGGAATAACGAGGCGATAAATGCGCTTCATGTTTGAGTTACAGAATAACTTAAAAAGGCGAAAGTAGTCAAACCGATGAATTATCAGGGCAGGGTTGTTGATTTCATACCTTCTCTTTTTTTACTTTACTTTTTTCATATAATACTTCAGGATCTAAATCAATTCCTTCCGGCCATTCTATTGAATCATACGATATTTTTACCATTTTGAAAAATTTTTTATCCTTTAATTTTTTAAATAATCCTGTGTCTAAATATGGTTTTACATCAAATACTTTTATTTCTTTATTTTCAAAAATAAGTTCTAATTTATAATCGTCCAAAGCCCTTACTTTATTTACAGATAAATACATTTCAGTATCCTTTATTTTAACGGTTCAATTTTATATGGAATTTCACCATTTTGCGCCAACTCCCAATCAGCCAGAAGTTCATCTTTGTGTAGAACTATCCATGCAGAAACAAGTTTTTCCTTGTCCTGTGGTAATTTTCCATCTGTTTTTTCACCGGTTTTTATATCAAAAATTGCCTTTGATTTTTGATAAATGGCATGAATGTGGGGAGGATTATGTTCTTTTTTCCCCAGGTACATTCTTATTAGAATACCATAAAACATTGAAATTGTTGGCATGATTACATTTTTACGTATATGTATTAAAATTACAATAGACTTTGTATAAAATATAAATAGTGTATTTATGGAATGTATTGGCGGTCATACACCACAAACAAAAACAATCTATCTTGCGGGCGGCTGCTTTTGGGGAGTTGAAAAGTACCTTTCGCTAATACCGGGGGTTGAATCCACCTCGGTTGGCTATGCCAATGGGCGCACGGAAAATCCAACGTATGAAGATGTCTGTTATAAAAATACCGGGCATGCCGAGGCGGTGAAGGTTGAATATGATCAATCGGAGATAAACCTTATATTTCTGCTGGAGCTTTTTTACGATGTTATAGACCCGACATCGCTTAACCGCCAGGGCTTCGATTCCGGAACGCAATACCGCACCGGAATTTATTACACCGATGAAGCAGACAGGGAAATAATTCTTAATTCTATTTCTCTTTTACAAAAGAACTGTAAAAAGCCGGTCGTGATTGAAGTTAAAGAGCTGGAAAACTACTATGCAGCGGAAGAATATCATCAAAAATACCTTGACAAAAATCCGGGTGGATATTGCCATATCGGCGCTGCCAAGTTTGCCAGGGCGAAGATGGCTGTATCCGGATAATAATTACCATTGACAGGTAAAAAATACATTGATATAACTTGATTGAATTGAAACAAATGGAAAATAACAAAGTTAATTATCGTAAATATTTTTATATTGCAACCAAAGGGTTGGCAGCCATAGCCATTGCGCTTGTAATAATAACAGCAGTTGCTGCCTGTAAAGATGCAGGAGGCGGGCCTGACTCTGCTCTACAATACGTTGAACTCCCGTTATGGCAGGAGTTTCAGCAACGGGTGGACGACAATCTGCCGGGGGCGTATCAGGCTGTTGGCGCAATGTGGGATTCGTGTTTTCCAGGCCTGCCGGAACCGCTGCCCACATTGAATAAATCTGCCGTATATTACGATGCCGCCAAGGTTTTGATTGAGTTATCGGAACTTTGGGGATCAAAGGCGGCACCGGAAATGAATATATATGCAGTAAAATGCGCGGAAATATTTCACGCACATTATACCGCCCCTGGTCCGTTAAACGGTCTTGCAGGATATGTAAGATTTCCCCATGGGCTTGCTTATTTGTATCATGACACTGGACAGCAGTTTTATAAAGAAGCGCTGGAGGGATGCGCCCTAAGAAGCAATTGGGCATCTGTGAATCCTGTAAACGAACGATCAGCCTACTCCAGGGAAGTATCCTATGCTATTAGTGTCTATATAGCGGCAATAGAGGCTGGAATGGACATTCCGAATATCACGACATTACTAAATCATTTTGTGGATATGGCTTTAAGCCACCTGGATCAGTGGCACACAGGAGATTTTTATAATCCATCGGATAATTTCAGGCAGCCATTCATGGTTGGACTTTCCATGAATTCTTTAATCGAGTATTACGAAAAAGTATATAAAGACCCTCGCATACCTGCTGCGATTAAAATTATGCTTGATGATCTTTGGGAACAGTCATGGGATATTATAGATGCCAATACGCCAGGGGGTAATTATTCGGTTTACACTCTAGGCTACGGAGCTTTTTGGTATTGGGCGGATTTTGCGAACGGCAAATGGGTTAATGATATAAACAATATGCCGTCATCTCTGAATCTAAATCCCGATACAAATATGAACCTTGCATCAGTATATGCCTGGTATGCAAGATGGCTAAAAGAAAATAGATCTTCGTCAACAAGACTTGCCAAAAGTTATCTGGATAAATCTGTTTTGATATGGGAAGGATATGTGATAAATGGATATATGGGCTACGCTGATATTTTGTGGCAGGGATGCAGGTATGTATCGGATTTTGTCCGGGAATACAGGCGGTTCTACGGTGAATAACTCCATGTTTTTTTACCGGTAATCCACTATAATTAAAATATCATAACAAAAAGAGGCCGCTACCATGCGTAAACTAAAAGCCGCTGTAATAGGCGCCGGCAGCACCTATACGCCGGAACTCATCGAAGGGTTTATTGACAGGCGGGACAGCCTGGACTTTCAGGAATTATTTTTAATGGACATTAACAGGGAAAAACTCGAAATTGTCGGGGAGCTTGCAAAAAGAATGCTCCTGTCCAAGGGTTTTACGGGTAAAATAATGCTGACCGGGAATTTGGACGAGGCAATTACCGGCGCCGATTATGTTTTTGCGCAGATACGCGCCGGCGGAATGGCCAGCCGCATACTTGATGAAAAAATCCCGTTAAAACACGGCCTTTTGGGGCAGGAAACAACCGGCGCTGGCGGCTTTATGAACGCCCTAAGAACAATACCCGCCATGCTTGATATTGCCGCCCGCATCGAAAAACTCTGCCCAGATGCCTGGCTCGTAAACTTTTCCAACCCGTCCGGAATTATAGCAGAGGCTTTATTGAATCATACAAATGTAAAGATGATTGGCCTTTGCAACTGTTTTATCAATATGAGGGCAAGTATTGCAAAAACCATCGGCACGGCAAATTTCGATTATGAATATATCGGATTAAACCATCTAAGCTGGATTACCAGTGTTACTGTAAACGGTGAAAACATGCTCCAGCGTCTTGGAAAATCAACGGCGGCCTCAATGAAAAATGTGCCGGAAGTTCAGTATGACGACGAATTGCTTGCCGCCATACCCGCCATTCCTTCATCATATTTAAGTTATTTCTATCTGCGCGAAGATCAGCTTAACAAATGCCTTAACGCGGAAAAAACACGCGGGGAAATTTGCGTTGAACTGGAAGAATCACTTGTAAAACAGTATGGAGATCCGCAGCTTAAAGACAAACCGGAAGGGCTTGAAAAACGCGGCGGCTCCCTGTACTCTACCGCCGCCGTATCGGTCGTTGACGCCATCGAAAACGATAAAAATGAATACCATGTTGTAAATGTTAAAAATAACGGCGCCGTGCCCTTTATGGACGATGACGATGTAGTAGAAATAAAATGTATAACAAACCGGAAAGGGGCGGCGCCTGTCAGGGTTTTGCAGCCGGATATCCCCTATATAAAGGGGCTGATGCAGTCGGTTAAGGCATACGAAAAGCTCACTGTAAGGGCGGCGATGACGGGAAGCAGGGCGGACGCTCTTGCCGCGCTGATGATTCACCCGCTTATTGGGGATTACCGCAGGGCAAAAGCGGCTCTTGATGAAATGCTGGCGGCTAACGCCAGGTATATACACAAGGGTTTTTCATGAATCAGTATGTAATAGGCATTGATACAGGCGCTACAAAAAGCCACCTTGCGCTTTTTGATAAAAATGGAACGCTGATTGATTTGTGCAGTTGGGGGCCGTTGAATTACGAAGTGCTTCCAGGTTTGTTTGCCCAATTCGAGGAAGAAATAGGTCAATTTGTCTCGAATGCCTTATCAAAAAATAAAATAAAAATGGAGCAGATTTCATATTCTGTATTTGGCATAGCAGGTGTTGATACGAGGAAACAGCATAATATTATCTCGGAAATACTTAAAAGAACAGGATTTAAAAGATTCACGCTGGTAAATGATGCTTTTTTGGGCATTCCCGCCGGAAGCCCGGACGGAACCGGAATTTGCGCCAACAATGGAACCGGCTGTACTCTGGTTGGAATTAATAAAGATGGCAGGGAGTTTCAAATCGGTGGCGCAGGATATGTTACTGCGGACTATGGTGGCGGCGGAATGATGGGCGAAGCTGTAGTTTCAGCTGTTTACAGCGAGCTTTTTCGCAGAGGCGAGCCGACCTGCATGACGTCTTTACTGTTCAATAGGCTGGATATTACAAATAAATATGATTTTGTTGAAAAAATTCATGAAAAAACAGCCGACGGCAGCTTTAATCCAGGGGCCTGTGCTAAAATGCTGTTCGAAGCGGTTCGGGAAAAAGACGGGGTTGCATCAGAAATTTTTCGTAAAATTGCCGAAAGTTATGCCGGCGGAATATCCTGCATGATTGATGAGTTAAAATTTGCTCCAAACGAAGATTTATTTATAGTTCTGATGGGCTCAATTTTCGTTAAGGGCGAACATTCTCTATTAATCGACACACTTAAAGAGATCGTACAAAAAGAAAACCCCGCCTACAGCTTTGAATACAGGCTTCTTGATGTGCCCGCTGTAGCCGGCGCGGTTATCTGGGCGCTCAGAAAACTTGATAATAAATCCGGGCATTTCGAAAAGATAAACGCTCAGCTGCGCGCCGGATAATAATCCGATAATCTTCGATAACACTGATTCACAATATGCTTTATCCCGATATCAATATCATCGCCCATCTCGTCGATTAATGCTTCCAGGCTGGACAGGCTCTCGTTAAGGCTTGTGTGAAAGCCGCGGCAGCATCGCAGCCAGTAATTTCCTTCGCCGTCGCTGAAAAGACCGAGAAAACCCAGCTCTTTTGCACCTTTTTTCCATATTGCAGGCTTTACCAGGGCGTCCATCTGCTCCAGTAATTCCGCAAGGTTTTCACGTGAATTAAAATTTTTCTTACGGGGCCATGGGCGTTTTATCGCATTATCCGCATCCAGCGTCGGCGCAAGAAAAAGAATCAGCTCCAGTTTTTCCCCCGAAAGCAGGCTCATATTGTTTACGAGGACTGTTCCCTTAAGCCCCTTGTATACAGTGTCTGCGGGAATGGAATCGCGGATTGCTTTTAGTTTTTCCCATGGAAGGATTACTGTTTTTTTGCCCTTGACGGTTTGAATCTCAAAAATTTCGCCCGATATTTTTATATTGTTTGTAAAATCCCTTGTTTTTTTGAGTTTTTCGCGCTCCTTTCCGCCGGTTTTTTCTTCGTATGTGAATAAACCCGGCCTAATTCTGTCCAGCACCGCCCTGGAAAGCGGAGATACCGACATGGCGTACATTCTGGTCGTGCGTACAATTTCTCCGGCGACAATAAATGTTGGATCCATGCGAAACATCACAGAACCGGGGTGAATAATGATTTTATCGGCGGTAAGGCTACAGTACGAGGTATTTCTGCCGCGTCCTTCGCGTACACAAACAAATTGAATCATTCCGCGGCCGATGCAGCACAGATAATCGTCGGTTAATTTTGAAGTCAGCGGCCACTTCCCCTGATGCAACGGAATTTTCAGGCTGCTTACAATTTCTTCGAGCTGCGCGACAACATTCGCGATTTCTGCCATCGCTCTTTCATCAAGATAATTTTGATCGCAGAATTTGGTTTTATTGATCGAATCTGAATAAGCTCGATACAGTTTAAGATATGAAACAAAGTCCCCTGCATCGTCGCGAAAACGGTGATGCGCCCGCCGCGCATCTGTTTCTTCACCCGGAGGCAGAATATACGGGCTTTGAGTAGATAAAAACGCCGCAGCAATGACTGTTTCGCGCAGTACATCGGGATAATTCAGTATTGCCTCCACAATTATCCGCGAATGGCGCGGCGCAAGCGGGAATTCAGTCATTAATTTGCCAATATTGGAAAGGCTGCGGTCTTTTTCCAGCGCGTCGAGCAGATTAAGTGTTTCGATGCCGGCAATAATCCCCGCTTTTTCCGGAGCGGCAATAAAATCAAAATCCTCAAAATTGGTAATGCCAAGGTCTGCCATGCGCAAAATAACTTCCGAAAGGTCGGTGCGAAAGATTTCTTCGGTGGTAAACAGCGGACGGTTCTCGAAATCGCCCCGCGTGTAAAGCCGGTAGCATACTCCCTCTCTTGTGCGCCCTGCGCGTCCCTTGCGCTGATTTGCAGATGCTTTTGAGACAGGCGATTCCACCAGGCTGGAAGTAAAGGTGCGCGGGTTGTACCAGTTAAGTTTTGAGAGACCGGAATCAATTACCGCAGTAATTCCATCAATAGTTACCGATGTTTCTGCGATATTTGTTGATATTATTACCTTTGTTTTACCTTTTGGAGCGTTTATAAAGACTCTTTCCTGCTCTTCTTTTCCAAGTCTGCCGTACAATGGCAGAAGATGCAGCGAATTTCCAAAAGAACTGAAAGCAAGCCGCTTAATGCAGTCTTTTATCATTTTTTCGCCGGGAAGAAAGATCAAAATGTCTCCTTCGCGTTTTTCATTGATAAAACGGGCTGTTATGGCCTCAATTTTCGCCAATAATGCTTCCGGATCGTTTTCGCTGGGATCATAGATCAATGTAACGGGAAAACGCTGCGCATCAATCTTTATAATCGGACATTCACTGAAATATTCGGAAAAAACTTCGGCATTTATTGTTGCAGAGGAGATTATCACCTTAAAATCGCGGCGGCTTTCCAGCACACGCTTCAATAAACCGAGGATAAAGTCGATATTAAGGCTTCGTTCATGGGCTTCATCGACTATGATCAAGCCGTATTTTGACAGCCAGGGATCAAGTTTCATCTCCTGTAAAAGAATTCCGTCCGTCATGATCTTGATTTTGGTTTGATGATTGGTGCGATCTTCGAAGCGCATCTTGTAACCGATCAGCTCAGGTATTGATGTTCCGCACTGACGTGCGATAAATTCACTCACGGAAACGGCGGCGATGCGCCTCGGCTGTGTAACACCGATGATTCCGCGCTGTGAATAACCTGCTTCGTACAGTATTACCGGAAGCTGCGTGGTTTTTCCCGATCCGGTTGGACTCACAACTACCACAACTTGATTATTTTCAAGAGCAGATAAAATTAATTTATGATTTTTGTAGACAGGAAGCTCAAGATAGTTCATAATATTAATAATAATGATTTGATTATTTTAATCCAGTATGATATGATGAAGTAAATGTACGGAGGATGTTGATGTCAAAACAAAAAAATGTTTTCTTTTTTGGTGAAGGTAAGGCCGATGGCAATGCAGATATGAAAGATTTGCTGGGCGGCAAGGGAGCCAATCTCGCGGAAATGACCAATCTTGGAATTCCTGTTCCGCCGGGCTTCACAATTTCTACCGATGTGTGCGCCGCGTATTATGAAAATAAAGAAAAATATCCGGCAGGAATTAAAGAAGAAGTAGAGGCAGGATTAAAAAAACTTGAAACTGTAATGAAAATGAAACTCGGCGACCCGGACGATCCCCTGCTGGTTTCAGTTAGATCGGGAGCGGCCGCTTCCATGCCGGGAATGATGGATACGATCCTTAATTTGGGAATGAATGACAGGGCAGTCAGAGGCCTTGCAAAAAAAACCGGAAACCCGCGCTTTGCTTGGGATGCTTACAGGCGTTTTATACAGATGTACAGCGGTGTAGTAATGGGAGTCGACCGTGATTTGTTCGAGGAAGCCATCCATAACATAAAAAAAGCTAAAAATATCGAGCTTGATACCGCTCTGACTGCTGCCGATCTTGAAAAACTTGTTGAAGAATTCAAAAAAATTGTTAAAAAAGGTGCGGGAAAAGATTTTCCGCAGGCTCCTCTTGATCAACTTTGGGGCGCTATCAATGCTGTTTTTGGTTCGTGGATGAATGAACGGGCAATAAAATACCGGCAGCTCTATGATATTAAGGGTCTTAAAGGCACTGCGGTTAATGTGCAGTCCATGGTATTCGGTAATTTTGGTGAAGATTCCGGTACAGGAGTATGTTTCAGCCGTGATCCTTCCACCGGTATCAATAAATTCTACGGTGAATTTTTGATGAATGCCCAGGGTGAAGATGTTGTGGCCGGCATCAGAACACCCGAACAGATCGCAACATTGGAAAACAGGAATCCTGTTATCTATAAACAGCTTGTCGGCATTAAAAACAGATTGGAAAAACATTTTAGGGACATGCAGGACATGGAATTTACCGTCCAGCAGGGCCATTTGTACCTGCTTCAGACGCGAAACGGCAAACGCGCCGGAACTGCCGCTGTAAAGTGCGCGGTGGACATGGTTAATGAAGGATTAATCGACAAAAATACCGCAATTCAAAGGGTAACGCCTGCTTTGCTTGATCAACTTTTACATCCAATGATCGAACTCGAAGCTCAAAGAAAGGCCAAATCCATAACAAAGGGATTAAATGCCTCCCCGGGGGCTGCTGCGGGCAGAATCGTTTTTACCGCCAAAGAGGCCGAAAACTGGCACGGAAGGGGCGAAAAAGTGCTTTTAGTGCGTAAGGAGACAAGCCCCGAAGACATTGGCGGCATGGTTGTTGCGCAGGGGGTGCTTACTTCCACCGGCGGTATGACAAGCCATGCGGCTGTTGTTGCCCGCGGCATGGGAACCCCATGTGTTGCAGGCGCAAAGGGAGTGTTTGTTCACGGAAAAACGGCATCTATCAGCGGAAAAACCTACAATGAAGGGGACTGGCTCACACTGGACGGCTCAACAGGGGATGTTTACGAGGGCCAACTGCCTTTGGTAGCACCAAAAATATCAAAAGATATGAATACATTCCTTAAATGGTGCGATGAAGTGCGCAATAAGGCTGTCCGGGGTAACATAAAAGGTTTTAGCATAAGAACCAATGCCGATCTGCCGGAAGATGCCAAGCGTGCGTTTGATTTCGGAGCACAGGGTATCGGTTTGTGCCGTACAGAGCACATGTTCTTCGACAAGGAAAAACTTATCCACTTCCGCTCCATGATAGTTGCCGAAACAGAGGCGGAGCGGAAAAAACAGCTAGAAAAAATTATGCCGCTGCAGCAAAAAGACTTTTTCGGTATTTTTAAGGCAATGGAGGGGCGTCCTGTAACAATAAGGCTCCTTGATCCGCCCTTGCATGAATTTGTTCCGCACACAAAAGAAGAAATTGATGAACTTGCAGCCCATCTTAATGTAGAAAGTGATGTTCTCCGGCTGAAGATCAATCAGCTTGTTGAATCCAACCCCATGCTTGGGCACAGGGGCTGCCGTTTGGCGGTTACATATCCCGAAATCTATGATATGCAGGTCGAAGCGATCACCAAGGCTGCTGTCGAGTGCGTAAAGCAAAAAATTCCTGTGCAGCCGGAGATTATGATACCAATTATCGTTACGGCGAGGGAACTTAGGCTTCTGCGCCCCAGTGCGGAAAAGGTAATAGAAAAAGTTTTCAAGGCGACGGGTGTTAAGGTGCCGATAGCTATCGGTACAATGATCGAAGTACCGCGTGCGGCGCTTCGATCGGCCCATATTGCAAAATATGCCGATTTTTTCAGCTTTGGAACAAATGATCTTACCCAAATGGCTTTTGCGTTCAGCCGCGACGATGTCGCTTCCTTCCTGCCTGTATATCTGGAGAAGAATGTTCTGGATGTAGATCCCTTCAAATCGATTGATGAAGAAGGAGTAGGTGGATTAGTAGAAGTTTCGATACGCGACGGACGATCAGTAAAACCGAATCTAAAAATAGGAATCTGCGGAGAGCACGGCGGTGATCCGGCATCTATTGACTTTTTCTATAGAGTCGGGTTAAGCTATGTATCATGTTCACCATTCCGGGTACCGTTGGCACGGCTTGCCGGCGCACAGGCGGTAATCAAAAATTCCGGAAAGAACATAACTAAGGGAGGGGAGTCAGCGAAGACTGGTAAACCCGCCACTGCCCAGGTGAAAGGCAGTAAGAAACCTGCAAAGGGGGACAAGAGAATGGCAGTAACATCTGCAAAACCAGCGGCAAGGAAACCTGCTGCAAAGAAACCGGCGGCGAAGAAGACCGCTGCGAAGAAACCGGCCGCGAAGAAACCGGCCGCGAAGAAGAAAGTTGCGGCGAAGAAACCGGCCGCAAAGAAACCAGCCGCGAAGAAACCGGCTGCGAAGAAAAAACCTGCGGCAAAGAAGCCGGCCGCCAGGAAGGCTGCTGCAAAGTAAAAGTTTTTTGGTTAACTAAAAAGTTTTTGCAGAGCGAAGACTTGCCCGATCATTGTTGTGGTTGGGCAGGTCTTTTTTTTGACCGGAAAAAACCCAATGGTGCAAAATTTTGAAGAACTTCGCATGAAAATGGTCGATGAACAGCTAAAAATGCGAAATATCATGTCAAAAAATGTTTTGAATGCCATGCAAGCCGTGCCGAGACATCTTTTTGTTCCTGAAAAACTGCAATATCAAGCCTACGACGATGCTCCGCTGCCAATCAGATTAAAACAGACAATTTCGCAGCCGTATATGGTCGCGTTTATGACCGAGGCAATCGAAGATACCGCCGTGTCCGGCAGCTTAACGCGGCATGGCAGACAAAAAATTCTGGAAATAGGAACCGGATCGGGCTATCAGGCCGCAATTCTGGCCCATCTTGGATATGAAGTCTATACAATCGAGCTGCTGGAAGAACTTGCCGCCGGAGCCAAAAAGATTATTGGTGCACTTGATTTTAATAATGTAAAGATTAAATGCGGAAACGGTTATTCAGGCTGGCCGGAAGAAGCCCCTTTTGACGCTATTATTGTTACCGCCGCACCCGTTATAATTCCCTTAAAACTGATTGAACAATTAAAAGATGGGGGTAAAATGATAATACCTGTCGGGCAGGCCAATTCGGTGCAGCTATTAAAACTGATAATTAAAAAAGACAGTGAAATTATCGAAAAAGATGTATTCCCTGTAAGATTTGTTCCAATGGTTGAATCTTTATGAAGACGATGAAAAACAAACAGCTCGTATCCGCCGAAGCGTCGCGCGCCCTGGATGCCGAAGCCCAGGCGGAATGGGGCTTTAATGTTTTTTCCCTGATAGAAGCGGCGGGACGTTCCTGTGCCGTACTTTTTACCGAAACCTTCCCGGATTATTTCAAAAACCAGCCTAAAATTACGGTTTGCGCTGGTACGGGCAATAATGCCGCAGATGCCATGATAATGCTGCGATACTGGATTCTTTGCGGCCTTGCTGAAGTATCTTCCTGCGCCCTGTTGTTATGCCGCCTGCCAAAAAATGGCGAAACCGGCCCCTGGGTGGAAATATTTGGCTCATTAAAGAAAATGAAAGTTCCGTATTTTGTTTTGAATGGTGATAAGGCCGGAGCATCAGATTTTTCTCCCGATGATATACTTGCCGCCTCGGACATAATAGTAGATGGCATAGCCGGAACCGGCATTAATGGCCCCCTGCGTGGGAATGCTCTGGAAATGCTTAATGCAATTAATTTGTGTAAAAATAAATTATCCCCAATTATTGTTTCTGTTGATGTTCCGTCGGGAAATTTTGACGGGTGGGAAGGCGGAATACCGATGGTTGAAGCGGATATTACCCTGGCGATAGAGCCCCGGAAATACTGCATTTATTCCCCCCTGGCGCGCCCCTATGCGGGTAACATTCTTGCGGTAGAGGGGATTTTTCCGCAAGAGCTGATCGCCGGCTGCAAGGGCGCAGAGCTTCTTGAATGGGAAAAAGAGCGCGAAAAGATTCCTAAAATTCGCGGCGATGCCTATAAAAACAGGCGGGGAACCGTAGAAATCCGCGCAGGTTCCGCCGGTACCACGGGCGCCGCTCTGATTGCCGCACGGGGCGCGCAGGCAGCCGGGGCCGGCCTTATCCGCCTTGCCGCCGATGATGATATATACCCGGTACTTGCTTCGCAGGTATCCGGCATTATGGTAATACCCGCTTATGCAGAAAATAACTCCGGCGGCATGACAGAGCGTGATGCGATACTCCTTGGCCCGGGATGGGGGAAAACTCCGGAAAGGATGCGTGTGCTGGAAAAGGCGGCGCTTGCTGAAAAGACAGGCGTCCCCCTGATTTTGGATGCAGATGCGATTGAACTTGCCAGAGACATGGTTTTCAGCGGCAATGCCATTTTAACGCCGCACCCTGGCGAATTTTGCAAATTTGCCGGCGTTAAAAAAGATGAGCTATTAAACCGTCCGGTTCCCCTGCTTTTGAAATATGCACAGGAGCGCAAGGCGCTGATTCTGCTGAAAGGTCATGTTATCACCATTGCAGCGCCGGACGGACGGGTGGGAGTGGTAGACGGCATGGCTCCGGTGCTGGCCGCCGGCGGCAGCGGTGATCTGCTTGCGGGTTTCTGCGCCGCCATTGCGGCAAGAATGGCTCAGGAGGAGCGGTTCGACGCATACACCTGCGCTGCCGCTGCCGCAGCCCTGTTGATTGCCTCGGCCAGAGCCGAAAATATTAAAAACCGCTTTACCGACCCCATGGAGTTAGCCGACACGGCGGCCAGCCTTGCGGGCGGGGCATGGCTTGCGTTTTAATTAAGCGCCGGGCGGTTATTAACATTTTCTAAATATAAGACACAGGAATGATGTAGCGATCCTTGTCAAGAATTCCAAAAGCTTCGCTGGTGCAGATAAGGCCCCCGCTTCCGGTTTTATGGCCTTTTGCAGCTTCCAAAACCCTGAATGCAGCGGCATCGCTTGTTTTGGGAGTGGCTGTCATTTTTATTTCCAGGGGGTACAAAGTACCGTCCTGCATTATCAGAAGATCAATCTCTTTGTTGTCTTTATCTCTGTAATAAAACAACGAAGGCTCTGTTCCCCTGTTGTAATAACTTTTAAGTATTTCCGCTATAACGAATGTCTCGAAAAAAGCCCCGGCCGCCGCTCCGTTTCTTAAAACATCGGGGCTGGACCACTTGGTTAAGTAGGCGGCGAGTCCGGTATCCAGAAAATACAGTTTTGGTGTTTTTACCACACGCTTTTCTACATTTGCTGAAAATGGCGGCAAAAGGTACACAAGCCCCGATGTTACCAGAATCGACAGCCACTTTTTGGCTGTAGGTTCACTTATTTGTACATCACGGGCAATATCCCGGTAATTCAGCATCTGGGAAGTGCGGCTTGCCGCAACGGTTATAAATTGCATAAATTGCAGTTCATCACCCACATTGGCCAAAGCGCGGACATCCCGTTCTATATATGTTTTGATATATGAATCGTAAAAAGCTTTTTGTTTGGAGTAGCCGGTAATTACCGCAGGGTAAAAACCGGTATGGATTATTTTCCATATTTCGCCGGGGCTGTAATTTGCTATGCCTTTTTTTCTGGCCAAAAAATATTCGTTTACCGGAACAAAGGGTTTATTAAATTTATCCCGGCGAATCTCGCGCATGGATAATCCCATTAACTGCAAAATGCCAATTCTTCCCACAAGGCTTTCGCTTGCATCTTTCATCAAATGGAATTGCTGGCTTCCGGTTAGAAAGTACATTCCCTTTTTTTTGTTTTTATCCGCTTCTATTTTCAGATACGGAAATAATTCCTGAACATATTGAATTTCATCAAAAATAACCGGTGGCTTGTGCATGGAAAGGAAACTTTTGGGGTCTGCCTTTACCGCCATAATTTCGGCAGGATCATCAAAGCTGATATATGGTATCTTTCTTGTCCTTTTAGCATTTTTCAGCAGAGTTGATTTTCCAATTTGCCGGGGACCGGTTACAAGAACAATGGGAAAAGAACCGATAAGATCCGAAAGGGCATCTTCCGCATGCCTGGAAATGGTATAATCTGCCATTTGGGATAATCTAAACTCCTGTTATGAATTATCCAAGAGTTATTGGGGAATGTCAATCCCCGGGATAATCTAAACCCCTGTTATGAATTATCCCAGGGACGTTTTTTTGAAATATTTTCCCTGCTCCCAGGCCAGGCGTGGGCAGGTAGATGGCAATTACACTTAACTCTGAAGACCGAGTTCCTTGTGAAAGTACTTTAAAGAAGAAAAGCGGCACAAAGCAGAAATTGGAATGGTCGGGTTGAGCAGGCGACGGCGGACTTCCTTTTTGTAATGGGCCACATAAGAAGAAAATTGTTTCCTAATATGATATTCCCGTTTTTTATAAATGTTAAATTCATTTTGTCGGATTGTTACCTGGCTGGAATCAATGAATTGTTTCTCGGTAATTACCACTGCCTTTGAGTAGTCAACACCGCTGTTTAGACCAGCAGTATTATCTGCAATAAAACAGTGGGGGTGCGTAATATGAGATCTAAGTGGAATTGCATACGTCAGGCCATCTAGTTCCAGAAGTAAAACATAATATGGTCTGTTTTCTTTGGTAAGAATCTCATCAAACTGACAGTATTTTCTATAAAAAGCTGCACTCAAACGATAGAATTTCATAACTACCTTATAAAAAAACGCCCCATTACAGGGGCGCAATAAATCGGGCTTTCTTTAGATTAACGTGATTGCGCCCTACAATCACCTCACCAATCGAACTTTCTTTAGATTATCGTGATTGCGTTCTACAATCACTTCATAATAAAAGATAATATGAAATAGAGGGAAATGTCAAGGTCCGGAATAATAATAATACCTTCCGGGCTGTTCTGTTAAATCCTGCCCGGCAGGGCCCTGCTCACCTCATTCTTTCTCCTTTTTTGAGTAAAATAACCGATAGACGGGTTAAAGCAGGCTGTAAGTTATAATAATAACACGGCAAATAAAGCAAGTAAAGGAAAAATTTCTAACTTTTACCTCCCCCTTTCCCTTCCAATAAAACCTCCGTTTTTTTGAAATTATTCCTGTCCCCCAACGCCTAATAATAACGGATAGCCGCGAGGCAAAGCCAGGTCGCTTAAATCCCAGACTGAACTATCAAATCCTACGCTTGATTGTGATGGATCCCTTTTCCAAAATGTGGTGGGAATAAAATTTATAAAACTCGTAAGGGCCCCATGGTTACAGTTTCTATTCGAACCATCATTTCCAGGAATTATACTGTTAAGTGTGTAATCGTTATAGATATCGCTGGCAAATATATTTCCTGATCCACTATAACCAAAATTATCACGAGTTATAGGATCGGTGGAATTATTGTTGTAAAGTTGGCCGGACAAATTTCCATATACTCTCCCGATGGTGTAACTGTCATGAGTCGGTGAAGAATCAGAGTTAGTAACACCAGTCGCTGTTATACTTTCTCCCAAAACAACACTTTGCCGTATTGGACGCAAGCCTTTTGGAAGACCATCATCACCGACTTCATCTCTGCCGCTAAGGCCAACAATGCCTGCGGCATACAATTTGTTTTCTGCACCCTTACCATTATTATGGGCAGTAACATTGCCTTTGGCAAAGCAGGTTATTACCTCACTATCGCTATCAGGCTTAAGCCACCCTATTAAACCGCCGACTGTTGATGTTCCATTGTTTCCTGTATTGGTAATGTCAATGTATACATTTCCCAGGGCATAACAGTCCTGCACTTTACTGTTCGTTGTTCCGGCAAAACCTCCGGCATGTATAATACCGGGGCTTTCGGCATGAATGTTTCCTCTGCTGTAACATTGCATAACAGGCCCAAGTGTCTCGATGTGCCCTGCAAACCCTCCGGCTATTGTCATGCCGGTACTGCTTCCATTCATTACGGTAAGATTTAGGCTGCTGTATGCATTGGAAATGTCGGAAGTTCCGGTCAGCAGTCCAACAAGCCCGCCGGAGGTAGTATTGCCGCTTACATTCAACGCCACCCCGCCCAATACCCGCACATTGCGAAGCTGTGTATCTTTTATTGTTCCCGCTATTCCGCCAAAACGGACTTCGCCTGTAACAGAAGCCTGATCAATTTCATATTCTACTGATAAATCACGGATTAGGGCGTTATCCGACACCGCGGCGAACAGGCCAATATCACCGGATTCGCCATCGGAGTTAAAGCTGCCTATTGTTACTGTATGCCCGCTGCCGTAGAAGCTGCGGTTGCCTAAGTTTACCGGTGTCCAATCATGCAGGTATAGATCCTGTGTCAGCGCAATGTTTGTTATTTTGGAATCGTCGCCGGCAGCGGCGCTGAGGGCGTCCTGGCTGTCGATGTATGCGGTGTTAGCGATGTTTACAACCATGCCCGGTATGTTCCATATCTTTACAGACGCGCTGTTTTCAATAAAACCCCTCTGATAAATGTCTACGAAAATCTCATACTCCTGCAGGCCGCTTACACCTGTGCCCTGCCAGATATTTATATCAACAAGCCTGCCAACACCCCGGATTGTTTCATCGGCAGGAAGGAGTATTCTTGTTCCCCCATTTATCGTGTAGGAAACTATACACTCATCGTAGCCGCCCTCTGTCAGCTCCAGTTTATCAACAACAATAGTTCTATCACCGGAGTTGTATGATACTTCAAATTCTTTAACACCGGCGGCTGTTGCAGCCAGCGTTTTCCATGAATAACTTACACTGACCGGCATAAAATTACCGGCTAAATTTGCAATATTGTCTTTTACCGTAACCATTATATTTTTATCCGGCTCAGGGAGATTGCCTGTTTTTGGAGTAAGCGTTATAAACTGAACGCCGGCAACATCAAAATACTCGATTATGTACCTCGAGGAATAATCAACATTATCCGTTGTGTTCCTTATTTCAACTGCATCATGCACCGAAGAAACATCAAGCTGTGAATTAAAATAAATACTGATAACTGTTCCCCTTGGAAATTCAGCACCGGGAGTAAAAAGGGGCGTTGTTCTGGTTATTCGCGGTTCTGTTTCGCACCAGGGAACAAGGGTAATGGTTCCGGTCGTATTGATTTTCAGGGTATTTTTTCCGCCCCTTGGAGAAAATTCTGACACAAGAATAAAATCTTCCCCCAGCGCAAGTCTGCGCTCTTTCATAGCAATTTCAAATTGGGCTATATTTTCCGCCCAGCCCGTTTCCAAAACACCGCTGTAAGCACGCCATTCAATCAGGGTATGAGCTGTGTCAGGAATGAATTCCACATCAAATTCATAACCCCGCCTGATATCCCTGTTCCCTGTTATTTGCCCCATTGGCGGATTGCTTGTGCCCCAATTCTGGTCATAACTGATGAATACATTTAACTTCGCCGCGTTCGCCCAGGCGATTTCCTCGTCTATTTTTTTCAGAAGATCATTATCTGTTGCACCGGTAAAAAGATCACAGGTAATTAAACAAAAAGTAAATGCGAAGAACAGAAAATGCCGGATGGAGAAAGGTCTGCCCGGGTTTGTCATGGCCAAGCCTCCTGGTTGAATTGTACTTTATACTACAGCATTATATCACTCTGGCGGCTGGAAAACAAGAAAACAACGGCCTGTTCAGAGGGGCAGGCGCTATTCGGCCCAGTCTGCTTCTTCAAAATAAATATTACTACTGTCTATTCTTTTATTTGCCAGCGTTATGTATTCTTCTTCTTTTTCTATTCCGATAAACTGCCGCTTTAATTTTTTCGCAACGGCGCCGGTTGTGCCGGTTCCAAAAAACGGATCGAGAACGATGTCACCCTGTTTGGTTGCGGATAATATTACTCTTTTTACCAGTTCTTCCGGTTTTTGGGTTGAGTGCGCTTTTTTTCCGTCTTCGCCTTTTATTCGTTCTTCTCCGACACACAGGCCAATCCGCCATACAGATGTCATCTGTTTATTGCCGTTATATTTTTTCATCAGTTTATGATTGAATGTATATTTTTTATATTCTTTTCCCTTTGAACACCACAGAAGCGTTTCGGTTGCGTTTGTAAACCGTGTCCCCATAAAATTGGGCATTGGATTGGTTTTGTGCCAGGTTACATCATTCAAAATCCAAAAGCCCAAGTCCAGCATTATATTTCCTACACGGAAAATATTATGATAACTGCCTATTACCCATATCGAGCCGGTATCTTTCAGTATGCGCCTGCACTCCCGCAGCCATGCTGTGCAGAAATTATCATACTCGGAAAAAGAATCGAATTTATCCCAGTCATCGTCTACGCCCGCTACTTTCGTGTTATCCGGCCGGTAGAGGGTATTTTCAAGCTGCATATTATACGGAGGATCTGCGAAAATTAAATCAATGGAATTATCGTGAAATTTCTTAAGTTCATTGATGCAGTCGCCATGTATGATTGTATTCAGTGTCATGTTACAACAATATTATGGACTTCTTTTTCTTGCTAGACGGTATTATGATTATATTATGACAGAGCAGACAGGACGCATTATCAAAGCAATCCTTGCAGTTCCCAGGGGAAGGGTTTCCTGTTACCGTGATATTGCCCTGGCCGCCGGCATGCCCAACGGGGCAAGGCAGGCGGCGCGCATTCTTCACTCTATGTCGGAAAAACACCGGCTGCCGTGGCACCGGATTGTCCGTGCCGACGGCTTTATCGCCCTGGAAAGCGGGCAGGGCAGGGAAGTACAGACCGGTCTGCTGCGCGCCGAAGGAGTGAGGGTGTCAAAAACGGGGCATGTGGATATGGAGTTGTTTGGCTGTGCAAAATAGAAACACCGCTCCGGCCGGGGCATGGGATAAAATTCAAACGATCGTAAAAACCCTGATACAGCGCTTTGTTATCACCGTGCAGGTATTTAAGCGTAACGGCCTTGCGAACCATGCCGCCGCAGGCGCTTACGGCTTTTTGCTTTCAATAGCTCCAATGCTGCTGATGTTATCCTTTTTTCTGCTGTTTGCCCTTAGGTCTTCGCCCGAGATGGTTGCGGCTTTAATAAAAGACATTCCCTTTCTGGATATTGTCTTCGATGAACATTGGCTGACAAGTGAATTTTTTACACTATCGCAGCCGGGTATTTCGGGCATTATATTTTTGTTGAGTATTTTTTGGGCAGGCAGGATTTTTGCTGTTTCCCTTAAAAGAGGCCTTAGGATTATTTTTACCGGAGCAAAAAAGAGAAATCCGCTGAGGGATAACCTTACAGCGCTGGCAGTCGAAGTTACAGCGCTGGTTTTTGCCCTTGTTGTGATTCTCTATTCCCAAATGGCGCTTCGTTTTATCAGGGTTTTGAATATTTTTCCCCAAATATCAGAAACGTTTTTATTTTCATCAATATCGGGAAGAAGATTGTTTTCATTTATTGCAATGGCTCTGATTTTATTTTGCGCTTACATTTTTATTCCGGAAAACCCGCCCCGGAAAATGTCCGCTCTGCATGGAAGCATTTTCTGCGTTTTCTCTTTCGGATGTATATCCATGGCGTTAAACTTTTTATTAAACCGCCCCAGGTTTGATTTTCTCTACGGCGCATTGGGCAGCCTTATTATACAATTGGTAAATGTGTATTTTTTCTTTTTATTGTTTTTTGCAGGAGCGCAGCTCGCCTTTGTGATAGATTTTTTTGATGGTCTTCTTTTTTTGAAAATGAGGCAGGCAAGAACAAGCGCAGGCAATAAAAAATTTAAAAAACTACACGCTCTGCAAAAAGCGCTTTTTTCCTGCGATTCCGGATTGAAAAAATACTCCCGTTTTTATAAAAAAGGAGATATAATCTTTTCCAATAATGACGGCGGAGATGAAATATTTTATCTTCTTGAAGGTGAAATATCGGTGTTTAATCCGTCTTTATTAAATTCTGATGCCGGCGCCAATGCCTCGGTCATGGGGCCGGATTCCTTCTTTGGCGTTATGAGCCATCTGCTTTCAGGAAACCGCACCGCCACGATAAGGGCAAAGACCGATGTACTGGTATTGGCTCTGCCGCCAAAAATATTCGATGAAATTTTGAAATACGATACCAGTGTCGACCGCGCCATTATCGGCCATTTGTCGCAAAGTTTACAAAAAAGCAACGAACAAATCGCTGCATTGGTATCAAAAGCAGAGCCTTAAAAAGCCCTGGCCCTGCTCATTTCTCTCTCCCGATATCGTTCCGGTAGCCCATGCCGTTAAAAGAAATTGCTTTAAGCCCGCTGTAGGCATTTGCTCCGGCCTGCACCGCATCTGCTCCGAAAGCGGATACCGTCAGTACCCTGCCGCCGGAAGTACGAATGCCGGAAGCGTCTCTTTCCGCGCCGCTGAAAAATATTTTTGCGCCTGTGTTTTCAAGAGCCGGTTTGTTTATATTGATTAAATCGCCCTTGCGGTATTTGCCCGGATAGCCTTCTGCTACCGCAACCGGCGCGCAGACTGCGCCTTCTTTCCATTTAAGGGTAAATTCCTGACCGGCAAGAATTGCGGCGCACAGATCGGGCAAATCGAAGTCCATCAGCGGCAGCACCGCCTGGGTCTCCGGATCGCCGAGGCGCGCATTGTATTCAAGCAGATAACATTTTTCATTTTTAATCATCAGCCCGAAAAAAATAAAACCCCGGTAATCCAGCGCCTCGGCTTTTATGCCGTTCAGTGTTGGCTGAAGAATCGAGACGATAAAATCCTGCTGCTCGGCCGGTGAAAAATCCGGAACCGGAGCAATCGCCCCCATGCCGCCAGTGTTCGGCCCTTTTCCGCCGTCAAAGCGGGGTTTGTGATCACGTGCGGATATAAAGGGCAGTATTGTTCCCCCGCCGGAAACAATGCCTACGGCGGCAAGAACCGAAACTTCTTTACCATCGATAAATTCTTCCATTATCACCGATGCGCCTGCTGCTCCAAGATTCTTTTCTTTCATAAAAGCCAAAAGGGTTGATTCAGCCTCTTGCATATTCTGTGCTATTACGACGCCCTTTCCGGCTGCCAGTCCGTCGGCCTTTATAACAAGGGGCGCAGAGGCGGCACTGAAATGATCCTGCGCGTATTTAAGTGCCGCCGTCATATCGGTAAAATCGGAGCTTCCCGCGGTTCGTATTCCGTACTTCTTCATAAAAGCCTTGGAATAGATTTTGCTAGTTTCAAGCTGCGCTGCTTTTTTATCCGGCCCGATAATTTTGAGTCCGGCGGCGCGGAACCTGTCTACAATGCCCTCTCCCAGTGGAAGCTCCGGCCCTACGACGGTAAGATCAATTTTTTCCCTTCCGGCAAACTGAACCAATTCTTCCTGCCCTTTGGCAGAAGCAGGATCATTTCCGCTTACCGGAACATTTTCGCATTTTGCCTCCGCCGCTGTTCCGCAGTTTCCCGGAGCGGCATATATTTTTTCAACCTTGTCCGACTGCGCGAATTTCCACGCAAGGGCATGTTCGCGCCCGCCCGATCCAACAATGAGAATTTTCATGCCTTATTATAACAGACAGGTATTGCGCCGGAATAGACGTTCCTTTATGAAAAAAGATATAATCAATGTTATAAGGAAACTAAAAATGCCCAAGATTGAAGTCAACGAAGAAGTTTTTTACACACTGGCGGGCGGGAAGAGCCGCTGGAACACTACGGAAGAATTTGAAGCGGCTCTTACATGCGCCAAGGCGGAACTGGACGAAGACAGCGACAAGGGTCTTCCTCTTGCCGAAAGAACCCTGAAAATTGAGTTAAATGATACAAACCGGCCGGATCTGTGGAGCACCGCCGGCTGCGCCCGGCAGATTCGGGTGTATAACGATACCAAAAGGAATGAGTATCCGTTTTTTTCAAAGCCGAATGATATAAAAAAAACTGATAGAAAGGTAATGGTAAAGGAAAGCGTCAAACAGGTTCGCCCTTTTCTCGCCGGCTTTGTTGCAAGCGGCAGAGAAATATCCGACCCATTGTTACGCGACATGATTCAGACCCAGGAAAAGCTGGCGTGGAATTTCGGGCGCAAACGACGGACGATTTCCATGGGATTGTACCGCACTTCACTGATTAAATGGCCGATTATCTACCGGGGGGCTGATCCCGATTCTGTATCCTTTGTACCCCTGCAATGGGATTCTGAGCTTACCCTGCGGGAAATCCTGAAGCAGCATCCCAAGGGCAGGGAATACGCCTTTATCCTGGAAAAGGAGCCGGTCCACCCCCTGTTGACGGACTTGCAGGGCTTTATTCTTTCCTATCCGCCCATTATCAATTCAAACGATATCGGCGCGGTGCAGGTGGGGGACAGCGAAATCTTTATCGAACTGACCGGCAGCGACATTGCCTCGCTTACCCTGGCCGCTTCCATTGTGGCCTGCGATCTGGCGGATAACGGTTTTAACATTGAACCGGTGGAAGTAGTATATGAATACGACACACCCTTCGGCAGAAATGTCGTAACTCCCTATTATTTCCAGGAGCCGGTATTTTGTTCGCTGGCGCTTGTCGAAAAATTCCTTGGCGAAAATTTAAAAGCAGATGAATGTGTAAAGGCTCTGCAGCGCATGGGCGTAAGGGCGGAAAAAGCCGTGTCTCTTGAACGCGGACAGGCCGGCGGTAAAAGCGAAGGCGTATGCGCCTGGCCGCCGGAATACCGCAACGATTTTCTTCATGCAGTCGATGTTGCAGAAGACGTGATGATAGGCCGCAGCCTGGACTCATTCAAACCCCAGCGGCCGGGCGATTTCACTGTCGGACGGCTCCTGCCACTTACGCTTTTCAGCAGACAGGTTAAGGAAATTTTGATCGGCATGGGCTATCAGGAAATGATATACAATTATCTGGGCTCCCGCAGAGATCTGGTGGAAAATATGCGCGGCGATGGCGACAGGATTATTCGCATTTCCAATCCAATGACAGAAAACTATGAATATGTCCGCGACTCAATACTGGCTTCGCTTCTGTCAAGCGAGTCAGTCTCCGGCCATTCAGTCTATCCCCACAGGATTTTTGAAGTAGGAAAAATAGCTTTCCGTGATGAGGCCGAAAATTACGGCACTGTTACGCGCCAGTTTGCCGGTATTCTTCATGCGGGCGCAGAGGCAAATTTCAATACTGCCGCAGGCCAGCTTCAAACATTGTTTTATTATCTTTCACGCGAATATGATGTTGAGGAATCTGATGACCCTCGCTTTATTCCCGGGCGGGCGGCTTCCATTTTGTACAAAGGAAAAAAAGCCGGAGTGTTTGGTGAAATTCACCCCGAAGCGCTGGAAAACTGGGGTATAACGATTCCCTGCACCGCCTGTGAGCTGGACATTGATATACTAATCGAAGAATAGCGGCTCAGGGCTGGTTGTTTTCTTCGGAAGATATTGTCCCGTCTTCTTCATCCTGGCGTTTTGCTTCCTCTGCCAGCTTTTCTTCTTTTGCCATTTTGCGGTTATATATAAAAATACACAGAGCGGCGATGATGATGCCGTCAGTTATATATCTGTTCAGGGCCTCATCTGCCGGGAAGCCGGTAAAATGCCGTATAACACTGAAAATGATTAGGAACACTCCCAGGCCGGCGACTATCGCAAGGAGCGTTTTACGCTTTACTTTCATGGGTTATTTTACATTATTAATGATCCGGGGGCAACAACCCTCATTTCTTCCAGTAAATGGGAGTGAATAAAATAAACACAGTCCACATTTCAAGCCGTCCGGCTATCATTACAAATGAATAAAGCCATTTGATGTGATCTGCAAAACCGCTGTAGTCGCTGCTGTATCCTGCGGCGCCGAAGCCGGCGCCTATGTTTCCTGTAATGGAAATGGCGGCGCTGAATGACGAGAAAAGATCTATGCCCGATGCGGCGGTAATGATCGTAACAACTGCAATAACTGCAAGGTAAAGGAAGAAAAATCCCGCTACACCGTAGACCACGTCTTTACGGCCTACACGTTTGTTTAGCTGAACGCTGAAAACCCCGTAAGGGTGAATCATTCGCCGCATTTCACCTGACATTTGCTTCCACAGCACGACATGGCGTATAACTTTAATGCCTCCGGCTGTAGACCCTGAACAGCCGCCGACGAACATCAGGCCAAAAAGAACCATTCTGGCAATACCAGGCCACTGCTCATAATCCGCAATGCCCAGTCCGGTGGTAGACAATATTGAAGCTGTCTGGGTTGACGCATAACGTACGGCATCGGACACCGAACTGTATACCGGGACCAGTGAAATTGAAATAACCGCCGAGGCAGCCAGAAAAATAATAAGATAGACCCGGATTTCTGTATTGTTTTTAATTTCACCGATTTTTCCCTGAAGCAGCCGGTAGTACAGGTTAAAATTGGCTCCCGCAAGCATCATAAAAACAGTTGTAACCACGCAGATAAAAGCTGAATTATAGGAAGCAATGCCGCCGTTTTTTACACTTACTCCTCCCGATGCCATTGTGGTAAGGGAGTGGCAGAGCGATTCGAACAGGCTCATGCCCCCGGCCAGATACAGTATAGAAAGAATCAGTGTAAGCGTTCCGTAGGCCAGCAGAAGGAGTTTTGCCGTAACGGCAACCTTTGGGGTTATTTTATCCTTTTCCGGTCCAGGTTCTTCCGCCTTGATTAGCTGAAATCCCCCGACTGCCAATACAGGAAGCAAGGCCACAGATATTAAAACTATCCCTATACCTCCGACCCAGTGAGTCAGACTGCGCCATAACAGCAGCGAAGACGGAAGGGCTTCGATATTGCTGATAACAGTAGCGCCGGTTGTTGCAAAAGCGCATGCGCTTTCAAAAAGGGAGTCGGTAAAACTTAAACCCCAAAAATAATATGGAATCGCCCCTATAAAACTCGCCAAAACCCAGGTTGCAAAAACAAGCAGAAAGCCGTCTCTGGCGTTAAGGTTGAGTTTCTTTTTATGCAGGGAATAAAAACTTGCAAGCGCCGCAAAAGCAACAATAACCATTGGAAAAACAAAGCCCCGAACCATTACGCTTTCGCCCTGCGCAACAGCCAAAATCAGCGGAAATATCATTACCATTGGAATAAAACCCAGGAGAGCCGCCAGCAGCCGGATTAAAATAAAATGTTTTAGAAAACGATTCTGTTTCATCTTTATGCTATTTCCGCCAGAAATCCCTGTTAAATAACGCCAGAATAATCCAGAGTTCAAACCTGCCAGCTATCATTAAAAAAGAAAGGGCCCATTTTACATGAACGGGAAAGTCCGGAAAAGGCATGAATGCACCGAACTCTCCAAGCCCTGCTCCGATATTGCCCTGACAGATTACAGCTGCATTTAGTGAAGTAAAAACACCGGCCCCGCTGGAACTGACCAGCAGGGCGCCTAAAAAGACAATAACAAAATACAGAAACACAAAACCGGCAACACCGTTAACCACTTCTTTTTTTGCGCTCCTGCCGTCGAGCCTGAAATCTACTACCCTGCGCTGGTTTATTATGCGCTTCATTTCTTTCCATGTCTGCTTGGAAAGTATCACATAACGAATGATTTTAATGCCGCCGGCCGCTGAGCCGGAACAGCCACCGATGAACATAAGTAAAAACAATATCCCCTGCGCGGCGGAAGGCCACTGGCTTATATCGGCGGCTGCCATACCGCTGGTACTGAGCATGGAAGTTACATGGAAAAAAGCCCGCCGCGCGGCTGTCCCGGCTGAGGGGCTTTGCGGCAGGAGCGCAAGGGTGACAATCAGGGTCGCCGCAATAACAATGGCGGTATAGGTTCTTGCTTCGCTGTTGCGCAAACTTGAGATATTTCCAAAAAAAAGCAGCAAAATAAGCATAAAATTCAAGCCCGCCAGAAACATGAAAATAATACAGATCCATTCAATTGCAGGCGAATTAAAAAATGCGATGCTGCTGTTTTTAACGCTGAAACCGCCTGTAGAAATTGTCGAAAAGGCATGGGTTACGGCATCGAACCAATTCATGCCGAAAAAATGCAGCAGCAGTGTTTGCAGGGCGGTAAGGGTTATATAAAGGGCAAGGAGGCGTCCGGCCGCCGGCTTCATTCTGAAAAATGATTTTTTCATTTTATGATGTAAACTGTCTGTGCTAAGAACCGGAAACAGGGCAATGCCGAGTACAATAATTCCCATTCCGCCAAGCCATTGAGTCAGTGACCTCCAGAATAAAAGCCATGCCGGAAGGGCTTCGATATCAGATAACACAGTTGCGCCGGTGGTAGTAAAGCCGGAGACACTTTCGAAAAACGCATCTGTAAAACGGGGTATAACACCGGAACAGTAATATGGCAGCGCGCCCAGGAAGCAAAGGCTGAGCCAGATTAAAAAAATCAGTATAAATTGTTTTTTCATAATATGAAAACCAACAATGGTTTGGACCGGTATTAATGGTCGGCCTTAAAATAGTTCCTTATCTCCACCTGGCTGTCTGTCCTGGCAATAATAATAATTCGGTCGCCTTCACCGAAAAAATAACCGCTTCCCGGAATAAATGTTTTTTCCTCTCTGGTTACCAGCAGCAAAAGTCCGCTGGTGTATAGCTTGAACTCGGAAACCGGTCTTTTAATGGCCGGGGAATTCTTTTCTATTTCGATTTCCATTATATCTACCTTGCCGTCTCCCAGGGTTTTTACATCCTTTACACCACTGCCCATCAGGTGAGAGAGAATCGTATCCACCACCACCGACTTCATGGGGATTGCCACGTCTACGCCAAGACGCCTGGCCATTGCCGCATAACCGGAACTGTCAACCATTGCTATTGTACGCGCAATCCCCCTGGACTTAAGATAAACGGCAGCGATAATATTCATGTCCTGATTACTGGTCGTAGTAATAAGACAGTCAAGGCCGTCCAGCTGTTCTTCATTGATAAAGGTTTCGTCGGAAATATTTTGATTTAAGATCAGCGCTTCGGGGAAGCGGGCGGCCAGATCTTTGCATAGTTGTATTTCCTTTTCTATGATAATTATACGGCGGCTTTTGGGCATTAGCAGTTTGGATAAAGAAAAAAGGAAATTCCATTTTCCCGGCTTTCTTCTCTTTGCATCGCCGTCAGCTGCATCAGTTTTATTCAGAAGGCCTTCGGCTATCAAGGAACCAAGTTTACTGCCGCCGACAATGCCGATCTTGCGAATTGGCTTTTGTTTTAAACCAATAATCCGGAAAATCTCGTGCAGGTTCTTACTGTCTGCCAGAATAAAAACCCTGTCTCCGTTTTTCAGCGCCGTCGATGCTGTTGGAATAAGCACATCTTCATCGCGCTCAATCAGGGTAACCATCGACTCCAGGGGAACGAGTTTAGGGTAATCCGATAAAATAAGTCCGTCAAAAGCGCTGCCGGTAGGAATATCAATGGAGCCCAATTCAAATGGCGTATTTGAAAATGTAACTATATCTCCCGTAACACCATGTTCAATATCCTTTATTATTGAACGGGCCATTTCCATTGTAGGGTGAATAAAGTGATCGATGCCAAGCGCCTTCCTGTTATCTGAAAGGCTAAGGTGCACATAATCATCATTCCTTACCCTGGCAATTTTAAGCAGCTTTTTTGCTCCCCCGTTAAAATTTGAAGTCGCAAGGCCGCAGATTATCATATTAACTTCATCGGAATCGGTAACGCAGACAAGAGCATCAGCTTTTGCTGTTCCCGCTTCTTCCAGGGCTTTCAGATTGTTGCCGTTGTCGTGTATCACCATGCAGTCGATTCGATTCGATACATGCCTGGCACGTTCCTCATCGGATTCAATTATGGAAACATCGTGTTTTTCCTGAATAAGATATTCGGCTAACTGGGTGCCGATATTGCCGGCGCCGACTATAACAATGCGCATTTTTATACCGCTAACAGTTTTACGGCAAAAGCCGCCATGTCTCCAAGTTCTCCCAGGTTTTTTCGTTTAAGAACAACAAGATGAAAAATCGCGGTTTCAATAATACTGAACAGGAAGATATTCGCTGCTTTTACATTAACTTTTTTTAGTTCACCTGTTTTTATCCCGTCAATCACCATTGACGATATTATATGCCGCAGCCTTACAGTACGGCGGCGAACCTGGGCTTCCGGACTGCCCTCGCTTTTCATATAATGCAGCAGATAATCCAGTATTACATAAAGAAGCCGCCGGTTTTGCTCCAACAGTTCAAGAATGTACAAAAGGACTTTTGTTATTTTTTCAACGCTGTTAAGCGATTTATCAGAGCTGATTTTCTGAATACCCTGTTCGGCTTTATTCATCAACTGCTTAATGCTGAAATTAAAAATATCTTTTTTATTCTTGAAATAGATATACAGGGTCGTTCTTGTAATGCCGCAGCGGTCGGCGATTCTTTGAAAAGTCGCATCCTCGTAACCGTCGTCCATAAAAACAGTCAGAGCCTTTTCAAGGATTTCTATTCGTCTTTTTTCATGTTCAACAACTATAGCCATTTACTTATAATACATCATACTGAAAAAAATAGGAAGGAATAGCTCCGTTGCTTATTTCCCTGCAGGAATCCGCCTTTTTACCGAAAAAACTTTCAAAGCCGGAATTGTCCGTTATCAACGCAAGTTTCCAGCCCGGAAAGCGCTGCTGCAAGCTCCCCATTTCCTTATAAATTTGCTCCGACTGAACCGGATCGCCCAGCCGCTTCCCGTATGGCGGATTGGTAATAATAAAGCCTTGGGGACTGGGGGCCGGGGAAGAAGGAAGTGGGAAGGGGGAGCGAGCATCCTTCATTGGCAGGGTCACCAGCTCTATCGGGCCCGATTTGCCGCCCGTCCTTGTGCCGTGCCTGGGCTTTCTCCCCTCGGCAAGATCGAGCAGGCGCTCAATATTCGATTTGGCAATGGAAACTGATCTGGCATCCTCATCGCTTCCGGCGATTCTGATAATTCGATCAAAATCAATTTTGCTCCTGAATTCTTCGCGCGCTTTTTGCTCAACACCCCTGTCGGCGATAAGCAGTTTGTCTATGGCAAAGCGCCTGCCAAGGCCGGGCGCCATATCCCAGGCGTACATTGCCGCCTCGATAAGAATTGTGCCCGATCCGCAGAATGGATCGTAAAGAGGGAACTTTCGCTTCCAGCCTGAAAGCAGCAGCATTGCCGCCGCAGTAGTTTCCCGCAATGGTGCAATTCCCCCTTCGCTTCTGTAGCCTCTCTTAAAAAGCGGCTCGCCGCTTAAATCAAGGAGCAGCGAGACCATGTCTTTTTCTACATGGACGCGGACTTCTGCATTGTTTCCGTTTTCCGGCAGCCGCTTTATTTTATATTTTTCGCAAAGCTTTTCTGCAGCAGCCTTGTGAACCACGGACTGAATACTTGTTTCAGCCTTTAGCTGCGAACGGTTAGAGCGCACCTTTACCACGGTAAACCCTGCATCTTTCGGTACAAACTGTTCCCATGCTGCAACCCTTGTTTTTTCAAACAAATCGTCGAAATCATGTGCCTTAAAAAAATCAATTTCCAGCGTTAGGCGATCTGCGGCGCGCAGTCCCATCAGGGCCTTATAAAGCCCGGCAATGTCTGCACTGAATCTAACCTTGCCGTAAAGCGAATCGATAACCGCAAGCCCCAGTTTCCGCAATTCATTTGATACTGCCTTTTCCGCTCCGACTGCGCAAAGGGCAACGGCATTATGTTGATTTTTCATTACCGCTTCTTGTTAAAAATTATTTCAGGATTTTCTCCTATAATTTCTGCCAGGAGTTCATTATCGTAGTCCGGTTTTATTTTCAGTCTATTGCCGCGTTGATTTATGTAAACAAAACCGATGTCATTGCCAATAATAAAGGAAACAGGAAATTTTTGCTGAAAAAGAATATAATACTTACCCGTCGTTATATTGATACCCGGTTCGTTAAGCGATGCAAGCGCCATTGTAAACATCATCCACAGAACATCCTTTGTATAACCTTTATTTGCTTTTACAACATCATCAAGTAATTTGCTGTAATCTGAGCTTGAAATAATTTCCATGTCAGTATCTCCGCTTTTATATTCCATTGTTATGGTAATTAAAACAGATGTGGAAGGAATTGTTAATTTTATATAGTTGTTAATTAACTGACTATATTCACTTTTCGCATCAAAATATTGAGTTCTTTTACTTTCCCACAAACCGGCAATTTCATCGGCATTTTCTACCAGTGTCCAGATATCCGGCTCTGAATTCGAATTATGGTCACAGGAACCAGCCATAACTGCGCATAGCACTATAATCCCCAAAAGATACGGTTTTCTGTTTTCCATATTAGCCTTCCTTACTGTCATTATACTGTGAGAATGATAAAAAACAAGGATTTTTACAACTTCCTGTAACTTTTCGTAGAATATATGGTATACTGATGATATGAATAACAGGAAAAGATTTATAAGGTTTTTATGTACCACGCTTGTGTTTGCTGCCGGCCTTTGTATTACCGGCTGTTTTACGCAAAAGGCGGATGCCCAGCACACAAGATCGGAGTCCGCCGGGGAATTGCCGGATGGCAGCTCCCGGCCTCTTGATGCCGGACAGGCGCAGGCGCCCGTTGTCTACATGACAACCAGCATTAATTCCACCGGCCTTATAGCCGTCTATGAGGCGCTGGGTCTTGCCGCGGACGGCTCCGTGGCTGTAAAGATAAGCACAGGGGAACCCGGCAACACCCACTATCTTGCGCCGTCTCTCATCAAGGACCTTGTTCAAAAAGTGAGCGGCACCATTGTTGAATGTAATACCGTATATGGCGGAAGGCGCGCCAGTACCGCCGCTCATTATCAGGTAGCGAGGGACCACGGCTTTACCGCAATTGCGCCGGTCGTTATTCTCGATGAAAGAGCGGACATCAGCCTTCCCGTAAACGGAGGGAAGCACCTAAAAGAAGACATTGTAGGCGCCCGCTTTAATGAGTTTGATTTTCACATAGTGCTTTCACATTTTAAGGGGCACCAAATGGGCGGGCTTGGCGGCGCGTTAAAAAATATGTCTATCGGTTATGCTTCTTCTGCGGGCAAGGCGTGGATTCATACTGCCGGCAAAAGCAGAACAATTTCCTGGGGTGGAGATCAAAATTCCTTTCTTGAATCCATGGCCGAAGCCGCAAAAGCGGTCTCCGATGCAAGCCGCGGGAGAATCCTCTATATCAATGTGATGAATCACCTTTCTGTTGACTGCGACTGCAGCGGCCGTCCGGCTGCTCCAACAATGGCGGATATAGGCATACTTGCATCTCTTGATCCTGTCGCCCTCGATCAAGCCTGTGTTGATCTTGTGTATGCGGCTCCCGACGGCAGAGACCTTATCCAGCGCATTGAATCGAGAAATGGTATTTTAACAATAGAGCATGCTGAAAGAATTGGCCTGGGCAGCAGGGCATACCGGCTTGTAAGAATGTAATGGCCGGGGCAGTACAGCGGGAACTAATTTATTTCTGGTATTACTTTTCAATTCTGTTACGCCAAATAGTCCCGTACTGGGCGCTGGGAATGGCGCTTGGTTCCCTTATCTCTGTCTTCGGTAAAAAAAAGCTCCAGTCCATGTTCCTGGCGATGAAGAACAGGGACTTGGGGATTTTAGGAATCGTTCCCGCCGCGCTCATAGGCATCGCCTCTCCGCTTTGCATGTACGGTACAATTCCCATTTGCGCATCTTTTTCCGAAAAGGGAATGGAAGATGACTGGCTGGCGGCATTTATGATGGGCTCTATACTTTTAAACCCGCAGCTTCTTTTTTACAGTGCGGCTTTGGGAAGAGCCGCCCTTATTATCCGTTTTGTAAGTTGTTTTCTTTGCGGTATAACGGCGGGAATTTTGGTTCGTTTCTTTTTTAGGGGCAGAAAGTTTTTTAATTTTGCGCGCTTCATGGAAACAGATCATGGCGAAACAGAAGACCGTGATACTGATAAAAACCTGCTGCTGCGATTCTTAAAAAATTTTTTGCGTAACATAAAAGCCACCGGAGCGGCCTTTCTTATCGGGTTAAGCCTGTCTGCCCTTTTTCAGCGTTATGTTCCGGCTAACGCCGTCGCCGCCCTTTTTGGAAGGCACCGGGGTTTCGCCCTGCTCATGGCCGCCACAGTGGGCGTCCCATTGTATGTCTGCGGCGGCGGAACAATTCCCCTGCTCATCACCTGGATGCAAAGCGGCATGTCATTGGGTTCTGCCGCAGCGTTCATGATTACAGGGCCTGCCATGAAAATAACGAATATAAGCGCGGTCAAAATTATCCTTGGCATAAAGCATTTTGTTTTTTATATAATTTTTTCTGTTCTTTTTGCCCTCGTTACAGGGCTTGTTGTTGACATTTTTTGCTATTTGCAGTAAATTGCAGTATAATGCAACAGAGGAGAAATTAATGGTTACAAATGCGATAAGGCTTTCCGAAGATATTATGAAGGCGGCTGTTACCTATGCCCCTATTAATTCGCGTTCTATTCCAAAGCAGATAGAACATTGGGTAAAAATAGGCAGAATTGCCGAAGAAAACCCTGATCTTCCCTATGAATTTATAAAGGGCGTTCTTGAAGCAAAAAGCGAAATGGAAAACGGCGAAGTTTCTGAATTTCGGTTCAGGAAAAAATAGTGACATTAAACCAGACAAACAGATTTAGAAAAGCGTACAAAAAACTCCATTCAAACCAGCTCGCTGAAGTGAACAAAGCGATCAAAAAAGTAATAAAAAATCCTGAAATTGGAGAACAAAAAAAAGGCAGTCTATCCTGGCTTCGTGTTTACAAATTTAATGTTCTTGGGCAGCTTACCTTGCTCGGATATTCGGTTGAAAAAAATAATGAAATCATATTAACTTTCGTTGATCTTGGCTCGCATGAAAATTTCTATAGGGATTTGAAAACAACAACCCAGCCCTAAAACAACCGTCTGCACTCCAGATAAAAGCGCTTTTCCGCCGCATTGCCCATGGAAAAACTTTTTCGGGGCAGGGGGCCGCTGCGAGCTACGGTTTCAAACAGGCCGGCCTTGTTCACAGGCGGCAGCAGTATTCCCGCCGCCGCCCTCCCGGCGTTTTCCGCCAGCCGGAACAATTCTTCTTCGCCGTGGATATAGTCGATGGATATGGAACTGCCCCCTGCGTCCGCCAGCGCCCCATCCAGCAGCGGCTGGAGACATGCGGTGGAAATGCCGGCTGCACTGGTTTCTATTAGCGCATAACGGCCGGCCGATACAAGGCCGAAGCGGTTTCCGTTGAATGGTTCCGAGCACAGCCGCACAAGCTCATCACGGCCGCTGACTGGCCGGCTGGAAAAGTCCGGCAGCCGCGAAAGCAGGGAAAGCGTTTTGTCAAAACCCAGTCCGAAAACAACACGGTGTATGGGTTCGAACTGGATCGCCGGATCGTAGAGGTTTTCAATTTCTACCATCGCATAACGGCATGGATGTTCCGGCAGCCCGGTTATGGAGCGGGACTTCTTGTATTCTTCCCAAATGCCCTTTGCGGCTGCAAGGGAATGATTCCCGTCGCCCACGGCAAAAAGAAAGGGGGCATCGCTGTTTTCGGCGTTGCCGCCGGCAGCGTTTTTATCTGCCGCATAACGGTTAAGGGAGCGGAGGCGGAGTTCTTCAAGTTTTTCCGCAAGAAAAGCCAGGTCTTCTTCGGCGTCAAAAGCCCAGCCGCTTATGCAGCCGGAATCCATCATCAGATTGGTTTGATAAAGAGGGGCGTTTTTTTTTGCCCGTTCGCCCAGAGCAGGCAGCATGCTGCCGGTTTCGTCGTCAATGAGCAGAAGAACGTGCGGTACTTCCAGCGCCGCTCCCCGGCGGATGTCCATTCTGGGCGGCAGCCGTTCGGCTACCGTTCCCTCGGTCGATCGTATAAGCGGCTGTGTATCCGGCTTCCAGTCGTACTGCTCCAGATCAATTGCCGCAACAAGCCCCCTGCGCCCTTTCTGATACGGAGTATCCCGTTCAATATAGACAAATCCCTTTTCCGGCGCGCCAAAAACTCCCTGCTCCAGATAAGTTTTCATGGCCTTGTGAATGGCGGCGATTCTTGGTGTGTTATCTGCACCGGTTAGAAAGACTTCGGGAAAAATCAAATTCAGTGTAGTTGGCGCGCCGGCAGTAAAACTTGCGGCCTTGTCCCAATATTCCCGATCTTGTGTAAACTGATCGCAGGCAATTACCGCCCACTTCTGCAAGTCAACTTTCCCTGGCAGTAAAATTTCCGGAACTGCCAGGGCTGATTGTTGTAATTTTTGTCTGATATTGTTCATCCCGCTTTTGTTACAGGCCGCCTACCATTCTCCTTCATCAGGTAATGGATACGTCTCTTCGATATATTCAGTGTGGCTGGTATAAATATCTCCCACAAACCATTGGCAATCACTGCCGGGATTTCCTGTTACACTGATATTGGAATAACTATATTTATCAACTTCTGTGCTGGTTTGGATAGCATAATTCCAGCCTGGTCTTAGGTTATATGCAATGGTGGTCTCATAATATCCATATTCACTCTCATATTTTGAGGTTCCCGTAATTGTTAGCTGCTTATCTGCATATATAAATCCAACCCAGGTATCTTTTCCATCAAAAAAAGCTAAAAAATTATCGCCGTCTTTATCAGTAAATTCACTTAGCTGATATATATTTGCGTTGGTGTTGGGTGTTGCTGAAATACCGGGGGAAATGGCCAATAATTGCTCAATTGGCCTTAAAACAGACGGCGCCGGTGTTCCAAGATTTATGTTTAATCTGCCGTTGGCTCCAATTTCTACAGTCGTCCCGGGTATCAATTCTGAAAGTGGCACCAATTCTTCATCGTCCTCTTCTTCATCCCAAAGCAGCGTATAAGCATAACTGCCTCCATATAAGGCGCCGCTGGCAAGTACAGTTTTGGTATCCCAGTCATGGACATTGGCGCCGGTTATTTTCCCGTCGAAAGAACCATTGCCGCTAACAACATTTGACCATTGCGCGTATACAGTTATATTTGCGATGACCGGCGTACTTGAATTAAAAACATCTCCTGTGCCGTCCTGCTTTGTGTTCCAGCCGCTGAATACATAGCTGCCGGATCTTGTCGGTAACGGCGGGTCGCAGGTGTCGCCCTGCAATACCGTAATGCTGGCCGGGCTTACAATTCCTCCGTTGGCGTTAAATGTAACCGTATGTTCCGCCGGCTTCGCACCGGTTCCCCATCTGGCATAAACAGTGATGTCTTTTGTGATCGGGGTGCTTCCATCGAAATTATTACCCCAGTCTCCGCCTGCTCCGTTTGCAGTATACCAGCCCCAAAAATCATAGCCTCCTGCTCTATCAGGAGCATCAGGCAGGGTTACTCTGGAGCCCCTTTCAACTTCTTTCACTATTGGTGTTGTACTGCCGTCGATGTCTCCGCCGTTAAGGTTGAAAGTTACCTTGTAGTATGTTGTCGTTCCGGATGACTCCGTGGGACACCCCGTCAGGATCAAGCCAAGCGCCAGCATCGCTGCCGGTATTGCTAAAATTATTTTCTTTTTCATACAGAATTCTCCCTTGTCTACAAATATATCATTGTTTATGAGAATTTTCCACTGCAGCCGGCATAAAAGACAGTATTACATTTTTCCTGTATAATATCCCCATGCCGATTACTGCAGTTTTTAAAAAGCCTCATTTTTTGCTGTTCTTTTTGCTTTTTATCGCGGCTCTTTTTCCCATACAGGCGCAGCAGATTACAGATACGGAAGAAGATACGCTGTATACCATCGCCGGTTTTGAGTTTGATATTAAGGGGCGTACAAGGCCTTTTGTCCTTATTAATGCTGCAGAACTGAAAACAGGGGAGCAGATCAGGGGCGCTGAAAATCTTGATCTGTATATCCGGGAAAAAACCCAAATCCTTATAAATCAGCGTGTATTGAAAGATAATGTTGTTATAACATGGCGGGAACAAGAGAGCCCTGCGGGAGAGCAGGATGCTTCGTGTAACATAATACTATACATTAATGTTGAAGATTCCTGGAATTATATCTTTTTTCCGTACCCCAGATACAGCACCAGCGAGGGTTTTGATATAACCATTAATGCAAGGGACATGAATTTTCTGGGGACCATGGAGCCCTTGATAGTCAATTTTGGATACACATTAAATGAAAACAGGCGCAGCTCCTTTCAGCTTGATATTATTCCCAACGCGCCATTCAGCGCTTTTGGGTTTACATGGAACTTTAAATTTGAACATAACTTTCACTACCGGGTGGAAGCCGAAGAGCCGTTTTTCTACAAAAATGTTACCGGGCTTTCAATAGATTTACCACTGCGCAGGGTAACCTTTACCCCCGGTTTTGATGAATACTTCCTATTAAACGAATGGAATCCCGAGCGTTACAGGGATAGCTACGGGGATTTCCAGAATGGCTTTTACATGGTGTCAAAGCCCTTTGTTAATGTTGAAATACCCCTTGGCCTTAATGTATCCCGTTTTGGTGAATTAACCTACAGCCCCGGAGTTTGGGCAAAATTCCACCACGAGATGCCCGGCATGAGTTTACATGCTTTTAACAAGGGCCCTTTTTTGGGCTTTGACCATTCGCTGGGTTTTGAAAAAATAGACTGGCATGACAACTTCCGCAAAGGTCTATCTGTTTTTATTGAAAACTTTAATGACTATGATTTTTACCGTTATTCAAAAAATGAATATCCTCTGAATATTGAGTTGGCAGTCAGGGGTATTGGGCATTTTATGCCGGCACAATTTTTCGGGATTTCAACCAGACTCCAATACCGCCATTGGCTGTACCGCGAAATTTCGTATCAGGTAAATGCAGGGGAAGTTTTGCGGGGCATTGCCGACTGGGCTGTTGACGCCGATTATATGCTTTCGCTGAACCTTGATTTTCCTTTCCGGGTTTTCAGGCCATCCCCTGCCGAAGACAGGCAAAGGAAAGGCACATTTGATCTTGAGTTCCATTTATCACCAATAATGGATCTGGCATTGTACAATGATCCGGTAAATAACATTTCTTTCGATATAAAAAACATTGCCTTTTGTGCCGGTGCTGAACTATTGGTGTTTCCCTTATTTATACGAAACATATATCTGCGCATAAGCGCCGCCTGGAATATAAGCGAACTTATTTCACCCGGTAAGTTCCAGCCGGACAGCGGGTTTGAATTTTCCGCTTCTTTATGGCATCTTTACTAATCATGGAAGGGAAAAATCGGCCCCTGTTTAACTTCTTGTCTGTTTTTATCCTCTTGATTGCCATTATCACCGCCTGGTATATCTATACCTATTCACTCAATAAAGAATTAAAGCATGAAATGATATACAGCGATACCGGCGTATTTGATTTGCGTGATTTAATTTCCCGCGATGGAAATACTGTCATCTATTCGTTAAACGGCCTTGTGGAATATATTCCGAATGTTTTTCTGGACCCGGTTGAATTTGCCGCATGGGAGGGGGAAATCCTTATCGGCGCTCCACAAAACGTTTCCCAGTTTGCAACAAGCCGTATGCGAATCCTTGTGCCGGATGACGGATATTATGCTCTTCGCCGGCGGAGCCTGGAACATTCCCATAAGATGTATGCAAACGGCGATTTTATTTTTTCGATGGGAAGCCCTGGCGAGACAAAAGAAACAAATGTTCCCAATACAGGCACTGTGTATCTTACCATAAAAGCATCGAATTCTGAGGACGGCGGCGGCGTAATAGAACTTATACAGCAGGCATCGAATTTTGTTCACCGTTATGGCGGCGGTCATAACTGGTGGAATGTAAGTATAGGGACAAATGAGCCTTTTCTGGCCAATAACTTTATCGAAGCTATCAAGCTTGGCTCTTTTCTTTCGCTTTTTATTGTGTTTATCTTTCTGTTCCTGTTACTGCGCAGTTTTAAGGGCAATTTGTATTTTGCCCTGTTCTGCTTAATGTGGTTTTTGCGCTCGGGAGTTACCGGAGAAAAAATCTTTACGTATATATTTCCAGCCCTGTCCTGGTATGTAAAGTTTCGTATTGAGTATCTGGCAATCCCCCTTACCGGCGCGCTCCTTGTATCGCTTTTGAACATCATGTTTAAGGTCTGTCCGGAAGACAGACAGGGCTGTCTGGAAGACAGACCGGTACTGCATAAGCAATTCCGTTATGCCCTGTATGCTGTTTCCGCTGTCTTTATCATTATATTTCTATTCATGGATACAATACTCATGAGCCATGCCCTGCAATGGATTGGTGCGGCATATATTTTGGCTATACTCTACATAGCGAGCCGTTTCGTGTTTGTATCTATCCGTAGATTGCTCCGCTTGGAACTGGAACACTGCGTTTTTCTTGCCGGCATTGCTGTCTTCTGTCTGGCAGCGATAAATGACTTTTTCTATTATAACAATTATTACGGAATTATAGGCAATTTTGCCCTCCATGATATGACTTCAATTGCAATGCTGCTCTTAACCTACTGCCAGGGGGCTGCTTTGTTCATCGTTACCATAAAAGAATTTGACAAGGCAAAACAAAAAGAACGCACTCTGGCTTATGAAAAAATATCTTTGGAAGAGCGCATTGAACTCCAGAAAGCGCAGCTGGCAAAACTTATAAGACAACGGGAAGATAAATCGCTTAAGGTAATCATAAGAGGATCCTTAAAACTGGACATCATTGCCGGACGGGCCTTTATCGAAAATAACGGTGCAGACAACGACCTGTTTTTAACGCAAAAAGAATTCGCCTGTCTGCTCCTGTTGGCGCAAAACGAAGGAACGGTGATGGGTGCAGAGTCCATCTATGATAATGTATGGAAACAGCCATTGGGCAAAAATATAAACACCTTACAGGTAACCATTTCAAATCTACGAAAAAAAATCGAACCCTCCGGCTGGGAAATAGCTGTTTTGCGAAATCAAGGCTATACTTTTGGACCAATTGAACAAAAAAACCCCTCTGAACCTTAAATCTTATTACTTGCTTTGTTCATTGTTCATTGGTATCTGCTTCCTGCTCATTTTTAATTACCTGTAAAACAAATTCCTGCACATCTTTTGCATACTGGATGGCTGTTTTCATTTGCTCATTGGTAATCCCAAGATCATTTGGATAACGGGGCATTACACCGTATCTTGTTAACAAAATAGCTTTTGATAATAATGTAGAAAATTCAGCATTATATTTCTGGCATATTGTTAATAAGTCTTCAAGAATATGTGATTTTTCTGGTTCAATATCCTGTAAAAATATAAACGCTTTCAAATATTTTTCTGCCGATTGCTGGCAATGAAAACAGATTATTTCATCGGGCATTGGATGACGCATTGTAGAAAGATACTCTGCCGCCCTTAAATCATCACTTGCTTTATCAAGCCATTGCTGTAATATTTCTGCTTTATATTCATCCATAAAGTTTAATTCCCTCTCTAACTATTTTACGTTCAAGGGTTGCGTACATTTTACGGATATGAAAGCGGTTTTGCTTTAGTCCCAGTATATCCATAGGCATCTTTTTTACCGGATAAATCGCCATACTAACAGCAGTGATTGCTTCAAGTTCCCGCATAGGCAATTCATCTTTAAAAACAATATATAAATCCAGGTCAGAATCCTTGTTCGGCGTTCCATAGGCATAAGAGCCAAAAAGGTAAATTGATTCCACAGGTACAGTTTCGGCGATTATTTTAGCGATAACATCAAGGTTTTGCCTTAAATCGGGGTTGTCATTCAATATCGCCTGTTCAGTGTTCATCGTTCTTTACTCCCTGTTCATTATATCCCGGTTTTAATCCTACGCCAAGATCTCATCATTTCCTAATCATTGGCCCTTTTTATCAATATATCTCTAATATTTCCTTCTCAAGGGTAAAAAAAACTCCTGTCGTAACAAAAAAACCCCCTCTGAACCTTAAATCTTATTAAGGTTTCGTCTTTTTCAACTATAAACAATGTATAATCTCGGCGTATGCGGGCGTATGTGCTCGTAAATTTGCAAATTTAAGGCTAATAACGATTAAAACAAGGAGTAAATCAATGAAACCAGGTAAAGCAGGAACCTTCTTCTTCCTCTCTCTTTTCTCTCTTCTCTTTTATTTTTTCTCTTGTGAGAGTCCTACCGGCGGAGGCGGAGGCGGGGGCGCCGATGTAACTGCGCCGGTGCTTTCCGGCGGCACCTTAGTCCGTACAGGTGAGACAACGGCGGTGATTAGCTTTACAACCGATGAAGCTGGAACAGCGTACTATCTTGTCCTTGCAAACGGGGCGGAGGCGCCTGTAAGTGAAGACGTGATAGAAGGAACTTCACTCGGGGCTGTTACGGTAGGTGCGAATACCGGAAAAGCAGTAACTGTTACAGCAGCTGCAAGTGATATTTACCTTGTCGTCGAGGACGCGGCAGGCAATATCAGCGCACCACTAAAAATTGAAGCTGATGCTTTTGATCCGGATGATACCAAAGCGCCAGTGCTTTCCGGCGGCAGCGTAAACCGCACCAGCGACACAGCGGCGACAATAGACTTTAGCACTGATGAGGCAGGCACGGCTTACTATCTTGTCCTGTCAAGCGGAGCGGAAGCGCCTGCAAACACTGCAGTAAGAGAGGGAACTTCACTCGGGGCTGTTACGGTAGGTGCGAATACCGGAAAAGCAGTAACTGTTACAGCAGCTGCAAGTGATATTTACCTTGTCGTCGAGGATGCAGCAGGCAATATCAGCGCCGTGCTCTTAATTACGGTGGCGGCGTTTGATCCCGGCGATGATGGCGATGCCAACTACTATGGCACATGGAAATGGAATTTTGATGAAGACTGGTTTGATCAGATAGTCTTAAGCGCCGACAGTTTGGTTTTTAGCGGTGATGAGGGCGGGGGATTCTCCATGAGCGGCCTTGACTGGTCGCCGGTAACGGGCCACATCAGCTCTTATCATACCGGTTATAAAATTACCGGAGAGCTCAGCGCCAATAGCGGCTTGTATGAGTTTCTAAAGTCCGATGGCAGCGATTTAACCGTTACTCTGGGAGAGGAGGTTATGTTCTTTGTATATCTCCACACCAGCAAGGGCGCCATCATGGTTGGTTTTGGTCCTGGTTTTGATGATGGAACAGGCGGCCCGTTCATTAAATTGGGCTTTGAAGGCGACTTGACTCCGCCTGAGCTTTCAGATGGCGACGTGACCCGCACAAGCCATACCGCTGCAACCATCAGCTTTACCAGCGACGAAGCAGGCACGGCATATTGTCTTGTTACGGAACCCAGCGAAGACTACTGGCCTACGATAGATGAGGTCCGGGCCGGAACATCACTCGGCCCTGTTACTGTTGGCGCCAACACCAGGACGGTAACGCTTACAACCGGGGCCTGGGAAATTTCTATCGTAGTTGAGGACTCATCCGGCAACATCAGCTATCCGCTCTATATTTATGCAGATGAGTATGACGACACTGTGCCGGAGCTTTCTCTCGGCAGCGTAAACCGTACCAGCGATACGGCGGCTACAATCAACTTTATCAGCAGCAAAGCCGGAACAGCATATTACGTTCAAGTGCCAAGCGGAGAGTCAGCGCCGACAAGTGATGCGGTCAAAGCTGTAGATAATAATCTCGGCGCTGTCACTTCTGAAGCGAATATCGGCATTGCCGTTACGCTTACATCAGGCGCAAGGGATATTTATGTAGTTGTCGAAGATGCGGCAGGCAATGTCAGCGCGCCGCTTAAAATCGAAGCGGCGGCGTATGTACTGGATACCACTGCGCCTGTGCTTTCTGCCGGCAGCGTAAACCGCACAAGCAATACTGCCGCAACCATTAACTACAGTACCGACGAAGCGGGCACTGCATACTACGTTCAAATATCAAGCGGAGCAACAGCACCCACTGGTGCGGAGGTAAAAGCGGCTAATAATTCACTCGGTGCTGCCGCGCTTGGCGCCAACACCGGGAAGCCCGTAACACTTACAGAAGGAGCAAGGGATATTTACGTTGTTGTCGAAGATGCGGCAAACAACATCAGCGTCCCGCTTAAAATTGAAGCGGCGGCCTATGTTCCTCCTGACATCATTCCGCCTGTGCTTTCCGGCGGCAGCGTCGACCGCACCAGCGATACAGCGGCAACCATAGAATTCACCACCGATGAAGCAGGCACAGCGTATTACCTTGTTTTGGCAAGCACAGCGGCTGCGCCCGCAAATACTGTGGTCAAAAATACCGGTACATCAACCGGCGCCGCCGCGCTCGGCCCCAACACCAAGGCGGTAATTCTGATAGCGGGGGCAGTTAATATTTATGTTGTCGTTGAAGACGCGGCAGGCAACATCAGCGCCGTGCTGACAATTCCTGCGGCGGCCTATGTTCCTCCTGACATCACTCCGCCTGTGCTTTCCGGTGGCAGCGTAAACCGCACCAGCGACACGGCGGCGACCATCAGCTTTATCACCGATGAAGCGGGAACAGCGTATTATGTTGAATTGGCAAGCGGAGCGGGTGCTCCTACAAGTGCCGTAGTGCGGGCGGGAACATCTCTCGGCGCCGCTATAGCCGGCCCCAATACCGGCAAAACGATAACCCTGACGGCAGGGGACCGGGATATCTACATCGTGGTTGAAGACGCGGCAACTAATATCAGCGCGCCGCTTAAAATTGAAGCGGAGGCCTTTGATTCTGACACCACTGCGCCCTCACTTTCGGCAGGCAGTATAAACCGCACAAGCAATACTGCGGCAACCATAACTTTTAGCACCGATGAAGCGGGAACTGCATACTACGTTCGGCTGGCAAGCGGAGATCCCGCGCCCGCAGGCGCTGCGGTCAAAAGTACCGGTACATCACTCAGCGCTGTCGTTGTTGGACCCAACAGTAAACCGGTAACGCTTACGGCAGGGCCATGGGACATTTATGTGGTCGTCGAAGATTCAGCAGGCAATATCAGCGCGCCGCTTAAAATCGAAGCTCCGGCGTATGTACCCGCCGTTAATTTTAACAGCGTAAGCGCCAACGGAAGTTCAGGGACCACCACAACAATACTGACCCTGACCTTTAGCGCGGCAATCACCGGTTTGGACGCCGATGACATCGCCCTGAGCGGTGTAAGCGGCATGAGTAAGGGAACACTGCTCGGCCCGGTTTCAGGCACAGTTTCAAACATAAGCCCAGATTCAACCCAAACATACACCCTGCCTATCAGCGGCTTTAGCGCCGGTGGCACGTTGAGTGCAACGGTTACAAAGGAAGGATACAACATCACCGGTTCGCCAGGATCGGTAACCATTTACTACTCATCCGGTTCAAGCGGGCTCCCCTCACAGGAAGGTCTGTATTTGGGCGCTCCCGCTTCTTTACTTACAACACATGCTCCAATTGACGTTTCCAGTTATACCGGTACATACGTAGGCACTACAATCGTTGACAGGTCTCTTGCCTACATCAACGCCAATGCTACGGAATACACTCTGCTTATTGACGACGATGTTTCCCTTCTAAGTACTTTCCAAAGTAGGCCAATCGACCGAAGGCTCAATAGAACAGGCGTTAAACTCACTGTCATAGGCCTGGGTACTGAAAGGCAAATATCGTTGCCGGCGGGTCAAGCAAGGAACATATTTATCGTGGGAGAGGGAACTTATACAGAGATTGCACTGACCCTGGGCAACAACATCACCCTGATGGGGAATAACAATAACGACTTTAGCCTTGTGCTTGTACAAAATGCCGCTGCATTTACCATGCTTCCGGGCTCAAAAATTACGGGGAATACTTCTTCTTCAAATATGTCCAGCAACCAGGCTGCAGTTTCTGTCAACGGGGGCAGCAGTTTTACCATGGAGGGCGGATCAATTACCGGAAACAATACCACTGCAAATAATACTACAAATGCTATAAATGCTGTCGGAGCTGGATTGTACGCGACAGGAGGAGGCACAACCATTACTCTGAATGGCGGCAGCATAACGGGAAATACAACTATGGTGGGAAATACCAGCCCTGTGCCCGGTGATGTTTATGTAACAAGTGCTATCAATAGTATTACCGTGTCAGGAACTGCCGCATTGGGAGTCCTCACTTTATCTGCCGGTTCTGCTACTGTCCAGAAGCCGTTGACCGTAAACTCAGGTTGGACAGGAACCGTGTCAGGCCTCAACCTGTATGGAGTCAACAGTGTAATGGATAATGTGATCAATTACTGGTTAGGAAAAGCTGTGCTGGTCGGCCCCGGCGTGATTGTAACTACTGTCGGGCGAGTTACACGGGGGAACTTTATTACCGAAAGCCCCATAGCCACACAAGCCATCAGCCCGCGTTATATAGACAACGATGGTATTTTAAGATAGCGAACACCGGCGCCCAGGAATTGCGTCCGGGCGCCGAAAAGTGAGGAATATGTTAGCGAAACCAGGAAAGCTCAACTGATGAGGCGGGAACCGTAATGCAGGGCTGGCAATGAAAAAAATGAGATTAATTAACTGCGGTGACAAGCTCTTTGTTTACAAGATCATTAATAAGTTGAACAGGGCTTTTGTTCATCGCTTTTGCTTTTGTAAGCAGGTAATTGACTGTTACATTAGAAAAGCCGAAATGGTACATTTCCCGCAGACTAAGATAGCCTGTGCCGTTTTGCCCAAGTCTGGGGACGGTACGAGTCAATTCTTCGTCAAGAGCGTCATACTCTTCATCAGTCATGTCAGTATAGTTCATAATTTTCTCCTATCTCAATTGATCGATTGTGCCATCTCGGCAGCCCATAGCATGAAAAACTTTTACGATATCATCGTCAATGGGGTTATAAAAAACTTCAATCGGATTTCCTGCCCGATTAAATCCAACAAAACCGTGTTTGCTGACATAATCCCGAAGCGGGCCATCATAGATTTTAGTTTTGTAGGCATGGTGAATATCTTCTTTCGTAACGCCGTGTTTGAACACCGAAGGAACAAAGATAAATTCAGGTTCCATACAGGAAATATAACACGATGAGGAGGGAAAAACAAGCAAATTCAACAGCGCGTTGCGCTGTGGATCAAATATTAAACTTGTCCGCCAGATCCTGGCGGGCGCAAAGAAGGAGTGTTTTATGAAAACACGAAAAAACAAAGCAAGATCATTTTTCTTGTCAAGTCCTAAAATAGGTTGACACATTTTAAGCCGCAATCCTGTGCATTTTTTCCGGTGTTTCATAATCAAGCGACTTATGCGGGCGCCGAGTGTTGTATAAATACACGGCTTGTTTCACCGCT
>Ga0099364_10000840_pt1 | contig 52083 bp, 47 predicted proteins | sample TergutTh196P3_FD_73070 | JGI IMG/M metagenome (GOLD analysis project Ga0099364, IMG submission 73070) | Microcerotermes parvus P3 segment gut microbial communities from Pointe-Noire, Republic of the Congo - Th196 P3 | ecosystem: Host-associated > Arthropoda: Insects > Digestive system > Gut ... | reverse complement strand
TGCCAAGGGAATACAGATTTGAAGCGTTGCCGTATTGTTCGCGCAGAAACGGTAGCATTTTCTCGAAGACGCTGTCGGATATTTGTGTTGTGGAGGCATTGTCGGCGTAAATCATGTGGTGTTTACCTAAATAAAGAGTCCGTTCTAATTCATTGCTTGCGGTACTGAATATTCGCAACAGGCAATTTTTCGCCTCCGAATTCTCTTGTCTTGATAAAACTGAGTTGATTTCTTATTATTTGCCTCATTTCTTTTGCAGGTTCAAGACAAAACCTAACAAATTCTTCCTCAGAAATATCAGATTTCTTTGTTGCGTGAGGAAAAATAAGTTTAACAAAGCCAGTGCATAGGCGCTCGATAGCTGTTACATCACGCTTATCGGCTTTTTGGGGGATTTCTAAGCAATCAGTGATTAATGCGTCATACATAGATTCTGTGCGGAGTTCATGAAGTACGTCGGCGAAATACTGGGTGTTCAAAGCCCATCCATCGGCAATAAGCCCTTGGTGAAAACGCGGTATTTCCCAACCGGGTATAAATCCGTGAAATCGGTCGAGGGCGGCTTCTCTAAACACTGGATGGATACTTTCCACAAGATTGGCATTAGCATCAAACACATCCACGTTACCAAGGATGATGATGCCTGCACTGGCGGGAATTTGCGTTTCAAATCCCTTGACATTGCCGGTTTCCATGTAGCCCTTTAATGCAGTCTGGATAGCGGCGGGGTCAATGAACTTCATGGTCTGTATTTCGTCGAAAGCAACAAAATCAAACTGTGTAACAAGTCCTGGTGTTCTTGTATTGTTGTTATAAAACAGCGAAGACCTTGACTGTGTCCCGGCGGCGACGAGCCATCCGTATTTGCTGATATTGTCAAACACATAGCTTTTCCCAGTTCCAAGCGGTGCAAGCTCAATTAAGTTCATTCTGCGTTCGACAAAAGGCAATAGCCTTCGCAAAAAATATAGCCGCTGTGCATCTGTATCATATCCTTTCGGATTGTAGTCAACAGCAGAAATTAAAACATCAAGCCACTGCGCTGTTGAAAACTGTCTGCGTGCGTCGCGGTAGAACCCCAAATCGACTGTATAAGGGCAAAAGGGCTGGTATGCAATCAAACGGACAACTCCACGCGGAGGTTTTTTGGAAAAATCCTGTTCCCATGCAAGATCGATAATCCCCCAGTGTTCGCTTTCGCAAAACAAGGTGTTTTGCCATTTATTGGTGACAGATTTTGCAATCTCCCCGCCTGCACCGGCTTTTGAGCCTCCAAAGTCGGGTAACTCAAACAGGGTATTTCCCGATTTCATATCAATGCTAACACGCAACCGGGCTAGCAGTCTCACTGTTTCGCCATTCACCATAAGATATTTGGAATGCTCATATTCATCGCTTGTTGGGATATACTGCTTAATATATCTGGAGACGGAGTTCGTATCAACATTGCCGTCCTTGTCCGAGAACTTCATTACAAGCCAATCGCGCATGTATGCAGGCAAGCTAAGATCGGAAAAGAATTTTGCCCTATCCGGTTTTTTCAGTACCACCATATCGGCGAATACAGCCCTAAGTTTATCTTCGCTCAATTTTATTTACCTCACAGAAACAGTGTACAGCCTTGTTCTCTAAACTCTTGGATTTTATCCTCAAGATCGGAAACCTCGCAATCTAAAACTCCGCTGGTGCAGACCAAGCAGTAGAACATTGCAATGTCTTTGCCGAATAGCTTTTTAGACAAGGCGATCTCATCCTTTTTAAGAACAACCGAGCAGTCCGTACAACAAGTTTCCTTTTGCCTTTTTGCCATAGCTATATCCCCATATCATTGCTGCTAAGGCCCCGTGCTTTTGGTGTCTCGGTGACTGTCTTCGGTATCGGATTATGCCTTGTTAATATAATTATTGTTACTAACGCTTCTTCCGGTGTTGCTCCGCCGTGTGTTTCGAATGGGGCATTGCCGGGCTGCGAAAAATGTGCATAATTTTTTGCAACAAGGGTGTGTATCGTTTTTTTATTCAGATTCCTTGACACAAATTCAAAGTCTGCCGGGATTTCCTCAAACGAGAGTTCGCAAGGAAGAATGCAATAACGGCCATGGTGCTCTACAACCCATGTGTTATCAGGGGTAATGCCCTCGTCTGCGTGAAATGCGAGCGCGGCAAGACGACTGCTCCCATGATCTCCAATAATAACGACTTTGTTATTCTCGCCAATCAGTCGAATGGCTTCATTGGCAATTTCTGTAATGATGCCAAATTGTGCCGCAATGCAAGCATAGTAGCTTTCATTATCAGAAACGCCGTCGTGAGCCAACCTGTCGAAACGTTCGAGCTTGTTGTAGGGCGCATTGTAATCCCCCCAAACCTTGTTAAACTCCGTTTCAGTGGGAAGCAATGCTTTACCGACGTTCAAAGTCACGCTTTCGTCAGTTGTTTCTTTTTCAATACAGTGGTAGAGCAATGAGCTCCATTCAAAGCCTAACCCGTCGATCCACAGAAAATATGTGTCAGAGTTGTCGTGCTTTTCTAATATTTTGTGGCGACCGTTATATACGTCTACATCAATATACGGAATATCAGAACTCACCGCGCTATTTTTGAACTTGTTTATCTTATACCAACGAAAGTAGGAGCGTAATTCGTTGTCTGTGATAACTTCATCAAAATATGCGCTTGCAAGCGGAAAACGACCTCCGAACAGCGAGAGCGCATCTGCCAAATCCTCTCCTTTTGTAAGCATTTCTCCGATAAGTTCAAAGGCATAGGCGCGTTCGTCGAACAATGAGAAATTCAACAGTTCGATTTGCCGTTCAACTGGGTGCTTGCCGAGACGCAAAAAATATGCGCTGTCAATTATGACAGATGGCAACCGTTCAAGTATTTTACCGCGCTCTTTAATCCAAGCCTTGCTAGGATTTGGAATCTCAAGGATTTTATCTCTGATGTTTTGGGGAATTTCAGACGCATTTTCCGTGCGTGTGACTACGTAATCAACATAACCCTCACTTGGATAAAGCCGATACCAAACCAAAATGTATTGGCGTTCGGCTTCACTCAACGAATCCCACCTTGGCGCAAGCGTTAGAAAATCGAAATCCGTTATGCCTAGTTCACGTTTTATTAGCTTTGCAAAAACCTCACCTTTGTTGAGTTTACCCGCTATAACAGCCCAATCGTCAAACCATTCTTTTTTCAAACTCACGCCGTCAGAAGCAAGCTCTGTTACATACGAAAAGGGGTTATCTACAATTTTTATCGACACATCACCATGCTGCGCCTCAGCGTATTTGGTCATCTTTGAAACAACCGAGCAAGCGGCTTTTTTCGACCACAAGTCAGACCAAGACATAAGCCATGGCCTAAGCCCTATGACGTCCATCGAAATGCTTTTCTCGAAATCGGGCGAATATAGCGACAAGGAAAGCTCTGTGTTGCCCGATTGATGGTCAAGACGCCAAACATTGTCCGTCTGGCGTTCGTTAATCATCGGGAGAATACGGTCAAACAATGCGTCACAATTAAATAGCGGAATGATAATTTTGGTTTTCGATGTGACATCGCCGGCTTTCTCCCATATCCCTTTGAGCCCGCCGCCGATTTCCGTTTCTTTCAAAACGCAAACGCGAAGATACTCGCTGATATCCGTAACGAGAATCGCTTTTCCTTCGTGTTCCTGAAAAAACACCTTAAGCCTATTGAAATTGGGAAGAATGTCGTCGCTTGTCATGAATCTTGTGTCCGCGAGTGAAACTGCAACATCGCACACGATACGTAGCTCCGCGACAAGCTCTTTATAGCCGGAAAGTGTTTGTGTAAACACAAGGCGTGTCGGCCATCTATCCTCAGTGACCTTCAACGTTTCTATGCACTCAGTAATTTGCCTGACCGTTAATTTCTTGTACACAGCATCCACCTCGCTTATTTCAAAAAGACTTCGTATTGTTCAGGGCTGCTGTCAAGCAATGCGAGAACCCTGTCACGGAGTTCTTCTTCGGACATCACGCGGACACGCTCCTTTGCCTTTTCAATTTGAGTCTCTTTCAAGTATGCGGCAAACACTTTTCGGATTTCTGTCATTTTATTTGCCGCTCCCCACGAGTAAATGTCAGGGGTAAGCTTCCCATTTGTCGTCAGACGCCCACGTAGAAGCTGCTCATCGGAATCCCAAGCCGTTTTGTACTTCTCGCCAATTTGCGCAAAAAACGCCGCTCGTATCGCTGACGTGTTTTGCAACACGGTGAAATCGCCATTGCTGAACTCACGCACAGCGGTCGCTAATGCCGTTGGCTCAACTTTATGCCTATCCTGTATATCTTTGATAATACGGATAACATCGAGCTGTTTTGCAGATAGTACCCACGATATTGGGATAAAATACTCATTGCACCACTGCGCTACTGTTTGCGTTCCGGTTTTGCCAAACCATAAGTCCTTCGCTTTATCAGCATTTCGGTTATACGAAATCCCCTCTAGCAGGCGGTCGATATCGTTATCGAATGCAGTAGCTGCATATTCATACGGGTGAGGTTGCAGAGCCTTGTTACTGTAGATGCTGTCGAGTTCTTTGTCTGTGCATTGAACATTACGATATTTCAAATAAGCCATTAGCAACAGTTTCGGATTAGACAGGTGTTCCCATACGGTTTTTGCGTTTACTAAGAGATTCTGTGCAATGCCGGTTCTGTTTTTGATTTCGCTCCAAGGCATTTTTGTGAGCAAGCGCATCAATTTGAGTGCCTCAATCCAATCGAACGGCAGCAGCTCAATTACGCTTCCGGGAACTTTCATGACATCAAAAGCGTTTGAAAGAGGTTTTATAGCCCCTTTAAGATTTTTTGCATAACCACCAGTTGCATTTGTCAATGCGAATGTCACCTTTAGTTCAATTGCTAAATCTGAAAGCTTTTCTTCTACTTGCATTTGTGTCCAAGTGGAGACTTGCCCTTGCATAAGCCCTTTGATAGCATCATAGAGGTCGTTATCGGTCAAGTTCAACTTGCCGCACAGTTCAGCGATGTCTGGGCTTTTGTCAGCGACATAGGATCTGAACGCTTTGCGCATACCAAGCGTGTCAAAGTATTTATCAGACAGTACTTGCCGCAGCTTTCCCGCGCCACTGAAACGTTGAATTACATTTGACATGACATCGTCCTGATTGCTGCGTTCCGCTACAAAATCGCCGAAGAGATTGGTGATTTCCACAGCGTTATTCTGGGCGTCAATGCCGCCGAACTCTCCCGGCGGTAAAAACTCGATAGCCCAAAGAGGTACGCCAATCTTCGTAATCGCGGCACTGGCGTATTTACGCGAGGATTCTTCAGTGACAGCTTCTTGTTCATTCAGCTTAAAAACCTTCTGAACATAACCCTTGAAATTTCGCCATGCTTCAGTGCCGGAGGAGAGGTAATGGTTCGTTGTTTCACCGTTCATCATCTTCATTATCATTGATTTGAAATTATCAATGTCCGGCGGGTGGGGATTGGCAGGGTCAATCCATGAAAATAAACCGTCCACATAATATCTAATTACAAAACCGATCAAATAGCCCGCCGCGATTGTGTTATAATACCCGTAAGGTGGTCTTTGAAGGTCAAGCCACAGGCGGTCAAGGCTAACTTTTGCTCCCTGTGACAACTGCTCGTTTATAAATTTAGCCAGTTCGATGATCGTTGTTGCGGCCACATTCCCTGATTTTGCGGCAAGTTCGTCAATTGTTGCAACATCATACAGCCCGCAGCTTTTAATAGCATCAGCGACATAGCTGACCGGCGCATTAATCTTCTTGGAGCGGTCTAAAGCATTTTCTACGGCTGTGACTTTGTTCCGCGCAAACGCGGTATACTGTATTTTAAGCCTCTCCGGAGAATACGGATAAATCTTGAAAAGAATATCATTCTCCACACGCTTGTGAAGGTCATAAACGCCGTTTATTCCTGTGTATGGAGTTCCTTTGAAATACACAATCAATTGGCCGTCTTTCGCTTCGCTCGCCCATGACTCTACAACAGTCAAAGCTTCTTCCATTTTCTTGCTCACGTCAGCAGGCTTGCCGTCCTCGTTCGCAAGCTCTTCGTCTGTCTTTGCGGTATACCAGCGGTCTAACTGTGCGTCTGTCAGTTCGGTTTTAAGCAGGCAAAACGCGATCCTGTCGGTCGTGTCCTTTTCAGATAATTCTTTTACTGTCGTTTGCGTCGGAACATAGTCTCTTGCGTCTGAAATGACAATAACAAACAAGCCGATTTTGTACTCAAATCGATTCAGTTCAGCTTTTAAATCGCCAAAACGCGCGTCAATAGAGGTTTTATCATTGCAACAAGCAGCAATTGTAATGCGTCCATTCGTTGCGCGGTTGCTATCCCACATCTTGGTTTCAATAGATTTTGAGAATACGCCATTTTTCTTGAACAGCATATAGCGGGTATTGTCCATTTTGAGCTTTTCAAAACGCACCTCGAATTTATCTGTCGCGCCGGTGTACGGTAAATCTAGACGTGCATCGCTATTTCCTTGAGGGCTGAAACGCAGCCAGTCATTGGCATCAAAAGCATTTAAATAGTCATCAATTTGATCTTTGGAAAGCTGACCGTAAAAGCAGCGGTACAATGCGCTCCTGTTTGATGAGATTTTTTGATTTCTTCCGGCCTTACCGCTGTACAGGCTGCTTGTCGTGCTTGACGACATGATAGCAATAAGTAGCAGCGCAGCTTTGAAAACGTGTTTCGCATATTCGTCGGAAATCCTGTCTTTTGTCCGCTCGTAATGCTGAAACGCCTTCTTCGCTTCGGGCGGGAAATCTTTTATATCACTTTCACGATTGAAAAAGTAATCCCACAGGAAATTAGGCGTAAGCCAGCCCCATCCGTCAGGCTCGTTGTTTTCGATATAGTGAATAAATCCGACATCTCTGTTCTTCTGGTCAGGATCTTTCATAAACTTGAACAATGTGCGCGAAGACGCCCCAAAGTTCTGTGCCACAACCGCTAACAAAGTAAGCGTCATCGGGTGTATAGGAGCAAGTGAAATGAGACGATCGGTTACTGATTTTCCACTCAGGGAAAGATTGTCAAACTCATGACTGAAGTCCGCCAATTCGGCGACTTTCTTCTTCTTCTCGTCTTCCCACAGTCTCTCCATTCCCTGTTTTGGGATAATCGAGCCTCCGATAAGGTCATATGCCGCATCCTCCGTGATGTGGAACTCGCGTTCGTGATAACGATGCAGTATCTTATCGTATCTTTCCTTGTCAAACCCAATGTCTTCAAGCTTTGCCGGATTGATATGTACGATAAGAAACATAAAGAACGGCGCACCTTCCTGTTTGCAAAGGCGTGAAAGTCGTTGCAGAACATTGTCATCGCCGATGTCACGCAAGTAATTTGTAAACTCGTCCCAGATGAGAATAATGCCGCCTTCGGAGAGGTTGTTCCCGGCAATCACATCTTTGACCCACATCTCAAACGTGTCCACAATTGATAGAAAACCCCAACCTTTGTCACGAAAAATCCGGGATATCTGCCCGCAAATTTTCAATTGCTCACTCTCGCTTCCGTTCTTGAGTCCGTTTTTTACCTCCTCGAAGGTGGTATACTCATCTGAAAGAACAGAATTTTCAAAAATGCTCTGCCAATTGTAAGAGGTATCCTCGGTTGCTTTTTGCGCTGTGCTGAGAAGAGACTTAATGCCATAATATGCGTTATCGCCGAACTTGCTTTTGAGGCGAGCTCGGATTGCCATCTCTGTTTCCAAAAGCAGATGCGTACCGCTCTTTACATCAGTGATCCCGTTTTTCCAAACAACAAGGAAATCGCCATTTTTGCGAATGTCGAGGAATTTTTTCTTAAATGGCGCAAGAAGCTGCCCAGAAAGGAAACGCTCGATTCCGTCAAGGCTGTCCTCGAAAAGGTGTTTTATAACAATGGATGCATAACTTTTACCAGTCCCATATGTGCCGTGAATCCAAAACGAGCGGCGTTGATCCGGCTCTTCGTTTTTCATGCAGTCGCATACGTTTTTCATTAAGTTCTTCATATCGTCGTGTACGATATAATTGTGCCATAGGTCAGGGTCGCGCTCATCGACAGTCAAATCAACGACGGATTCATAACTCGCAGAAAGTTCCACATACTTGCTGTACAGCGCCATTTCAAATTCCTCCTATTCGCCGATCAAACCAATGATATCGAGCGTTGTTTTTTCGGAGTTCAGCGTGATATTGTCAAGATCCTTGACAAAAGTGACACGGATGAAGCCGTCGTATTGAAGCGCAATATTTTGGAGCATTTCTTTGAATGAATCCGGGTTTAACCCGAAAATAGCGACAGGGTCAACGCCTTTCGCTGCGAAACTGTTCCGTATCTCCGCAAATCGCGTGAGCGTTGGCCGATAATCCTCGGTTACCTCAGCATATTTGTAAAGAGCGTATAGAATAGCCACCGCATCGGGGCTGCCCCACCCTTGCTTGGAATACTTGGTTTTATTTCCTATGGGTATCGGAACCCCCTGTTTCAACACCGTCCCGATAGGGCTTTCGCGGAATGTTTCAAGCAACGCAACAACAGCGTTGTCCCTTGTAGACTGCGAATAGTCGTCGCCGAGCATAAAGACCAGCTCGCCTTTGTCATAAGAGTTGCCGGGTGGAACATTCTGCATATACCACCGTGCTATGATAGAGTTATAGGCGAGGTTCGTCCATATAATCGCCCACACAAGCGGGTTTCCCGCGCCAAGGGGTTTCAGGTTCTCACATAATTGTGTGGGGGTACCTGATTTGTCTCCTTTGTTTGGAGGCGTTATGAATTCCGCTTCTTTGAGCCAGATTTTGAGTGCATCGTATTGTCTTTTTCCTAAAACTTGCATTCCAAAACAATCAATCCCATTATCGAAAAAATGGTCAAGGAATGCTATTCTAAATCCAAACGTCTGATATCGGTTAAGACCTTTCAAATTCATTTTTCCGCCTCCTGTAATATGCAATGATTTAGCCAATAGACAACTTCGGCTGTCGTATGACAAGCAGTTGCAGCAATGAGTGCAATTTTGTTCGCGTATTGTTATTTTACTATCTGAAATTATGAAAGCATCTGATGGACATTGAACAACGCAAGCCTTACAACCAACACAGTGTGAAACCTTATCTGCAATTCCACGGAGATGGCTTATGACAAATCTATCCATTTTTGAAAACGGATAATAAGAAACCGTGTTGCCACGCACTCGAAAAATATAACTTCGATGTGAAATTATCTGTGTGTAGGTATTCTCATTATTTTTGACAATTTCGCCGAGAATTGAACACACGTCAAGCCATTTCTGCGTTTCTTCCGCAAAGATAAAAATAAGCGCGTCTTCAACAATCGTCTCAGTATAGCGCCTGCCTCCGTTTGGTAAATCACGCCCTCCCATTCTTGTGCGCCAACCATTTTGCTCGATATATGCAATCCTCTGCCGCTTCGGTTTGCTTTCAGCGTATTTCTCAATTCTCTCAATCAGAGGCTTTAGTTCGGATGTGTATGCATTGTTTTTAATACTATCTTGCCAGGTTGATGACATAGGGCAAACTGTACACCCTACACGAAAAAGCCCGAGACGATATGCGTCATTAAACAGCAAGCCGCGTTTCAACAAATACAAATACACCTCAGCCGTTCCCCATTTAAGGATAGGGCTGCAATTCACTTGATTAATGTTTTTTGCACCGTCGCTGATGAAGTCATAACCGGAACGAGCCTCGCTTTCTTCGGCGCGTACGCCGTCAAATACCACGGCTCTTGCATTATAAGCATTTTCAAAACCGTCTTCCGCCAGCAACTCGCGGAGTTTCAAAATGGTCGGAACACTTTTATGCACGGCGCAACACCAACGCATACGACGGCCAGGCGGGCCGAACAAATCCCAGCTTTCTTCTGCCGACATATGGCTCTTTGCTGTATGAAAACGCAATTTTGGGTAATGCTCCTTTGCACGACGCACCGCATCATAGGTCGTGTAAAGCTCCATGCCCGTATCGCTGAATATGACATAATACTCATTTGGGGCAAGCGCTCGCCGCATAAGGTCTAGGAGTACGAGTGAGTCCTTGCCGCCGGAAAAAGCGCAGACAAACGCCATGCCGCGAGGCTTGTATTCACCATGCACTTCACGGATAAACTCAATCGCCTTGTTTTCAATACCGAGCATTAGGTCGCGGTTTTCTTTCCAAAGCGTGGCAAGATCAATCGGCTCGAGCTTGAGTTTCTCCATCCCCTCTGCAATTTTTATGCTTGGCTTGGTGTAGAAGCCTCCGCCTTTTGCTTCGGCAACAAGATTGCCGTTTTGAACATACCGCCGAATGCCCTCTGCCCACAGCAACGGCGCTTCCGTGTCGGGATACGACCAGCTTTCGTTCAAGCCGAAATAATCAAGTTCTTGCTTAAATACAGGGCGGATTTCTTTTGCTAAGCTTACGGCCGGAGATAGCTTAAATATTCCGTTTTCACTTGTCCATTTATAACCATACATATAGGCTATCGCTCCCGAATGAATACAGTTTGGCCGCCGTCAGAAAAAGCAAAGCGATGGTCTGAGCCGAGAACCTTGTGAAGGCTGTAAATCAGCTCCTTGCCCGTCAGCATACCGGCTTGCAATAAAATAAGCCGCAAATCTTCAGCAGGCATTTTTTTTGGTAACGCAAAATCTTGTTTCCGCAATAAGAATAAATGCACAACATCAGCAAATGCGTGAAGCATTGACGATTCAGACGCAAAAGCCGGCGCGAGCGTGTATATGCTTTGGCCTGCCAAACCCGACAACACGACTTTGACACCGCAGTTAGGATGGCGGGAGATAATCTCCTGCAACAGTAGCGGCGTCCACTCAATTCCCTGTTCAAAACTCGGCAAACGCTCAAACCATTCGTCAGAAATGTCTCTAGGGATAACATATCCTACTTCTTTTACATCGTGTTCCTCAAAAAGCTTGTGAAGTACTGTAAAGATAACAGTCTTCCGATCTTCAGACAGATTCAAATACTCTGTAAGAACGATTTTACCCTCAGCGTAAAGAACAAACGCTTCTTTTCCGTTGTTAATACGGAGAATATTTGTCAAATACCGTGGGATCTTCACTTTTTTCAGGTAATTTGCCGCTTCTTCGGCAGTAAACATTCCCCCCTGTGTTCTTCCAAAACCTACCAACAACCCAGATACAGATTTGGGATAACCGGGCTCACTTTGCCAAATATGTAAATCGGAGAAAACATATCTATCACCGAATAGATATCCGGCAACAGCTAAAATGGAATCCTCGTCTTTGAGGTCATTATCGTTTATGAACATCGGCAGGGCAATTTCTACTGCTTCAAATAAAAGGCGCTTATTGCTGTATCCGTGAAACTGCGCAAAATGTGTGCAGAGGATACTTTCCATCTCCGACTGCGCTTCTTCTAAATCTATAACATCATCAATGCTTACCTTCCTGCCATTTGGGAGGGATATGGTTTTTGCATCCGGTTCATGCATCGGTATTATAGCAGGCGCTGTCGGCTGTTCCTCAGACTCCGATGATTCTCTCCCCAGTAATAAATAAACTTTCTTGCCACCACTATTTTTTTCAGAATGAAAACAAGGAGTGGCTACACTATATTTTTCGGAATAACCTGTATTGTCACACGCACGCTCAATAACATTGCGGAGTACGTTAATTGGATTCTTAGCACCAAAAGTGTATAAGCCTTGCTTTATTATCTCATCGTAAATCTCTTTGATGGTCATGGGTTTTTTCGTATAGGACAACACTTTCAATACTGCTTCTTTTATTGTCATGTCAATCCACCTTAGTAGTGGGACTGAGCATATTCTCATATAGCTGATAAAAGTTTTCAACTATACTCAGCGCCAGATTATTTATTTCAACATAGTCAGCATATGGAGAGTATTTGACCTTGGAAATAATCGTAAAACAGGGGCTAAACTTAGCTCTGATAATGTGAAGATTGTACTGAACAAGATATTCCACAGCTAACCGATACGCAGATTCATGGCTGATGAATCTGCGTTCGTCCGGCAGGGGATAGCAAAGCAGTACCAAATCATTCAGCATACTTAGGCTAATGCCCAAATCTTCAGTTTTTCTCCGAAATGTACCTTCGGGCAAGAAATGCTGATACGTTCTCCCCACAACACCCATAGCACTATTGGTCTGACCGATGTATGCAATTTTATTGCTTGGCGAAACGATTATGTAAATGTAGGCTCTATTTGGGTTGACCCCAAGCGCTATTCCATTATACTTCACTGATCGACACTACTCCTCGGGGGCAGCGAGATATTCTTGTTTCTGCACAACGCTGCGAGCATTTCTGAAATAACACGGCGATACTCCCAAATAATGGATTCAATTATCGAACGTTCATAGTCTTTCATCTTCGTTCTCACATAATAATCGGCTTCGACAAAATGAAGCATTAGAAGATCGAAAATGATTTGCATATCTGCATTATCCAAATAATCCTCATAAATAAGGCGGGCAAATCTATGATTCTTGTTTATTCTGACACAATGCTTTTTGCTAGCGTCAAAATATGGCTCCCAAAGTAAGTTGTCTTCTAAAGATTCGACTTTGAAAATTCTCCCTGAATCCCTGTTGTCACCCCTTATTGTCTTTTCCACTTCTTCTTCAGGCGGCTGCTCAACGTCATGCCCGGTTTCTTGTTTCAGACGCTTTTTTGTCTGCGCAACAGCATTGCGCTTGGATTCTTCGGCAACATCCTTTTCACGATTTTGCTGTTCCATCTCTTCTTCCGGTGTAGGCATATCACCAGGTAAATTGTCTAAGTTTCCCAATGCTTTAGCATAATCGTTTGAGATTTCGTTAGGATCATCTTTTGTCAAACGATCCAGCTCTCTGCGCGCCCGTTTCCACGCAAATCTGCTTTTTCTTTTCAGTTTATCTGCCACATCATCAATAGTTGTTTCAGCTTCGCCTGATAAACTGATGTTTGATTTTTTTACGTCGATATTGAATGGATTGTCAGCATCGCCGTTAATAAGCACCCTGCCTCTGAAAGCATAAAGATCCTGATCAAGCGGAATAATGCCATTAAATCTCTCTGCCCAAGATATTAAGCGCTTATTTCGATATACATAAAAGCCGTAATTCCCAGCGGCGATATTATATGCAGCACGTGTTTCAGCTTGCTTGTCCGATCCGTCAAGTTGAAAAATCGGAGGATAAGGTAGTTGCGTCGCCTCAATTACACAACTTGCTCCACTTTCTCCATCAATTGTAAATCGCTCTGGGTGCAGTATCCATTTTACTGTTTTTCCATCCCAAACATTCTCGTCTAAGTCTCCGTTGTTATTAGCTTCATCAGTAAACAACACATCATAAGGCTCAATTTCCTCGTTGTTTAATATGATTTTCATACAACCTTCACTCATGAAATAATAGTATGTTATGCCCAGCTTTGCTTCTAATTCATTTTTTGTCGTACTTAATGAAGGGTGATTGCTTTTGTGAATCTTGGAAATACGGACAATTGTTCCGTGCCCCTCCGGTAGGTGCAAATTAACCAAATCTCTGTCATCTTCAGACAGGTCTTCAACAATGCTGAAGTAGTCATGAGCGATCTCTTCTAAATCAACAGTATGTTTGTGGAAATCCTCAGCTCCAGTGCTGGATATTACATCGAGGCGGTTGCCCTGTGCAAAAGATGCCGATTTTAAACCTAACCCAAATTTTGAAAGGGAATTTGCGTCATAAGTACTGCCGTCTGACCCTAATGACAGTGCGTTAATAATCCCTTCGTTGTCCATTCCTTTTCCATCGTCGATAATAAGATATTCCTTTATATTATTTGCCCTATTATCGCTAAGCCCTTCTTCCACTTTAATTATTTGAATGAAAATGTTTTTGGCTCCGGCAGTAACAGCGTTGTCGACGATATCACAAATAGCCGATGTAGGCGTGTAGCCAATTCTGCTTAACCCATAAAGCACCCTATGTGAATGAACCGGTAGTGATTGTTTATTCATATTAACTCCACCTCAAAACTGTATAATTGCGATCTGATGCCCAATAACGCTTAATAACACATTATAGCATGTTGGGGTGTTTGCAATGCTCAACGATTTGTCTTTGGAGTTATTATATAGGATAAAATGCTAGGATTCAATAAAAAGTTCTGTCAATCATAGTAATCTTTCGGCTCTACTGTCCTCTAAGGAATTGACCGTCACCCCTTATTCCCCAACCAAACCCAAAACTCCTCCACCGTCAGCCTCCCCCCCATGCCGGGCGCATAGTAAAAACCCCTGCAATCCGTTGTGGTTACAGGGGATGAAGTTGGCACCCTCGACGCGATTCGAACGCATGACCTTCCGCTTAGGAGGCGGACGCTCTATCCTGCTGAGCTACGAGGGCTTATGTAATTCTAGTGCTGCACAACGCAATTGCACCCACCATCGTTGTCGGTTTGCTTAGAAGGCGAATGCTCAAGCATGGGGCGGAACCCTACGTTAGTATAGAGTAAGCGGGCTGCTATGTCAAGCTCTTGGTGCAGAGCGCGTGAATAGCGTGAATAGGCGCAGGGATGGCTCCGGTTCACGGTTAGCCGAAACTCCCCCGAAAAAAGGGCGTATTATGCGCCTTTGAGCGACAAGGGACAAGAAAAAACACCTTTTTCCCCGCAACGCACCTATGGTTTCGTATACCCGCTGACCTGTCACAGCCCCGCCATCATCCGCGCTCTTAGCGGAAACTATCCCCGCAAAGCCCGGAAGCTTTGCGGGGCGCAAAAAATGTTCTGATTTGCAGACTAAAACGAATAGTCAAATATCAGGCCGGTGCTGAAGTATGTGTACTGAATTACGTCACCTTCGCTGGAATATGCAAAATTCTCTGTCAGATTGCTGCCAAAGGCCGATCTGCTGACGAAATTCGTGGTGTTGTATGTCACATTGTCGGCGAGCTTGGTGAGCCGGTTTGCGAAACCGTGGCTATCCTCGCTGGTTCCGGAGAGAAACTGCCCCAGCTTGCCGTTCTCCGCAGCTTCTTCAAGACGCTCATTATCAACAGACATTATGCCAAATTGGTCAAACTCCACGCCGACGTCGGAGAGAGAATCAGAGTATGTGACCGAAATGCTTAGCAGCCTGTATGCCAGGTTTACCGCCCGCGTGTCGTTGGAGTTGAAGATCGTTTCGATGTAAAGGTCGTTATAGCTTGAGATCAGATCCTTAAGAGTATCGGAGTCAGAATCGGAAAGCTTGTGTCCGCCGGCAGACATTCTTTTGACTGCGGTGGATAGGGATGCGGAGGCTGTTTTCAGTCTGCTGACATACCTCTGCTCGCTCGCGCTGAGCTGGTCGGCTTCGCGCGCCCTGTTAGAAGGAAGGTATCTGCGGCTTAACCTATTCGAGCGCATCTCAACGCCGCCCTGGTTCATGGTTTTGTACAAACTGCCCGCAGTGTGATTGCTTACATTAATAACGCTCATGATGCGCACCTCCCTCAAGCGGCAGGTAGAAACTCGTCCCCTGCTCAATATTCAGAAGAAATACCCCTCCACGATCATGATACATCAAAACAGCCTGTTTGTCAAGGAAAACTACCGAAAAAGCTGTGAGTTGTGGCGCGAGGTTAGCCTTTATCTCCTCAGAATCTCCCGATTTTCCGAAACCGTTCGTAGCGTTGTTCTGTCAATTCTTCCGGCGTCAGGAGTGATGTTTTATCAAGCCATTTTTTTATCTCCAGGGATATGTCCTCATATATATTTTCGGGTTTTTTTCCGTTTTCTTTAATAATCTTTTCAATTACGCCAAGATCGCTGACATTTTTCGCTGTAAGCTTCAGGTTTTGTGCCGCCTCTGCAGCTTTTTCAGGGTCGCGCCACAGTATATTAGCGCATCCCTCCGGTGAAATGACCGAGTATACGGCGTTTTCCAGCATCCACACTTCGTCGGCGACAGCAAGCGCCAGAGCGCCGCCACTGCCGCCTTCGCCTATAAGGATCGACAGTATCGGAGTTTTCAGAGTGATCATACTGGACAGGTTTTCGGCGATTGCCTGGCCCTGGCCTCGTTCCTCCGCTCCAATTCCACAGAATGCTCCGGCTGTATCGACAAGGCAGATCACGGGACGGCTGAATTTCTCCGCCTGTTTCATAAGGCGCAGGGCCTTCCTGTACCCCTCCGGGTTCGGCGTGCCGAAGTTCCGCTTTATCCTGCTTTTTGTATCCCGCCCTTTCTCTGTAGCCAGTACAGTTACGGGAATATCCATCAGATATGCAAGACCGCCGACGACGGCGGGATCATCGGCAAAACGGCGGTCGCCGTGAAGTTCGATGAAACCGTTGAACAGACCTTTGATATAATCCAATGAGGTCAAGCGGTCTTTTGCCCGCGCTGCCAAAACATGGTCATAAGCCGTTTTCATCATCAGCCCTCCTTCGGTTCGCCGCTCACTGACGGCTTTTTATGCATTGCCAGAATTGTCATCATGATTTGCCGCTGCTTTGAGCGCGGAACTATCATGTCCACAAAGCCGTGTTCCAGCAGAAGCTCCGCTTTCTGGAAGCCGCGCGGCAGTTTTCTGCGCACTGTCTGTTCTACGACGCGTGCCCCGGCAAATCCGATTATCGCGCCGGGTTCCGCAATAATAATATCGCCCTGCATGGCAAAGCTTGCGGTGACGCCGCCTGTTGTGGGGTCGGTCAGCAGCGTGAGGTAGAGGTTTCCGGCGTCGCTGTGGCGTTTTACCGCCCCGCTCGTTTTTGCCATCTGCATGAGGGATATAATCCCCTCCTGCATTCTCGCGCCGCCGGACACAGTGCAGCCGACGACCGGCAGGGATTGCTCAAGCGCGTACTCGAACAGCTTTGTTATTTTCTCGCCGACCGCCGCGCCCATGCTGCCCATCATGAAATACGGCTCCATCGCAAACAGTGCGCAGCTTTCTCCGCCAATTGCGGCGACGCCGCACACTACCGCCTCCTGCTCCCGCGCTGTTTTTTTCATTTCCTCAAGCTTTTCCGCATAGCCGGGAAAACGTATGGGATCCTTGCTCTCGATTTCTGAAAACAACTCGGAAAAGCTGAGTCCGTCAACTAAGTACGCGATACGCTGTCTGGCGGTCATGCGGAAACAGTGCCCGCACCGGCAGACGAATAAGTTTTCCCACAACTGGCCGATAGGGTTCGCCGTTGCGCATTGCGGGCAGTTTTCAGCCATTTCAATGTCGCTTTCCACGCGTTTCGACGGCGGGCGGCCGCCTTTTTCAAGCTCATTTTTCGGCTTCCGGAATTTTTGGTTAAATGCCATAATTATTTTTCACCCCGGTTCATAACGAAATCTGTATAGTATTCGCCAATTTGAAAGTTCTCGTCGGAGACGAACTCAATCTGCTCGTCAATATTGTTTGGCACGCCGTCTATGACAAGCTCGCACAGCGCGGCGTGCATTTTGCGTATTGCTTCCTCGCGAGTCGCCGCGTGGACTATCAGCTTACCCAGCAGAGAATCATAGTACGGCGGGACAGTGTAGCCGGTCCACAGCGCGCTGTCGAACCTCACCCGAGGGCCGCCGGGGACATGAAGAAACTCGACCGTACCCACTGCCGAGGCGTTTATCCTGCATTCAATGGAGTTGCCCATTATGACGACTTCATCCTGTTCAAAATCGAGGGGTACGCCCGCAGCGACGCGTATTTGCCATTTTACAAGGTCAATTCCGGTTATCTGCTCCGTCACGGCATGTTCAACCTGGAGCCTGACATTCATCTCCATGAAATAGAAATTCCCGTCTTTGTCCAGCAGGAACTCAACCGTGCCGGCATTGACGTACCCAACAGCCTGGGCCGCCTTCTTCGCGGCTTCGCTAAGTTTTTCCCTCAGCGCATCGTCAACGGCGGGGGAAGGCGATTCTTCAAGCAGTTTTTGATTGTTGCGCTGTATTGAGCATTCGCGCTCGGCAAGGCATATAGTTTTTCCGTATTCGTCGGCCAGCAATTGGATTTCGATATGCTTTGCGGGATATACGCGCTTTTCAATGTACAGCGCGCCGTCGCCGAAAGCCTCATGAGCCTCACGGGACGCTGTCATAAACGCGTTTTCTATCTCGTTTGGCGAATCGACCATCCTGATGCCTTTTCCGCCGCCTCCCGCCCGGGCCTTAATTACAAGGGGAAATCCAATATCTTTCGCTGCTTTAGCCGCCGCTTCCGCGTTTTCGAGGATGTCGGTGCCCGGTACGATAGGTACGCCGGCTTCAGACATTATGCGCCTTGCCGTGTCCTTGTCTCCCATTTTTGAAATGACTCCGGAGGGGGGGCCGATAAAGGCGATACGGTGCTTTTCGCATAATTCCGCTAACTGTACGCTTTCCGACAAAAAGCCGTATCCGGGATGTATTGCCTGAGCGCCTGTGGCAAGGGCGGCGCTGACTATCCGATGCGCGTTTAAATAGCTGTCCGACGCTGCCGCAGCACCGATACATATGCTTTGATCGGCAAGCGCGACATGGATAGAATCACGGTCAGCCTCCGAAAAAACGGATACGGCCGCTATCCCCATCTCTTTGCACGAACGTATGATCCGCATTGCTATTTCGCCCCTGTTGGCGACCAGAATTTTTGAAAACATAGATTCTCTCCCAGATACTATCAGTCAGAAAGCGGCGCCGGTGCGCCTTATATAAAATAACTGTGCAAGGAATGTATATTTATTACATGGCACACTATTGCTGCCCTTCGCGAGTAGAGTGCCATTATGGGGATAGTTTACTTGCCGGGCTTCACCAGTGCAAATGAAAACTCCGCGTTCATGCAGAGCTTGCCGCCGACGCGGAGTTCACCGCGGGCGAAATAAAACGGTGGCTTGGAGCTTGTGATGGCGCACTCAGTTTCAATAAGGTCGCCCGGCTTTACCGGTGATTTGAATTTTGCGGAGCTTATGCCCGCTAAATACGTTGTTGCCCCTTCGGCTGCTTCGGCGTCAAGCAGGACGCAGACGGACTGCGCAAGTATCTCGCAGAGAATTACTCCCGGGACTATAGGGTTGCCCGGGAAATGACCGTCCAAAAACCACTCGTCCCCACGCACGGAATACTTTCCCAGTGCTTTGCCGTCTTCCAAAACAGCTTCATCTATGAGCAGCATACTGTCGCGGTGCGGCAATATATCCATTATTTCATTCCTGTTCATAAAAAATCCCCTGCCTACGGAAGTCCGGCTTCGATTCGAAACAGCGGTTGTCCGAACTCTATGATTTGCTTGTCTTCAGCGCATACCTCGGTGATGACCCCGTCGCGCTCAGCAGTTATCTCGTTCATTATTTTCATAGCCTCGATAATGCATAATACGTCTCCCGCGTGAACTGCGTCTCCGACCGACACATATGGCTCTTTATCCGTGCCGGGCGCGGAGTAAAACACGCCTACCATCGGTGATCTGACCGTAAAACTGCCTCCGGCGTCAGGCTCTATGCGCCGCTCTTCAGGCCGGGGCGCGATCGCCTGGACGTCCGCCGGGGCCGCCGCCGTACGTTGAAGCCTCACAGACGCGCCTCCGCCTTTATACTCCAGCGACGTCAGACCCATTTCCTTCATAAGCAGGGCAAGTTCCCTGATTTCTTTGTAATTCATTCTTAAACGCTCCTTATATATAGTGTCTGCTAAACGCCACGCAGGCGTTGTGCCCACCGAAACCGAGGGAGACAGACATCGAAAGCTCAGGCTGTGCCTTGCGCGCAGTCAGCGGGATATAGTCCAAATCGCATTCCGGATCAGGCTCATGCAGCCCAATGGTCGGCGGAAGTACGCCTTCCGCAAGCGTCATGACAGATATGATCGCCTCAGCGGCCCCCGCAGCGCCGAGCATATGCCCGACCATAGATTTTGTCGAACTGACAAGTATGTTGCTTGTATCGCCGCCGAAAGCGGTTTTTATTGCCAGGGTTTCGGCAACATCATTGAGCGGGGTGCCGGTGCCGTGGGCGTTGATGTAGATCAATCCGCTGGGGCTGCCCGCTTCGCGGTACGATTCCTCAATCGCCCGGGCTGATGCTTTCCCGTCCGGCGACGGGGCGGTTATATGGTGCGCGTCGCATGTTGAGCCGTAGCCCTTGACTTCAGCGTAAATCCTTGCGCCGCGCCGTACAGCGCGGTTATATTCCTCCAATATGAGCGCTCCTGCGCCTTCGCCCATGACAAAGCCGCTCCTGCGCCTGTCAAATGGCAGACTGGCTGCGTCCGGGTCGCAAGAGGTTGTCAGCGCGGTCATATTCGAAAAGCCTGCGATACCCATGCGAGTGATTGCCGCTTCGCTGCCTCCTGTAATGGCGGCGTCCGCATACCCGTGCTTTATCGCCCTGTACGCCTGGCCTATGGCGTCCGGGCCTGTGGCACAAGCGGTCACAACGCAGATACACGAACCCTTTGCGCCGAACCTTATCGCGATATTTCCGGCTGCGAGGTTGCCTATCATCATCGGGATAAAGAGAGCCGACACCTTGCGGGGACCGCCGCTGAGAAGCTTTTCAACCTCATTTTCAAATGTCGCGATTCCGCCGACGCCCGAGCCAAAGATGACGTTGAAACGCTCAGGTTCAACAGTGCCTTCAATGCCGCTGTCGCGCATAGCCTGCGCTGCCGCGGCGATAGCGTACTGTGAGTATATGTCGAGTCTGCGCGCCTCGTTGCGCTCCATATACTCAAGCGGGTCAAAGCCTTTGACCTCGGCTGCAAGCGCAGCCTTGTGACCTGTACAGTCAAACCTTGTAATAGGGCCAATACCATGCCGTCCCGCGATGAGGTTTTCCCACATTATATTCACATCGTTTCCCACCGGAGTTACAGCGCCCAGTCCGGTAACAACAACTCTGTTCGTCAACTCTCATCTCTCCTTTCTTAGGCTAAGTTAAATAATAATTCTGCGCCAATAACTCAAATCGCCAACCCGCCGTCTATTCTTATTACCTCGCCGGTAATATAGTCCGCGCGGCAGAGGAATGCCGTTAGTTCCGCGACTTCCTCCGGCAATCCGGCACGCCCAAGGGGTATCGCGGCCATCAGGGCGTTGTCCGGGCCTATAGACTCGGTCATGTCGGTCTCAATAAAGCCCGGCGCAACAGCGTTGCAGCATATATTGCGTGAAGCAAGCTCGCGAGCGACTGACTTTGTCAGCCCGATTAGTCCGGCCTTTGACGCGGAATAATTGGTCTGACCGGCATTGCCGATTAGACCCGCGACCGAGCTGATGTTAATTATTTTTCCGCCGCGTTTCTTTACGAAAATCGCGGCACAGTGCCGGATCATATTAAACGCGCCTTTTAGATTTACGTCAACTACGCTGTCAAAGGCGTCCTCTTTCATAGTCATGATGAGTCCGTCCCTGGTTATTCCCGCATTATTTATCAGGATGTCGATTGTGCCGAACGCGTGTTTTACGGCTTCGACCGTCTCTTTTGCGGCTGTAAAATCGGAAACGTCGCACCGGAACATTTCCGCGCGGACGCCGGATTCACGCGCAGCCTTACACACCTCGGAGGCTTTATCAGCGTTCCCGGCGTATATAACGGCAACATCCGCTCCGCAGGAGGCAAGCTTCAAGGCGACTGCCCTGCCAATCCCTCGGGACGCTCCCGTAATTAATGCGACCTTGCCACTGATCACTGTTAATCACCGCCTTAACACTGAGTTTATTGTGTACTTCAGGGTTTCGCTGTTTTCTACGTTAAATACGCGCACTTTGTCAGATATTCGGGATACAAGCCCGCACAGCGTTTTGCCGGGTCCGGCTTCAATAAACGTGTTGGCGCCGGACAGAATCATGTCGTCTACCGCAGCGCGCCACAGAACGGGGCTGCATATCTGTTTTGCTAAAAGCTCTTTTATGTCCCTGCCATATGGCTTTGCCGTCACGTTTGAATATAATGGAAGCTCCGGGCGGCCTATTTCGAATTCATCAAGGATATCCGCGAAAGCGGCTGAAGCCCCGGCCATAAACGGGCTGTGAAAGCCGCCGCCTACCTTCAGCGGCATCGCCCTTCCGCCCTCCTCCTTGACGCGGATCATCAAGTGCCCTAACGCACTCTTCGCGCTTGCGACGACGACCTGGCCGTCGCAGTTGAAGTTTACGGGATAGGCGCCTTCAAAATCGTCGCAAATCTTAATCACTTGGGCGTCTGTCAGTTTTAGCACCGCGACCATCCCTGCGTCTATGCCGTCGGATGCTTCTTGCATCAACTCAGCCCGCTTGCAGACGAGCCTGAATCCGTCTTCATAAGTGACCGCGCCGGAAAAAGCCAGCGCCGCCAGTTCACCCAATGAGAATCCGGCCAGCATTTCGGCTCTGACGCCCGCTTCCTTCAGTGCGGCGGCGGCGGCCAGATCAACGCAGAAAACACAGGGCTGTGTGTTTTCGGTTCTGGCCAGATCAGCATCGCTGCCGGAGAATATCTGCCCTAACGTCCCGGGCCGGAGCTTTTCCGCAATTTCAAACACCGCGCGGGCCGCGAGGCTGTTTTCGTACAGCTCGCGTCCCATACCGGGGTACTGCGCGCCCTGTCCGGAAAAGATAATCGCTGTTTTTTTCATTTTAGCCATCTGTCCGCTCCGCGCAGAATTGCTTCAGCTTCATCGAATATTTCCTTTATCATCTCCGCCGCCGGCTGCTTTTTCTTGACAAGACCGGCTATCTGCCCGGCGAGGAAACATCCCTTTTCGGCGTTGCCTTCGACAGCGGCAAGCCTCAACGCTCCCGCGCCCAGTGATTCAAGCTCATCGTTCGAAACGGCGCTGTCGTATTCTGCTTTGGCATAAGCCCTTGTAAACGGGGTTTTCAGGCAGCGTACCGGATGCCCAAGCCTCTTTCCTGTTGCCACGGTGGCGATATCGCCGGCTTTAAGTATCCTGTCTTTATATCCCGGATGTATGGAGCATTCGTCGGCAACGAGAAAACGTGTTCCGAGCTGAACGCCTTGGGCGCCGAGCATCAACGCCGCCGCTACGCCGCGGCCGTCGCCGATGCCGCCGGCAGCGATCACCGGAAGTTCCGTTGCGTCGCACACTTGCGGTATGAGGGCCATCGTCGATGTATCGCCTACATGCCCGCCGGCTTCGCCGCCTTCTGCAATGACAGCCGACGCGCCCGCGCGCGTCAGGAGTTTTGCCATCGCGACCGACGCAACGACCGGAATGACTGTTATTCCCGCTGCAAGCCAGCCTTCGATGTACTTTGTAGGGCTGCCCGCGCCGGTAGTGACTACCGGGATCCTCTCGTCGGCAACGAGTTTTGCAACATCGTCGGCAAAGGGACTCAGGAGCATGATATTTACCCCGATGGGTTTGTCAGTCAGCTTACGCGCCTCGCTTATCTGACCTCGCAGATACTCCGCGTCAGCGTTCATAGCCGAAATGATTCCCAGTCCGCCGCCGCTTGAGACTGCGGCGGCGAGCTTTCCGTCAGATATCCATGCCATGCCGCCTTGAAAAATCGGGTAATCAATCCCCGCAAGGCCGCAAACCGGTGTTTTGATCATACATCATTTCCTCTTTTGCGCTAATTGAGTTTCGATTCTACGAACCTGACAAGCTCCCCGACCGTTTCGAATTTCTCCTCCAGCTCAAGCTCCACACCTAGCTCCTCTTCAAGCCTCATCACCATTTCTACTGTATCCAGTGAATCGACCCCAAGATCTTCAAAAGTAGTGGACTCAGTTATTTCCTGAATGTCTCCGCCGGTATGGTCTGCAATAATAGCCGCAATTTTCTCGAACACCATTTTCTTTCTCTCCTTTTAAAAATTTTAGTAATCGTTAGTAACTGATTTAATTTCTAAACCGTTATGCTTCCCATCTTACCACACATGCCGCGCTTGTAAGGCCGGCGCCGAAGCTGCACATCACGATATTGTCGCCGCGGCATAGCTTTCCGGATCTGCACAGCCCGTCTGCCAGTATGGGTATGCTCGCGGCGGAAGTGTTGCCGACCTTGTCGATGTTCTTTAGGCAGCGTCCCGGGGGGATGCCGAGTTTTTTCGCGGCGGCGTCAATGATTCTGGCGTTCGCCTGATGCGGGACGAACCACGCAATGTCGTCCAGTGACAGCCCGGCGGCGCCGGTGACGTCTATGAGGTCGGTACACATTGCCTTGACGGCAAACTTGAAGGTTTCCTGCCCGTTCATGTGGACAAAGGGCTTTTTTTCCTGCTTTTTTTCGTAAAAAGGAGACATTCCGATGTGGCCCGGAATACTAAGCACCGCTTCGCTTCCCCGCGCGTAAAGCTTTGAGGACAGATAGGCGTCTCCATCGCCCAGCATCATCGCGCCGGCGCCGTCGCCGAATATGACTGCGGTACTCCTGTCTGTCCAGTCCACAAGACCGGACAAACGCTCCGCCCCCACCACGAGTACCCTTTTTGCCCCCCTTGCAAAGAAACCGGCGGCAACGTCAAGGGCGTAAATAAAGCCGGAACAAGCGGCGTTAATATCCATTGCCGGGCATACAGCGCCGATCATCGACTGGAGCGAGCAGGCAAGTGAAGGCGCGGAGTTATCGGCGCTCACGGTGGCACAGATGATCATGTCCAGCTCTTCAGGGTGCGCGCCGCTTACCTCAAGGGCGGAACAGGCCGCCCGGTAGGCGAGATCAGCCACCGTTTCCGTAGTACATACGCGGCGCTGACTGATGCCGACGCGCTGGGTTATCCATTCGTCGGATGTGTCAAAAAAGCTCGAAAGCTCGTCATTAGTCACCACTCGCTTAGGAAGGCAGCTGCCTGTACCCAAAATTTTAAAACTCATTTCAACTCCCGGGAGCACTAGCACATCCCTGTCCGCTTAATACAAAAACTATCCACTATTCGGCGTCATGCTTTTTTCAAAGAAGCTGTCCAGTTTGCTTATGGCGCGAACCAGGATTCTTTTTTCATCCTCGCAGAACCCGCTTTCAAGCTCGCGCACCATCAGCGTATGGAAACGCATGTGGTGCATATAGACCTTTCTGCCTTCGCGCGTGAGCGTTACGCGCACGGCGCGCCCGTCCAGCGCACAATCGCTTTTTATCAGAAAGCCTTTCAACGCAAGCTTCTTTACCGCGACGGTTACCGACGGTCGGGCTACTTCGAGGAAATCGGCCGTCTCGCTTAGGGTTCGGCCTTCTTTTCCGGCCTTGCCAATATATTCGATCATGTGCATTTCACGTATCGTAAGACCGGCGCCTAAGCCTTTTTGCAGAAAGTCCTCCTCAACGCTCAGGATCTTATTATAGACCGAGACTAACATATCGTTTAGTATTTCCGTAAACGTTTGCAAAAGCAACGCCTCTTTTCATTGGGAGCTACGGGCATTTCGGGAATTTAATTAGTTAGACTAACTAATTAAATTCGTCTGATTCTACATGAGGAAATCATTTTTGTCAATAGGAATATTGCGTGGGGCGTCGCAACCTGCGTCTGCTCTTACTGTTCAGACCTGTTCAGACCTTGCCTGAATGGGGCTGTTTTTTGCATTCCGTAGCGCGGAGCAAGGATGCGGTGCGCCGCGAATAGGCGCAGGATGCGGCTTTGAGCGACAGGAATGTAAAAATAGCCCCATTCAGGAAAAGTCTTCGGTAGGCTCTGACCTGTAACCCTACTTGCGCGCTCTATATCCTTGCTCTGCTTTGTACTCTGATAATTCAATCAGCTTCCTCAACCTGTGGCTCAGGCACGACTTTGTCACCGGCGGGTTTGAGATTTCCGCCAGTTCTTTTATGCTGAGTTCGGGGTTTTGCAGCCGCAGAAGGGCTGTTTGCCTCAGCTTTTCGCTCAGACTTTCAAAAGCTCTGGTAAGCTCGATTTTCTTGATGGCCTCAATTTGCGCGGCGGCGGCGTCAACGGTTTTTGTGACGTTTGCCGTATCGCAGTTTACTTTTCTGTTTACGCTGTTGCGCATATCTTTTTCGATTTTTGTGGACATAATATCCATTGCCGCCAGCGGCGCCCCAATAAGCGTCAAAAAATCCTCTATCGCTGAGCTTTGCTTGAAATACAGTATGTAATTTCCGCCTCGCGCCGCTTCTTTAGGAAAAAAACCCATATCAAGCAAGAGGGAATATGTCTCACGGCTAACGCTGAAATGGTCGGTCACAAGTTCCAGATGATAGCTTTTCTCAGGATTTGTTATTGCCCCGCCCGTCAGGAATGTTCCGCGGATAAAGCTCCTGCGGCAGCAGTCTTCCTCAAGCACACCAAGGTTGACATGCAGCGCCACAAGGCTTTCGGTGGAGAATCCGTATGCCCGGAAAACTCGGCACAGTTTATCAGGATCGGTGATAATATATGCCTGTTTGCCGTGTATGCCCATGTCAGGCATGACGTCCAGCTCAATAGAAAACGCGTACTTAAACAGCGCGGCAATACGACGGCCAAGCATCTTATTTCCTGTGATAATGCGTATCTCACGCGGGGAGAACGTATTGCCGAATAAAAGCATCCCGTAGCATTCGGCAACAGCGCAGCATGTGCCTCCCTGCGCGAGCTTACACAGTTCATTTTTCGTATCGTAGGAAAAGGACATTGCTTGCCTCTCTATTTATCAATATCCCTGTGGATACAATCCACCGGGTAGCCGTTTGACGTCAGATATTCGGACAGCGCTTGGGCTATGGCTACCGACCTGTGCCTACCGCCCGTGCAGCCGATACAGACGACTAGGTAACGCTTGCCTTCTTCGATGTAGTGCGGCAGAAGAAAATCCATCATTTCGCAAAGGCGCTTATAAAACCCATTGCTTTGTTCATAGCTGAAAACGTACTCCCTGACAGGGTCGTCAAGACCCGTCAGGCTTCGCAAGCTCACTATGTAATAGGGATTCGGCATGAAACGGACGTCAAACAGCAGGTCGGCTTCTATTGGTAAGCCATGCTTAAAGCCGAATGACTTGATGTTAATATTGAGCGCCTTCAGATCCTGGCCGCTTGAGAATCGGTTATACAGGAGGCGCTGGAGTCTGCCCAAAGTCAGTCCCGTTGTGTCGATTACTTCGTCAGCCTGCTCGCGAACCGGAGCAAGTATTTCCATCTCTTTCCTTACTGCATCCTCCAGCCCGAGCCCGGGCACGCCGAGCGGATGCCGGCGGCGTGTTTCTTTGTATCTTTTGACGATGGTCTCCAACTCGGCTTCGATGAACAATATGCTGTGGCCGCAACCCATTTCACGCATAGCCTCAAGCGTCTCGAACCATTCGCTGATATTCACAAGTGCGCGGACGTCGGTGACGAGGGCGACACGCTCGTATTTGCCGTGGGTCGCGAGGCACAGCTCAGCGAATTTTGGCATCATGGACACCGGCATATTGTCCACGCAATAGAAATCCATGTCCTCCAAAACCGCCGCGACGCGGCTCTTGCCCGCTCCGGACAACCCTGAGATTATAACAATATCCATAATTAACCTCTAATAATCTTTATTTCCGGTTCAAGTCTGACTCCGGTTCGTTTGAAAACAGTCTCCCGCACATGTTCAATAACGGCCATCACGTCAGAAAAAGACGCTCCGCCCCGGTTGACGATAAATCCGGAATGCTTTTTCGAAACCTGCGCGCCGCCGACAGCAAATCCTTTCAAGCCGGATTCCTCAATCAGTGAGGCGGCGTATCCTTCCGCCGGGCGTTTGAATGTGCTGCCCGCGCTTGGAAGATCGAGCGGCTGGCTTTCACTGCGCCGAGCGCTTAGCTCAGCCATACGCAAACTGATGCTATCCGTACTTTCTTTTTTCAGTTTCATAACTGACGATAATATTATTTCGCCTGTGTCAAAAAAGCGGCTTTTTCTGTAGGAAAACCCCTGCTGAGCGCCTTCTGACGAAAAGACGCCCCTTTCCGTGTCATAAGCCTTCGTTTCCACGACAATGTCTTTCATTTCCCCGCCGTAAGCGCCCGCATTCATTGATACGGCTCCGCCAAGGGCGCCGGGGATCCCTTGAGCGAATTCAAGCCCGCTAAGCCCGTTATTACAGGCAAATACCGCAATTTTTGACATAGACGCACCGCACTGCGCCGTTATTTCCGCTTCACCGGTGCGCCTGATCGCGCAGAGCTTTGCGGTTTTGATCACTACTATATCCAGGGGCTTGTCGTCAAAAAGCAGGTTTGTTCCGTTGCCAATAATATATGGCGAGACGCCGCGCTCGTGCAGCGAGCCGCAAAGTGAAATTAGTTCTTCCGCGACGGCGGGAAAGAACATCCCGCGGGCCGGGCCGCCTATCCGAAATGAGGTATGCTCACTCATAGGCACACCCGACCTGCCCGCAATTTCAGGCAGGCTTCTACGTACATGCTCAAGGGCTGAAGATATTGCGTCCATGACCGCTCCTAATCCATCAGCTTGTCGTCATAATGCTTGTCTAACTGCCTTGTGAACTCTTTTGCCGCATTGTAGCCCATGAACTTCTGGCGCTGGTTCATTGCCGCGACTTCAAGGATAACGGCAAGGTTCCGGCCGGGCTTGACGGGTACGGTGATTGTAGCGACTTCAACCCCGAGAATACTGACGGTTTTCTCCGTCAGCCCCAGCCGGTCATAGTTGGCCCCATCCTGCCACTGCTCAAGATTTACAACCAGATGAATATTCTGCATCGGTTTTACCGCGCCTACACCGAATATCTGGCGCACATCGATTACCCCTATGCCGCGTATCTCAACATAGTGCCTGATAAGCTCCGGCGCCGTACCTTCAATCACATTGACGTCTATGGCTTTGATCTCAACCGCATCGTCCGCGATCAGCCGATGGCCGCGCTTGAGCAGTTCTATCGCCGCCTCGCTTTTGCCGACGCCGCTCTCCCCGAGGAGAAGCAGCCCCATTCCGTACACTTCAACTAAAACGCCGTGGCGCGTGACGCGCGGGGCGACGGCTTTATTCACTATCCTGATGACGTCCCACATAATCTCTGTAGTGTGAGCGTTCTTGCTGAGGACGGTCACATCGTACTTTTCAGCGGCGGATAACAACTCGTCGGTGCTTTTCGCCCCGTGGCACATAATCAGCGCGGGCATTTTCCGCTGAAACAGCGCCTCCCATTTTTGGCAGCGCAAGTCGCTTGGGAAACCTTCCATATACGAAGACTCCATACGACCGATAAGCTGCATACGGGTTGGGTCAAAGTGATCGTAATAACCCGCAAGCTGCAGCCCCGGACGATGCACGTCCCCGGAATATATCAGCACATCCTCGAAATCTTTTGACGAAAAAACAATATCAGTATGCAGGTCTTCCGTCAACTGTGACAGCTTATAGCTGTATTCCTTTTGCACTAAATCCCGCCTCCTGATCACAATTCCCTCTTTGCATTAAGTGTATACAAAACCTTTAGATTTTGCAAGTAATAAAATTATGTGGTTTTTGAGAGCCTGTTATGCTATGCTATGATGTAGTATTGTGTGCGTAAAATGGAATAGGAGGAATATTTTCATGTTGACGTCAAAAATAAAAGCCAAGGCGATGCAGTTGGGATTTTTAGCATGCGGTGTTATCCCCGCCGCCGAGGTATGTGAGTATACACGCCATCTGGACGCGCGCGTAAGCACGTTTCCTGAGTCAGAAGAATATTATCAGCATTTATATGCCCTTGCACAACTGCCTGATACCGCAAAGTCAGTCGTCGTGTGTACGCAAAGATACACGAGGTACAAAGTCCCTGACAGTCTGAGTGGGCGGATAGGGGTAAGCTACATGTTTGACGCCAGAGTTACATATTCCCACGATTACCGAATCAGGGCCGAATTTGAAACATTTATGAAAACCCTTGGGCTAAATGTACTGAAGGTTCCTGTTCCCGCAAGGCTGGTTGCGGCAAAAGCGGGGCTGGGGAAATACGGACGCAATACTTTTATTTACGACCCGGAACATGGCTCCTACATTTGGATTGAAGCTCTGGTCGTTGATAAAGAGCTGGAATATGACGTTGCGGAGGGCAGCATATTTTTGCCGGCGTGCAGCGATGAATGCGAGAGATGCATTAAGGCATGCCCTACAAAAGCGTTGTCCGCAAGCTTTTCAATGGATAGGGGCAGATGCGTAAACCAGCTGACATGCAATGTTAATAAGGATATTCCGGATGAAAATACAAGAACGCAGATGGGTTCATGGCTGTATGGATGCGATGTTTGCCAGAACGTATGCCCGGCGAACAAGGATAAACTCACGGGATCGGAGGAGTTTCCGCTTCTGGAGGAGTTTGAGGAGTTTCTGACGCCGCAGAGGGTGCTGGAAATGGATAATGATACATACACGAATGTTGTAAACCCCCGATTTTGGTATAACGGCGAGGACGGCTTATGGCTTTGGAAATGCAATGCACTGCGAGCTATGATAAACTCAGGCGATAAGAAATACCACGATCTTATCAGGAAATACTGCGATCATGACGACGCCCGCATCCGCGAAACGGCGCGTTGGGGATGCGGGAAGCTTTGACTGCTTTGACAAATTTCGCAGTTTATGAAAATAATACTTGCATTTATTGTCCTGTTCTGTTAACATGGGTAGCGCTGTCCGGAAATTTCATAAGCTGGGAGGTGCAGCAGATGGCTAAATGTGAATATTGTGACAAGGGCGTTGCGTTCGGCAACAAGGTCAGCCACTCCATGAGGCACACCAAGCGCAAGTGGAAGCCGAATATCAAACGCATCGCGGCGGTTGTGAACGGGTCGCCCCGCCGTGTCCATGTTTGTACACGTTGTCTGCGCAGCGGCAAAGTTACCCGCGCTGTGTAGATGACTCGACGGATTGATTATTTAAGAAAATGTTCCTTGCCGTTGAATATGGCGGGGAACATTTGTTGTAGGTACTATTGATAGATACTATAAAGGTTTAATATGGAAAATGAAAAGAAAGTGCCGAAAAGTGAGTTGGACAACAGGATGGCTCGCTTTTTGGGCGAGATGGACAAGGCATATGAAAAGTGGGAGCTTTGCGCTATTGCCGGGGCGCTGAGCCTTTTTTACCTTACAGGCACGATTAGCGACGGGGTTTTGATGATCCGCCGGGGCGGTGAGTCTGTTTTGTGGATACGCCGCAGCTATGAGCGTGCCATGCTTGAGTCGGATTTTGGCGATATCCGCCGTATGCGGAGCTTCCGCGATGTTGCGGAAGCCTACGTGGGTTTGCCGGACACGCTGCACCTTGACACTGCCCACGTTTCAATGGAATGGTTTGATATGCTGAGCACGTTTATGCCTTTTAAAAACGTATTGCCGGTCGAAAAGGTTATGCTGAAAACCAGGGAGGTCAAAAGCGAATACGAACTAACGCACATCCGCAATGCGGGCAATACGATACGCCGGCTGCTAAAGGAGGAATTTCCCGCGCTTGTGCGCGGCGGGATATCCGAGGCGGAGCTGGGCACGGATTTGTTCGCGCTGTTTATGAAAAATGGGCATCACGGCGTCAGCAGGTTCGCAATGCGCAATGTTGAAATGCTGCTCGGCCACGTAGCTTTCGGGGAAAGCCCGCTCTACCCCGCTGTGTTCAACAGCGCGTCAGGCGGCATTGGGCTTTGTCCCGCCGCCCCAATAATGGGGAGCGGAGACCGCCGCTTGCGCGAGGGGGATATTATATTTGTCGACGTCTGTTTCTGTATTGACGGCTACAATGTGGACAGAACGCTTGTCTACAGCTATGTGCGTCAGCAGTCGGAGCATATCTTAAGGGCGCACTCCCATTGCCTTGAGCTTGAACGGCTGGCCGCATCAATGCTGCGCCCCGGCGTCATGCCCTCCGAAATCTATCGGGAGGTCACCGGGGCGGTTTTGCCGGAATTTCAGCATTGCTTTATGGGTCTGCCGGGTCACAATGCGCCGTTTATTGGGCATAGCGTCGGGCTTTTTATCGACGAGACGCCGGTTATTGCAAAAGGCTTCGACTCCCCGTTGGAGCTGGGCATGACTATTGCCATAGAGCCGAAAATCTGCATTGAAGGCGCAGGGATAGTCGGCAGCGAGAATACATACCTCGTTACGGAAGGCGGCGGCGAGAGCCTGACCGGCAGCCCGTCGGAGATAATAGTTGTGGGGGTATTTTGAAAATGGACTACTAGGCGGTGCTAAGATGATAGCGTGGCTTTTGCCCAAGGCTCCTATACCCTGCGCCATGCCGAGGGTACGATCAGGAGCAGGACCGGGAAGATTTCGAGGCGGCCTGTCAGCATTGTAAGAGTCAGTATGATTTTCGAGGGCTGCGAGAACACAGAATAGTTTGACGCCGGTCCCACAAGCCCGAAGGCAGGCCCCGTATTCGATATCATCGAAAGAGCGCCTGTGATCGCAGTCTCTACGCCCACTTCGTCAAATAATGATATCAGTAGGCTTGCAGCGGCGACTATCATCACATAGATGATAAAGTAATGCAGTACGCCGGTCAGGGCTTTGTCCTGTACCGGCTGTCCGTTCATGTGCACGGCAATAACCGAGCGTGGGTGAAGTATCTTCTTGATCTCCCGTAGCGCAGACTTGACAAGCATCACGGCCCGTATGACTTTAAGCCCTCCGGCCGTGCTGCCGGCGCAACCGCCGACGACTGTCAGGCACAGCAGCACCAGTCTTGAGAAATCGGGCCATTGGCTAAAATCCGCAGTGACGAAAGCCGTCGACGAGCCGGACGATGAGACTTGAAAAAACGAATGCCTGATAGTTTCAGCCGGGGAACCAAAAACTCCGCCGCGCAAAAGATCAACGGTGACGAGCGCGGTAGAGACGGCGATAATGCCAAAAAACACCTTCAATTCAGTGTTTTTGCGTATTTTTGCAAACTTGCGCGTTACCGCCGCGAAGTAAAGGGCGTAGTTCGTGCTGAAAAGAAGCAAAAACACTGCCACGGTATAATCAATATATGCGCTCTGAAACGCCCCGACACTCTGATCCCGGCTTGAAAAACCACCGGTGCTGGCCGTTGTGAAGGCGTGCAAAAGCGCGTCAAACAAGCTCATGCCTCCGAAAAGCAGCATTACGGTCATCAGAATAGTCAGCGAAAGGTAAATTGCATACAGTATCGCCGCAGTCTTTCTTATGCGCGGGACAATACGTTCGGACGCCGGCCCTGTGGACTCGGCGCGCATCAGATTATATATGCCGCGGTCATCTGACGGCAGTATCGCAAGGGTGAGGATAAGAACGCCCATGCCGCCGACCCACTGCGTCAGGCCGCGCCAGAAAACGATGCTCTCCGGCAGGGTCTCAACCGAATGCAGAATAGTAGCTCCGGTGGTCGTAAAACCCGAGGTTATCTCAAAAAGCGCATCGACATAGTTCGGTATCACGCCGGAAATAAAGGGCGGCAGCGCGCCGAAAAGGGAAATTGCTATCCAGCACAGCGCAACTGTGACAAAGCCTTCACGGGGGCGCATGGAACGCTCGTGTTTCCGCAACAGCATTATCAAGGAGGATCCGAGGGCCAGCATCAAGACAATGGTTATCAAGAAAGAAAAATACATGCCGTCGCCATATATCAGCGAGACGACTAAAGGGATAAGCTTTGCCAAAGCCGCAAGCATCAATATGCGTCCCAATATCAGCAAAATAAGCAGATAATTCATAATTCGGTCACCGCTCAAAAATGTCGTTTAGCTCGTCAAAGCCGGCGTGGGTGGTCACTATTACAACATTATCGCCTTCCATGAAAGCGTCGTTGCCTTCCGGTATGATACTTTTTCCGCCCCGGGATATTACCGCTATTAAGACGCCGCGTTTTATCGGAAGGTCTTTTAGCGCTTTGCCCAGATTTCGCATATCATCTTTTACAGTAAATTCAAGAGCCTCGACTTTGCCGTCAAGCAGACGGTGTACCGAGACGACCGCGCCGCCGCGCGAGCCAAGCAGCCCGCGTACAAAATGCAGGATATGGGTCGTGGTTATCTCGTGTAATGAAATAATGCTTTCAAGTCCGAGGCTGTTAACCAGCGGGATATAATTTCGTTGGTTTAGCTTTGTTACGACCTTGCGGACGCCGCAATTCACAGCAAAAAGTGATATTATCAGGTTTTCCTCATCCTTTTCGCCAAGGGCGACAAAGGCGTCCATCCCCCGTATATTCTCAGACTCCAAGAGCTCCTGATCAGTCCCGTCGCCGTTTATCACCGTCGCATGGGGAAGAGTCTCCGCGTGGCGAAGGCAGGTTTCTCCGTCGTACTCAATTATCAGCGGTTTTATTTTTACGTTTGCCGCCATTTGTGCAAGATAATAGGCAGTCCTGCCGCCGCCGAGTATCATGACGCTTCCGGCCATGCTTCTCGCGCGTCCGATATTGCGGAAAAAACTTGTTACATCCGTGTACTTTCCTGCGACATACAGGAGGTCGCCGTTGTGTATGACAAAATCGCCCCGGGGTATGTGTATGACGCCGCCCTGCTCAGCGAGGCTGATCTGTATTTTGGCTTTGTTCTTTTTCCTGAGGTCAATGACAGAAAGGCCATCGAGCCCGTCGTCCGGCACAACGCGGAAGCCGATAAGCTCGACCCGGCCCCGGTAAAACGTGTCGATTTCGACCGCCGAGGGAAAACGGAGCAGCCGCAGTATCTCGCTCGCCGTACTCCGTTCGGGGTTAATAATGAGGTCTATATCCAGCAGTTGCTTTAGCCGGATGTAGTCACGCATGTACTCAGGATCCCGTATGCGCGCGACAGTATGCTTCACCCCAAGCTTTTTTGACATTACGCAGCAAAGCATATTTACCTCGTCGCTCAGCGTCACAGCAATAACGACGCCGGCGTGCTGCGCGTCCGCCTGATTGAGCGTACTGAGGGACGCCCCGTTGCCCTTTAGATACATGACGTCAAGATTCTCCGCGGCGCTGATAAGCGCGGACTCATTGTTGTCGATTATCGTCACGTCATGGTCTTCTGACGACAGGTTTTCAGCCAAAGTATAGCCGACTCTTCCACAGCCGATAATAATAATCCGCATAATCAACCAAACCTTTTTTGTATTCATAATATTGCGATTGAAAAACCCCGCATTATATGGTAGGATACCGAAAATCCCTTTGAAAGGATTGGGGCGGCATATGCAAAAATTGCTGGAAGGCAGCCTGCTCTGCAGGGTTTTCGCCGCTGTTGGCTTATGGTTTAGGGCACAGTGGCAGCTTAGCCGGGTCATTGGACGCTTCCTCGCGCCCGGCGGGGGTGAGCAAGCGTCGGAGCACAGTGTCATATCGCGGGCTTGGAGGGCTTTTCACAGGGGGCTGGCTGCGGGATTCGAGGCGCTGCGGCTGAATAAGCTCCTGCGCGGCAGCATACTTACCATGCCTTATGTATGGTGCTTCGGGGCGCTTGTACTGGCGCCGGTCCTGCCGACAATGGCAGTAGCGGCTATTGTTGTCGCGAGCGTGGCGTCACTACTGATTGCCTTTGGCTGCGACAGAGGGCGCAGACTTTCCTATTTTTCCGCAAACAAGTACATCTTTCTGTACGCCTTTATTTATATTGTCGCTACCCTGACGTCGATCACTGTTTCAGGCAGCCTTATGGGCGGCGCCCTGACCACGTTTTTTGTTCTCTTTGCTATCGTTATCCTCAACTCCGTCACCACCAGGCGGCAGTTTGACGCTCTGATTTATGCGTTTGTGGTTTCAGGGGCTTTCGTTTCAATATACGGAATTTACCAATACCTGTTCGGCGCCGTGGGCGCGACAGCATGGCTTGACTCGGAGATGTTCTCGGATATCGGCGTCCGCGTTTATTCCACTTTGGAAAACCCAAATGTCCTTGCAATGTATCTGCTGCTGGTCATCCCTTTTGCAGCTGCAAGCATATTTGTCGCAAAGCGGGCCGTGCCCAGGCTTTTCTTCACCGGATGCCTTGGCGTAATGCTCATATGTATGCTGCTGACTTTTGCCCGCGGCGGATGGCTGGGGCTTATCGCCGCGGCGGCGATTTTCCTTATCATGCTGGACAGGCGGTTCATAATCGTCGGGATAGCAGGACTCATCATATTATACTTTATGCTCCCGGACGTTATTTTAAGCCGTTTTTTGAGCATAGGTGATGTGGGGGACAGCTCAACCTCGTACAGAATGTCGATTTGGCTCGCGACAATCGAGATGCTGCGGGATTACTGGTTTACCGGGATAGGCCCGGGGACGGCCGCCTTTAACAGCGTATATCCTTTGTATGGATTCAACACCGTAGTTGCGCCCCATTCGCACAATCTGTACCTGCAGATTATGTGCGACGCGGGCATTAGCGGCATCGTTGTATTTCTCGCGATCCTCTTTACATACTTCAGGGCTTTGTGTTCAGCCGTTTCGCGCAGCACCGGCACAGCGCCGCCGGCGCGGCGGCAGCCCCCGGATTCTGCGCTCAAAATGGAAAACACGGGGAAAGACAAAAGCTCAAAAATACTCCAGATCGCCGCAATCAGCGGAGTGGGCGGCTTTCTTGTGCAGGGATTCACCGACTACTCGTTTTATAACTACCGCGTTACGCTTGTATTCTGGGCCGTACTCGGCGTCGGCGCGCTGGCGGCATGCCGTCAGGAGCTTGCAATTGAATAGTACAGACGCTCAATGTTTTCCGTCATTTTGGAGGCTGTGAATTTTTCCTTGAATATCCGAAGCGAGTTTTCGCTCAGCCTTTCGTACAGCCCTCTGTCGCCATAGACCGACATTATCGCCCCTGCAAGTGCTCCGGCGTCCTTTTCCGGGAAGATAAGCCCGTTTTCCCCGTGGGATATCACATAAGGGTTCCCGCCGAAAGAGCTTGCAACCGCAGGGATGCCCATGCTCATGCCTTCGAGGAGGGAAAGACTCGTCGCTTCCGTGCCGTACGACGCGTTGATCTGCAGGTCGCAGGCACCCATCAGCGTTTCGACGCCGGACAGAAAGCCTGTGAAAACAACGTTTTTCAGACCCATGCCGTCAGCGGTTTTTTTCAGGTGTTCTTCGATTTCGCCCGTGCCGGCTATGACGAATTTTATAGCTGTTTCGTTTTTTAGGCTGCTCGCAGCTTCCAAAACGTAATCATGCCCCTTGACGGGCGTCAGCCGTGCAAAAATGCCGCATAAAAAACACTCCGCCCCCAAGCCATACTCAGCCCGCGCCGCGGCCCTTTCAGGCGCGCCCGGCCTCGCTAGCGGATCCACGCCGTTATATATCACCTTAATCTTTTTTGGGGACTGGCCGGCCTCGGCGAGCAAATCGCTTGCCGCGGGGGAGACGGCTATGACAGCGTCGGCATAGTAGTCATTCACAGCTCCGTAAAGCTGCTTTACGGGAAACCGGGTCTTAAAGGCGCTGTTCGGAAATACGCTGTGGCGAGTGTACACGATTCTGCTCCCGGCCGCTTTCGCCGCTATCCTCGCGGACATTGAGGCGTGCGTATGGACGATATCGGGCTTTTCCTGCCTGAAGATTTTTTTAAGCCGCTTCACGGCAGCCCTGTCAAATGATTTTTCTCTGAGTCCGCCGTCCGTAATGCAGCGCACACCGAGGGACTCAATCTCCGGTATAAGAGCCGCCCCGGTTGGCAGAAGTACCTTCATATCTATATTATCCCTGTCGTAATTCCGCAAAAACACAAGCAGCATTCGCCCGGCCCCGCCGATATTTGAGTCGGATATCACGTTAATAACTTTTAACATAAGTTTTTGCCCCCTCTATACCCAGCCCATCATAGCAGAAACGGAATTTTTTTTCAACAGGAGGATAATTTATGGAAGACAGCACAAAGAAGACAAGGTGGCGGCTTAACCTTTTCGACATAATATTTATTGCCGTTATTGCCATCGCCGCGTTTCTGGTCATTTCTTATCCCGTCGGTTCGGGGGGGATAATCTCCCCCGGCACGCAGGAGACGGTCGTTTATACCGTTGAGTTTCAGGGGATGGTCGGAGATACGGCGGAGCTTATCAGGCCCGGCGACGCCCTCGTTGACAAAATCGAAAAACGGCCGATGGGCACGGTCGTCTCCGTCGAAACAATGCCCAGCCGGATATCGCAAAAGGACTATGTTTCAGGAGACCGGATAATCGCGGTCGTCCCGTACCTGACGGACGCCGTCATCACCGTAACGGCGGAAGCTACGGTTACGGACAGCCAGATAAGCATCGGCGGATTTATCGTTCGTGCCGGGGCGCGGGCGTCGGTCAACGGCCCGCTGTATCATGGCAACGGGTTTATAATCGACATTGAAAGGGGCGGCGAGTGATGAAGAAAATCATCGACGATCGCGGCCGCCTGTTCGGGCGCGTCAGCGTTATTGACGTTTTTGTCCTTATTGTCGCCGTCGTGCTCATTGCCGCGGCATACATGAGGTTTAGCATATTTGAAAACCCCGTGACGTCGCCCGCCACGGTCGATGTCACCTACACCGTAAGGATCCCTGCGGTCCGCATGTCGGCCGCGATGCTGATGCGCCCCGGCGACAGGCTGTTTTCGACGGAAACCGGTGCGAATATCGGAACGATAACAAATGTAGACATAACCGATTCGCTGGTTCCGGAGCCGCTCGTGGACGGCACGTGGGTTCTGGCAAGGGCACACGAACGCTATGACGTACTGCTGACCGTTTCTGCACAGTGTTCTTATAGTAACGGCAGATACTACGCTGACAGGACTTTTGAGCTAAACGCAAATTCGGAAAACAGAATCCATACAAAATACAATGAGTTCGTCCATGCTCTGATAATGACGATAACGGCGGAATGACCAATGGTACGTAAAGTCTTGATAGCGACAATGAGTCTTGGCATCGGAGGTGCTGAGACCCACATAGTCGAGTTGGTTATGGAACTGCGCCGCCGAGGCGTTGAGGTTGTAGTTGCGTCTAACGGCGGCGTCTATGTCGCGGATCTTGAAAGCGCCGGGATCCCACACTATATCGTACCGATGGACAGACGCAGCCTGGGCTGCATGGCCTGCTCCTATTTTCTGATGCGCAGGCTTATCAAGCGCGAGAAGCCGGACATAGTCCACGCCCACGCTCGCATCCCCGCCTTTATCTGCGGGCTGCTCAGCAAGGCAATGGGCTTCAGATTCGTTACGACGGCCCATTGGGTGTTCGATGTGAGCGGCGGACTGCGGTATTTGACGAACTGGGGCCGGAAAACCATTGCGGTTTCGGATGATATCAGGCGTTACCTCATTGATAATTACGGCATTTCGCCGGATGATATTTTCGTGACGATAAACGGAGTGGACACCGGAAAATTCTCTCCGGAGACTTCCTCCCAAGATATTATTGGCGAATTCGGCATTGATACCGGGCGCCCGGTAATCTGCAACGTCAGCCGGCTTGACGAAAATGCCGCCGCCGCCACGCGTATGCTTATTGAGGCCGCGCCGGAACTGCACGGGCGGATACCCGGCGTTCAACTGCTGGTAGCGGGCGACGGAGATATTTTTCAAGAACTGAAATCAAAGGCCGACGCCATAAACGCAGCGACAGGAGCCAATACGGTCACTCTGACGGGCGCGCGCACCGATATTAACAAACTGCTTTCCGTCTGCGACCTGTTCGTGGGCGTTTCCCGCGCCGCACTGGAGGCGATGGCGATGGAAAAACCTGTGATAGCGGCGGGAAAAGAAGGCTATATAGGGCTTTTCACCCCCGAAAAGGCAAAAGCCGCTGCGGAAACGAATTTCACTTTCCGCGGCAGCACCGCTACGACCGGCGAACTTCTGATCCGCGACATAACTGACTTCTTTGAGAATTTGGGGTCCCGTGATCGCGCGGACTTGGGTAAATTCGGAAGGGAACTGGTGATAGAAAACTATTCCGTCAGCAAAATGGCTGATGACAGTCTGCGGGCATATGACGCCGCCGCGCGCAAACAGTATAATGTTGTGATGAGCGGGTATTACGGCTATAAAAACGCCGGAGACGAGGCGATATTGCAGTCAATTTGCCGGAATTTCAAGGAAATCTGCGACGACGTCTCATTCACGGTGCTGTCATACGACCCGGAGGACACTAGCGCGCGCTACGGGTGCGCTGCGGTCAGCCGTTTTAACATTCTGCGCGTGCTGAAGGCGCTTAGGCGCTGTGACGCGCTTGTATCAGGCGGCGGCAGCCTTCTGCAGGATTTTACTTCGACTCGTTCGCTGCTGTATTACCTCTTTATCATCCGCGCGGCAAAGCATATGGGGAAAAAGGTAATGATCTACGCCAACGGTATTGGCCCTGTGAGCAAAAAAGCAAACCGCAGACGCGTATGCAAAGTAGTAGGCAAGGCGGACATTATCACGCTGCGTGACGCGGACTCCTTAGAGGAACTCAGGGCAATGGGGGTAGATCGCGGAGATATGCGCGTTACTGCGGACCCTGTTTTCACGATGAGCGGGGATTCGCGGGAGAACGCTATGCAAATCCTGAAAGAGAGCGGCGTACCGGTCGGCCGATTTATCGCGGTTTCGATCCGCGACTGGTCTGGGATGGGCAATTTCTGTGAAAAAGTTGCGGCTATTTGCGACAGCTTGCATACATCGGCGGGCCGTGATATAGTATTTATTCCGATGCAGCCCAATAAAGAAGCTGAAATCAACCGGCGTATCCGCGGATTGATGAAAAGCCCCTCGTATATACTTGAAGGCAGCTTCACGGCGGAAGAACTAATGGGGATTATCGGCGCTTCCGACCTGGTTATCGCAATGCGTCTGCATGCACTTATATTCGCGGCACGCATGAACGTCCCCTTTGCGGGGCTTGTGTATGACCCGAAGGTGTCGGCCTATATGAATACTTTGTCCATGCCGTCGGCTGGGGATGTCACGGATTTTGACGAGATTTTTGCCCTTGAAACGATTACTCAGTTGCTTGAGCGGCGCGATGAGTACAGTGAAATTCTTAAGCTCAAATCCGCCCAACTCAGCGAAGCGGCGAAAGAGGATTCCGCACTCCTTCTGGGTTTACTGACAGAAATAAAAATATCTTCCATTATTGGAAAAAATAGTGTACAATGAGTATGGCTAACAATTAGAACTAAAACAAAGGGGAGACTGTTATGAAACGGCGGCGTGCAGGTTTTGCAACAAAAATCATTGTTATCTCACTGATAGCATACGCCTTAATTAGCCTGGTGAATCTGCAAGGGCGCATAGATGAAGCCCGCAAGGAACTCAGCGAGGTGCGGAGGCTTGTCGCCGAAAAAGAGTTATCGAACGCGGAGCTGGAATATGAGATCGAAAACCATAACGATCCCAGCGTGATAGCGGGCATCGCGCGGTCAGAGCTGGGGCTCGTTTTACCCGGTGAAATGGTATTTTTCGACGGCGGAAATGTGACGGAGGCTGCGGACTAAAATTGAGTAGGTATTCAGTCCCTTGCGTTCGGGCGGCACTGAATAGATAAAAAACTGAATTTGTGTTTTTCACTGAGAGGGTGTATGGATTTCGAAGTGGGAGCTATACTTGCCGGAAAAATCACCGGAATAACCAAGTTTGGCGCCTTTGTGACGATGGCGCCTGGGAAATCCGGGCTTATTCACATTTCCGAGATTGCCGGCACATATGTCAATGACGTCCGGGATCACTTGACTGAGGGTCAGGAGGTTTCGGTCAAGATTATTGGCGTGGATAAATCCGGACGGATGAACCTTTCGTTAAAAGCGGCCGCCTCCGCGCCCGAGGTTGAGCAGCGCCGCAAGACAAATCCAAAGCCGCATACAGAAGCCTCCGAGCCGACCTTTGAAGACAAGCTAAAGAGATTTATGCAGGATTCAGACAATAAGATGTCAGGGATTAAACAATATTCAGACAAAAAGGGATCCCGTCGCCGACATGGGTCCCGGTAAGATTTGCCCGTTGTAAACGGGTTTGCTCAAAATACCGCTTCCCTTACAGCCGGGAGAAATGAATGGACAGACACGAAAAAAAAGACCTTGCGCGAAAAATGAGACCTGCCGGATCCTATCTTGATGATCTTTCGGATTTTGCCGACCTTCTGGGTACTATCAGACAGGCGGAAAGCGCGGCGAATGAGCTTCTGAAGGAAACGGCTTCCGGACGTGAGCAAGCCTTCATGACCGGTTCCCCGGACTCCGTCCCGCCAAAACGTGAAGCCCAACGCGGTGATTTCACTTTTGATAAGGCAAAAAATGAAAAAGAGCGGGCGCCCGAGCTTGTGAAGCCGGAGCCAAACGAAATTTGTGAGGACAACAATGACCGCGAAGAAAAACCATTAGCCGACCTCGATGCGCTTATCGGGCTTGACAGCATCAAACAGAGCGTCAAAAGCCTGATTAATTATGTTAAAATACGCAAGCTGCGGGAGGAAAGCGGTCTGCCTAACCCTCCGATGTCCCTGCACATGGTTTTTATGGGTAACCCGGGCACGGGAAAGACGACGGTTGCGCGCATACTTTCAGCCCTGTACCGCGCTATCGGGGTGCTGACAAAAGGGCAGCTTGTGGAGGTTGACCGATCAGGTCTTGTAGCGGGTTTTGTGGGGCAGACGGCGCTCAAAACAGCAGAAGTCGTCAAAAGCGCGATCGGGGGCGTTTTATTTATTGACGAGGCTTATTCGCTTGCGCCGGACGCCGGCGGGGGAAACGATTTTGGCCGCGAAGCAATTGAGACGCTCCTGAAAATGATGGAAGACAACCGCGACGACCTGATCGTGATCGTCGCCGGATACAGTGAGCCGATGGAGCGATTCATCGCCGCAAACCCGGGGCTTGAATCCCGCTTTAACCGTTACTTTGTGTTCGAGGACTACAGCAGCGGCGAATTATTTGAGATTTTCAGCTCAATATGTTCAAAAAGCGAATACATCCTCACAGGCGATGCTGAAGAGTTCGCCCGCGAGTACTTTTGCGAGCTTTATCAAATGCGTGACCAAAACTTTGGAAATGCGCGCTATGTCCGAAATCTCTTCGAGAATATCGTTTCAGCCCACTCCGATAGGCTGTCAGCGCTGGATGGGCATTCGCGTGAAGATCTGACTACGGTTTTGCGCGAGGATATTGAAAAAGCCGCGCTCATGTAAATTATTGTGTGTAAGTAATGGCAAACATATTAAGGAGGCTTGATAGATATGGCTCACGGTAAGGATATCAAAATTATCAGTGGGAATTCAAACATTCCTTTTGCCGAGAGCGTATGCCACAACATCGGTTTGCGTCTTGGAGATACAAGCGTGAAGACCTTTTCGGACGGGGAGATTTCGGTATCGCTTTACGAAACGGTGCGCGGCTCTGACGTCTTTATCATACAATCGACGTCTTGGCCGGTAAATGACCATATTATGGAAATGCTCATAATGGTCGATGCGTGCAAACGTGCTTCAGCAAGCCGGATAACACTTGTAATCCCGTATTTTGGCTACGCGCGGCAAGACAGAAAAGCAAAATCCCGCGACCCGATTTCGGCAAAGCTAGTCGCTAATCTCATTACGTCAGCCGGGGCCGACAGGGTGCTGACGATGGATCTGCATGCGGCACAGATACAGGGTTTCTTTGATATCCCTGTCGATAATCTGCTTGGAAGCCCGCTTTTTGCAGACTATTACCAAAGAAAGTTCGATAGCTGCGAGGATGTGATGGTAGTTTCGCCGGATATCGGCTCTGTTGCACGCGCGAGAGAGTTTGCGCTGAAAATGGGGATGGGGCTTGCCATTATAGATAAGCGCCGCGAGAAGGCAAATAAGGCCGAGGTCATGAATATTATCGGTTCGGTTGACGGAAAGAGGATCATTTTATTTGACGATATGGTCGATACCGCCGGGAGCCTTTGCGAGGCGGCCAGAACGCTGGAGGAAGTCGGCGGCGTTAAAGAGATATACGCCTGCGCCAGTCACGGAGTTCTTTCCGGAAAAGCCATTGAGCGCATCGAAAACAGCAACATTAAGGAATTGGTATTCACAGACACAATTCCATATCGCGGAGAAAAGGTCTGCGATAAGGTAAAATACCTCACTGCCGCACCGCTGTTCGCGGAAGCGATAGAGCGCATCTTTGCGGAAGTATCGATATCAACGCTATTTAGGTAAATTGAGAGGCGTCTATTCAGGCTCTTGCGCTCGGAAGGCTGTTTTGTGCCCCTATCGCTCAGTGGCGCATCCATGCGCCAGTTCGCGAGCGCTCCACCGTCCTTGGTTACGCTTGCGGGGCAAAAAACAGCCGTTCCTCACCGATCCTGAATAGACACAATGAGAGGTTTAGATGTTTTTTGGCAGAAAACCCGTACAGGCGTCGTGGATAGCCGTTTTTTTAGGTAATCCGGGTTCGCGTTATGTAAATACGCGGCACAACGCCGGTTTTATGGCGGCGGCAGCAATTGAAAAAAGCGCCGGCATAAGGATTAACAGGCAAAAATTCAATTCCCTCACTGCTTTGGCAACAATAGGTGGAGAGCGGACATTTCTGCTAAAGCCTCAAACCTTCATGAACCTCAGCGGAAATGCGGCTCGTCAGGCCATGAGCTTTTACAAAGTACCTTTGGGCAACCTGCTGGTGGTTTCCGACGATGTGTCTCTCAGCGCCGGTACGCTCCGCATCCGGCGGCGCGGTTCGGCGGGCGGGCACAATGGGCTGAAAGACATTATCGCCAAGTGCGGCGGAGAGGATTTCCCAAGAATCAAGATCGGAGTCGGAGCGCCGCCGAGCGATGATTATGATATGGCGGACTGGGTACTGTCAAAGCTCAGCGCTGCAGACGAAAGGCTGATTAAATCCTCCGCGGCGCGTGCCGCCGCCGCGCTGGAAACGATTATAGCCAGAGGTATTGAACGGGCGATGGAGGAGTTCAATTGAGGAGAGTAAATGTGAACGAGGGGCGATTGTCCGGAGAGCAGCCGGACGGAGCGGAAAGGGGTTTGTGACGACGTGACTCCTATGATGCGGCAGTACTTCGATATAAAGGAACGTTACGACGACTGCGTTCTTTTTTTTAGGCTCGGCGATTTTTACGAGATGTTCGGAGACGATGCGCGGACGGCGGCAAAAGAGCTGGATCTTGTTTTGACGTCACGAGACAAGTCAACCGGAGATCCGGAGGAGAGGACGCCGATGTGCGGAATCCCTTACCATTCGTCTGAAGCGTATATAGCCCGGCTGATAGCCAAAGGATATAAAGTCGCCATTTGCGAGCAGATAGAGGATCCCAGGGAGGCGAAAGGGCTGGTAGATCGCGACGTTATCCGCGTTGTGACCCCGGGAACGCTGATGGAATCGTCAATGCTTGACGAGGGTAGGCCGAATTACCTTTGCGCGGTATATATCGGAGAAACGTCCGCCATATGTTTTTCGGATTTGTCAACGGGTGAAATATCGGTCACAGAATTCCCAACAAACGATATTCGCCGTATGGAAAATGAGCTAAATTCGTTTTCGCCCGCCGAGGCGATCCTCGGTGGCAGCCCAAGCGAGTGCGAAAGCTTGCGCGATTACCTTACATCCCGCCTGGATTGCCTCGCGCAGTACAGCGCCGAGCTTTTTGACAATAGTGGCGGAGACCTGCTGCTTAATCATTTCGGGCAGGAAATATGTGCGGGCCTTGACCCCGCCGCGATCTGTGCCGCGGGAGCGTTGCTGTCGTACATAACGGAAACTCAAAAAACAGACATTTCGCACCTCCGCGCACTTTCCCGGAACGCCGGCGGCTCACATATGGAACTGGATATAAATACGATGAGAAACCTGGAGCTTGCAGCCTCACTTAGGTCGGGTGAAAAGAAGGGCAGTCTGCTCTGGATTCTCGATAAGACTCAGACGCCGATGGGCAGGCGGCTGATACGTTCATGGACGCTTCGCCCACTGGTATTGACCGCACCGATAAAGCGGCGGCAAAGCGCAGTTTCAGAACTGGTCGGAGCAACGGTGACGAGGAGAGAACTGACGCTTCACCTAAAAAGAATAGGCGATATTGAACGTCTTATCGGTAAAATTGTCTACGGCAACGCCGGCTGCCGCGACATGAAAGCGCTGTCGTCATCTGTATTTGTGCTGCCGGATATAATTGCGCTGGTATCAGGGATGAAAAGCTCCGCTCTGCGGGAATGCGCCGGAATGGACGTTTTGGATGATATCGGAGAGCGGATCGACGCGGTCATTCGTGACGACCCGCCGTTTTCTGTCCGAGAGGGCGGCTTTATTAATGATGGAGTCAATCCGGAGGTTGACAGATTGCGCGGCCTTCTCGAAAACAGCTCCGCAGAACTGACAAGCATAGAACTGAAAGAACGCCAACGCACGGGGAAAAAGCTGAAAATCGGATACAACAAAGTGTTCGGCTTCTATATTGAGATCCCGCGTTCCGCGTCTGATGATGTGCCCGACGATTATATCAGGAAGCAGACTCTCGCCAACTGCGAACGTTTTTTTACCCATGAACTCAAAGAACTGGAAACAGAACTGCTGACGGCAAAGGATAAGCTCGCGGCGCTTGAATTCAGTATATTTGAGGAGCTGCGCGAGCATGTTTCTTCCGAGGTTGGGCGAGTGCAGTCTTCGGCGAAGCTCGTGGCGGAATTAGACGTACTCAACTCATTTGCCGAAACGGCTGCCGCGAATAATTACTGTCTGCCCGAAATAGACGTATCCGGCGTAATTGATATCCGCGACGGGCGGCATCCGGTTGTCGAGATCATGCAGTCCGGGTCGCTTTTTGTCCCGAACGACACGTTTCTCGACGGTGGTGAAGCGCGCGCGGCGATAATAACAGGGCCGAACATGGCGGGAAAATCGACATATATGCGCCAGACCGCGCTTATTGTCCTGATGGCGCAGATGGGCGCTTTCGTGCCGGCACGATCGGCGAGGATCGGGATAGTAGACCGTGTTTTCACGCGTATTGGGGCCTCAGACGACCTTTCGGCGGGTAAGTCTACGTTCATGGTAGAAATGACTGAGGTTGCCGACATAATAAAAAGCGCGACACGCTCAAGCTTGCTTATTCTCGACGAGATAGGGCGCGGCACATCGACATATGACGGAATGTCGGTGGCGCGCGCAGTTTTGGAGCATTGCGCGGACAAACGCAAGCTGTGCGCAAAGACGATGTTTGCGACGCATTACCACGAACTTACCGTGCTTGAAGGCGAATTAGAGGGCGTAAAGAACTACAGCATTTCCGCGAAAAAGCGCGGCGACGATATCATTTTTCTCCGCAAAATAGTCCCGGGAGGCACAGATGAGAGCTACGGCATTGAAGTTGCAGGGCTTGCCGGCATTCCCGACAGTGTAGTCAAGCGAGCGAAAGCCGTTATGAAAACACTTGAAAGCAATGGAGCTTCAAGCCTTGAGCGAGCCGCTCAAAAGGCGCCCGATTCGGGGCAGCTTTCGCTGCTTGACATGGGCGGCAGTGAGATTGCCTCGATACTGAGTTCTACCGATTTGAACACACTCACGCCCATCGAGGCGCTGAGCCTCTTATTTGAAATGAAAAAGAAATTATAGAAAAGTGTTGACCGCGCAGGGCGCGGTGTGCTATAATCCCTTTACCTGTCGGCAGACGGGTTGATTTTTCGTGCAAATTCCTTTTAATACACCCGTACACCCGTAAATCTGTCAATCTAAAACAGGGAGGCAAATTGGAGGCGCCGCTATGAGAATTAAAGTCACGCTTAGATGTAACGACTGCAAGCAAAGAAACTACAACACCACAAAAAACAAAAAAAACACGCCTGATCGACTTGAAATGAATAAATACTGCCGTTTCTGCCGCAAACACACCGTACACAGTGAAACGAAGTAGGCATAGAAAGGACGTGTCATAATGTCAGAGGAAAAGATCGAACAAACCGGATCAAAAACCACGGCCAAGAAAAAAAAGCGGGGTTCAAACCGGTTTGCAAGATGGTTCCGCGAGATGCGGAGCGAACTGAAAAAAGTTGTCTGGCCTACACCGAAACAAATTGTTAACAATACGATCGTTGCGCTGTCGGTTATGGCGGTATCCGCCGTCGCAATATGGGCGATTGATCAGGTTGGCGGACAGATATTCCAGGCCATCAGAACGCTTGGGGGCAGGTAGCGCCAATGTCTGATGAAGCAAGATGGTATGTGGTTCACACATATTCCGGCTATGAAAATGCCGTCGCGGCTACAATAGAAAAAGCTGCGGAAAATCGAAAAATGCTGGATCAGATACTTGAGGTAAAGATTCCGATCGAAACAGTCACAGAGATTCACGATTCGCAGGCGAAAACCGTCGAGCGAAAAATCTTCCCCGGCTATGTACTCATCAAAATGATTATGAACGACGTAAGCTGGCATCTTGTGCGCAACGTACGCGGGGTTACAGGATTTGTCGGGTCTGCTAACAAAGCCATCCCGCTGACCGAGGATGAAATACTTACTCTCGGGATTGAAAAGCATGAGATAGTTGTCGGTTATGAGGTTGGAAGCACGGTCAAGGTTACCGACGGCCCGCTCGAAGGTTTCCTCGGAACCGTGGACGAGATTGAATTTGACAAAAGCAGAGTGCGCGTCATAGTGTCCATGTTCGGTCGCGAGACGCCCGTTGATTTGGATTTTGACCAGATCGAAGCAGTATAGTGCGACCGCTTCGCAAACGCATTGAGAATTGAGATATTTGGCGCAAGTTAAGTCTTGTGCTATTCATCCGGCGCCGCGAAGTACGCGGCGCAGTGGGAGGAGCTTTGGCTCCGAAACTACTTACCACATTATTTTAGGAGGTGCACTTAAGTGGCACAAAAGGTAGCAGGAATTATCAAACTTCACATCCCCGCCGGCAAAGCGACGCCGGCGCCCCCTGTAGGACCGGCGCTCGGTCAGCACGGCGTCAATATCGGCGCATTCACAAAGGAATTTAACGAGCGCACAAAAAACGACATTGGCATGATGATCCCCGTCGTCATAACCGTCTACGCCGACCGCAGCTTCTCTTTCATTACAAAGACGCCTCCGGTTCCGAATCTGCTGAAAAAAGCCTGCAACATCGAAAAAGGCTCCGGTGTTCCGAATATGGAAAAGGTGTCTACTATTTCAAAAGACGAAGTTCGTAAAATTGCCGAACTGAAAATGCCGGATCTCAACGCCGGAAGTATTGAGGCAGCGATGAACATGGTTGCCGGTACGGCGCGCAGCATGGGCATTACGGTAACGGAGGGTTAGATCATGTTTAGAGGAAAAAACTATAAAGAGAGCGCCAAGCTTGTTGACAAGGCTAACCTATACGACCCGCCTGACGCATTTGACCTGGTAATAAAGGCTTCAAAAGCTAAGTTTGACGAGACTGTCGAACTTCATATTAAGCTCGGCGTCGATTCTCGCCATGCCGATCAGCAGGTTCGCGGAGCCATAGTTCTGCCGCATGGGACAGGCAAATCGCGCAAAGTCCTAGTATTCTGCAAGGAAGAACGCGTTAAGGAAGCTATTGACGCGGGCGCCGATTTCGCCGGCGGTCAGGATTTGGTAGACCGCATTCAAAATGAAAACTTTTTTGATTACGACGTAGTCGTTGCAACACCCGACATGATGGGTACCGTCGGACGCCTCGGTAAAGTACTCGGTCCGAAGGGCCTCATGCCAACGCCGAAAGCCGGTACTGTGACTCCAAATGTCGCACAGGCTATCTCGGAGATCAAAGCCGGAAAGATAGAATATCGCCTTGACAAAACGAACATCATACATTGCCCGATTGGCAAGGTTTCTTTTGGAGTAGAAAAACTGGTTGATAACTACTCTGCGCTGCTGAGCGCGGTCATTAAGGCAAAGCCCGCCGCAGCTAAAGGCCAGTATATTAAGAGCTGCGTAACAGCCTCCACAATGGGGCCCGGCGTAAAGATTAACGCATTAAAGCAAGCATGAATATACAATACACCAAGAGCTTGGGACATTTGCCCCAAGCTCTTGGTGTGCTTGATGTTGTGATTAACGCGGTTGGGCTTCGTCAAACGTAATTGACAGATCAATCTCTTCGCCGACACGCCAGACCGTAATTGTCGTCGTGTCCCCCGCCCTGTATTTTCTCAATGCCAATTCCAGCGCCTCTCTGGTCTTGACGTCGGCGTTCCCCAGCTTAATAATGACGTCGCCAAACATCAAGCCCGCCTTTTCCGCGGCTGAATCCTGCATGACTGATCTGACGTATACGCCTTCGACCCAGCCAAAAAACTCTGCGTTTCCGCTTGTGACTGTCTGGGGGGTAATGCCGATAAAGGGTCTGCCGGTGATATATCCGTGTTCGATAAGCGATTCGGCTATCTCAATGGCGTCGTTTATCGGTATGGCAAACCCGACCCCCTCTACGGCGGAACTCATAAACTTTGCCGTGACGATGCCGATAACCTCACCGTTTACGTCATATACGGGGCCGCCGGAATTACCCGAGTTAACCGCCGCGCTGAGTTGGAACGCGCCGATAATTTTACCGTCAACCGTGACCACCCTGTCGAGCGCGGAGATAATTCCCTCTGTCATGGTATGTACCAATGTGCCGAACGGGTTGCCTATGGCGTACACCCTCTGTCCGACTCGTATATCGTCGCTGTTTGCAATCGCCGCGGCGTTAAGCCAGTCGGCTTCTATTTTTATCACCGCGACGTCGTTGCCCGAGTCAAAGCCAACTATTGAAGCGTCATATTCCTCACCGTCATTAAGGAATACGGTGATTGGTATGTCATTTGTATGAGCAGCTTCGACAACGTGGAAATTAGTGAGGATGTACCCGTCGTTTGAGATAATGAAGCCTGAGCCGTTGACGGTTGGCGGGTCATGCTGTCCAAAGAAGCTGCGCGCACTCACATTTCCGGTCCTTATGCCTACCACTTGGCTGCGCGCCAGGTCGTATATGTCTTCAGCCGATATTTCCGCACCCGCCGGAAGGATTGTAGGCGTTAGGACGCTATGCTGCGGAATTTCTGCGCCGTCACCGCTGAGCAGCACTTGGTTTATTATTGGGAAATCGCCCCTTTGAATCCTGTATTCCATGACTCCGTAGGCAGCCGCTCCGCTTAGCACAGCGCACAAGAGTACAAGACAAGCCGCCCCGAAAAACAACCTGTATTTTTTCTGCCGGTCATTACGTTCGGGGGATGCGGATTCGGTTTTGCGGCGCTCTTTGCCGGTGCGGAGTACACATATACCCGGAGTGAACATGCTTGACGTTGTATCGTGAGTCTCGCTGTAGGCCGGCTCTCTCCAGTCATCGTCCGGCGATGTGCGGCGTTTCACTTTCACGCGGGGAACGAGCGCTTGTACGCTCCGTCTGCTCTTCAAGTCAAGTGCGGTCGGCGCATGTTGTGTGGCGCTAAACACAGGAGCGTCTGTCCGTTCCGCAGGGGCGCCCGGTTGTGGGCCGCATTCCACGGGAACCGAAGCGTTATGGCTGTTGTACTCTCTTTTTTCATCGTCGCGTATGTTATTCATGCAAACGAACCTCCAAATATTCTGTAATCGCATGATAATGCTATAATATGTCCATTGCATGAATAAAGTAATAATAATTCTTTAATCCATAAATTTGCCGCATTGCTTTGAGTTTTAAGTTTTAACAAAAAAAAGGAGAAAAAGGCAAAAAAGGTATTGACAAGGAGGTAGAGTTATGGTAATCTGAAAGTCCGCGAGTTGGACAAATGTACCTTGTAAATTAAACAATGCAAGTTTAATGCGCACCGGAAAAGGGACCCTTTGGCTGCCTATGGGATTGCGGTTATTCCGACACCTCATAGAATGCCAAGGAAAATATATCTTTTGAGAAGCTAAGATTTAGCAATCAATTAGGTTTTAACAGCAAAGCTGTGAAATACCATAATATTGAGAGTTTGATCCTGGCTCAGGACGAACGCTGGCGGCGTGCCTAATACATGCAAGTCGAACGGAACTTAGGGGGCTTGCCCCTTAAGTTTAGTGGCGGACGGGTGAGTAACGCGTGAGCAACCTGCCCTTCGGAGGGGGACAACAGCTGGAAACGGCTGCTAATACCGCATAACATATCTTTATGGCATCATAAGGATATCAAAGATTTATCACCGAAGGATGGGCTCGCGTCTGATTAGCTAGTTGGTGGGGTAAAGGCCTACCAAGGCGACGATCAGTAGCCGGACTGAGAGGTCGATCGGCCACATTGGGACTGAGATACGGCCCAGACTCCTACGGGAGGCAGCAGTAGGGAATATTGGGCAATGGGCGAAAGCCTGACCCAGCAACGCCGCGTGAAGGAAGAAGGCATTCGTGTTGTAAACT
>Ga0099364_10000828_pt1 | contig 52102 bp, 48 predicted proteins | sample TergutTh196P3_FD_73070 | JGI IMG/M metagenome (GOLD analysis project Ga0099364, IMG submission 73070) | Microcerotermes parvus P3 segment gut microbial communities from Pointe-Noire, Republic of the Congo - Th196 P3 | ecosystem: Host-associated > Arthropoda: Insects > Digestive system > Gut ... | reverse complement strand
ATCCAATATCTCCAGATTTTGGGCATTGGCTAAAATTTGATATTTCGTGGTATGTCTCTTTTTTTACCCTGTATTATTATATCACTTTTTGTGGTTCAGGGACAGGTCTACTGAGCAACTCAATGATTTCCGCGCCGCTCAACTCGCTGTCTTTTAGTTCTGCAATCAGCTTTTCAAGCTGCTTTGCCGTGTCTTGCGACACCGATGATAAAATCTGCTCCAACTCCGAATCTGTGATGCCGCTGTTGGGATCAATGGGCTTGAATCGTCGTGCCGCCTATCCATTCGCAGCCGTCCTTATGTCCTCCGGTGATGTTGTAAGTAAATCATATATCTCGCCACGGGAAAACCGGTCAATAAATGGGATTGTAGTGCCGCCGTAGAACAAAAGCCCCGCGCCGGAATTGCTGTGCGTAACGTAGCTTAACTGGTGAGGGGAGATAAATAATTTCTTTGCGATAATCTCCCGGTCGCCCGCCGCCTGTGAAAGCAATACCAAAAATTCCGTGTTCTCAAACAGATATTGTCAAGTGTTTTTGTCCAATTTCTTAAAATAATGTGATGGGGTGCGGTTTTCCTTATCCTTTCCTTGTTTGAGGCCGCGGGGGGCGGAACGGACGGTGAGTAGCTTATTGCCCGTATAGGTGATTTATGCTATAATGATTTATGCGTATGATAGCAATGTTCTATGTGTTGGCTATCCTTACGATTGATGTATGGGTTAATTTATACAATGGGAATGAGTGGCTTAATGGATACAAATAAAAAGTTTTGGGATAAGTCTGCGAAAATATATGATTTTGCAATAAAAAAAGATAAAAATGCTTACAAAAAAGTTATTGAGCGTATTCGTAGTATTCTTAAAAAAGATATGAATGTATTAGAAATCGCTACAGGCACAGGCTTAATAGCGGTTAGTATCGCCTCTTTTTGCAAGACTATTGAAGCTACTGATTTTTCTGAAGAAATGATTAAAACCGCCAAACAGAAACATTCGGCTCACAACCTTGTGTTTTCGGTTGCCAATGCAACTAATTTGCCATATCCAGATTGCTCTTATGATGTTGTTGTTATATCAAATGCGCTCCATATAATGCCTAACCCTGCTTCAGCGCTCAATAATATAAAGAGAGTATTAAAAGATGATGGTTTTTTAATCGCTCCGACTTTTATGAGAAATTCTCATATTACGGGAATAATACGAGAATTTATAATGAAAATTGCAGGATTTAAGACATTTTCAAAATGGGATTACAGACAATATCTACAGTTTATTATCGATAATGACTGGGAAATAAAAGAAAAAGATTGCTTCAAGGCCAGCTACCCACTTGCTTTTGTTATCGCAAAAAAGAATAAGAGGTAACAAATTGAAAAAATATATAAGACGAATACTGCAAATAACCATTCCATACAAGGCGATAGATATTTTCCTGAAAAAACGGCGAATGATATTGTTTAGTTCAGCAGTTCGCCTTTCCTCTTTTGAAATCCGCTTTTTGTGCGCCCTCGCCGTTTCCTCTTGCCGGATTGCGGAGGTTTCAAGCACTTGCTTCACAAATTCGGTTTCGTTGGCTTTCACATAACCGCTGACCGATTTGATAGCTTCAAGAGCCAATTCCCGCAATACTACGGTGCGGATATTGTGCGGGGTGCATTTGCGGTCAAACCGTCTGCCCGAAACCGCCCTGCTGTCCCAAACTCACCGTCATTAGTAACGGCGCGTTGAAAAGACGGTAAAATTATATGACTAATGTTGCTGATCCATATACTTTGTCATGGGCAAAACGCAATATTAGTATGGATCTCGTCGATAACATGACCGAGGACATCCAAAGAGTAACAACTGCCATCATCCTCAAGGGAAGCATCCAATTTCGAGTTCCCAATCTTTAATACCTTGTTTTAATATTTATTATTCTGCCATGAGGCTGTACGATTATGTTTTATCGACCCGATTATAAATCAATACAAAAGTCGAAGATTATCTTTGGACAGATAACCTTCGGCTTTTCCCTTTATCCGGTTGTTTTAATTTTGTCCTTGTCGCACAAGCGGCCCGTCGCTTACGATGATACTTCCCGCAAGTTCAGTTGTGAAACGCAAATACCCGTTATTGTCAACCCAATAATTAGGATCGGGGATTTGCCTGTATGTGTTGGTTTCAGCGTCGTAACTGTAGAAATGCAGGTTTTCAGTATCCATGCCGGTGAGGTCAACCCTTGCGGCGACCTTGATTTCAGTACCAAAGCTGCCCTGCTGCCCCAAGCTAATCACCGCGATATCGTTGTCAAAGAAGGTTTCAAACTTGTTTTTTGTCGACTGCGCGGTTTGGTTGTTGGTCGAACCCGAAACATTCAGGCCGCTTGTGACTGCCGCCGGGTCAATATACAACCTGACGTCAACGCCGACGCCGGGGATTGTGCTGTCGAACCGCGCTTCGATAGTCCTGCCCTTACCCGCTTTCGCCATCGCGTCAAAGACATCCTTTGAAACCTCGCTGATGTTTTTGAAGGTCGCCGTCACCACGTCGCCGGTCATGTTCGCGTTGATTTGACTGGCGATTGCCGACACCGCGCTTCCTTGCGAAAGGGTCCCCGCGGGCTGTTGTGCCGGTGCGGAAGAACCTCCGCTGCCGCTGCTGCCCCCGCTGCTGCCGGAGCTGCTGCCTCCCACCGATCTCCACTGCGCGTAGACCGTGATATTCCCGATTATGGGGGTAGACGACATAAACTCCGAGCCCATGCCGTTTTCCAACGTGTTCCAGCCGGTAAATGCGAAGCGTGCCCTTGAGACGGAAGGCAGCGTTCCCACGGTTGTCGCGGGGGCGGTAACCGTTCTTGTTTGTCTTTCAGGCGATCCGCCGTTGCCAAGGAAGGTCACGGTGTAGCCGCTTGGAACTGTGGCGGGCGTAATCTCGTTTCTGTCGCGCACCCTGATTCGGGGAAGGAAATCGCTGCTGCTAAGGTTTTCGCCAACCGACGAAAGCCCTGTAACGCTGACATATGCGCCCTCCTGCACAAACGGAAGCTGAACGGTTCTTGTGATGTAAGCGTTCATGAAAACGATTGCCCCGGCTCCGGAAGCGTCGGTAACGGTAAATTGCGTAAGCACGCCGTTCAGCATTCGGACGTCCGAAACGAAGCCTTCAGTCTTGATAAGCTCGCCGGTGGTGCCGGGATGCACGGCTTGCTCCGTCGTCACGGTTCTTGGCGTAACCCTGTTGATGGCGGGGTCAATGACTTCAAAGCCCGATACGTTAATCTGCGTTTCGCCCTGGAATGCGCTGAGCGTGCCGACTACGCGGATTGTCTGCCCTTCCTCGACGCCCGAAGCGACGGGGAACAGATTGATTCCGCCGCTCTGGTCCTGAGCGTAAATCGAATCGAAGAACCCGGTATTGTAGTCGCCGGCTTCGTATACATTGGAGGTTACGACGCCTTCGACGACAACCTGCGTGCCGGACGGCATCCTGCGGGCGCCGGCAATCGGGATAATGTCAAGAGGGGGCGCTATCATATTAACGAGGTGCATACAGATGTTGTAGTTGCTAAACGGAAGCGTGGATGCGTTTTCCATCTCGACCTGAACTTCAAAGTTGCTCATAAAGGAGCCGCCGGCCGCCACTACAAGCGTTTCCGTCCCGTCGCCGTGCACGACGGTTTCATGCGACATAACCATGTATCTTCCGTCATATTTCGGAACGGGAAACCCGTGCTTCGACATGGAACCATGCGTGTCGTCCGACCGGCCCTCCATCGACGAGCTGACGACCCTTGTGACGCCGCTTGGAACAGCCGCGGCCGGAGCCGCGTTCCACTGCCCTTTGTCAGCCGGATTGACGGCATAAATGGTCGAGCCGCTGTACTGGCTGTATACCTGGTCTGTCGACACGCCTTCAAGCAGGGGGCTGTTTTCGTCCCAGTGGTAAGAGCCGTTCGCCTCCCTTAAGTGCAGCGCAAAATCCTGGGTTCCTCCGGGACGCCTGGAAGGGGTATCAAGCAGCTGGTCGTCCGAAATGCGGAGCATAGAGCCCGCCGCGGCGAGAAGCTGGTTTTGCTGGCCGGCCATGTGGTCGGCAAGATCCGCTCCTGCCCCAGAGTTACCCCAGGCGTTTTCGCTGAAGCTTGCCAGCCCCGCGACAACCAACGTGCCACCCCGTTTAGAGAAGCCCTCCACGGCATCGATTACGTCCTGCGAGTAGAATTTTTTGTCCGTGATGCTTGTATGCCTGTCAGGCACGTTAAATATGAGCATTTCATACCTGGGGTTATTGGCCGCCGCGACAACCGCCCCGGGCGTCCTCAAAACCTCCACGCGCACATTTCTCTGCGCCGCGATTGCGGTGAAGTTGCTCATGGCATCCTTGTATTGCCCGTCAACATAAGCGTTGTGGTGCGCGCCGTCAATTCCGACATAGGTAAGCTTGTCGGCGGCGACGACATTGTAGATCATCTCAGTGGTAATGGTATACTCGTCGCCGCTTGCGAGACGTACGACCGCCCTTGCTTCAACGGTTTCGTTTCTCGCGGTTCTGGGGGTATATTTCTGCTGATGCTCATACGAGCCTTCCGCATTAATAATCGCGTTGAGACCGTCGTGCCTGGCGATAAGTTCACCGTTTACGGAGTATTCAATGGAATCGACGATTACCGGTTTTGTTTCGTTGTTAAACAAATCGGCCGTGATGGTGAATTCCTCGTCTGTAACCGCAATCGTACTGGATTTGGTTAATGAGTTGAAGCCGACGAGCGCGCCGCTGCCGAACCAGACGGGGGCAGTCACGGCGATTCTGTCGCCCTGCGGGGTCGCCACGACGACGCGCAGGTAATACCAGCCGGCCCTCGGGCTGTTCATCGTCTTGTTATATGTGTAGTTCTGCGTGCCGGGCGCCTCCCTGAGGATACGCGCGCCGCCGTTTGTGACAAGCGATACCTCCTTCACGGTATTGCCTGCGGTGGGGTTCGTAATCTGAGCGGTGAAATTGGCGGTTCCCGGCACATCGTTAAAGATTGTCCCGAGTGGCATTCCGTTGACCATATAGACGATTTGCAGGTCGGAAACCTCGGTCGAATAGACGCGCCTTGAGCGCATCGCGTTGTATATGCCGTCAAGGGTGAAGTCGTTTGTCCAGACCGCGGTGCGCGCCGTGTTGGAGTTCCCCCACTTGCCGGCGTGGTTGTCCTGGTTGTTTGCGGGCGCCACCTTCCAGCCCTTGTCAAGCGCAAGGTCGTACTGCCCGTAGGACGGGAAATAACCGCCGGAGCCGATTGCGCCTTCACCGTTGCCAACCTCAATAAGGGGGATTCTCTGGCCGATTGTAGGTTCATAGTAGGCGAAGTTGGTGAAGTTGCCGAATGAAGTGCCCGGGTGGTTGAACATGGATATCGAGGCGGGCGCCGCCCTGAGCAGGTCGTAATACCCCCTCATGCCCGCGTCGTTTACTTTGTTGTTCAAGGCGGTGTTGTTTCGGCTTGCAAAACCGTCGGTCGCAAACGTGTTGATATGACCGGGGCCGCCCGACCATGTCATTTCATAGCCGTAGAAGCTGATGAACTGGCCCGCCCTGAAAGTATCCGACGCGGCTTTTCTGCCGCGAACCCAGCTTTCGCTGGCCGCGTTATAGGCATCCAGACCGCCTTTATCCAGAATCTGCTGCACGGAATCGCCGTTGGGTTCCGTATGCGCAAAGCTGTTGGAGTGGTCGGTTACCGAAAAGAAGTCGAGCTTCGCCACGTCTCTTGCGTATGCGAAGGCTTCTTCGACCTCACCCGCGCCGTCAGACAGCGTTGAGTGGGAGTGAAGCTGGCCGAAATAAATCTTTTCGCCGCCGCTGTTCTCCTTGGAGTAAACAAATGTCAGCGGGTCGCCGTCAAGATACCCTTCCCCCGTCGCGCGCGCAACAATCGTAAGCCTTTCGGGGCTTCCGGTAAACATCGCGTCCATAATCGGGATTAATTCCGTATAGACGGTTTCGGGGCCGCCGTTTACGGTGTAGCGGATAATCGCGCTTTCCACAGGGTGGGTCAGGGCGAGCGACGAGCCGACCCGCAAGGCTGTGTTGGGCGTCGCACCGGGTATGACGTGCTCCAGCTTTGCCTGGGTGTAGCTGTGAGTAAAGGCGCGCCCCTGAGAAAACGGTGTGTCCGAGTTGGCCCTTACCCGCAGGCTGAGCGGCAGCCCGGTGATTGTGTATGCGTTACCGGACGCGGTCTCATATCCCGACCATCCCGAGCCTGTGTTGGTGGCGACCTCTATACGGTAACCGGGGGCGTCTTTGTCGTCAGGGTCGGGGATAAAGGTAAGGACTTGCCCGACCGGCACATCTCCGGAGCCCGGCACTACGCTGACCGGCCCCATTTCGCCGGGTTTTTTAATGTATTTGCCTGAAACAACGATATTTTGGATACCGTTGGTGCCGCCACTGGCAATCGTTGTAGTGGCAGCGGCAGTATCAGCGCGGTTATTACTTGCCAAGACCCAGCGCACCCAAAGGTTGTCCATGTTGCCCGCGCCTTCTGTCAGGGTTCTGCTGAAAAAGCTTCTGTCGTCGTTAATGCCCAGGTTGTTTCCGATGGAAAAAGCGGGGCTGATGGCGGGATGCCATGTCGCGCCGTTGTCCGTGCTGTATTCCAGCCTGAAATCGCGCGGACCTGTTGAGGATGAGCGCTGCTGCCAGGACACGGTAATATTCTCGAAATCCTTGCTTGAAAGCTTGACAAGCCAGGCCGCCGTGCCGATTTTGTCATCCCATCCGCTGCGGGTAATCCCGTTCGCGGTCGAGCTGAGGGTTACATTTGTGGTACCGTTGACGCCGCTGAGCCGGGCAGTTTCATATACGCCCTCCGCGCCGTCTGTGGCGTTAATCGGATTAACGCCGTCAGGCGTGGGAAGTTTCCACTCGGCAAGGCTTTCCAGTTGTGGAGGCGGAGGCGGCTCTGTCCCCATTGAAAGGTCGTCAAGGGCGGAAACCTGAATCTGCCGGCTTCCATTAAAATTTGACGCGATGCCTATCGCGTTGATATAGTCGTTTACTCTATACCGGTCGTCGGGCAGCGTGCCGTCGTTGAACGGGCTTCGCATCGTGGTAGAGCCCGTCGCGTCGGTTATCATGTGGTTTGAGTTGGTGGCAATTGTCGTAAGCCTTACGTTTTGAAGCATTACCAGCCTGCCTTCGTAAGCGCCGGTATTCAGGCCGCCGATGTCGATTATCTCCGGCGTTACAGGGGCAAGCGGGTCGGAAAGCTCTTCGACTACCGCGCCGCCGATTTGAATCACGCCGGCATTATTGCCCATCGTTCCGCTAACTCTTACCTTTTTGCCTTCCTGATATGTAGAAACCGTAATCCCCGAATGGAAAACGGCAATGCCGCCCGTTTCATCCTGAACATACAGCGTGCCGCTGGTTAAATTTGTAGCGCTGGTATTGACGGCGCGGGTAACTACGCCTTCAACCATAACGTTGGCCGTACTAACGGGAAGCGCCCTTGCTTCGGCGATCGGTATTGCCGCCGGCGGCGCGTCGTAATTGTATGTATATGCGCGGCTGTTTAATTTGTCGCCGGTGGAAATCGCCCTTACCTGCAATTCGAGCGGCAGCTCGGTGACGGTGTATTGATTGTCGGCCGCGGGTGTCCATCCGCCGCTGTTGGCGTTGTACTGGATTTGGTAGCCTTCTTCGATGGCATCGCCCGGGCCGGGCGTAAAGGTAATGATGTCACTGATATTGACAATACCGGAGTCCGGCGATACGGCGACGTGCCGCAACTCGTTGTCTATGGTATTAATGCCGCTGATGACGATATTGTTGATGGTGGTGGAGCCGGTGGCGGCGGCATTGCCGGTACCGGCGGCGTTATTGGCGCTCATGAGCCAGCGCACATGAAGGACTCCGCTGTCGTTTGCGCCTGCGGGCAATGTCTTTGTGAACAGGCTTTCCGCAACGCCAATGCCCAGAGCGTTGCCGACGGTATAGTTCGGGTTGTCGGCGTTAACCCATGTCTCACCGTCCGTGCTGTATTGCAGCGTGAACCGCCCCGGCCCGCCTCCGGACGAGCGCTGGCGCCACGACACCTCAACCTCCTCGTAGCCCGCGCTCGAAAGCGTGGCAAGCCAGTATGCCGTGTTGGCTTTGCCGTCCCATCCGTTGCGGTTAATTCCGCCGTTTGCATAAGCCATTGTTGTCTCGTTTGTCCCGACAACGCTGAGCTTGGCGCGTCCGCTAATGTGCGAATCGCCGCCTGTGGCGTCAACGCTGCTGACTGAACCTGAAATGCTCGAAATATTCCACTCGGCGATGCTTTCCGGCGTCAAGGACGCGTCGGTGTATATGTATTCCTCAATCCTGCTGTCTGTTTTGCCGTCGGCGACGGCCTTTACGTCAATCGTCAGCGGCAGGGAGATGATTTCGTATTCGTTATTAACCGCCGCCTCATGCCATGTACCTCTGCCGTCAATGCTGTACATTATTTTATAGCCGGGTAAGTCCTTTTCGTCAGGGTCGGGGTGAAAGGTAAGAACCTGCCCGACTAAAACCGCGCCGGAATCCGGCGTGATTGTAACTGCCTTTAGCTGGTCGGGGTCAAAAGAAGAAGCTTCCGTGCCGGTAACCTTAACGTTGCACAGGCGGTTGTTACCGTTTGCGTTAGTAGCGGCTGATGTCGCGAACAGCCCCACATATACCGGGCCCTCCTCATCGTCGAGCACGCTTAAATCAACCGTTACCGCGGTAGCGCTCCCAGCAGTATTGGTTATGTCTATAGTATATGTTTTTGACACGGAAAAGCTTTGGTATGTAATTCCGTCGAGAGAGTATTTAGCTTCCCAATTTGCGGGTGAAGTAGCCGTGCCATATGCGTGGAAGGTCAGTTCAACGTTTTCATACCCTTTAGTGTACAGCTCAAGCCGCCAATACATATCCGTAGTTATCGTTTGAGACCAGGCCGCCCAGGAGCTACCTTGTGCGTCCCCCGTTACGCCGGCTACATTAGCGGTTGCTTTTGTAAAGGAGCCTTCGCCCGTCGCAGTTTGACGTGTTATTATGTTATTTGCAAACCCGGACTCGCCGCTTGTGGCGGGAAAAGATGTAACAGCCCCGGCGCCGGCGGTACTGGCGCTCCACGCGGCAATGGGCACCCCGCTCGAAAATGTCGTAAAAGCGCTGGTAGCCCATGCACCCGGCTCTGTCGGGGCTTCGCCGGGTTCGCCTTCAGAATCTTTGTCGGGGTCTGCACCGGGGTCTTTGTCAGGGGCGACATCGGGGTCGTTGTCAGGATTGACGTCGGAGACCTTGTCAGAATCGACGCCGGAGACCTTGTCAGAATCGACGCCGGAGACCTTGTCAGAATCGACGCCGGGGTCTTTGTCAGGGTCGATGTTGGGGTCAACATCAGGGTCTTTGTCTGGATCTTTGTCAGGGTCGACTTCAGGCAATACATCCGAGGCGGCGGTTATGTCCTCCGGCACGTCAGCCACAAACGCTGTGGCAGACGTAAGCCCAATAGAGCCAAATATAATGGCAAGCGTAAGTAGAACGGATAAATAACTTCTTGCTTTCCTGACGGCGGATTTCCTCATTTCCTCTTCCCTGTTCCTTCCATTTTTTTGTGTTATTTTTTTGTTGCTGCTATTGGGGCTTGTTAAAACTACCGTTCAATGCCCATTTTTTGGCGCATTTTGCGCCATGCTACGTTAAATTTTCATGGAATACGCAAGTATTCCTGCAAAAATTTGCCTTGCCTGACACAAAATGTACGTAAAATCTGAGCATTTCAGGATAGTGCAACAGGCCCTAAACAAATACTTCAAACGCAAGCTGCGACATGGCGCGCAGGCCGCTTTGCCGTATGCCTTCCTCCATCCTCAGGTTTATATTTTCAGAAACAGCAAGCACCGCGACCGCGTCAGCGCCCAGAGCCCTTGCCGTCTCATAAAAACCATTGTGCGCAAAATCAAAAAGACCGTAACCTTCCGCCGGGTTCGCCCCCAGCCACAAGCAATCGTCGGTGCAGACCCTTGCAAACCTCAGCAGGGTATTCATCCGCCCCGCCGCCGCGCGAAGCCTTGGCGCAAACGCTTTGCTGAAACCTTCGGCAATGATGATATCCCCAAGGGAAAAACCCTCCGCCACCGAAACGCACTCGCCAAGATAAAGAAACCTGCGCGCGCCCAAGGCATACGCCTCATTCAGGTACAATCTGGCGGCGGTTTCTCCGAATCCGCACGCTACAGCCGCGACGGGAACATTTTTGTATGTTCCGCCATACGTTCTCATGCCGCGAATCTCGGATAACTTCCGCCCGTTGTCTAAATAGTGGGCGGCAAGCATCTCCACCCGCATAGGGTCGTCGGTTAAAATAACGTTTTCGGGCAGCTTGTCCGCCAATATCAATCTGTTCACGCCGCACACCCCTCCGCTGCAAAAGTCGTAACCCGTACATTATAGATTCATCCAACTATAATTATAGACTGCACAATGTCGTTCTGTCAATACATTTAAGTTAATTTTTTGTACAATTGTTGTAACAATCTTGTAAAAAATGATAAAAATTAAGACTTTTTCAATTGGTTTCACAGATTGTTTTTGACAATGCCGCTCAAGAATGATAAATTATCTGTAAACGAGGTGTTGTTATATGAAGATAAATCCCGACGCGCGCTGGCCGTTCATCATAACCGCCGCCCTGATTTCGGTGGCGGTTATCCTCACGTCCGGGCTGTTTGACGAACCGGATGTGTCGGGCTATACATTATCCCAGTACATGAATTCGCAATACAACGTGGTCAAGGCCCGCGTGCTCAGCGTGGACGACAGCCACCTTTCGCCCGACCCATATATAGAAGGTATGAGAATCGGCACGCAGTTAATCGAAATTGAAATTACCGGCGGGCCTCACCGGGGCGAGGTTTTCAGCACGCCTAATCCCATGAGCCGCGCGTTTAATGTCGAATTAAAGCCGGGCATGGCCTTTCTTTGCCTTATCACCGAAGAAGACGGGATCGTATCCCGGGTAGATGTTTACGGCTATAGCCGCGAATCCACTTTTTTCTGGCTTCTTGCGGTTTTTTGCGCGGTCGTCCTGTTTGTGGGGCGTAAAAAAGGCCTTTATTCAATGGTTTCGCTTATTTTCACGTTGATTATTATGCTGTTCTTTCTTATCCCGCGGATTATTGAGGGGCATAATCCTATCTTGATGGCGATTATAGCCGCCACCCTCACAACTGTCGTCTCAATGCTGACAGTAAGCGGTTTCAACTCGAAAAGCCTTTCCGCGATTATGGGGATTGTACTGGGAGTTGCCGCGGCTGCCCTGATAGGCGTCATTGCAGGAAATTTGGGGAATATATCGGGGATAAACGCACAGGAATCGGCTGAAATGATTAGCCTCGCAAGGGATGTTCCAATCAAGGTTCGGGAGCTTTTTTTCGCGGGCATTATTATTGCGGCTCTCGGCGCAATTATGGATGTGGGCATGTCTATTTCATCCGCCGTATTTGAAATCAAAGCAGCGAACCCAAAGCTTGGCAGGCGTGAGTTATATAGGAGCGGAATGAATATCGGGCGGGACATTATCGGTACCATGACCAATACGCTCATTCTGGCTTTCACAGGCAGCTCAATGGCAGTTATTATCATAATCACACTGTACCGGCTCCCGTTTTTCCGGATGATAAATTTAGATATCGTAGGCTTGGAGATTATACAAGGCGTCGCCGGAAGCATAGGGTTGATTCTTACCGTTCCAATCACCGCGATTTGCGCAGCTTTTTTTTCTTCGTCAAAAGTGGAGCGGCGGCACAAGTAAACAGCGGCTTTTTGCGAAAAATCGTTGCGAGCGATACAAAATACATTAACCGGATTACTGAGAAACAAGCCGTCAATACGCACTGCATATAAAATAAACCGTGAAAAACTGCCGAATGCTGAATTTGACATCATGAAAGTGGTTTGGGCAAATGAGCCGCCCATTACCACACCAGAAATTATGAAGCAGTTGGAGAATGAAAAGGAGTGGAAGATACAGACGGTCGTTTCGCTCATGCTTCGGTTGGTCGAAAGGGGCTTCCTGCGTTCCGAAAAAAACGGCAAAGAACGCACTTATTTCCCGATAGTAGGCAAAGGGGATTATCTGAAATTTGAAACAAGCAATTTTATTAAGCATTTTCACGACCGTTCATTCCTCAGCCTTGTCAATACCCTGTATAACGATGACGCATTGACCGGCGAGGAAATCGACGAGCTGTTGAAATGGGCAAAAGAACGGAGGGAATAATATGCGGGGTTTTATGATTGCCTTGATTGCCTGTTCCGTTACCATGTCGTCGCTTGCGCTTTTCTATATGGCAATCACGCCGCTTATATCAAAGCGTTACTCCGTAAAATGGCGTTATTACGCTTGGCTTGTTGTAGTAATCGGGTTGATTATACCGTTCCGGCCGCAATGGGGTAGCGCCATTGTAAAAATAGATGTGCCGGCCGGAACAACATCTCCCGTCATCCAAATAGGTAACGGGGCGCCGGTGATGATTCCGGTTGAAAATACTGTGATTTCTTCCGTTTCAAGCATTTCATGGCGGCAGGCTGCGGCTGTGTTATGGCTTGCCGGTATGATTATTTTTCTTGCTTATCATATTATTAGGTATTATTACTCCGTGATAATGTTAAAACGTTGGAGTGAAAGTGTTTTAGATGAACGGGTATTATCTTTGTTTCACAGCCTGAAAGCTGAAATGGGAATATCTAAACAAATAAGCCTGCATCAATGCTCAAGCATCGGCAGCCCTATGATGCTTGGCTTTATAACCCCCCGAGTCCTGCTGCCAACGGCGGAGCCGGCGGAAGATGAACTGCGCTTTATCCTCAAGCATGAGCTTGTACACTATAAACGGAAAGACTTGTATTATAAATGTCTGGTGCTGGTTGCAACCGCCGTCCATTGGTTCAATCCCATCGTCTATATGATAGCAAGGGTAATAAACGTGCAATGCGAATTATCCTGCGACGCTGAAATCGTACGCAATACGGACGCAGACACACGCCGGCAATACAGCGAGGCAATTATAGGAGTTGTCAAATACCGGTCAAAATTTAAAACATTGTTGTCCACTAATTTTTATGAAGGCAAAAAAGGCATGAATAACAGGATTTCGTGCATTATGGATACGAGCAAAAAGAAAACGGGTATCATCGTGCTCTGCTGCGCGCTTGTTTTTTCTTTGGGCAGCGGCGTGGCGTTTGCTTTAAATGAAAGCGCTGCTGACGTTAAGCTTCATGCCTATTTGACGCAGGGGGATGTCATGAAAATCAGCGCGGAAGGATTAGCCGGTTATCAATTTTCTACCGACTGCGGACGAATGATGATTGGAATGGCGAAAAACAGCGACAGGGGGGTATTCAGGCTTTACCAGACGCAGGATCATTCTTATTTTCTTCAGGAGTTGACATTGGACCAAATGAACCGGTACGGTACGTTTTCCGGCCTGACGCCCGGCGTTTATTACCGGATTCAGATTGTGGAAGGTGAGATTGACCATTCCGCCGTTATCACAATCATACCGTATTGATGAAATCGATTTTAAATTTGAGAAAGGGGCAGCTTATAATATGATAATGAATAAAATTTTGATTTTAAGCTTGGCTGCATTGATGGCGGCGGCTTTGTTTGCCGGATGCAGCAATGAAACGGAAGAACCGGCAACGTCATCAAATGAAAATGAATCGACGGCGCTGTTATATCAGGGGCACGCAAGCTTACGGTTGACCGCGGGGAACGGAGCTGCGATTTATGTTGCCGATGCCCTATTATTCTTCGGTTCATGATATCCGGACGGACAGGATGAAATTCGAGATGGGGTATGGGCTGGGTTAGGGCTGTAAAATATAGCGTTATCGATGCTGTTTAGACTTATCATCAAGGCGAATTCATTTGCGCGGGGTCATCGCCCCATAAGGGGAAATAGTAATCCCGCTCATTTCCACCGCAAGCGAAATATCCTCATAAAGTATAAATAAAGTATAAATACAATTTTTAGTTATTGACTTATTCGGATACCTGTGTTATGGTTGATGGGTATTCTAAATGTTACACTGTCTCACATGTTTTTGTAAGTCATTGGTTCATTTAATGGTTTACAAAAGCATGTGATTTTTTGTGCAATTGTGGATGCAAATAATTTATGGAGGTACCCCGTTATGAATACCGGTACAGTAAAATGGTTTAATTTAGACAAAGGCTTTGGGTTTATTGCCAACGATGATGGCGGCGATGATGTGTTCGTGCATTTTTCTGCTATCCAGTCGGAAGGATACAAGAGCCTCAATGAGGGCGACAAGGTCACCTTTGACACCGAGCAAGACCCAAAGAACAGCCGTAAATCGCGCGCTGTCAATGTAAAAGTCGTGTAAAAGCCAATGTCAAAAGCTGCCAAATCCACCGGATTTGGCAGCTTTTCTTTAACGCTCCAAAACAGATAACAAATGAAATGGATATATTACATCAAGTGGATTGATGTACATTAATGCCATCATTGCCATTTGGCACGGCAGCTCTTCCCTCTCATTTTTCCTGGCATTGTTCGCAGAAGTAAATGCTTCCGCCCATATAAGCCTCTTTCTTGACTGTTCCACCGCAGTTTGGGCATATAGACAGGATGTTGTTTTTGCTCAGCTTAGTTTTATAGCCGCCGGGATTGCCAAACAAATCCCGCTCGGTATCGCGGCCGCCGCCATCGGTCATTTCCGCAAGCGTTGATTTCAAGCTGTCGAACAATTCCTTGCGCTGTTCCTCCGATAAGGTATTCATTTTTTTCTTTGGATGGATTCTTGCATTAAGCAAGATATCCTGCAAAACGCCGTTCCCAAGCCCGGGTATTCGTTGTTCGGTGGCTAAGAACGCTTTTGCGCTCATTTTTGGGCCCTTTCCATCAAAAAGTGTCAGGAAGCATGGATAATCAAACCCGCCAGACAAGGGCGGTACAGCTTCTTTGGCAGCCTTGTAGTAAAAATCGTCGTCTATGGCGTAAGCCGGAAAGGCCCACAGTCCGCCATACATTGCGATGGTTCCGGCCAGCGCGGAGCCGTCATCGAACACGATGAGCAGCTGATGCTTCGCCGGGAGTTTTTCACCGGCTTCATAATACCGCAGGTTCACGCCGTCACCGAAGTGCAAAACCGCGCCCTCCGCCGCCATTTCAACGCGGCCGCCATAGGCGAAAGCGGCTTCAATCGCGCGGCCGCGCAAGAGCGCGTCATACTCGGACGGCTCGCCGTAGTACCAGGCGAATTTATGCGGTGACGCCGCCGCAACAACTTCCGTAATGCGTTTGCCTTTTATGGTCTTGTTAAGCTGCCGGGATACGACGGTGGCTTCCGGTATTTCAAGCATTTAGGGCTCCCCTTTCATTTCTTAACACGTACCTGCTCACGCCTCTCCGGGGTCGGGATCGGAATCCAGCGTGATAAGGTAGTCGTAAAGCGGCATCAGGAATTGATAGCCGCCGACAATGCGATTGGCTAATTCAGGGGAGAACAACTCCCCGCCATTTTGCTGCTGGTGGATGAGTGAAAAGGACTTTCTATTATACCAAACGGCTGTTTTGGGGGATGGAGCCTCTTTTTTTCGTTTGTATTCATCCCCGTCAAGGATAAACTCATCCTGCTTATCCAGCGGGGCGATGAGTTTTTCAAATTTCTTGGGGTTATGGTCAATACGCGCCCGGAATTTTGCCATCGTCAACGGCCTTGCCTGATAATACCCCAGGCCATAGCTCCAATTTTCAGGCCCCAGATCAAACCAGAACACCGGCGTGGCTGCCCATTCCTCACTGGGCCTTTCAATGGAAAACCACAGATTGCACCTGTACGGTTCGCCGTCGCGTACACGCCGCGCATCCTTATAAATACGTGCAAGCTTATGGATAAACCCATACCCGCCATAGTCTGCCGTTATCCGCTCGAACACCTCCCGGCCTAACGCTTTCATCGGGCCCTGAAAATCCTGTATGAACCACTCCTTGTTCGTATCGAACCAAGCCTTTTCATTATTCAGGCGGAGGTTCCACATAAAATCGATTGTGCGGGGAGAAAAGCCGTTAAACATTTTATCCATCCCTTCCAGTGTCGTTGCCGGTCAGAAATTGTGACGCGAAGCGCTGCGGCAGCGAAGCGCGTCAGATGCGGCGGGTGTGGTTATTATATCACATTCTCCCTGCTTTTTAAACACCAAAATATATGACGAGTAATTAGGGCCTGTTGACACTATCCGAAATGCCCGGATAGTGTCAACAGGCCCTAGCGTTGCAATGTGCGGACAAGGAAAAACCCACTTACCTTTAAGGTAAATAAGGCATTTGTGATTACTGTTATCCTTGCTTTATAATCATGACATATCCGGTATCCCGGCGCAGCGCATTTGTGGCGTCCTTACCGCCGGTTGCCCAAGAGCTGCCGATGAATCCGGCTCCGCTCCTTCTCCGCCACAGGCGGTCTCACGGGAAAAATTCCACGGGACCGTTTTTGTTGTTTTAAAATGCTTTTTGATGATTTCATCTAAAGTTTCCTTGAAGATTTCCGCCTTGAAATCCAGATTGCTTAATTTTTTGATTCCTGCGCCGAAGAGTTCCTAAAAAAATCAATTGGCATATATTGTATTAAGTGGATTTAAGCAAGCTGTTGTCAATACGGCGGCAATTCCGCTATTTATTAAGAATGGAGATAATTAAATGAAAAACATATTTAAAAAATTTGTTCATGATTCAATTTGTCCCGCTGTTGAAACAAAAGAATTGGATATATGCCTTCCGGTTTCCATCAAAGGGGTGGCGGAGGTCGGCGAGGTTGCAACCAAATGCGACGGTCCGCCCAGGATTATCCCCAATACTGATTTCTGCCCCGGCAAGCACGATCATGTTTTCAAATTCGTCGTCCGTCAAAAGATCAAGGTTGAGGTGCCGGTCGCTTTTGGGGCAAGAACCTCTGTGGGCGACTATACGGTACATTTTGATGATATGCCATGCGAGCCGGATTGCGATTGCGACTGCGATTGCGACAAAGATTGCGATTGCGATGAAGATTGCAACGACGATTGTGACGATGATTGCGACGACGACAATGATGACAACAATGGCGGCAACCAAAATAATAACTGCAATAACAACCAGAATCAGAATCATAACCACAACCAGAACCGCAACCGAAACCACCGCTGCCATCGGTAGAGCAAAAAATGAAGACGAGTATCATCGTCTTCTTTACATATAAAAAATACCGCTTGGATTAACCTCCGGGCGGTATTTTTCTCAATTTTATTGACAAACAAGTGGTTCGACTATATTACCGTTCTTATGTCCGCTATGGTTGCGTTTTACGCACATAGCCAATTCAAAAGGATAGGCTAGACATGGAGGTTGCAGCAGCCCCGCGCCCCACATGGGCGCGCGGGGCTGCTGTTTCTTTCACTGCCTCACACCGCTTTTAATTCGGTATAATGCTTGTCGTGCTGGACATCGGTTAACAGCAGGCTGTAATATTCTTCGCCGGTAAGCGCGGCCCAGTCCAGCGCAAGCCCGCCGGTAACGGTAAATTCCTCTCCCTTATGCCAGCCGGTATCGGTTCCGTCACCATTCCTGCTCGTATAATAAAATGCCAGCTTATCCTCTTCCGCTATTTCATCATACCCTTTTTGTACGATAAGGCCATCCTCCTGGCGGGAGCCCATTATTTTCCCACGCGGATGCACTTCGGAAAATGATACGATGATGTCGCAGTCCTGCCCGTTTAACGAGGCGGGAACCGCATACAGCGTGCTGTTGTTTGTGCTGTTTATTCGATACAGGCACACATGCCTGCCGTTTATCGTCGGCCACAGGGAATTTATGCCCTTTTTCATGATTTCGCCGGTATTGCCGCCTCCGCCGCTTTGTATGCCGGTCATGATAAACGTCCCCGGCGCGCCGTCAAGGGCCCGCCATACGGTAAGCTCTGCGCTGAGCGGCGCGTCGAGCGGCGCGGTGCGGCTGCGATAGGCGGTATTGCTCCTTCTTAATATCTGGTAGAAATCATTCAGATATCTTGTATAGTCCCTGTTCATGTTCAGCGACCTGTACCGGTTCAGCGACATGTTCCCGGCTGATTTGCCGCCGTAAATATAATAAACGCTTAACCCTTTTAAATTAACGTCCGAATTGTGCCGGTTATATACGACGCAGTGATCAAGCGCCGTCAGGACAGCCGCCGACTCCCCCGGAAATAAATCCGACAGCTTGCTTGCCATGTCGCCGATATCGACCATGTCGCTTTCGTTGTCGCGGGGGCTTCCGATGCCGAACGTCTTGGTTCCGTTTCGTTTCGTCGCAAGCCTTTTAAAGGAATCCTCCCTGTCGGCAAGCAGGCTGTCGGAACACCGTTTCATCAGATTTCCAAGCGTACCCATAACTTCGTTTACCTTTGACAAATCAACTACCGACAAGGCAAGGCTTTCCCCGTGGGCGCCCGCGTAATAATGCATAAAATAGTCCACGATTACCTTTCCGAGCGCGGCGCCCCCGATATTCGGATGCTTGTTGAACACAGTCAGAAAATCGTAATTCCAGCCCTCATACGGCTCGATATCCTGGGAAGCAATCAGGAACTTTGCGTAATCCGACGCGACAATTGCCATTTCAACCGTCGCCATCAGGCATGAGTCAAACCCCAGAAACTCCAGCTTGGTGTTTCGAAGCGCCGAGCGCTCGAAGGCATAGTTTAAATCCAGCAGCGTGAGGTTGTTGTGGTTGAATTTTTCGTCGTCGCCAAATCCCGCTATGGAGCCGCCGCCGTGATCCCACATGATAAGCCCGAACTTATCGGCGGGGAAATTCTCCATCGTAAAATTAATAAAACCGGCAAGCGTCCCGGGGTCGCCCATATTCCGCAGGCCGATGCCGGCAACCCTGTTTAACGAGCCGTCCGCAAGCTCCCAGATGACGCAGTTGTTCGAGGGAATCACATTGTTCCTCCACCGGTGCGCACCGCCGGTAAAGATGACGATATTGACGTTTTCGGCGTTTACGCCGGCCCGCTGCATTTGCATGATATCGGCGGTACCGGCGCCCATTTTGCTCTCAAGGTCGGAGCCGTTCATGTAAATCATGATGGTATACGGCTTTTTTTCGCGCGTTTCGACCTTCGCGGAGGCCGCCTGAACATTCCAGGGGGTAAAGGTAACCTCGCTGAAATCAATCTGGCTGATTTCGCGGTGAAACCTGCCCCCGGACAAATCGGAAGCAACTTCCGGATCAGTCCAAACGGCCCTGCTGTTGTGCAATCTGCTCATTGCAAAGTTGCTGCCTGAAACGCTGCCAAGATGCCACGCGCCGGAAAACAGCAAGCATGCCGTTAATGAAAAAAGTAACAATTTTAACTTTTTATTTCGATGAAACATATGTCTCAATTCCTTTCTAAATATATTGTATCAACATTTTATGTGGAAATTCGAGCGGCGGCAAGGCAATTTTTTGTTATTTAACATGTAAAAATCGCCGGATATGCCAATGAGATTACAGTATATAATTCTCAGCTTACAAAATAATAGAAGTGTCCTTTAAATCGTAAATGATTTTTAAGGATGCTCATATTAATCCGAAAGATATGTCTTGAGGATTCATATCGGCCATTTGCGGCGGTTACCGCATAAGTGGTGAGCCGCAAGGCCATTCCCCGAAAGAAAAGTCCCAAGCGGCTTTGCCGTAAGGATAGAGGCTTTTTTCGGAGTAATAATAAGGAGGAAAAAGGCATGAATGTTTTCAAACCATTATTAATAGGCGCGCTCGCCGCCAGTGTTATTGCTTCAACAGGTTGTACGGGCAATGTGCCCTCTAATAGATACGCAACCAACAACACCCGTGACGGCAGGAGCGTAACCCGCCGCATTATCGATGGCGGAAGCGCATACCGCGACGGCAGAAGCAGCGGCACTTACAATTTTGATGGCAGCATAAACCGCGAAGGCAGAAGCATGGTTCGCGACGGTTACGATGGTTATGTAAACCGTGACGGCAGAAGCACAATCCGTGACGGGCGTGACGGAAGCGACGGTCATTTTGAAGGCCGCATAAACCGTGACGGCCACTTCGACGGCCGTGTAAACCGCGACGGCAGCCGTGACGGCAGAAACTTCATCCGCGATGGGCGTGACGGCAACGTGAACCGCCATCATGACGATAGAAACATCGTCCGTGACGGTCATTCGGGCCGCAACGACAACCTCGGCGGCAGAAACGCAACAATGCGCGACGGTCATATAAACCGCGACGGCGGCCATGACGGCAGGAACGCGACAATGCGCGACGGGCGTGACGGCAACGTAAACCGCGACGGCAGAAACACAACAATGCACAACGGTAATACAAACCGCGACGGCAGAAACACGACAATGCGCGACGGTAACGTAGCCCGTGACGGCAAAATCACAAAGCACAGACCGACACTGTAACGGAAAATACCGACAGTGAAAACCGGATTAGGGTATGAGCATTCATACCCTAATCTACTATAGTTACCACTCTAAAATCTTTGACCATTTTAAAAGTAGATTGGCTATATCTCCAAACGCTTAAGCGGCTTTAAAGCCGGGCCGCCGATTACGTTACCTTCATAGTCAAACCGAGAGCCGTGGCAAGTGCAATCCCATGTGTTTTCATCCTTGTTCCACTTGACCGCGCAGCCCATGTGGGTACACATCGGTTTTACGGCATAAAGCCTGCCGCCGCTGTCCTTGTAAACGCCGGCGCGTTTGCCGTTTATCTCCACAATGCCACCTTCATTGTTGCCGATATCCCGCAGGTTTTTGTCAGCCATTGTAAGGTGCGTGAGAAAATTCCCGGCGATGTCGGCGGCTTCCTTTACAAAGCTTTTTGCCTGTAAGGCGACATCCTTTCTGTCTAAGCGGAAGACGTCGCCGTAACCGCCGCTTCCATTCACAATCAAATCGCTTATGATATCCGCCGCCGCCATACTCCCGCTCATGCCCCACTTGTTAAAGCCTGTCGCGATATAAATATTCTCACCGGCGTTTTGATAACGCCCGATATACGGGATCTTATCGTGGGTCATGCAGTCCTGCGCCGACCACATGCAGACTGTTTCCCCGCCGGGATAATATTTCCCCGCCGCTTTCATCAGATTTTCAAAATGGAGTGTTTTATCGTCATGGCCTGTTTTGTGGTCATAAGCGCCAAAGAGAAGCATTTCGCCCCCGCTTTCATCCTTTTGAGGACGCAACGAGAACCCGCCGTCAGCGCAATCGAGGTACATATCCTGAATCACGCCCGCGTTTTTCAGCGCAAGCACATACGAGCGGTCCTGATAAATTTTTGTAAACAAAAGCGAGGATTTATCGATAAAAGGATAGTGCGAGCAGGATATGACATGCTCCGCGCGGATGCTGCCCCTGTCGGTGTATACGACCCCTTCTTCAGCACCCGTGGCTTTTGTATTCGTATAAATTTTGCAGCCGGATTTTATTAAAATATCGCAAATATGACGCGCGAATTTTAATGGGTGGAAATGCGCCTGCTCCGGGAACCCGACAGCCCCCTTGACCTCAAACGGCAGCTCCGTCTTTTTGCTGAACCGGGCGCGGATACCCAGCTTCTGTGCGGCCTTTACCTCGTTCTCAACCGCTTGCAGCGCCCTCTCGGACGTTGTGTAAACCCACGCGTTACAGGCGGTAAAATCACAATTAATCTGCTCGCGGCTTATGATTTCACGGTACAGCCCGACAGCGTTTTCGTTTGCCCCAAGGTACTGGGCCGCCATTTCCTCCCCGAAGCCTTCCAGCAGCTTTGCGTAAATCAATCCGTGCTGGGAGGTTATTTTCGCGGTAGTATATGACGTCACGCCGCCGCATACCTCCTCTGCATCGATGACCGCGATATCCCCGACACCTTTACAGGATAAAAAATAGGCGCACAACAGCCCGCATATCCCCGCACCGACGATTACGGCATCCGCTTGCGTGTCCCCCTGTAATGGGGCAAATCCGGACATTTTTTCAAGCTGCCAAAATGATTTACGTTCCGTGCTCAAGGTTATATTCCTCCGTTTTCACATTGTCTATAGTTTACAATCAAAACCATTTTTTATACATTAAGGGACGTCTCTTTTATGTTAACAGAAAAACACCGCCATATTGTCTTCAGTCAGGCGGCGTTCATTTTATAGTCGAACCACCTCAAAATCGTCACAGGATTAGCGAGGATATTTTTTTGACTCACAAGGCGGAGGACGCAGGCGGGCTAGCGCCCGGCAATGTGAAAAAACATGAACGCCCGCCTGTCAGGCTGTATGAACTGTATGTGAACTTACGTCCACATTCATTCACATCATATGCAGTTCACACCATCGCGAAGCGATGCGACAACGCAGTGAGGCGGAAAATAGACCGCTAAGACGTGGCAATTTTGAGGTGGTTCGACTATATAGGGCATTGCCGCCCCTTTACTCTGCGAAGGAAGTCATGGTATAATAACCTCACCTGTTAGCAAAATCAAAGATTTTGAACGGGTCCCGAGAACATTGAAACATCAAAAGGCGGGCGCTTCGCGTTTCGCTTTTGTGTTATAATAATAAAAGCAAAAAACTGAAAAGTTTAACGAAAGGATTGTTTTCCGTGAAGAAGAGACTTGCGGTATTCATGGTATTCATCATGCTGATAAGCTCTTCCGCTTTCGCAAGCGAAACGGGCAACGGCAGTACGGATTATTCCGATATGAACAATTGGCTCAGCTTTGGCGGGGATAAAAGCAAGGCTGCTGACATATTCGTCATATACCCCACCGTTACGTACGGCACGGGCGACGCCGACCGGCCCTATGTCCGGCTGGAAAACGGGGCGATGCGTGTGATAGCATCCTTCTGGCTGAGGGAAGCCGGAGACACTTTCGCAAGCTCCGCCAATGTTTACGCGCCGTTTTACCGCCAGTTAAACGGCGTTGATTTGGAAAGCATGAACAACAGGGCCTTTGCATCCAATACCAACAAAACACCGCGTGACGACGTATTTGCCGCCTTTGACTATTATCTGACCCATGTGAATAAGGGCGAGCGCCCGTTTATTCTTTTCGGGCATTCGCAGGGCGCACACCTTGCCGCAGAGCTTGCGACAACCCTTTTGGGCAGCCAGAAGTACCGGAAGCATAATAAAAACCTTATCGCCGCCTATGCGATAGGCTGTTCGGTTGACGCGTCGCAAATCGCGAAAAACCCAGGGCTGAAATTCTCCCGGAGAGGTGACGATACCGGCGTCATCCTCTCATGGAACACGACGGCGCCAAGCGAGGCCGAATCCCAAGCGTACAGGAATTTCGTAACATGGAAGCCCGGCGCGCTGATGACAAATCCCGTCACATGGAAAACCGACGAGACGCCCGCCACAGCCTTAGAGAACAAGGCGTCGAGGGTAATCCTGCCGGACAACATTTCGTTTCGGATGGTTGAGGGCTATGCCGGTGCGGTTATCGACAAAAAACGGGGCGTCCTGATTGCCACAGCGGTTGATGAATCGCTGTATCCGTCTGCCAACGCGATAATCAGCAGGTTCCACCGGTACGATATTGCGTTTTACCATGACTCCATCAAGCAGAATATCAAAGACCGCATTGCGGCGTTTCAGGCAAAATCCGCATAATCATACGATCATGCGAATTTTTTCTTGCAGCCAATCGGCAACAGCCGCCTTTCAGGCGGCTGCGCGGCATACGCCGCGGCTTGAAAACACATACGTGTTTTCAAGCTTGCCGATTTAAAACAGAAGGTGTCTGCTTAACAGCTTTGCCGCCTTTCTTTTATTTGTAAACCTGTAATTCGAGGGCAAGCGCGCAAACGGCTTCATTGTCTTCACCGGCACGGGCGCTTTCCTCACCAAAGAACACAGCCCGGTATAATCGTAGACATGGTACCGCTCGATGTCTTTTTGCGCAGCCAGAAGCTCCAGCAGGGCAATGATAAAATCCACGTAATCAAAATCTTTGTCCAGCTTCATATACGCGCTTAGCTGCGGTATGATTTTTTCAAACAACATGCGTTTTGCAGGCATTTCAGGGATATTCAAAATTTCCCCGGCTTTGAGGATTACTTCGTCGCTGAGCGACATCAGCCGCGCGTTTAGCTCATTAGCATCAACGGGCCGTACGTAGTAAACATTGCCGCGCAAATTTTCAAGGAAGCGCAAGCCGTCATAATACCCAATCTTTATCTTTTCCGCGCAGCTTTCCGGCGTGAACAGCAATATGCTTCCCAAATCCTCACGCGGAATGATGACCTTGACCTTCGGGTTCTCTACCTTCCTGAATACGCCGCGGGCGTTTGTCCTGACGACAATTACCTCGTCATAGCCCTTTTGGATTAGGAGGCTGTACGGGCAGTTGTCGTAGAACGCGCCGTCTAAAAACGTTTTCTCTTCGATTGCCTCCGGCCGGAAACCGGGGAAGGACGCGCTTGCCATGACATAATTAAGAAGCTGTCCGTCCGGGATATTTTCCAGCATTAGCTCATACGGCTTGCGTTCGCTCAAGGATATCGTCACCAGCCCAAAATCCTTGCCGGATATCCGGATTTTTTCTTCATCTACATACTCTTCAAGGAGTTCTTGCATTTTATCCGTGCTGATGCCCCCGCCGTCGATGATTTTTTTAAGCGCTTTCCTTCTTGCGTGTGACATCAAATCTAAATCCGCTTTTAAGCCCTTCACGTCTGCAAGCCGGATAAGCGGCTGCTCGTCTTCATGAAAGATTTTTTCCATCGAAATGTCTGTCCATAGCTCGTATGCCTTGTCAAAATCACCCTGCGCCAAAATCGCCGCGTTGATTGCACCGATGGATGTGCCGACAAAACCGTCGAACACATACCCGTTCTCCGCAAGCGCCTTCGCCACGCCGATGTGGTATGCGCCTCTCGCGCCTCCGCCCTCCAATGCCAGCCCGCGCATAAAAACGACCATTCCTTTCGCAATGCTTCAGGCACAAAACAGCCATGAAAAGGAATGGCCGTTTTGTGCATCAATCGCGGTTCCCCGGGGGGAGCGATTGGCATATAATGGGTTAGCGTGATTGTCACGCTAATTCCCCCCTGATGAAATTACCTTAACGAATCCGATATAAATTGTCAAGGCTTTTTTGCCTCCTTTTATAGTCGAACCACCTCAAAATCGACACAGGATTAGCGAGGATATTTTTTACCTCACAAGGCGGAGGACGCAGGCGGGCTAGCGCCCGGCAAGGACGACAACGCAGCGAGGCGGAAAATAGACCGCTAAGACGTGGCAATTTTGAGGTGGTTCGACTATATATCGTGGCCTGTTGACATAAATACTGCAAATAAGTGCCAGAAATCTCAACGGTTTTTGGCACTTATTTTTTTAACGGATTACTATTGCATGTGACGTTGCGTTATGTTATATAATATTTTCAGGGACAGGTCTAATAACTATATCTTGAAATATAGGCCGTAAATCCAAGGAGGTATACTGAATTGAATGTAACAGATGAAAAACTTATGACGGTTGGTGAAATTGCCAAAGAAGCCGATGTGTCTGTCCGCACGTTGCAATATTACGATAAATGTGGGCTGCTCAAGCCATCCGCTTACAGCGAAGGCGGCAACCGGCTTTATTCAAGCAAAGACCTTGTCATGCTGCATCAGGCTAAAGGCTTGAAGCACCTGGGGCTATCCTTGGACGAAATCAAGCGGCAGCTTATTTCCCTTGATGCCCCCAAAAAGGTTTTAGAGATATTGAAAAGACAAAAAGAAATCATAACCGGAAATATTAACGGTTTAAAAACCACCTTGTCCGCAATTGAGCTGTTAGAAAATGAAATTTTAAAAAACAACAGCGTGAACTTTGAAAAGTATGCAAGAATCATTTCAATTATACATGCTGCACGGGATAATCTCTGGTTTATGAATATTATGGAGCAGGACCTGCGCGAGCATGTCATCCACAAGTTGGGTAAAGAATCAAGCGGGGATGTTTACGATAATATGACGAATTGGCTTGACGCCGCCATTCAGGCGCAGGAAAGCGGCGTACTGCCGGAAAGCCCAAAAGGGCAGGAACTGGCTTCATCTTTGTGGAGTATGACTGAGGATTTTACAGACGGTAACTCGAGTCTGTATCCCAGTCTAATTAACTTTTCCGGCAAATTAACAGGCTTTACAAATGAATTCTCCATAAAATGGAAGCAGGTAGAGCCGTTTATTGGCGAGGCTCTGGAAATATATTTAAAAAACAATCAAATCAACTTCCCAAATGAAACATAAAATCACGTATCAGGGTTTATGCAAACTTTAACAGAATCTTAATGTCGTTTGCGCGCTTAATAATTGTGCATACTGCGTGTCGTCAGCGTTTAGTATAATTCGGAAGTTGTAATCTTTTATATAGGTTATCATAATTCTCGTGTCTTTCGTAAGAATCCCAATAACTGGCTTTCCAATAGTGAAACTTGTTTATCGCCGATTTGGAGCATAACTGTAAAAGCGCCTTTCTCAAATAAAGCATAGCACAAATGACTTGATTTGTGGCTAAATTTGTAACCCCACCCATGCGGAGTGTCCTACGCCATATTCAAAACCGCCAAGGAGTTGTACGACGGAGAGCGCCACATCCGACTCTCAGAGCTGACCGATCCCGACATCATCGGCGACAAGCTGCTCCGGCTGATTGTCAATTCCTTTGTGGTGCGCAGATACGGAATAAAAGCGATCAAAGCTTAGAGTATCACGATACCTAAATCCGTTGCCTGTATAATCAATGTTGTGTAATGTTCTACGCTTTCAGGCGTTGTACCCGAAAATAGTGGCGGCATAATTCTTCCAAGCCACATTGCGCCGACAAGCGTTCCCATGACCAGCATAAAAATACCCGTAAATTTTAGCTTTGGCTTTCAGTCTTGCGCTATGACTCGCGAGGCCATTGAAAGGGATTCGTTTTTGTAGATTACCTTGCCATAAATCGCTACTTCTTCCCCGTTTATAGATGTGAACGAATATTCTCCCGCCCCGTCATTCGAGGACACACCGATAAATGCGCATAATGCCGCGCAAATTGCAATGATTAACACTAAAATTATAACCAACTTTTTGTTTTTCAGAGCCTGCTATATCTTCCTCTAAAACTCATACAAATACCAGCCAAATTATCTTTGAAATGATATGGGTACCTGCATGGGCAAGCATAGCGTACTGTATACCGTGTTTATAGTACAGCCAGCCAAAGAGAACACCTGGGCCGCCATTAAGCAAGAAACAACGAAAAATGACGGTGGGGGTAAGTGTACCGAATATGCCGGCGTTGGCTGGTAAATGTCCTGCCGCAAATAAAGCGGCGGCAAGTATATTCGCTGCGATAAAGATGCTTTGGGGGATTTGCTCTACATCGCATTTTCTTGCAAATACCTTCCATAATGTGAATACGAAAAGCGACATCAGAAACAACCGCATTAACACTTCTTCCACAACACCACCATACAAGATACCTGCGAGGAAACTTGGTGCTGTAGTTAGATGTTGACTTTCGTATATTTCCGCAATCTGTGGTAAAATACTACCAAATACCCAATAATCTAAACTGAATAAAACACCGCATATCACAATTGGAACGGCGGCCCGCAGCAAGGATTCTTTTTGGAACCTGAACGGGCGCATCAATCCGATTTTATCCGCAAAAATATATCCTAAAAATCCACATATCACGGTAATTGGTACGGCTTGCAATGCGCCTAAAAAGAGCAATGTCCCATAACTTCCAGCCGAAGCCAACATTTCCTGCTGCATTGTTAGCTCATAAGTGGGGAAGGTAGACATGACGGCAAAAAGACCGCCTAAGAAGGCTATTGGGATCGTTGCAGCTGTAAACAGCAAAGGATTTTTTATTTTTTTCAGCATGACGCCATCTCCTCTATAAATTCGCTAAAAAACTATAGCTTATCTCCTGTTCCTTGTTTTGAATCAACCCAGGCAAGAATATAATCAAAGGCCAGCTTAAGATTACCGATTTGACAGTGATGCGAAGCGTTTTCCTCCCGTGTGAAAATACGTCCGCTTACAGTTGCGGCGTTACTTAACGCATTCATCTGCTCCTGAAAGTAGACGGTGTATAAATCATCTTCCCCCGCCATAACCAAAACATCCTGCTTAATCAACGGCGAGATGGTTCTGGTATTGTAAGGCTGAATGCTTTTGAAATAATCGTATAAGGTCGTTATATTCCCGTAAATATGACGGCCTTGCTTAAACAGCCATAGCGAGAATTGATTTTGGTGCATTTGCTCCTCTATGGCTTTCCACATTGGGTTTTCGGGCTCTTTCATTAGTTTTTCAATCAGTTCCCGCATCTCCTCGGGCATCTTGCGTAATATCGAGCCGTAGAAATCATAAATCAAATCCCACAGCACTACTCGCTTAATACGTGGCTCGTAAGCCGCCGCCCGCGCCGCCAGATATCCGCCCAGAGAAGCTCCGATAAGGGTCACATCATCCAGCTTGAAATAATCCAGTACGGGCTTAGTGCAGATTTCCCATTCCGGTTTCATTTTCTTTCCGCATTTGTTCAAAACCTCACCCTGCCCGAAACCTTCAAACATGTAAACGTTGTATCCGTTTTCGTAGATATACATCATCAGCGGAATAAATTCCTGCATGAAGGAATCGTATCCGCCGTGCATTACCACATCGCCTTTGCCGCCACTGTCATGGCACTTGTAAAGCGCGGGAAGATAATAGTCCTCAAATGGAATGCGGACATATGTCGCACCGTTTTCTTTACAAACATGCTCGTAATCCTTCATGCATTGTTCGTACATTGTTTTCTTGAATGATTTATCCGCGTTACTTTCGTTGGGGTCATCGTCCGGCATGAAAAATATTGCCGCAGTGGAACAGGCCGCGGAGGCGATAAAATTACCCTCGTTGTGAAATCGATTGGCTGCTTTGCCAACCACGGCCGCCCAGCTTTTAAAATCGTACACTTCTCTACCTACTGCCGCGACGGTTTCATAATCAACACCGCCAAAATTATACAATCTGGCGTTTAATTGAAAATTGAAAGCCGTGTCCTTGTGGAAATCATAAAAGCCTACCGGAAAATTCATTATGATACCTCCTAATCGTGATTCTTATTTTATACTTCTCCCATCTCTGTATCCAATATTTTAGATAGAAGCGCCTTGATATGGCAGAATTTTTCTTCCATAGAGCTTACTTCGATATCATGTATAATGGCGCTCATACCAAAAAGAATAAACTGACTTAGCAAATGAGTATTTGGTATAGGCGCATTAACAACATTTTTTTCTAAACCTTCAAGAATTATTCGTTCAAACAAAGGAACCATTTTTAGCAATGTTCTGGAATGCAGTACCGTTATGATTTCAAAATTTACTTGATCGGTATACATCAGGCTATATTCGGAAATAGAACCTGGCAGGCGGGTAAATATTTGATTCAGCTTCTCTTTAAAACTTAAACCTGCAGCGTTGACAATTTCGGTGAATTTGGCAATGTATTTCTCGTTGTAATGCTCTAAAGCCGCTTCGTATATCTCGTTCTTGGATTTGAAGTAGTGGTAAAACATGCCAATTTCCCCATCCGCTTCTTTTAAAATAGAGCGGACGGACGTTTTTTCATAGCCGTTTTCTAAAAATTGCTTTAAAGCAATTTCTATAAGTTCCTGCCGCCTTACATCCGGTGCTTTTACAATTCTGGACATAACGCCCTCCTTCCTTACATACAGAACAATGCTCCGTAGATATTATATCAAACAGAACATCGTTCCGTCAATAGGTAAATAGAAACCCTCATTAAAAACGATATTAATGAGGGTTATATAAAAACTCTACGCAACCGGCAAATTCAGCCGCCTGCGTCACAAACAATCCTACTATACCGCATAATCATACCATAAATATTCCCAAAAGTCCACGCTTTGAAGCTACACTTCAAGGCGTTTTTATATACCCAAAACCAAAATCCAATCACGAAAGGAGCTTTCCGCATGTCATCACTTAAAGATAACAAAACCTGTACGCCGCTGAAACAATACCTAAACTACCACACCATTGCCGGGTTATCGGTTTTGTTTTCAATCTTTTCCAATTTACCTTTTCCTCCTGTTCAGATTTTGGCGCGTGAAAAAGGGCCGATACCTTTCGGCATGGCCCTGCGGGAATCTCCCTCCCGTTTTTGATATTTATAGATACAGAAACGCCGCCCCTTTGTCCAATTAGAGCAGCGTCCCGGTATTTTCTTGTAGATTTACTCGCTTGATAGTCTGTAAAGCGTGTTGTTATGCGGTTTTTCCAAGTCCTATAATTCTACTCCGACCATAGTTGTTACCAAAAGGAAATCTCAACTCTCTGGTTAGCTGATAATCCCCCTGCAATCGGCTCTCCATAGCAGCAAGAAGTTGATGGCTTTCCTCTCCCAAGTGTTCTCGTATCGTTGCCTCGTCAGGCATTATGCTTTTGTCAAGCAAACGTTCATACATCAGCTTTCACCACAGGCGTCCAAAGTTCGTAATTACCATTTACGCCATCAGGATAATACTCAAAGAAAAAGCCGTGTTCATAATCAGGCGCATAGCCTGCTTGCGGGATTGTTTCAAAAAAGAAATCCGTCCATGCCTTAACACCATCATAATCGTTTTCAAAATACGCGACCGCATAAAGAGCAGCGGGTATTTCCTTCAATTCCGCTTCGACTGGAATAGCGGAGGGATTGACAGTCTCTTTTCCCAAAAGATAGCGGTATCGTTCGTGACCTTCCAGATACCACATTAGCCCATAATACTCTGCGGCTCTATTCTTAGCAACGTTATCAATCAACGTAGCTTTTTCGGTATTGAAATAGTCGTTATACAATGCCGCCACATCTTTACTGCTTTCGTCCAATGAAGTTTCAATGGAGTAGCCGCTTATTTGAAAATCAGCTTTGTCAACGAAGCGAATCTGCATAATAACCTCTCCTGATAATATAAATACTAATACCCACGTCTGCCTTAGGTATACCTTGCAGAAAACTTTTCTACCATTCGCTCGTATTATACCACAATCTGCCCATCCGCACAAGAGAAAGCCAAAGCTGAGACCAAAAATGCCGGGGGCGTGAAACACGACCCCGGCATAATAACGTATTATCGGCCTTATGTGGTGTAAATAGAGTGTGTATACAGGCACACCGTTATCCAAAAGATGCAGGATGAGCTTGAGAAAGTTGAAATCCGCTCACCTGTTTCCGGCACCGTTACGGCGGTATTCGCGGAAGAAGGCGCCCTGGGCTTCGGATTGCTGTTCGTGATTCAGGACACCGAAAATCTGATAGTTAAAACGAATATCAATGAGTTCGACCTTGCAGCAGTAAATCTTGGTGACAGGGTAAATATCAGGGCGGACGCCACAGGGAACACCGTTTTTACCGGAACGCTTTCCAGAATCGCCCCCACCTCCACTTTTACAGCTAACGGTTCCATCCAGAACGGCGCCACCGCCGAATTTGAATGCGAGGTTACTGTATCATCCGGAAATAAAGGGCTTAAAATCGGTATGAATACACGAATCTCCATTATTACAGAGCAGAAAAGAAACGTGTACACTGTACCTTTTGAAGCGGTCACAACCAATGAATCAGGCGAAAATATTATCTATATCGCCGTTCTGCAAGAGGATGAAAGTTATCTCACCGAGGCGGTTCCCGTAACCACCAGCATGGAAATCGACCGGCGTATTGAGGTTTCGGCGGATGCCCTTGCGGACGGGGTTCTGGTTATCAGGGACGCTGAGGGCATACAGGCCGGGATGCTTGTAACGCCGCGTATCCATAGCAATCATTAAGCGGATTGGCAGCTATGCTCTTATCCGGTGTCACGGCTTTGCTATCGAAGAAACTTACAGCCTCTTGATTTACTCCTGCTCTATTGTATAATCAACCTTTGTTGCCTTGCTATTATCATGGGGTAAATCATTGGCGATTTCACTTGCCGAGATGATTGGATTACGGTATTGACGGCGTTTTAACATAACCTTTTTTGAGTAAATCGCGTGTGCGGGGCATAAATTTACGCACGCAAAGCAGTTTTCGCATTTATTCCCGAACGTAACGCCATCACTTAATTCTATATTGTTTGCAACGCAAACCCTGGCGCACGTTCCGCATTTTGTGCAAGCATCGGTAATCTTGAATTTTGCTTCGCCGAAATACTTGGTTGCATTGCCGATGCTTTTCCGCGGCTCGACCGGCTTGCTCTTACGTTCAGATATATCGTTTATAATCTTAATGAGCTTGTTTTCCGCTTTTGCCAGCATGGCGCCTGGATTCTTTGGCGAGTTAATCGCAAAAATAAAATTATTGGGCGTTTTAAGGTACGCACCGTAGTCAAGCGGAATAATCGCGGCAATCTCGCCGAGTGCATTTGCGTGTATATAGGCGTACAAATCTACCGCAAAAATATAGTCCGCCTTAAAGGTGTTGTTTAAAATGAAACTGCGCACCATCTTCGGCAAGCCAATAGCGTATTGCGGATAGACAAAACCTATACAGCCATCGACATAGGTTCGCTGTTGTGCGATAGCCTGCGGTATAGAAATTAACGTCGCGCCGGTAGAATCAGCTATCTTTCGCGCGGCAAACAGCGAGTTGCCTGTTCCTGTGAAATAAAATATCATCATTTCGCCTTTCCCCCTCTAACATTTGAAGCCCTTCCCCATATTATATCAAATACCGGCATCCTTTTATAGATGTCCACCATAATTTATAAAGTGATTGTTATTAATAGAATTCTTGTCAACCACAACCACTTTTGGTTTTACTTTTTAAAGTTACATCGGAATCATTTCGTAGTATGTGCAGGATTTTTTGGACAGCACCCCGGTCCTGCCGGTTCCCGCTCCGGCGCGCAGACAGTGCGGGTAATCATCGAGCGTGGCGATAGCGCGCTGTTTTTCTGTTAGCGGGCTTCTTTGTTTGCTTTTATACTTCGCCATGCTTGCATACTCTTTCTGATAATTATAATCGGCATCGCATTCGGGGGCTAAGGCGAATGAAGATAGCTTTTCTGAACTATTCGTTAACCCAATCCGGCTTCACAGGATTGTCGTAGTAAAAAGAGTAGCCTGTCATTTCTTCAAATTCCTTTAGGAATTGTTGTTCGTTTACATCTTCATTATCAATAAAATAATATATCCCCGCTTCGGCCCAATATGGATACTGTTCCACCATCTCATCAAATCGCCCATCCTCTTTCAGCTCGTTTATCGCCCAATCATCTATTCCAACTACCATTAAAGAATTAAACCAGCCCTAGCTCCCCATTATCGTTGAATTTATAATACATGTAATGATCATGCAAGCTAATGCTATAAAAAAAATATCTATAAATAATATTCCCATTTTTGCTCAAAAAGTGAAATGCAGTCCCCTGTGCAGGTTGCATATATTGAACTCTTACCTCGTCGTCTTTGAAGGAGAAAATGGCATAAATGCGGCTTATTTCGTTATCTTCATTATCAACTCTCATGTCTGAAAATCTACGCTCGCCTTATTGCCCGAAGGCGAACTATAAATGCTGTTATCGTGTGGGTATATGGATAATCGCACTTTATTTGAACCTTATTAATAAACAATACCGCCATTTTGGGACGTACCAGTGCTCTGACCAACCAGGGCCTGTTGACACTACCGCCTAACACCCATCTACCGGTGGATTTTGTGTCAACAGACCCTAATGACTATCAATAATATACTGCTCAATAGGAATACCGTTCAAATACAACCCTTCAATAACATAGCTTCCGTTTTTCACCTTGACTAACAGATAAAGGCTGTCAGTATCCGCAAGATTACGCTGAATTCGCTCTGCTTCGGGGGCCATGGCCTCATTCATGTAGTAGCGGTTCAGCGACAAGTTTTGAACATAGGCGATTCCTGTCGGCCTGGTTTCGCTCCAGCCGGAAACGACGGCATACCCTTGTTCATCACGGTTCAACAACGCATAGTTTCCCGGGCCATACATGGGCTGTTCCGCCCTAAGCGCCACATAGCGGCCCCGGAATGGATCATAAGGGTCATAGGGCGCTACAACGAATTTATAGTCCTCCCCTGTGGCAAGCGTATCATAATACCGGAAAATCATGTAGCCCGGAATAAGAAGCTGCAAAGCAATATATGCGGTCAATAAATAAAGCACCGGCTTTTTCACGGCTCCAGCCCCCTTCGTTTCCGGGATATGATGATGTTGACGGCAAGGAACGCAGCCCCCAGCAGGATAAATACGATTCCTCTAACCAACAGGCTGAGTGAAGAATCGAAAAACCGTGTTCCAATCAATAAAACAAGAAAGGCCATACCGATATTCAAGCTGGATATCTGCAAAGTTTTGCCGCCCGATACGATGAAAAAGATGCCCATTAGAAGCATCAGCAGATTCGCCGCAGCGCCAATAAACGCAGCGGAGACTGACAGCAATATGGCGCAGGCGGCAAAAACATCTGAAATCTCTAAGCTGCGCGTCATCCGATAACGGATTGTCCCGTAAGCGCAGAGCAGAAGAATCACGAAGATCACAGGTAAGCCGTATTCTCCATGCCCGGAAAAATCTATGCCGGCTATCCAGATTGTCAAAGAAATGCATAGGCAACCTAACAGCTTTGGCGGGGTTAGAAAATAGATGGGGGAAATCCTGCGGAAAAGCACGTCTACAAGCAGCAGGATGGCGCCAATAGACAGGGCTATGTCATATCCGGATACGAAAAACAAATCATCGTATAAAATGGTAAATACCAGCCGTATCAATAAGACGGATAACAGAATCAGAAGAAACCCCGATGTTCCCCGGTGTTCGCTCTTGCGGATTTCCAGATAATAAAGCGGTATTGACAGCGCGAATAACAGCAGGGCGATCTTCCAATCCTGCGCGGAATAAAGCGCGCACCCCGCATAAATGGATAAAGCCGCTTTTGATCGGAACAGGTAAGCCGCCGGAAGCGTAAACAGGCCGCATAACAGCAAATAGGATGCAAGGTCGCTGGATGTGTGGAACGTCTGCCCGATCAACGCTACAACCGCGAAAAAGGATAAGCACAGGAAAACCGCGCTTCCTTCGCGAAAAGCGGCGGAACCGTATCTTTTCATAGCCACATACAGACATAACGACTGCGCGGCCAATAAGGGAAGGAATGCTGTAATAAGCTTGGCGATTACAGGCATACGCCACCAATTTGTCGCAAAGATTAAGATAATCCCCGCGCCAATTAGCAGCGAACCTATGATTGCAAAGAAAAGCAGCAGCGGATTCCCGCTCCTTACCGTTTGATAGCGGCTTAGGATCTTCGCTTGCTGTTCCCCCGATATAATTCCGTCTTGCACCCATTTTCCAGATTCGTCAAAAATCCATTTTGTTTGATTCAATATCGCACCTCTATTCACTCAGGGGTATATTATATCAATAATTGAAAATGGTAATGGCCCGCCTGAATCCATGCCCTAAAGGCGTGCGGTCGCGCCCGGTTTGTTTTTACATATACGGCGCATCGTCCGCACGCTTTATATATTCCTTCCGGATTTGCGCATCAATCATTACTCGCCGTCAAATACCGGCGCAGCTTTTTCAGTACCTTGTCAACATCGAACGGCTTCCCGATATGGGCGCTCATACCGACCTGAAAGCACTTTTCAACATCCTCCTTGAAAACATTCGCGGTCATTGCAAATATAGGAATATCCTTCGCTTTCGGCACATCAAGCGCACGGATACGCCGTGTCGCTTCATAGCCGTCCATTTTCGGCATCTGCAAATCCATGAATATGATATCGTATTTTTCACAGTCCCGCGTTATCATGTCCAGTGCTTCCCGGCCGTTTTCGGCGCAATCAATGATAAGCCCGGTGTTTTTTAAAAGCGCTATCACGATTTCGCGGTTAATTTGGATATCCTCGACAAGCAGCAGCCTCTTGCCCTCAAACTCCCCGTCTATCATTTCCGTGTCCTCCTCCTTGATATGGGCGGCGGTACCGAGGCATTCGTTCACGCAATCAACCACCGTAGAAGGAAACAGCGGTTTCAGCAGGTTTTTACTAACACCCGCGCGGGCGGCCTCGTCCTTAATCTGATCCCAATCCAGCGCCGTAATCATGATGACCACGGACGACCTATCCCTATTGTACAATTTAATCCGCCTTGTCAGCTCAATGCCGTCCATGCCGGGCATACGCCAATCCACAAAATATATGTCGTACGTGCCCCGTTCCTCAATTATCCGGCAGGCTTCAAATCCGTCGGACGCCACATCGCACCTTACATGAATCCGGCCGAATAGATCCTGCAATTGGTTACGGGTCTCAAGCATATCGTCGACGGCTAAAATGCGGATGTTTTCCCAATTGACGCCGGGGGCGAGCAGCGAAACCGGGCTCCTGTCGCCGCGCAATGCCTTCATTGTAAAAATAAACTTGGCGCCTTTCCCAAGCTCCGATTCAATCCAGATTTTGCCGCCCATAAGCTCAACCAGACGTTTGGTAATGGCAAGCCCCAGCCCTGTTCCCCCATATTCGCGGCTGATTCCGCCTTTCGCCTGCTCGAAGGCGTTAAACAGCTTCTCCTGCTGTTCGGCGGATATCCCGATCCCGCTGTCGGTCACCTGAACCCGCAGCTCGCAAACCCCGCCGTCTTCCCCGGCCAATGAGGCGTCAAGGCGGATCTTGCCGCCTACAGGCGTGAATTTTACCGCGTTGGATAACAGGTTTGTTAAAATTTGCGTCAGGCGCTGGTCGTCCCCGATGACGAAAGGCGGTATGCGGTCGTCAATATCCACGATGAGAACCTGCTGCTTTTCATCCACCCGGAATTGGACGACCGCCACTACCTTTTGCAGCATTTTTTCAAAGTTGAATTCGACGGGCGCAAGCTCCAGCTTGTTCGCCTCGATTTTCGCCATGTCCAGCACGTCGTTTATGACGCCGAGCAGATGGGACGACGCGTCCTCAATCTTTTTCAAGGCATGATTTTTTTCGTCAATATCCCTCGTTTTTTTCCCTATGGCCGTCATGCCGATAATCGCGTTCATCGGCGTTCTCATCTCGTGGCTCATGTTGGAAAGAAAATCGCTCTTCGCCTTGCTTGCGGCGGTTGCCTGTTCAAACGCCGTTTCCAATTGCGCGGAGGTGTCGCGGATGCTTTGAATCATTTCATTTCGAAGCCATGCATTGCTAAACAACAGGCTGCTGGAACGCAGGATGGATTCCTCGTCCGCCGTGAATACCCGCTCATTGCGGCAGTCATCGAAGCCCACGAAGCCCCAGAACCGGTCTTTGATAAATACCGGCACAGCCAGAACGGATACGATGTCCTGCGGCAATAACAGCTCCTGTTCCTCCGGGGGCATATCACGCACCATGTCATTGATGCATTTTCCTTCCAACATGTCCCTTTCCCATCTGGAAAGATGATTCCTGTACGGTATGCCGAACGTAAACGCCTTGCCCTGCTGCGGCTCCGCGGTTCCGGACCATTCATATATCTGGGTACAGTAAAGCTGTCCGTCCGTGTCGTCCGTATAATTTTTCCAGATGTACACGCGGTCAACCTCTACAGCCTCGGCCACCATCTCCATACTTTGGAACAAGGCGTCTTCAAAGGTTTCGATATCCGAATTGAGCAGCAAGGATGCCACGTTGTTCACCGCGTATAACATCCTTTGCTTCTGTTCGAGCGTTTCCTGCGTCTGCTTGACGTCGGTTATATCAACGCAAAGCTGGATATGGACCTTTTTGCCGCCGGGCCAGTCAATGTACCGGTCGGTGTTCCGGTAATAACCCTTCGTTAAGGTATTGCGTTCCTCCCAGACGATTACCTTGTCCGGCTCCTTGTCAAGCTGGTAGCAGGGGCACCAGTCGCACCTTTTATTTAAACCCTGATTTAAAACCTTATAACAGGGCTGCCCGATTACGTCGCCCTGAATCCCGAAATGCTGCTTCATATAATCGTTGATAAACAATATTTCATCGGTGCCAAGCTCGGTTACATAAATCATCGCGTCGGTATTGTTCAATATGTTCGTCATAATATCAAGCGTTCTTCTTGACTCCTCTAAAGCCTCCTCCAACGCTTCCGCCATCTGCTTCTTTCCGGTTATGTCTATCACGGCGCCGGCCACCCTGAGCGGGATGCCCGCGCCGGTTCTCAACGTAGTCCCGTATGCGTGAAAGTACCGGTATTCGCCATTTTTCAGCAAAAGGCGGTATTCAAGGTCATAAGGTGTTTTTCCGGTATGGTCGTTCATGTGCGCCGCGAACGCGTCAAGCGTTCTTGCCTTGTCATCCGGATGAAGCCGGTCGCTCCAGCTGCGGAGTATGTTCGGGAAATCGCCCTCATCGGAAAAGCCCAGCATATGGCGGAACTCCTGCGACCATGTGAACCTGTTTTCCGGATTCACCGGGTCGCCGCTCACGACATTCATATCCCAAAGCGCGACATGCAAAGCGTCGCTTGCGAGCTTATATTTCATAAATTTGTATTCAACAGACGCCCTGTAATTCCCGACGGCCTCATTCAACAGGCGGATAACTTCCGCCTCCTCACAGGATAATCCGTCCGCGTCAAGGGCGACGTTAAAATCGCCTGATTTACTTGCCGCAACAAGCCGTTTCAATTCATCCAGCAGCTGATTACTATGCTTGCTTGGCTTCATATCCTCTTTCATGATATAAGACTCCCATCCTTATATGCATATGCTCCCATGCGCCTATTTACAAAAACTTACAAGAAACTGTTGACTTCCTGATAAATCAATGTTATATTTACGAATGAAGGCCCTTCACACCTTAGTAAATCGAGGGGGCCGCAGGCCGTCGAAGGTGCAGGAACACCAACGACGGACAAAGGTGGGAACACAGTTTAAGACCCAAACACCCTTGTACTTCCATACGACCCGAATTTGATTATACCACAATTCACCTCATTATTACAAGAGGCAGGGTCATGGAGGGTAAACCGCTGTATTTCAGCGCGTGTAAGGGTTTTGCCGCCTTTATGCGCGCTTTTCTCGTCTGGGGGGCCTTTTGACCAGCCGGACGGCGGGCTGTCCCTGGTTTCTGACTCCTTACCCAAGGGACAGCCCCCGCCGGCTAATCAAAAGGAGGAGACAACATGGCAAAAGCATGGCAAGCAACGTACGAGGCGGTATTGTGCGACCTCGACAGGTTCATTTGTCCGCAGGCCTTGGGCTGGGAGGATAACACTATCATCGGCATTCAGTGTAACCATACCGCCGGCGAGGTCTTAATCAAGGACATGGGCTTTGTATGCATTACCTGCGGCAAGGCGAACATGAACGCACAAAAGGGCAAGTGCTGGAATTGCGGATTAATGAATTACAAAAGGCGCGAGGGCATTTCCTTGTTGAAACGCCTGACAACGAGAAAGGGCATAGGGCGGATGAAGCTGACGATGCTGATGCCTCCGCCGCCGTCCCCCATAAAGCCCGCTGGCGAGCCTGACGGCGAAGCCAGGCGCGAGCCCGATTACAAGCGGATGTATTTTAGGCTTGCCGGTAAAATGGCCAACATCATCGAATTTATGGGCATGGCCAGCTACGACCTAAAGCAGGTGCAGCAGGAAGCGGAGGAAATGTACATCTCCTGCGGGGATGAAGCCGAAAAGCAGGAAGCTAAGGAGCAGGAAGCTGAAAAGCAGGAATAAACAGGGGCGCGCCGGTCATCAGACCCGCGCGCCTCCTTCGTGCTAATCAAATTACGGCATCCGTTTTATTCATCTGCCGTATTTCGTTTAAGATAAACCAGCTTGTCACACAAAGCGCCAGGATATCGGCGGCGGGGCCCGCGTAAAGGATGCCGTTTAATCCGAAAACCATCGGCAGTATCAGTATAAGCGGTATCAGCAGGAACACCTGCCGCGTAAGCTGAAGCGTCATCGCCTTTAACGGGCGGCCCGTCGACATGAAAAACAAGGAGCACGGGATTTGAATCCCCGCGGCGAACACGCAGGCCATAAACGTGCGAAGCGCAAGGCTTGCAAACAAGTTGAATCCGGGGTCCTGGTCGCCGAAAGCGGAGATGAACACGCCGGGCGCCGAGACAAACAGGATATTCACAAACGCGGCGAGCAGGCCGGAAACCGTAACGCCCGCAATCAGCGTCTGCTTTACGCGGGCGTAGTTTTTCGCGCCGTAGTTAAACCCGAGTATCGGCTGCATCCCTATGGATATGCCGAGGATAACCGAAAGCAGTATCATGTTGATTTTCATGACGATGCCGAGCGCCGCAAGCGGTATCTCGCTGCCGTAAGGCGACAGCGCGCCGTAATGGACAAGCGAGCGGTTCATGATAATCGTGACGAAAACCATGGAAACCTGGTTCATAAAGCTGGAGGAGCCAAGCGCCGCCGCCCGGCGGAGAAGCGGGAAGCTCGGCTTTAAATCCGGCAGGGAAACGCGGATATATCTTGCGCGTTTCAGCAAATAATACACCGCAAGGCCAAACGACAGGGCTTGCGAGATTACCGTCGCGGCCGCGGCGCCCTTCATGCCCATACCAAACCCGAAAATGAAAACCGGAGTTAAAATGGTGTTCAGTATGGCGCCGGAAAGTATGCATATCATGGAGTAGTGCGGGCTTCCGTCCGTGCGTATGGCGGCTGAAACGGCGGTTGAGAGCGTGAAAAACGGCATACCGGCCAAGGTGATTCCAGCGTAGTCGCGAGCATAGGGCATGACCGGCTCCGTCGCGCCGAACGCGGTTAACAGCGGGTCGAGAAATATCAGTGACACGGCGGAAAGCGCAAGGCTCAGCACAGCCAGCGTGACGGCGGAGCTGCCGAGCGTCCGCTTCGCGTTCTCATGGGAGCCCTTGCCAAGCTCAAGGCTGATGAGAGCCGCCGCGCCGTTGCCGGTTAAGAGCGCAAGGGCAAGCCCCACCGTCATAAACGGGAACGCCACGGTTGTCGCCGTGTTGCCGAGATACCCGACGCCGCGCCCGATAAAAATCTGGTCTATGATATTGTAAAAGGCCGCAACAACCATTGAAACAACGCTGGGAACCGCGTATTTCATCATCAAGGCGGGTATCGGCCGAGTGGAGAGCGGGTTGCTTTTTTGAATATCCTGCAATGCTGTAACCATCCCTTCAAGCATAAAATCAAAAGCCACCCGGCAGGGAGACGGGCGGCACTTGCAATTATAGCAATTTTGTGAGAAAATGTCAATGTACAATGAGTTGAAAATAAAAAAATGCAATAAACATGTTAAAAGTGTGGCATGATAGATAAAGTATTTATTAAAAAGTGCCGGAGGTGGCATATTTTGAAATGGGATAAACAAAGAATATGGTTTCTTGTTCTTTGTTTTGTAGCCGGATTTACGGCGGCGTGCGCCAAACCGCTGCGGGAGCCTGCCGTCCCGCAGCTTCCCCCCGACGTGACGGTAGTGGAGGAAACGGTATACGACGGCAAGACCTTTGTCAACACCCTGGAGCTTCCGGCAGGGCCGTACGCGCAGTTTGCCCTGCCGAAGATGACGAAGCTTGTCCATGAAAAGCATGGATTGAACGCCGACACAGTTGCGTGGCTGAAGGTGCCGAGCACGACGATTGACGACGTGGTGGTATGGTACCCAAACGACCAGAACGAATATTACCTGCGCCGTAATTTTGAAAAACGAAGCGATTTCAACGGTATATTCTTTGCGGATTACCGCTGCGAATTTGACGGCACCGCCAAAGGGCTTTCGTCAAACACCGTCATTTACGGCCACTCCATGAGCGACGACCCGCTGGATTACAGAAAACAGTTCTCGCCGCTTAAGTTTTTCCAAACCGAGGAATTTGCAAGGCAAACGCCGTATATTTACCTTTCCACCTTTGAGGAGGATTTGGTGTTTGAGGTTTTTACGGTGATGTTTTCGTCCATCAACCTTATTTACAACAGCCCCGAACCGGATGATTTCGGCGCGATTATCGCGGAGTGCAGGGCGCGTTCCCTTTACAACTACGATGTGGAAGTGACGGAAAACGACAAAATCCTCACGCTTTCCACATGCACCTACAGCCTGCCGGACGGGCGCAGGTTCCCATTGGTCACGGCTGAAAACGGATACCGGTACGTTGTGATGGCAAAGCTTGTAACCGATAAATCAAACCTGAAAAACGAGGCAAGCCTGACGGTAAACCCAAACCTCAAGGCGCCGTAGAGGATGTGAGTTCATGCAAGTTGTCAGGCACCGGCAGAAGGCTTCCCTTTCGCCTATTATAAAGTTTATCGTTGCCGTTATTATGATAGCGGCGGCTTCATACGGGATAGCGGCGGCCTGGCAAAACGCGCAGGATTCGGCATACGCGCCGGAAAGAAAAGCGCCCGTCGTATCCTTGATGGGCGAAGACGGGGGGGCCGTGTTTGACTCCGAGCCGGCAGCGGCCGCGGACTCCCCCGCAAGCGGTGAAGCCGAAGCTTTGGCCGAACAGGACGGGGAGGATGAGATTCCCCCGGAGACGGAAGTCATGCCGTATGTGAGAGAAGCGGTTCCCGGCTCCGTGCCGCCGAACGCGGAGCCCGTGGGGTACGAGTATTTTAACGACGCCATATTTTTCGGCGACTCCATCAGCACGGGAATCCCGCTTTACATGAAAACAATGGTGCCGAACATAGCCGTCGTCGCAACGCAGGGCGTCAACACCATGCGCGCGAACACGGCGGAGCTCATCGAAATAAACGGTTCAATGCTTACGATGATTGACGCCGCCAAAACAAAAGGCGACCGCAAAAAGGTTTATATCATGCTTGGGGCGAACAGCCTTGATTTGGACGAAAAGCGCTTTATCGACGGGTATTCCACGTTCGTCAAATCCGTCCGGGAGCTTTACCCTGATGCGGTGATTTATATACAGTCCATCACGCCGGTAACGGTGGACGTAAACAAGGTATATCCGGGCGAATATATCAATAACGGGCAAATCGTCGAATATAACGCGCTGATTCTGGGCATGGCCAACGAGCTGGGCGTGCATTATGTAGACGTTGCGCAGGCTATGGTGGACGAAACAGGCGCGCTGCCCACTGAAGCAAGCCCGTTTGACGGAATGCACCTGACCCCCGAATATTATATCAAATGGTTCGATTATTTGAGGAGCCATACAGTTTAATGATAAGGACGGAAGCAAGATGAAAAAAATCCTGACGGCGCTTTTGGCGTTGATAATGCTTGCAGGCTGCTCCGGCGGCGGCGCGGCGCTTGACATTGATACGCGGCGGGCCGCTAAAACGATTGCCGACGGCATTGGCGTTACAAACGACCAGTTGATGGAAGCGCCAAAGGAAGTGATTGACGAATGGTATACTTTTGACGACAAGGTGACTGATTTTACGGTTTATGTAAGCGCGACAGGCGGTACGGCAAACGAAATCGCGGTGGTAAAATCAACGGACGCAAGTACGGCGGAGGCTTCCCTTGAAAGGCGCGTGGAAAATTTAAAGACACGGTTTCAAGATTATGTCCCCGCCGAGATGGTAAAGCTTGAAAGCCCGGTAATTGTCACAAAAGACGGCGTTGCCGTGATGGTTCTCGCCGACGATACGGCAAAGGCCGAAAAGCTGATAAACGAAGTACTTAGGTAAAACGAGGCGGAACGATGATAGGACAAAGCTTCGCAATTATCATTTTGATACTGGTCATGATGTTTATGTTCCTGCGCGCGGGCAAGCGCACGGGGGCGGTGTTTACGCTGCCTCTTGTCAGCGTGCCGCTGTTTCACCTGCTTGGGTTTGCCGTACAGCGCCCTTTTATACAAAGCGGGCTGCCGACAGTCGGCCTTCATATCACGATGGACGTAATCGGGCTTTCCTGCGGGCTTTTCACTTGCTGGGTATTATCCCGCGCAATCGGCGTCAAAAAGCTGAGGTACACATATTTCTTAAGCTGCGCGATGTTCTTGTCCGCGCTTGCGGCGGCGTATATTTTCATGTATCATTTATAATACCAATCCCCCGCCAAAACGCGATAACTTACGGTCTATTTTCCATCCGGCGCTGTTATTCCCTTTGGCGGGGATTAGTATAGACGCCAATTCACGTGCGGCTCATACCATCGCGAGGAGGTGTGGGCGCCGGTTTACATAATTATAAAAAATAAGGTGTGTTTTAAAGTGTTTATTAAGATTTTCCTGCTGCTGATTTTTTTCGCGATAACAATTTTTATAGGGCTATATTTCCGGAAAAGAGCGGCAAGCGTCAACGATTTCGTCTTGGGTGGCCGCAATGTGGGGCCGTGGCTTTCGGCTTTCTCTTACGCGGCTACATATTTTTCCGCCGTTGTTTTCGTGGGGTTCGCCGGACAGTTTGGATGGCGGTTCGGCATGTCGGCTGTATGGATTGGCCTCGGCAACGCGTTTATCGGCTCATTCATGGCGTGGTTTATCCTCGGGCGGCGCACGCGCATCATGACGAACCATCTGGGCAGCGCCACAATGCCGGAGTTCTTCGGCTCCCGGTACGCTTCGTCCGCCTTGAAAATCGGGGCGTCGATTATCGTGTTCATCTTTCTGGTTCCCTACACGGCGTCGCTGTATAACGGCCTTTCCCGGCTTTTTGCCATGGCGTTCAACGTAAATTTTGTGTATTGCATCATAGCGATAGGGATTATGACCGCAATTTATGTAGTCGCCGGAGGGTACTTCGCCACAGCGGTCAACGACTTCATACAGGGCATGGTTATGCTGGGCGGTATCGTCGCGATCATTGCCGTAGTCTTAAGGGATAACGGAGGCTTTGCGGCGGCGGTGGATTCCCTTGCCCGCGTGGAGGACAGCGGGGTTTCGATGACTCCCGGTATTTTCACTTCGTTCTTCGGCCCCGACCCTGTTTCGCTTTTGGGCGTTGTAATCCTCACCTCGCTCGGGGCGTGGGGGCTGCCGCAAATGGTAGCGAGATTTTATTCCATAAAGAACGAAAAGATGATTACCAAGGGCGCGGTGGTATCCACGCTTTTTGCAATCATAGTTGCGGGCGGCTGTTATTTCCTCGGCAGCTTCGGCAGGCTATACGCGGACGTGGTCGAGGTAGGCGCAAACGGCGGCGTGGTATTCGATTCCATCATACCTACGATTCTTTCCGGGTTCTCTGATGTGATGATTGGCGTCATCATCGTACTTGTATTTGCATCATCGATATCCACGCTTTCCTCTTTGGTTATGGCGTCGGCCTCCACCTTGACATTGGATTTTCTGAAGGGCCACGTTGTCAAGAAAATGAGCGACAGGCAACAGCTTTTCATTATCCGTTCGCTGATTGTGGTGTTTATCGTGATTTCCTCGGCGATTGCGATTATCCAATACAAAGGCGGAATCACATTCATCGCCCAGCTTATGGGCATCTCGTGGGGAGCGCTCGCGGGCTCATTCCTGGCGCCGTTCCTTTACGGGCTTTACTGGAAGCGCGCGTCAAGGGCGTCGGTGTGGTGTTGCTTTATCTTCGGTACGGTGTTTATGACGCTGAATATTCTCGCAAGGGATATGTTCCCGCCGCTTTTGCAATCACCTATAAACGCGGGCGCGTTCACCATGTTGCTGGGGCTTTTGATTATCCCCGTTGTCAGCATGTTTACGAAAACGCCGGACAAGGCGGTTGTGGACGATGCTTTTTCCTGCTACGACGAGACAGTGGTTGTTTCGGCGCGGGAGTCTTTGGGTGGAAACGGCAAGGCTTTAAATACAAAAGGATAAGAAACAAGGATTAATCCTGGATTACCGCTTATGCGGCGGCGTTCAAGCTATCGCTGGTTTTGCCGCTCGCCGCGACGGGGCGCGACAAGCCAGCGGCAGCGCTTAAGACCGCTTTTTATCGTCGCCTGCTTTTTCACGGCTGCCCGACTGCTTTTTGTTGTTCCGCCCTTCGCCGTCAAGCGCGCTTTCCGCGGACGTATGCCCGCCGCGGGCTTTCTGTTTCCGAACCGGCTTCGGGTCAATCTGACTGTCCTTTGCCATTGCGGATTCCCCCTTATGATTTTTCTTTCGATTTGAACATAACCGCGACGACAAGCCCGAAGAAAACCGCCGCCGAGATTCCCGCCGCCGCGGACGTCAGCCCGCCGGATAATACGCCGAGCAGGCCTTTTTCCCGCACGGCTTCAAGCGTACCCTTTGCTATGAGGTTGCCAAACCCGATGAGCGGTACGGTTGCGCCGCCGCCCGCGAATTCGACAAGCGGCTGATATATGCCGAACGCGCCCAGAACTACGCCAAGCACGACGAAAGAAACTAAAATCCTTGCGGGAGTCATTTTTGTGTAGTCAATCAGCACCTGTCCGACAGCGCAAATCGCGCCGCCGACGACAAACGCCCAAAAATATTGCATAAACATGGCTTTTTACTCCTTTTGTGTGGAAAGATGGACAAGATGCGCGATACCGGGGATGCTTTGCCCCTGCTGCACGCTTGTGGGAGACATCAGCGCGCCTGTCGCGACAAACAGTACTTCATTAAGCTTTCCGGTCTTCATGGAATTTAGAATATATGAGCACAGCACCGTGGCGGAGCACCCGCATCCGCTGCCCCCGGAGTTGACGTCCTGCTTTTCGCGGTCATAGATTAAAAGGCCGCAATCGGCGTGCTTACCGCGTAAATCATATCTGTCGCGCTCCATCAGCTCGTACAAAAGCTGGGAACCGACATGCGCCAGATCGCCTGTGACGATTAAATCGAAGTTATCCTCGTTTGTTACGGTATCCTCAAAATACTGCTTTAAGGTTAAGGCGGCGGCGGGCGCCATTGCTGCGCCCATGTTGTTGAGATCTTTTACGCCCTTTTCGACGATTGTGCCGATTGTCATGGCTTTTACAAACGGCGGCACATCTCCGCAGCCTAAAATCGCGGCGCCGGCGCCCGTTACCGTCCACTGGGACGTCGGGGTGCGCTGCCCGCCGTATTCAAGCGGGAACCGGTACTGCCTTTCCGACGAGCAAAAGTGCGACGACGTGACAACCATTGCCCTTTCGGCGGCTTTCGATTCGACAAACACGGACGCTAAGGCAAGCCCCTCCGCCATTGTGGCGCACGCGCTGTATAATCCCGCAAACGGGATTCCGATTTCAAGCAGGCCGTAGTGGCTGCCGATACACTGGTTTAACAAATCGCCCGCAAACAGGTATTCAATCTTGCCCGGGTCAAGGCTTGCTTTGCCGAGGGCCTTTTCGGCGACGTCACGCTGCATTTGGCTTTCGGCCTTTTCCCATGTCTGCTGGCCAAACATCGGGTCGTCGTTTAAAATATCGATATACCCTGCCATCGGCCCTTCGGCCTCTTTTTTAGAAGCGATGGACGCAAAACCGATAACCGATGGCGGATGATCGAACTTAACGGTATTTTTTCCGAGTCTTTGCATGGGGAACCTCCATATATTGTGTATGTTCCATGTGGAACATACTTGATGTTGTAAAATCAAATTTCAACACGCTTGAAGAACGCGCTGAATTCCGCGGGAACGGTTCTCTTGCAAAAGGGCTGCCAATGCGAGAGCGGAAAAAAACAGCCCGCGAGGGCAAATTTCGTTTCAAGCCCGCTGGTTATGAGGTGAATGGAACACACGCGGAACACAAAAACAAATTGCTTTGCAATTCGTAAAGCGGACTTCGTCCGTGCGGCGGGCGCTTCGCGCCCGCCTTTTGTGTTCCTACAGCCGGAGCAAATAAATCACAAGCCCGTAGACAATTCCTGCTGAGAGGCCGTAAACAATCACGGGGCCTGCGATGACGAAGAGCTTCGAGCCAAGCCCGAGGATATATCCTTCGCTTTTAAACTCAAGCGCGGGCGCCGCGATAGCGTTTGCAAAGCCGGTAATCGGGACAATTGTGCCGGCCCCGCCGAATTTTGCGATATTGTCGTAAAAATTAAGGCCGGTTGCAAGCGCCGCTAAAAACATAAGCGTGATGGACGCCGCCGTAAAGGCGGCGTCCTTGCCTAACCCCATGTGCAGGTATAACTGGATAAACGCCTGCCCCAATGCGCAAATCAGGCCGCCGGTCAAAAACGCAAGCGGGATGGTTTTATAGCTTTTTGTCGGCGGCGATTGTTTTTTCACAAGGATATCGTAATCGTTTTTTGTAATATCGGTCATATGATACAATCCTTTCGAGTAGGATATATCTAGTTTTCGCATGGGAATAAAAAATTATGTAACGTGGCAAAAACTGCATGAAACGGGTTTTTCTGCGAATACTAAATTCACCATAATCGAAGAGGTTCAAAAATGTCTGGAGAAAAGTCAAAAAAATGGTTTTACCCGCTTGGTTTTGCCGCCGGATTGTTAAACGGCTTTTTAGGAGCGGGCGGCGGCATGGCTGTTGTGCCGATGTTAAATGGGCTTGGGGTGGAGCAGAAGAGGTGCCACGCCACATCGCTGATGATTATGCTGCCGCTGGCGGTGTCGTCGGGATTTTTGTATTTGCGGTCGGGCAGTTTTCTGCTTTCGGATGCGCTGGTGTATTTACCCGGCGGGCTTTTGGGCGCGTTTTTCGGCGGATGGCTTTTACCGAAGCTTAACACCATTGTGCTCAAGCGAGTTTTTGGACTGGTAATGATTTTCGCAGGCACAAGGCTGATAGGGCTTTTCTGAAGACTCCGATAAAGCGAGTTTGCGGAAAGGCTCTGATGAGATAAATATGATGGCTATTTTTTTTGTTTCCTTTTTCGGCGCGGCGCTTTCCGCGCTCGGTATGGGCGGCGGCGGTATCCTCCTGATTTATCTGACGGTATACCTCGGCTTCGACCAGTTACGGGCACAGGGGATAAACCTTATCTTTTTTATTCCCGTGGCGGCGGCGGCGCTTACCATGCATATCAAGAACAGGCTTGTGCGGTGGAAAATCGTGTGGCCTTGCATACTGCTCGGGCTTCCCGGCGTTTTTCTGGGTGAGCGGCTCGCAATGCTTATCGGGCCGGGAATCCTGCAAAAAATATTCGGGGGGTCCCTGATTCTTATCGGAGCAAAAGAGTTGTTTTCCAAAAATACCTAAAAAAATTAGAAAAAAAAGCATAAAGCGTGTCCGCGCGGTTAAGACTATAGTTGAGGCTATTGAAAAGCGTGTTCGAGATTGCAAGATGTTTTTTGCAAGGTAAGGAAGAGGACGCAGGCGGGCTTTCGCCCGGTAAGGACGATGACGCTGTATCGCGGAAAACAGCCGTAAGCTCGTCACGGTTTTGGATAGCCTCGACTATATCAACCGGAGGTGCAAATTCATATGGGTAAAATAAAATTTTCAAAAAGCAAAATCAGCAAATTTTTATCGTCAAAAGGGTTTTATGCGGCAATCGCGATTTGCCTTGTAGGTGCCGGGGCCGCTACATGGCTTGCCGTTGACAGAACCATCACCGGCATAGAACAAGGCAGGGGCAGCGCCATGGAACACGAGGATATGTTCAGGGATTTTCCTATCGTGGAGGACGCGGAAAGACAGGCCGAGGAAGTCGTAAGAAGAGACCATGGAAGAATACCAATCGACAGGCCGCATCAGTCTCAGCCTCAGCCGCCGTCAAGGCCGTCGTTCTCCTCCTCAACGCAGCCCTCATCGCCCGAGCCGCAGCCCGGGCCGGAAAGCAGGCCAGAACAGTCTCCAGCATCGGAAAGATTGCCGACCTTGGCATACGCATCGCCGGTCGTCGGAAATATTATTAACCCGTATTCCCACGGCGAGCTTGTAAAAAACCTGACGCTTGGCGACTGGCGCACCCACGACGGCATTGACATAGCCGTGGAAAAAGGCGCGGATGTGTACGCCGTGGCAAACGGCGTGGTAAGAGAAGTGCGAAGCGACCCGCTTTGGGGAACTGTGATTACGATTGACCACCATGACGGCAGGCAAAGCATTTACTGCGGGCTTGACAGCGTCGTCACGGTTCAGGAGGGCGAAGCCGTAATCGGCAGGCAGACCTTGGGTAAGGTCGACGGCGTGCCGTGCGAAATCGCGGACGAAAGCCATATCCATTTTGCGATGAAAGAAAACGGCGCGTGGATTGACCCGCTCACCATTTTGCCGAGATAGCATAAAGCGGCGGCGAGAATCATTTTCTCGCCGCCTTCTTTGTTGTATTTTATTTATAGTTTGCATCTGGGGGCCAAGGTGAAGATAACGTTTATTTTTTTGAGGTTACGCCTTTATTAAGATTAACCTCGCTAGCAATATTCCCAATATTACACCCGACAGGCTAAGCCCTAGATTCAATAGAATATTTACAATGCTCAAAAGATACTTTCCTTCACTGAATAAAGTTATAGTTTCAAGACTAAAAGCTGAAAATGTACTTAATCCGCCAAGTAATCCGGTTGTAAGAAACAGCTTTGATTTTGGTGAAAAGGTTCCAAGCCCAATTATAAAGCCTATTGCGATACCCGCAATAATATTAGAAAGCAATGTGCCGAGCGGGAAAGAGATACCAAAATAAATAGTCATTTTGGTAAGCGCATAACGCAAACACGACCCTATGAAACCGCCTATGCCTACAACCAAAAAATCTGTTAGCATTTTAAACCACCATTGAAAATATATATAATCTTTAGCTTACAATATTGACCAAAAGCGGAACGCTTCACCCTAAAACGCCCCAGCCGCGTATACCTTTTATAAGGTTTTATGGAATGCTTTTAATTCAGCCTTTTTCGCATCGGATAAATTGTGCCGCGAATGCCCTCAATGGCCCCCTCAATCGCGCAGAGCGTATTGATACAGGCTGTGGGGTCTTTTAGCCGTATTCGCACAAAGGCATCCTTACTGCCCAATTCCTTAAGCTGTTCCACAGTAAAAATATCGGCCCTGTTTAATTTTTCCTCGATAGCTTTACTTATATTGGGCAAAGAAGATAGCTCTCCCAAACCTGTCACCTCCCGCCTTCTCTTAGGGCCTGTTGACACTACCGATCAACGCCTATCTATCGGCAGATTTTGCGCCAAATTGCGTTAAATTTTCTTGCAATACGCCAAGTATTACTGCAAAAATTTGCCTTATTTGACATAAAATCCGCCCTATATCTAGGCATTTCGGATAGTGTCAACAGGCCCTAGTTCAACCCTCCAAATCCAGTCTTTTATGATTTGACTGAAAAGAAGCTCGTTGTCAATTTGAAGATTATGCCCGGCGCAATCCAGCACCGCAAAGGTTGCCCTTGGAAACCTGTCAAGAAGCTCGTAAGCATACGAATACCCGGCGGCATGGTCTTGCCGTCCCGTTACAATACAGGCAGGCTTGTCGAATTTGACGGATTGAATCATATCTTCAAAATCGGGGCTGTATCCCTTAAAACGGCCGGAATAAAGGAAATCGTTATCCGCAATCTTTATCCCCGATAATATTTCGTTTTTATATCGATTATAAATATCGGGGGTAGCGATAACGGCATACTCAAAAAAGGAATTCATATCGGCGTCATTCTCAAGCGAATTGAAATCTTTCGATTTATGTACAAGGCGCCTTTCGGGAACCTTACCGCCGCTAAAGCAGTCATGCGTTACCAAAGGGGCAATCAGAGCGGCGCCGTCAATTCTGTCCCGCATTTTGCAAAGAAGCCCTAAAGTCAAATGCCCGCCGTATGACTGGCCTGCAACCAAAAAATTCTTATCAGGAATAACGGCCTTCATAAATTCAATGATAACTTCAAGCATATTTTCCGAAGATTGAATCCACTCCGCCGACGGGGTTTTCCCCATTCCCGGTAAATCCAAATAAATTCTCCGGTAGCCTTCAATCTGACTAAAAACCGGCTCCAGGCATCCTGACATCATACGATGGTCGAGGCTGTATCCATGAATACATAAAACAGGTTTTCCTTCACCGTATTGTTCGTAATAAATCGGAATGCCCCGAATTTTGCATATCATATTTTTTACTCCCTTTAAGAATTTAAGATCAGGGAATTGAAGGAACGGTTTAAGCCCGACGAAGAATCCGACATAAAAATCGTATTGATAGACGTTGAAGAACAGCCGATAGAGCGTCCTAAACACAATCAGAAAGAATCATATTCGGGTAAAAAAAGAAACATACCACGAAATATCAAATTTTAGCCAATGCCCAAAATCTGGAGATATTGGAC
>Ga0099364_10000839_pt1 | contig 52110 bp, 42 predicted proteins | sample TergutTh196P3_FD_73070 | JGI IMG/M metagenome (GOLD analysis project Ga0099364, IMG submission 73070) | Microcerotermes parvus P3 segment gut microbial communities from Pointe-Noire, Republic of the Congo - Th196 P3 | ecosystem: Host-associated > Arthropoda: Insects > Digestive system > Gut ... | reverse complement strand
AAAAAAAAGAAAAAAAAAAAATTTTTTTTTTTTTAAAAGAAGTTTTTTTTTTTTTTTTTTTATTTTTTTTTTTTTTTTTTTTCCCCCCCCCCCCCCCCCCCCCCCATATTTTCAAATTTGTCATATAAAAAGGTTTTTTATAATTAGTTGTTATATTTTTTTTATTTAGATAATACTTAATTACATCATCGGAATAAGTTAAACCATTATTATTAAGAGAAAATGAAAAATTAAATATATCATTTGAAAAAAATACTCTATTTAAATACTCAGTTTGTATTGAACAGAGTACTTTTCCATTTCTTTTTTTTATAATTGAATAAATAATCCAGTCATAAATTTCGTGAGGAAAATTACTTCCTATATAATAATTAATATCATTTTCAATAATAAATGAGTGCCAAAAACGTAAATGACGAAGATAATAATCCTTACGTTTTTCATAAGACATTTTAAACATGCTCTCAAATCTATCAAACATTTTCATACATATTGATTCACAATCTGAATATTTAAATATTGTTTCCTGATCAAGCGGTTGTATGTTATTTGTACTAGGAAAATTACAATTAGCTAGTGAAGAATAATCATCACTAATTATGTGAACATTTTTCATGTCGCTAAATAGTTCTTTGTTACCAATGACATAATAAATATTTTTTATTATATCAAGACTAAATATATCTTTTAACATCGGTATAAAACATTTGTCTTCGTATCCATATATTAAAATATTCATAATGTACCTACTTATATCATTTAATAGTATGCAAAAAATTATATATTATATTATATAATTTTTCATTGTTGTCAGTATAATCAATATTAATATTTTTTTCATACATTTTATCAACAATTAGATTGTGTGTATTATCATATAATGTTTGAATATAATCAAGTAATTTATTTTCATTAAAAGAAAATGACTTAATAAAATCATAAGCATTCATCATATCATTGTTATTAATTATTTTTTTTACCCCAGGTGCAAAATCATAAATATAATTTCCAAATATAAGAACAGGTTTTTCTTTTATTAAAGCTTCAATTGCTGACGTTCCTGTGCAGGTTACAACAGCAATTGAATTATAAATCAATTCTTGAGAATCAATATTTGTCTTAATAAACTTGATTCTTGAACCTTTAGACTTAATATTATAAGATGATAATAACATTTCATTATTACTTTTAAAAAAAGAAATATTGAAGTATTTTAATAAGTATTTGTTAAAAAAAGAATATATATTATATAAAAATATATTTATATTTTCACGACCAATTAAAACTTTAATAAATATTTTTAATAATTTAATAATATTTATTTTATCTTCAGTGATCTTTTCTCTTTTTCTTGAAATCTTATTTCTACTAAGTTGTGATTGTATTGGATGTTCCTTAATAAATATATATATATCATTAGGCAAATAATAATCTAAAAGTTGTAAAATTAATTCTTGTTTAACATATTCTTTTGCTAAAGGACATGAGGTTAATTCTGGTTGATAATGTAAGGGAACGTAAACATATTTTAAATTATAGTCAGGTTTTTCTGCATATTTATTATATTTTTTTATGTATTTAGACATTAATTTGTTTTGCATATAAAAGGGTTTTTTATATGCAAATGATAATTGCTTCTTATTATTATAGTAATTCATTACTTCATTGTTAATATTTAAATTTGATGTTTTACTTTCAAAGTTTCCTATTTCGAAAATATCATTAACAAACAATACTCTGGATAAATATTCAATCTGAACTGAACATAGAATATTACCATTTTTTTTCTTGATTATACTATAAATAATCCAGTCGTAAATTTCATGAGGAAAGTTTTGTCCAATATAATATTCAATGTTATATTGATTAATTAGAGAATACCAGAAATGGAGATGATGAAGGTAATAGTTTTTTCTTTTTTCATATGACATATTATTGTAATACGAAGAATAATTTTCTAACCTGTCAAACATTTTCATACAGATACATTCACAATCTTGAAACTCATTTATAATTACTTGATCAAGCGGAGGAAAGGATATTAAATCAGGATATACACAATCTCTTATTTTTTTCCAATCGAAAACAATGACGTTTTTATTATTTAGCATTATATGTTCATCAGTACCAATATAGAAAATATTTTCAAAAAAATCATTTTTGAAAATTCTGTCTAGTAATGGTAAAAAATTCTTTGCCGTATATCCGTAAATAATTATATTCATTAAACTATTAAGCTTGAGTTAATTATCCAATCTTTTAACTGTTGGATTGACATCCAATTCTTATTATTATCAGAAGAATACGAAAAATTTTCATGAACCGGCTGCCCATCTTTTATTCTAAAAGGATCGTTGCTCCATTCATGAATCTGCGGTAATATTTTATAATGTTCTTTGTATTCATAAGTATAAGGTGCGTCCTCAACACCTATCATCTGTTCATGTAGTTTTTCACCTGGTCGTATTCCTATTATTTTTTGTTCGGCTGTTTCTGAAATAGCTAAAGCTATATCAGTAATTTTCATTGAAGGAATCTTTTTTACGTATATTTCACCACCTTCCATATCATCAAATGCATGCCAAACAAGTTCGACGCCTTGTTCTAAAGAAATCATAAATCTTGTCATGCGTTCATCCGTTATAGTTAATTTTCCAGTTTTAACTTGTTCAATAAAAAATGGTATTACAGAACCCCTTGAGCACATAACATTACCATATCTAACTATTGCAAATCGAGTATTTTTCAATCCAGCATATGAATTACCCGCAATAAATAATTTATCGCTACACAATTTTGTAGCACCGTATAAATTAACAGGTTGACTTGCTTTATCAGTACTTAAAGCAACACAACGTTTAACACCTTTATCAATACAGGCATCAATTAAATTCATTGCGCCGTTAATATTTGTTTTTACACATTCAAAAGGATTATATTCAGCTGTTGGGACAATTTTAGTCGCAGCAGCATGAACTACATAATCTACACCATCAAGAGCACGATATAATCGATCTCTGTCTCTTACATCTCCTATAAAAAAACGTACGGCATCCTCATTTTGAAACTTCTTGGACATTTCCCATTGTTTCATTTCATCACGAGAGTAAATAATTATTTTTTTAGGGTTATATTTGGAAAGAGTCATTGGCACAAAGGCATTTCCAAATGATCCTGTTCCGCCAGTTATTAAAATTGTAGAATTTTTTAGCATTAATAGTCTCCTAAATTAATTATATATAATATAACCATATATTTTGATCACGCTACGTAATTTCCTGCGTTTATCCCACGTTTTGAGGGTAAATAAAAGTAATCCGCGTTTAAATTCAGTCGGATGTCTCTGCTTTATAAGGTTAAGTTTCTAACAAGAAACGCAGTATGACTACATTATGGTATTAATATTTAAAAAAAATTGTAATATTTCTTCTATAATCAAATTCTGCCATCTTCAATTACAATATGTTTTTTGCATCTCTCAACTGTGGTGAGACGGTGTGCAATAACAATCAAAGTTTTATCTTTGCTTACAGAATAAATTTCATCCATTATTTTTCTTTCGGTTTCGTTGTCAAGAGAACTTGTGGCTTCATCAAGGACAAGAATTTCTGGGTTGGAATAGAGAGCACGCGCAATACCAATACGCTGTTTTTGTCCACCGGAAAGTTGAATACCACCTTCCCCCACATTTGTATGGATGCCTTTAATTTTCTCTAAAAAATCCCAAATATTTGCTATTTTTAAAGTTCTAATCAGATGATCTTCATCGAACTTGGAAGAAAATGTAACATTCTCTGCAACAGTTCCGTCAAAAAGATAAATATTCTGTGGGATATAGCCTATTTTACTTCTCCAAGAGCGGATGTTTTCACTTGATAACTTTATATCATCAATGTACATAGAACCGGAATTTGGTTTATTTATTCCTATTAAAATATCCACAAGTGTAGATTTACCTGTTCCGGATTCGCCTGTTATAGCTATGCTATCTCCTTTGTTCAACGTAAAGGAAATATTTTTTAAAACTTCTGTTCCAGTATTGTATTTAAAAGATACAGAATCTAAATTTATTGATTTATTAAAAGATATTTTTTCGTTACCATCATATTCTGTTTCCTGACAAAATGCCTCATAAACAATATCAAGCGAATTACTATTATATGCTATAGCATTAATATCTGCCAACATCCGGTTCATTGCAGGAAGCATTCTATAGAGGGCAAGGGCATACATACTAATAATTGGAATAACGCTTTGGGGGGAATCCATTTTCCAGAAAATAAAAATTACAACGCATATTAACATAGAAAATCCAATATTTTCAAGAATATTACGTGGAAGAACACCAAGCGTAGAGCTAATAATATTTGCACGAGCTACAGCTTGTGCCGCATTATCGCAGTTATTGTAATATACTTTTTCATTACCACGAAGTTTGATAAATTTAAAATTATCAAAAGCTTCGCGAAATATTCTTGATAGTCTTAAACTGGCTTCTGTTAATTTTATTCCTTGTCTGCGTGTTTTTCTTATTAATACTGTAACAATAAAGTAGATTACTAATACCAAAAATACCGTTAAAACAAGCGTCATACGCCAGTTTACAAAAACCATTACAATATATATCATCAATACGGTAAACGCCTCCGATAATAGTTGTATAACATTTAATAGTAAACGGCTTATTCTACTTGTTTCACCTGATATTAAATAAATAATCTCGCCAGAATTTTTTTGAACATAGTTTTTATAAGGGATTGAAAAAAATATTTTAAAGAGATTTAAAGTAAATTTCCGATGAGTACCAAGAGAAAATTTATTTATGGTATAAGTATATGCTACATTATATATCATTCTAAAAAAATAAAAAGCAACTAATAAAAAACCAAATGTAACAATAAATGATGTTTTACTTGTAAAACCCAAAAAATTATATACATCTTTAAATGTACCTTCGTCCAATACCTCTGGATTTGATGCAACAGTGATAAATGGCATAATAGTTGAAATTCCAATAGTTTCTATAAAGGATAGAAACAAAGTAAGCATAAGTAAAATAAATAAATATAATTTTTGTTTACTGGTTAAAAGCAGGTTGAGTTTCTTGAGTGTTTTAGTAAAATATGATATCTTCATTAATTATTAATCTTATTAAAACTTTCCCTTGTAATCATCGTTATATCCATATCAGATATAAACAATAACACTAAGTTTTGGCGGTCTTTAATTTTATTCACAATTTCTCCCCAACCTCATTAACTTTACCTTGTACACGGGCGGGATTTCCGTAAACCAGCGCGTAAGGTGGAACATCTTTTGTTATTACACTGCCGGCTCCCACGAGAGCATACTCACCAATGGTAATGCCGCAGACAATAGTTGCGTTTGCTCCTATAGACGCGCCTTTTTTTAAAATAGTTTTTTTATATTCATGTTTTCGTTCAACAAAAGCGCGCGGGTTAATAACATTTGTAAATACACAGGAAGGTCCGCAAAATACATCGTCTTCTATAATTACATCGTCGTAAATTGAGACATTATTTTGAATTTTAACACCGTTGCCGATGACCGCGCGGGAGCCGACATTTATATTCTGGCCAAGTGAACAGTTTTTTCCTATTTTTGCACCGGATTGGATATGGGAAAAATGCCAAATTTTTGTCCCTTCGCCGACTTCAGCGCCTTCATCTACATAGCTTGATTCATGGACAAAATATGATTTGTTTGGATTCATGCCAGATAAAACTCCTTAATGCTTTCGCATACATAGCTTACTTCGTCTTCTGTCAGTTCCGGAAACATTGGAAGTGCAAGTACAGATTTGCATAATTTTTCTGAGACAGGGAAGTCGCCTTTCTTATAGCCGAGGTATTCAAAACATTTTTGTAAATGAAGTGGAATAGGGTAGTATACTGATGTTCCAATATCTTTTGACTTTAAGTGGTTTTCAAGAGCATCCCGTTTTTCTGCTTTTATACAAAATACATAATTTACTTCTTTGTTGCCGCTTTTTATAACAGGCAATTTAATTCCAGTAATATCATTTAACATTTCCCTGTAGTGTGCGGCGTGTTTTGCGCGTTTTTGAATTGCATCGTCAAGGCGCGATAACTTGACATTTAATACCGCAGCCTGTAGGGTGTCAAGACGTGAATTATAACCAACATAATCGTGGTGGTAACGTATCTTAGAACCATGCGTTCGGTAACATTTTGCTTTTTTATAAAGTTCTTCATTGTTGGTAACAATCATGCCGCCATCTCCATATCCGCCGAGTGTCTTGGTTGGAAAAAAAGAAAATATACCAAAATCGCCGATAAGCCCTGCATGTATGTCTTTACCATTATATATTGTCTTCATCCCAAAGGCTTCGGCGGCATCTTCCAGTACAGTAAGTTTGTGTTTTTCTGCAAGTTCCATGCAGGCTGTCATATCTGTCGTTTGTAAAAACAAATGTACCGGCAGTAATCCTTTTGTCTTATTTGTTATGCGATTTTCTGCATTACTCATGTCCATGTTAAAAGTGTCTTCATCGACATCACAGAATACTGGTTTTCCGCCAAGACGGGCTATACATGATGTTGAGGCAAAAAAAGTAAAAACAGGCGTAAGTATTTCGACGCCATGTTTGAAACCTAAAATATCAGAGGCAATTACCAGAGCATCGCTTCCATTGGCAACACCAACAGCATATTTTGCGCCGGTGTATTTACAGACGGCTTCTTCGAAGTCCTGTACTTGTTTTCCCAAAATAAATGCACCGGAAGTGATAACGCCTGCTATTGCAGAATCAAATTCAGATTTGTAATTTCTATATTCTCGTGTAGCATCAAAAAAAGGCACTTTCATTTGTTAAAATATCCTTTCATTTCAAGCGTGGAAAAATCACATGGAAGGTCAACGGGTTTTCCGGTTTTTTGGGATTTGTAAATTGCAAGAATAATTTCCAGAGATTTCCTGCCGTCTTCTCCGGAAATCATAGGTTTGCGATTGTTTTCAATTGACTCAATAAAATCCTTGAATAAAGCAGAATGACCAAAACCGTAAACAGTGGGAGGATCTTTATCGTTTAAGCTAAAAATTTTTTCCTCAGTGTCGCCGACAATCTCCGCATCCGAAAAGCGCCATGTTTCTATTTTATTTACTGCAAGTCCGCCAATTACAACAGAACCTTTTTCTCCAAAGACGGACAGCGTTTCGTTAAGATTTCTTGGAAAAACATCCGCACTTCCTTCAATTATTCCAACAGAACCATTTTTAAATTCTACAATCGCCGCGCCAAAATCTTCCGCTTCGATAGGGCGCAAAAAACGTCTGGTTTGCGCCTGAACTCTGACCGCATCTTCACCCATCATCCACTGAAGAAGGTCAATACCGTGTGTACATTGGTTCATTAATGTTCCACCATCATGCTCCCACGTTCCGCGCCATGGAGCCTCCGCATAATAGGCATCGTTCCTGATCCAACGTATCTGAACCATACCGTGAAGTACCCTGCAAAAACGTCCTTGTTCAAGAGCTGTACGCAACCTTTGAACTGTTGTGTTGAATCTGTTCTGAAAACATACGCCAAGTTTGCGGTTATTTCTCTTAGCTGCGGTAATCATCATATCTGCGTCTTTTGTCGACAAAGCCATTGGTTTTTCGCAGATAACATGGCTTCCTGCTTCCAGACAGGCAATGGCAATTTTACTGTGATTTCCGGATTCTGTTGCAATAGAAACAATATCAGGTTTATGTTTAGTAAGTATTTCCTTATAGTCAACACATAAGGCAATATCTGCGTAAGGGTTTTTTTTCCTATATTCGCGTTCTTTTTCTTCTGCCCGTGTTTTTATAACATCGCATAATGCGATTAGATTTAATTTATCTTTATTATCCAGGAATCCTTCAATGTGTTTAAAACTGATTCTGCCGCAACCTATTAATGCTATGGAATACATTTTCATAACCCTTTAAGGAGCGCTGTTACCGGTATCGCTATCAGTGTAAAAGTCCGCCAGAACCTGGAGTTTTCTGCGTATCTCACCGATAAGGTTGCCCCATAATACTTCTTTATCATGAATTTCCTTTAGTTAATAAAAAAATTCCATGCCGAGGAAAATTTCGTACTCATTGTTATATTTAAAGCCGGAAATATTAAACCCGACGGCTACACGGAAGAACATACTGCGGAAAAAATCCGGATATCCAATAAATTCAAGGCCTGCTGTTAACAGTAAATTTTCAGGATTAAATGATATGTTGTTAACAAGTGCGGCGTCGATAATTGGAACCAAATGAAGATCAAAATCAATAATTCTCCATGAGGAATTATTCAGCCATTCAGAAGGTTTAAATCTTAAAACCCTGAAAGGCATTTCAAAATTTAAAGAAAGCATATAATCTGCTGTCACATTTCTTACAAGAATTCCGCGTAATATATCGCCTGCATTTTCATTGCTGTAGTTAAAATAATGCCTGTACATCAGGCGGGTGGAAATTCCCATAAAATCGTTTAAAATAAAGTGGCCTACGCCGGTAATGATTAAATTTGCTCGTAACGGCTCAAGATCATTTTTTAAATTATAAAAATAAAAACCATAGGAATTGCTTATACTTCCGTAAATTCCGTTTTTAAAGTTGCCAATCCAGTCAAACCTGCCAAAGCCTAAAGAATGGGAAAAATTTAAAACCGGCTCCAATTTATATTCAGGAAGCGGGTATTGAGGCAGTTCATGATTAAATACAGCGGAAAATCTTAAATTGTATGTAAGATCTCCAAGATCAAAAAAATCTATCCCTGTAGGTATTCTCCATGTAAAATAAGGACGAGATGTAAAGTAAAGGGTTTGGAATACATCTGCGGATATTTCATCATTAACTGTTATTGCTTCTTCAAAACCTAAATTTAAAGTAGTAGATCCAACAGGAATATTAACATTTATTCCTGTAACATTCTGATAATAAAAAGGTTCGGCTAAATCAGGACGGTAAGTAAAATAATTTTCAAAATTAACATTCCATGAAAGCCCGAACGCTTCAAACGGAATACCGGTATCTATTAAAGCGTCATAAAAGCTGCGCCCAAGTCTGTCGTATCTGTACCCTAAATCAATTCTTAACGGCTGCATTGTACCAAGGAAATTATAATCGCGCGCTTTTAAAGTTAATTCAAAGCCGTCATTTGAATCGTATTTTGGGTAGGGAAGAACGATGATATTCCATGTATCTTTAACAAAAATAATAAGATCAACGGGATATTTTCCGTTATCCAATACCCCGCCGATTGAATACTCTATACGGGCGCTGTCTAAAGTTCTTTGATTAATTAATAACTGGGTTTTTTCCTGTAAATATTCTTCAAAGTTTGAAACACCATGCAGTTCTTCGCCGGAAATAAAATTAGCTGCATTGATTAGTGCAAAAGGTCTTGTTATCCCATCAACATCAAACACGAAAGAATTTATTATAAAAACAGAATCGGGAGGGAAGGAACTTAATTCATTATACTGGGAAAAAAGCGGCGGAGAAATTAATATAAATAAACAAAAATTTATTAAAAAAATTTTATATTTTATTGCAAGCACAGCAATCCCTTTCCGGGAAAGAACCGGAAAATTTGGGTAAATTAATTCTACCGGTAAAATACCGGCACAACCTCACTGCCAAGGGCGGCCGAAACACGCTCGATGAAAATGAGAGTTTTCCTGCTAACTAAGGGTAATTTACCTTATATTACATATTTTTTCAAGGTATATGTGTTGTTTCAACCTGTTGTTCCAACGTGTTGTTATGATTTGTTATTCAGTAAGGTTCAAAATATTGACTTCAATACTATTTAACAGCGCATTTTTGGAAAAATCAGAGATGTTTACTATTTCTGCAAGAAATTCTTTAAAATGATTAATAAAATCCTCCGTTGTACGGCGGTTTAGAGGCAGGAAATTGCCGTTTAATTTGGATTCGCCGTCTTTATTTCGGATTAATGAGTCGGTTTTAATTATGATTCTAGTGTCGGAAAGCACGTTTTTTTGTACTTTTATAAGAAAAGTTAATGTAATATCGGATTCGTGGAATTTTTTATAAAACGAATAGTCCCATATACTCAATGGAAGGCGGATTCTGGTTAAAATTTCCCGTTTTTCCAGGATTTTTCCTGAATGAAACCTGAGTGCAGATACCCACCGGGTATTATTCGCACTTCTAAGTTCATATTGAGCGTCAAGCGCCGAAAGAACTCCCGGAAGATCAAGGAGGCTGCTGCTGCATATATTTCCGCCGATGGTGGCAATATTTTTTACCTGTACCCCTGCTATGTTTTCAAGGCTTTTTACAAGGACATCCGGTACAATTTTTCCAAGTTTCATGAGCCTGTTTAATTTAATCATTGCGCCGATTTCCAGGTAGTGTTCGGTTCTTGTTATATAGTGAAGGTCGTCAATTTTGTCCAGGCAAAGGAAATCCTGGGTTGGATCTATAATCTTTTCCTGTCTGCCAATTAGGGTTGTGCCTCCTGCAAATATTATAGCGTTTGGAAAGCGTTCCCATGATGCAAAAAGTTCGTTATACGAAACCGGAAAAAAAACATGACTAGAAGGATTGTCCATATATCCTCCTGCGGCGGTTATTTGAAATTATGTTAATGGCTTTTATCAGTCTTTCTGTGTTGGTGCAGCGGCATTTTATCCCCGAAAAGCCCATAAGGATTTCTTCTTTATTTGGGGTTATGTTTGATTCAAGCAGAGTTTCAGTACAAAGTATTTTACCCGCCTCGCAATAGCCGCAATTGCCAAGATGAGTTTCGGCAAATCCCGTAATAATTTCCTGATACTCTATTGTCTGGGAAAAACCTTCGATTGTAATAATTTCACTTCCGGAAATTTTAAACACAGGGATAAGGCATGCAGGGCTTACATTACCGTTAAAAATTACCGAACACGCTCCGCATTGTCCTGAAAGACATCCCGGTTTTGCGCCGTAAAGCCCGAAATTTTTACGAAGGATATCAATTAGTCTCATTTCGCCTTCGCCATTATAAACTACGTCTTCGCCGTTTAATATAAATTTAATAGTCATTTGGATCCTTTTATTATTTCCCAGATTTCATTTTTCTTAAGGGGAATCGAATTAAAACTGTGATCCATCGCCTGCGAGACTGCCTGCATAAATGCCGCGGGAATACATGTAAAGGGAAGTTCGCCTACGCCTTTTGGGCTTCCTCTTTCGGGATGTAAAAAATCAATTTCTATTTGGGGAATCTCGGCAGGAGGAATTATAGAAAAATTCAGATATTGTTCCTGCGGTAAAGTACCGTTTATATATTCAATTTTTTCTGAGAATGCCCAGCCAAGCGCCTGAGTTGACGCACGGACAAGATTTCTTTTTGCCCTGTTTGCAGAGATTATTTTTCCCCCGTCAATCGCCGCCCATACGCCGCGGATTTTCGGTCTGCATTCTGCGGGATCAATTGAAACTTCCACTACAGCGCAGGCAACTGCAGGTCTTGAAAAAACCGATGTATCCATTAATTTTCCCGGAGGAGGGTGAAAAAAGCCGCGTAATGAGCCGTTTTTTGGTTTTATTGAACGGCGGACAGTAATTGGCAGCGGATTGTGAAAACGCTGTTTTCGGATTTCATGACAGCATTTTTCCACAAGTTTTGTTACTACAGTAATATTTCTTGAAGCGCAGGAAGGGCCGCAGTCGGGTGAGTTTAAAGAAATAATTCTGACCATTTCCGGCTGGATGGACATTATTTCAAGCGCGACTTTTTCCCATATTTTGTTGTAATTTTCCACACTTGTTATGCTGGTTTTTATTTCGAGTATACTGTCTTTTGTAAGGGTAACTTCGACACTGTATATTCCCTTGTCCGCTCCTGAATAAAGAAGGCCGTTACCCTGATACCCGCAGGCAATTCCAATTCCTCTGAATTCTTCTCCTTTTTCATATTTGCCCTTTCGGCTGTTTCGGAGCAATTCATAACAAGCCCATTTTCGCTGATAATCGCTCATTTTTGCAGCGGTATTAAATAGCTCGTCTGCAGTAACGTCTCTATTCAAGGCAGGAGATGAAATTGTATTTAGATCTATAAAGGCTTTTCTGTACAGCGCGGGATCCTGCTCCGACATATCCGCAACCCGGGAAGTATGACGTTCCATTGCAAAAAGACCCTGTGCAAGACCAAAGCCGGTAAAGGGCCCCTGAGGAGGAATATTTGTGCAAAATGCCTTTGCAGAAAGCTTTAAATTTTCGAATTTGTTAAAACCGAGGCTTCCAAGACAGACTTGATCCAATATTTCATCAACGTTAACCTTGTATGCGCCAAGGTTAACGTTGATATTGATTTCTGCAGCGGTTATCTTGCCGGAATTGTCAATCGCGGTGGAAATTTCTATATCTGTTCCGCATCTTTTTGGTGAAAAAAGAAAATCTTCTTCGCGTGTGTGAATTAGTCTTACTGGTTTTTTTGTTAGGAAAGTACAAAGAGCGGCATGGCAGGAAGCCAGCGAAGGGTACTGCAATTTTCCGTCCATGTGCAGATTAAGCTCTGTGGGTTCAACCGAAATTACGGAAGAATCAATGCCAAGCATACCGGCAACAGATCGTTTAACATGATGCGGCCATTGTGTGGCAGTTTTTACAATTAGATTCAAACCACCGTCTTTTTTATCATCATACCATGTGATTGCCCCAATGGGCTCTGCATACCAGTGATCCTGTATTCCTGTTGAATAATTTCCTTTTATAATTTTGCCGGCATTTGCAAATGAATTTTCAATGTCTCCAATAACAATCTCACGTTGTGCTGCCGCCGGAGCATCTCCATCATAAGAAAAAACCGGCTTTTCTTCATCAACAAGAACTTTACACCGTGAAGCAAGGTCGTCCAGTTTTGCCTTGTCATTTCCAAGCAAAAGCGCAACAGGTTCCCCTATATAAGAAATCAGATTATCAGCAAGAATGGGAATACCGTCTTCCAGACTATTTTCGGCAGGGATTTGGCTTGATGTAATAAATGTAAAATTTTCAGGCAATTCGGGAATCTGTATGGATTTTAAGCGCCCTTTTGCCGAGGGAGAACGAATGGTCGCAGCATAAAGAAAGTTGTCAGGGTATATATCTTCCAAAAATAAAAGGTCTGGCATTGGAATTTATTGTAATATAAATTATGCTCATGGTATACACTATGAACTATTATGCGATACAGGTTCGCAGCCGCGGTGAACGTAAATTTATAAAACTTTTTAAGGCGCTTCATCCGCAGGTTGAGTTACCTATACATTTTCCCCAGAGGCAGCTTGATATACGGCGGGGAGGAAAGGTACGCCAGTCGGTTATAGGAATTTTCCCCGGGTATATCTTTGTTGAGGCAGGTAATGAAGAAGATATTAAAGCTTCCCAGTGGGAATTCAGGCGGACGCAGGGGTTTTTCCGTTTTTTAAAGTCTAATCAGGATATTACGCCTCTTTCGGGAAAGGATTTGGAGCTTGTTCTGCATTTTTTAAAGACCGGGCCTATTGCAGGGCGGTCAAAAGTGTATTTTAATGAAAATTCACGTATAGTTGTTGTAGAAGGTCCTCTTTCAGGTCTTGAGGGAAGAATTCTAAAGGTCGATAAAAGAAAGGGAAGGGCAAAAATCAAGCTGGATTTGTATAATGATTCGTTTGCCATTGATCTTGCCTTTGAAGTTATCGGTTCTTTGGAACCTCCTAAATCTTCATAATGGAGGCTCATGCAAGGCTTCAATTTGTATGAGCTGTCTGTAAAAGGATCTGATTTATGGGTAATTTAAAACGTCTCTACATTATTGGCGCAGGGTTTGCCGGGCGCACTCTTGCAAGTGAAATAACAAAAAAAGCAATTTTTGGCGAAGTAGTCGCATTCCTCGACGACGATCCGGAAAAAATCGGTAAAAAGGTTGACGGAATTCCGGTTCTTGGTCCAATCAGGGATGTGGCGCTGTTGATCAGAACAAATCCCGCAGATGAAGCAATCATTGCGATTCCAAGTGCAAGTATTGAATACCTTAAAGAACTTTACGATATCCTTAAACGGGCAAATTTTCAAAAGATAAGAATACTTCCGGGAATTTCCCAAATTGTCGAGGGAGACGCCCACCTTATTCAAACACGTTCAATAGACTTACAGGATTTACTTGGTAGAAATCCTGTAACAATAAATCTAAAACAGAGCCTTTCCTATGTACGCGGAAAAAGAGTGCTTGTAACAGGCGCCGGAGGTTCAATCGGGAGTGAATTGTGCAGGCAGTTGCTTTCGGGAGGAGTTGCAAGGCTTTACCTTTTGGGTCACGGTGAAAATTCCATTTATCAAATTGATAAGGAACTACACCTTCTTCAGGAAGAAGGTGTAGGCGAAAAAGCTTCAATTGTTCCAATCATAGGAGATTTAAAAGATGCCGAATATATGGATCACATTTTAAAGAACCTAAAAGCCGACACAATTTTCCACACTGCGGCCTACAAACATGTCCCGATGATGGAAGCAAATCCTGTTGCGGCAATAGAAAATAATGTGCTCGGCACAGAAAATTTAATCAAAGCGGCGTTAAAGTACAATGTAAAACGTTTTGTGCATATCTCTACGGATAAAGCAGTGAACCCTGTATCTGTTTACGGAGTTTCAAAATATTTATGCGAACAGATGGTTCTTTCCGCCGGAAATAAAGATGCGGCGACAAATTTTGTGGTGGTACGCTTCGGCAATGTTCTTGGCTCGCGCGGATCAATCGTTCCATTGTTTCAGGCGCAGATTGAAAAGGGCGGCCCTGTAACAGTAACCCACCCGGACGCGCGTCGTTTTTTTATGACGATAAGTGAAGCCTGTTCACTTGTACTTAAAACAGGAGGTGTTGGGGAAAATGGCAGCTTATATCTTCTGGACATGGGCGAGCCAATTCGCATACACGACCTTGCAGAACAGTTAATACGTTTCCACGGCTACGAACCTGAAAATCAGATAAAAATAGATTATATAGGCCTTAGACCCGGCGAACGTCTTGATGAACCCCTCTGGAGCAAGAACGAACACCCGGCAGAAACAGAACACAACCGCATTATGCGAATTTCCCGCGATTTGCCGCCTGTTGAGATCAACCAACTGCTTAACAACCTTCGCCCAATCTGCCGCTTTGACGCTGAAAACCCATTAATTTACCGCAATGTTGAAGCCCTTCGGAGACTTTTGGAACCATTTTCAAATGAAAAGTGAAAAAATAAAAGAGAAGCTGTAAGACAAGTCTGTAAGACAGTCTTGCAGACAATCTGCAAGACTGTCTGCGGACAACAACTTTCTTAATTTTTCTCTTTTCTTTTGTTCTTTTTGCCGATAATTGAACCGGAGGACTAATGTCAAAAAATCTATCTACGGCTCTTGTTCTCTTTTTTGCATTATGTTTAAACGCAAACGCGTACATGGTTTCATTTTTTGTTTTAGAAACAGGTGTTGCGGATAATATTGTAAACAGTGAACATTCTATGAATTGGGAAAGCGCTTTCATGGATGTTTTTTTTGATGCAGGTTATATCGTTAGTAATGCTCCCGCCCTTCGTATGCGTACCAGGCCGGAAAGTATTGAACATGCTGCATCTTATGAATTTGACGATGCTCTAAACGGGGGAGTTGATTATATGTTTATTGTTCATCTTGATTACCTTCAGGGTTCTCCTTCACCTGGCAATATTACCATACATCTATACAAAATGATTCCATTTATAAAATTGACAGAAAGGTCAATGACTGCAAGAACATATAGATCATCAAGAGAAGAATTGGATGATTATAAATCTATAGTAGGGGGATTTATTCCCCTTATAAATTAGTGAGGAACGCTTATGAAGGTAAGGATTATAATATGCATTATTGCAGCTTTATTATTACTTGGATCATCGCCATGGGAAGGAGCGGCAGCAGTCGCGCCTGAGGGAGTGCTGCCGTCATCTGGTTTTTTTGTTGCGACAAATTCATTTCCACGTAATACGATTGTTGAAATTACAAATATAGAAACAGGCAGAAGAACCACAGCAATTGTTGCAAACACACTTGATAGTCCGGGTCTTCTCGCGGTTGTTTCGCAAGAAGCCGCTGAATTAATTAATATGCGTCAAGGTTCCATCAGCAGAATAAGAATGATCGCTCCTCAGGAACCTATTGCCTATCAGCGGTTTATAGAAGGGTTAATTTCAGAAACTCCCGGTTTTGATTCAGGAAATGTTATAAGAAGCGAAGAAGAACTTCTTGCAGAACTATACAATGAAGATTCATATAGACCGCCTGCTCCGGCGCCTATATATGAAGAGCCGCCGGCAGTTACAGTTACTGAAAGAATCACAGGGCCAAGTTACATACCGGAGCCGGAATGGGGCGGAACCGGCAGAATAAATATTGTGGATATTCCCAGATTTAACGAAGAACCCCATGAAATTATTGTAATACCTGTTACTGAAGAACCTGTGTCTATTGTTGAAGCAGAGCCGGAGATTGCAGAAGACCCTGAATATGTCGTTGAAGCAGCGCCGGAAGTAATCGAAGAACCGGAATATGTCGTTGAAGCAGAACCGGAGGTTGCAGAAGAACCTGAGTACATTGTTGAAGCAGAGCCGGAAGTAATCGAAGAACCGGAGTATATCGTTGAAGTAGTACCGGAAGTTCTGGAGGAACCTGAATATATTGTTGAAGTTGAACCTGAAGTAATCGAAGAACCAGAGTATGTTGTTGAGGCAGAGCCGGAGATTGCAGAAGAACCTGAGTACATTGTTGAAGTTGAACCGGAAGTAATCGAAGAACCGGAATATGTCGTTGAAGCAGAGCCGGAAGTAATCGAAGAGCCGGAATATGTTGTTGAGGCAGAACCGGAGATTTCAGAGGAACCTGAGTATATTGTTGAAGTTGAGCCTGAAGTAATAGAAGAACCGGAATACATCGTTGAGGCAGAGCCGGAGATTGCAGAAGAACCTGAGTACATTGTTGAAGCAGAGCCTGAAGTAATCGAAGAACCGGAGTATGTCGTTGAAGCTGAACCGGAAGTAATCGAAGAACCAGAGTATATCGTTGAGGCAGAACCGGAGATTGCAGAAGAACCTGAGTACATTGTTGAAGCAGAGCCGGAAGTTTTCGAAGAACCTGTACAAGTTGCTGAAGAACCGCAGGCAGAGTTAATGCATCCCGCTTATATTTTGGTTGAGACTTCTGAACAGCCGCCTCAAGTGCCGGTAGTAAATATCAACCTTGATGATATTCTTCCGCCTGCAATAGCTCAGGTTGAAACTCCAGCGCCCGTACAGCCGGTTGCTGCTGTTGAGACAACTTCCTCCTCTGACAGTGACAGGATCAACATATTGGATAGAGGGAAGTATTATGTGCAAATCGCATCAGATAGAAACTATGAAAATGCGCAAAATATTGCACGAAGAGTAGATCCTAATTTTAATCCTTTTGTATTTATCAGAGGCGATGAATGGTACAGAGTTTTAATAGGTCCTCTTAACAATCCGGGTGAAGGTGCGGCTGTCCTGCAGCGGTTCAGGACAATTGGATATTCTGACGCTTTTGTATTACAAGGCAGTTAATTTGAACAGTTATTTTAACCGGGCTGATTGTCCGGTTAAAAATAGGGTATACAAATGATTCAGGAAATTGTAAATTTATGGGAATATCACAGTGATGTTGTCGTAGAGATTGGCATAAAGGTAATTTCATCTTTAATAATAATTGTTATTGGATTTTTAATTTCAAAAGGTTTTAAGAAACTTGTAAAAAAAGCATCAGGTAGAAGAGTAGAAGTAAATAATACGATAAGTTCGATTCTGCGGAATATCATAAGTTACGGAATATTCATTATTTGTATAATAATGGTGCTTAATATTTTTGGCGTTAATACTACAAGTCTTATTGCAGTTCTCGGCGCTGCAGGAGTTGCAATAGGTCTTGCACTTAAAGATACATTGGGAAATATTGCGGCAGGAATTATTCTTTTCTTTTTAGGAAGTTATCGTATAGGCGAATTTATTGAATTTGGAACTATCAGCGGAACTGTAAAAGAAATAAGCCTTTTTACAACAATTCTTGAAACGCCTGACGGTATATATATTTCCGCTCCAAATTCAATTATTTGGGGCGCTCCTATTAGAAACTTTACAAGGAATGGAAAACGCAGAATGGAGCTTAGTGTTCGTATTTCTTATTCAGATTCACTTGATGCAGCATTTAGCTTATTAAGAAAAATTGTTGAAGAAGAAACAAGATTTATTAAAGACCCGCCGCCTCAAATTGTTGTGCAGTCATTACAGGACAGCTCTGTTAACCTTGTTATACGCGCCTGGGCAAATAATCAGGATTATTGGGATATATACTGGAATCAAATGCGAAGTCTTAAAGACAGAATCGAAGAAGCAGGCCTTAAAATCCCGCTGCCGCAGCTTGACATACATATGTCTGACATAATATGTCTTGACAAACATCTTGACAAAGTATGATTATTTATTCATATTAAAATAACTAAAATGGTGGATGTAGCTCAGGGGTTAGAGTCCCAGATTGTGGATCTGGATGTCGCGGGTTCAATTCCCGTCATCCACCCGAACATTTAGGTTGGAAAATACGGGAATTAAACCAATTCCCGTATACTGTCTATTTTGCGTTCGTAGCTCATCTGGATAGAGTGCCAGACTTCGAATCTGGAGGTTGCAGGTTCGAGTCCTGCCGGACGCGTTGACGTTTAGTTTTGAGAGATGCAGAGAGCGGTTTTAAGGAGGGCTGTATTGAAGGATGAAATTCTTGAAATCACAGATGAAATTGAAGATGATGTATATAAACTTACTGCAATAGGCAGGATTGATTCAAACAGCGCAAATACACTCCTTCTTAAACTGGAAGAAGCCTTAAACTCAGGGCATAATACAATAATTCTTAATATGTTCCGGGTTGAATATCTCAGCTCAACAGGGATTAGAGTCATCTTAAAAATATATAAACAGGCAAACGAAGCTGGCGGATCTTTTAATATTGAACGCCCGTCGGCTATAGTAAAAAATGTTTTAGGCATGGTCGCTTTAAAAGAAATGCTTGTAACTTCCTGAAGTAAGTAATGTATACAACAAAAACAAAAGTATTAATTGCAGTTTTTATTTTGTTCTTTCTGGTTGTCAGCATATTATCTGCCGTCTATGCAAATTCAGCGGATTCTGATTTTATAAACGTACAGTTTGTTGTAATGTTATCTGCAATTATAGTTCTTTCAGTTATTTGCGTTCTTATTTCAGTTGATTTAAAAAAAACAATAAAAAAAATAAACAAAGAACACTCAGAAAAAGAACGCATGGGAACTGAATTAAATGTAGCTGCAGAAATTCAGACAAGTATGCTTCCATGTAATTTTCCGCCGTTTCCCAACAGAAAGGAGATCGACATATATGCTCTTATGAATCCTGCGAAAGATGTAGGCGGAGATTTTTACGATTTTTATTTTCTGGATAAAAATAATTTTACGGTTGTAATTGCAGATGTAAGCGGAAAAGGCATTCCTGCAGCGCTTTTTATGGTAGTAACAAAAACTCTTATAAAAAATTGCAGTTTATGCAAAACACCGAAAGCTGTTATGGAATCTGTTAACAGGAAACTCTGCGAAGGTAATGAGACGGCAATGTTTGTAACAGTATTTATTGGTTTTTATAATATTCCTACAGGAAGGTTAGTATATATCAATGCAGGACATAATCCTCCTCTTGTAAAAAAAAGGAAAGGGCAGTTTGAATTTTTAATGTCAAAACCAAGCCTGATACTCGGGTTTATGGATAATGCAGTTTATGATGAACATGAAATAATACTTGAAAAAGGCGACACATTGCTTATGTATACCGACGGCGTTACAGAAGCAATGAATAAGACAAAGGAAATGTTCAGCGAACAGCGTTTGCTTGATGCAGTAAATCTGCCGGAAAATAAAGACTCAAAGCAGTTAATACTTACGTTAAAAAATCATGTTGATAATTTTACAGATGGGGCTGAACAGACAGATGATGTTACAATGCTGGCATTAAGAATCTGCGAAGAAGCTGAAATTACAAAAGAGGCAAAGGCAGAAAATCTTGAAGAAGTAATTGCATTTATTTACCGTGAATTAGAAAGGACAGATTATGCAAAAGACAAAAAAAGTGAAATTGCAACGGCAGTTGAAGAGATATTTATAAATATTTCAACATACGCTTATGATCAGGATATAGGAAATGTCAAAATATCCATAAATACAGATTTTGATACAATAATAAGATTTGAAGATTCCGGGAAAGCATATAATCCTTTAGAACATCCTCAGCCTGACCTTGAAAAGTCCATAAATGACCGTCAGATAGGAGGTTTGGGTATCTTTCTGGTCAAGAGTCTTATGGATAATGTTGAGTATAAAAGAGAAAAAAACAAAAATATCCTTACAATAATCAAAAACCGTCCATAAATACTGCAATTATTAAATTAATTTCTCTGTTTTTATAACCGATATATAAAGAGAGGTATAGTTGTCATGATTTATGAGAAATGCAGGGATATCCTTTTACAGGAAAGCGTACTTATTCAGGAAGCGGTGTTTTTACAGGAAAAGATCCGCCAGGCAGTATCAGATCGCCAGTGGACTGAATTTGATGATCATTACAGTGTTTTAAATTCAATTCAGAATAAAATTGAAATTTTGGAAACAGAGCGTGAACAACTGTTCAGTCTTAATGAAGTCATTATCCGTGAAAAAAGTTTTTCAGAAAATCTTGATGTTAAAGGTCGTTTTTATGCATTGATCTCAAATTTACCTTCGGAGCAGCGAAATGATTTAGCTGCAATTTACCGCAGTTTAAAATTGGAATCGCAAAAATTGCGTCTTGCGAATGAAGCGCTTATGACATATTTGAATGAAGTAAAATCGACATTAAAAGAATTTTTTGCGCTTGCATTCCCTGAAAGTTTGGGGAATACATACACAAAAGACGGGACTCACTTTTCGCATGATATGCGCAGTATGGTTTTGAATACGAGTTTTTAAGGATTTATTAACACTTTGTGTTAATGTTCGATTGACATCGCCGCTAAAGCGGCTAAGAGGAAGGTTTTAAAAAGATGACTTCGACTTTTTTAGGATTGGAAATTGGAAAAAAGGGAATTTCTGCCAATCAGCAGGTTCTTAATACAATTGGCCACAATATAAATAATTTGGAAACGGAAGGGTATTCAAGGCAGAGAGTTGAATTTACTACTTTTGAACCGATTTATATGCCCGGTCTTAACCGCGCCTTAACTCCCGGACAGATTGGGCAGGGCGTTATTGTCGAACGTATTGAACGGGTACGGGATCAGTTGTTGGACAGGCGTATTGTAGCTCAGGCTTCTGCAGAGGGTTACTGGGGCGTCCGCGATAGATATGTCCTTGAACTTGAACAGCTTTATCTGGAACCCGGATTTAATTCAATTAGAAGCAAAATGGATAGTTTTTGGGATGCATGGCAGGGGCTTTCGCATAACGCGGCGGATAATGAATTTAGAACGGCAGTTGTTCAAAGGGGAAATACTTTAATTGACGGAATAAAAAATCATTATAATGGGCTTACACGCCTTCAGGATCAGGTCAATCAGGATATCGAAATGACTGTATCTGTTATAAATGATATTACCCGTCAGATTGCAGCTTTAAACACTGATATTCAGCGTGTAAAAGCGCTTGGCGATAATCCAAACGATTTAATGGACAGGCGCGATTTACTTGTAGATCAATTATCTGTTTTAATTGACGTAACTGTATCACAGACTGATCCTGATGAATTTATGGTGCACACATCCGGGCATGTGCTTGTACAGGGGCGGGTTGCACGACAGTTTGATTTACGAAAAGATGTAGATGCGGAAAGTTTTCAATTTATCTACTGGCGTGATACAGGCTCGGAAATGGTCTTTACAAGGGGACGGCTTGGCGCTTTGATGGAACTGCGCGATGTAACAATAGAACAAGAAATTCAAAATCTTGACAGCTTTACTATGAATTTTACAGACCTTGTTAATGAAATACATCGTGATGCTTACGGAGCAAATGGAACGACAGGGATTAATTTCTTTTCTGAATATCCCTTTGTTTTGAATGTAAATGGAAATTATGACCGTTCAGGAGACGGGGTATTTGATTCAAGTTATATCTACAGGATAAACGGGCAAAATGAACTTCTCCCTCAGGCTCAGCCGGGTTTTGAAGGCGTCATTACTCTTTCCGGATCTGACAGGCAGATACAGGTTCAGTATTATTCAACAGATACAGTAAACGACATTATAACCAGAATTAACAACTCGGGCGCAGAAGTTGTCGCCCGCCTTAACAGAGACGGCAGAATCTCGTTAATTGCAACTACGGCAGAGTTGATAAATGGCCAGAGGGTAAATCCCGATTTTGTTATACGCCATGTTGAAGATTCAGGGCATTTTCTTGTGGGGTATGCGGGTCTTCTTCTTGAATCGGGAGCGGAAGGAGCTTTTAACTGGGGCAGGGCGGACGCTGTTGACAGCCTTAGAGGAGGCGCTCTTGACTATGCTGTTGCGCCAATTGCAAATCCTTCAGGATGGATAGAAGTAAATCCCGTGCTTGCAAGGGATGTTTCATATGTCGCTGCAGGATTTGGTGAAAATGGAAGACTTGCAAATCCGGGTAATGGGGCGGCGGCAGAAGCGATTGCTGCAGTCAGAAATACAAATGTCATGATCGGACAACTTTCAACTTTTGATGATTATTTTGCAGATACCGTAGGCAGAATTGGACTTTATGGTCAGCAATCGAGCATGGCGCTTGCAACAGAAAACCAGATTATGAAATATTTGCGTGATATGAGGCAGTCAATATCAGGAGTAAGTCTTGATGAAGAACTTGCAAATATGATTCGTTTTACAAAAGGGTACGAAGCTGCGGCAAGATATATAACTACTGTTAATTCCATGCTTGATACAATTATCAACCGCATGGGTGTTTAATAAAGTACATGGATGTTAAGGAGTAAAAGTTATGAAAAGGGTGTCAAGTACAATGCCGTTTTCGGATATGCAATTTTATCTTCAAAGGCAGGAAGAAAATCTGCGTAATATTCAATCAAAAATCGGCGCGCAGACAAGAATTTTAAACCTAAGAGATGATCCGATTGGCGCGGCTCATGCAGTAAGGTATGAATCTTATCTTACACGTTTAAACCGTTTTGAAGAAAATACAGAATATGCGATGATGCACTATGATAATACGCATGATTATTTATACTCTGTAAATGAAATTATGCAGAGAGTAAGAGATCTTGCAATTACAGGCGGAAACGGCGTTTATTCCAATGATGATCTTAAAATTATGGGAATAGAAATTAATGAACTTTTAAAAGAATTGGTTTCAATTTCAAATTCGATGGGGCCTGATACTAAGTATACATTTGCAGGCGATAAAGTTTTTACTCAGCCGTTTAGAATTGTAGAAGGAACTGTGGAAGGCGGAATGGAAACAATGATTACGCGTGTTGAATATCGCGGATCCGGAGCCTCGCGCCGTGTAGAAATTGCTGATAATGTATTTGTTGAACTGGATATTGGAGGAGATGAAGCGTTCTGGGCGGAAAGAATGCAGATTTTTTCTTCGGTGGATGCAACAGATTACAGGGTTCAGCAAAATGGTTCATTTTTTATTGACGGGGTGGAGATTCACGTAGGCACAGGCGATACGCTTCCTTCGATTGTAGCAAAAATAAATGATTCTGCGGCTCCTGTGAGGGCTTATATTGATCCACAGACAAGAGGGCTTGTTTTAGAAGGAACAAATGCTCATTTAATACGGGCTGAAGATCGCGAGGGCGGAGCTGCAGTGTTACGTGATCTTGGCATCATAAGCGGAAATATGGAAAATAATGCACCTAATTGGAGTCCTAATGCAAGGGTGTCCGGCGGGTCTCTTTTTGACATGGTAATACGCCTGAGAGATGGAATGATGCGCGGTGATCAAGACTTTATTGGGAGTTTAGGCATTGCAGGAATCGATCTTGCACTGAATAATATAACAACAAGACTATCCGATATAAGCAGCAGGAAAGAAAGAGCGGAAGCGGCATGGAACAGGATGCAAAGACAAATTCCGAATACTACAGAAATGCTTAGCAGGGAGACAGGTCTTAATCTTGCAGGCGCAGCTTTGGAACTTAGTCAGGCAAATATTGCACATCAGGCAATTTTACAGACATCTGCAAGGTTATTACCAAAATCACTTTTGGATTTCCTGCGATAGCAGCAAGGAGTTAAAATGAAAATAAATACAAAAGCCTTTGGGCAGATAGAAATTGAAGAAAAACAAAAAGTAATTATTCCATCAGGGCTTTTTGGCTTTGAAGATTATACGGAATATGCTATTTTTGATGCAGAACATCAGCCGTTTTATTGGCTTCAATCAATTGATGCTCAGGAGGTTGCGTTTGTTCTTATTAACCCATTTCTTTTCCGTCCCGATTATGAGGTAAATATTACCAATGAAGAGCTGGCAGATATTGGAATTAAATCTCCGGAAAATGCACTTATTTTTGTTATTGTTACAATTCCTATGGATGGCAGCCCTATGACAGCTAACCTTCAGGGTCCTTTGGTGATAAACAGAGAAAGCATGAAAGGAATGCAGGCTGTTGTTTCCGATTCAAAATGGCGGACAAAGCATGATATAATAGCTGAAATTTCAGCAAAGGTAAACTAAATGCTGATATTGTCAAGAAAAGTAAATGAAAAAATTGTAATTGGCGATGACGTTACAGTCTCCATTATTGAAATTCGAGGTGATCAAGTTCGCATTGGTATAGATGCTCCAAAAATGGTAAAAGTTTTCCGGCAGGAAGTTTTTGACGCAATCAAAGCTGAAAATAAAGCTGCATCTGCTTCTGCACACGTTATACCAAAAGTTGATTTTGGAAAAAATATATGAGGTTGTTCCAAAATTTTAGTTTTTGGAACAAGCCTGTCTTTTAGTTCTTTTCCATTTGATTTATTAAGCTGGCCATATCTTTCTGGAGAGGAGCAGTCAGGGTTCTTTGTCCTGGTATGGTTAACTCTGTTGCATGTAAACCAAGTCTTGAAAGCAGGGGTTTTTCTTCGTGAGGATCTCCTCTCCAGCGTTTTTTGAACGATGATAATTTAACAGGATTTTGGTTTCCGTAAAGATTATCACACACAACCGGGTGTCCAAGCGCCGCTGAATGTACACGTATTTGATGTATTCTTCCTGTTTCGGGAAAGACTTCAAGAACGCTGTAATTTCCGGCGCTTAATAAATGAGTAAAACGAGTTATGGACTGCCTGCCTCTGTATTTATCTATTATTGTCATATGTTTTTTATTTCCGTTTGGGACAAGGGAAAGATCGCATATAGTTTCTTTCCATGACGGTTTTCCGTGAACAATTGCGATATATTTTTTTATTACATTCCGGTTTTCAAACGCCATGGAAAGAGTCCTGTGGGTTGCACGGTTCTTTGCAAAAATAACAAGCCCTGAAGTTTCTTTATCAATACGGTGAACTGTAAAAATGTTGTTAATAGAAAGATCGCGGCAAATTAGTTTATCCAGCCTTTCTTGGGATTCATCCCACCTATCTCCCCCTATAGAAATTCCTGACAGCTTATTGACGGCAATAAATTCTTCACAGTTATAAACGATAGAATAAAAGGATTTTACCTTCATGATTTCTATATCTTCCTTGAACCGGGTTTAATCAAAGGAAGACCCTGTTTGCATAGATCGCATTCAGATGCATCCCAATTTCCAACAGGCATTTTTATTGCAGGATAAAACGGCCATATTACATCATGTACGCCTTCTGAACGGCGGTCTACGATACAGGTTAGCGCAGCAATAACTCCGCCGGAAGATTCAATCGCAGCGGCACATTCCAAAGAAGACTTACCCGTTGTAACAACATCTTCGACTATCAAAACTTTTTGACCTTTTTGTAATTCAAAACCGCGTCGAAGTGTCATGGAACCGGTGTCGTCGCGTTCTGTAAAAATCGCGGGAAGTCCAAGCTGCCTGCCAACTTCCCATGCTGCAATAATTCCTCCCATCGCAGGACCTGCAACAAAATCAATTTCAAGATTATCCTTTAGAATATTCTTAACAACATATTCAAATACAATACGCGCTTTATCAGGGTATTGTAAAAGTTTTGCGCATTGAAAGTATTTGTCAGAATGCCGCCCTGAACTAAGAAGGAAGTGGCCTTCAAGCAATGCACCGGTTTTTTTTAGTAATTCAATAATATCATTCATAATAACTCCTGTTTTATGGAAATTTCTTTTAGTTTTGTAAAATTATTATTTATCATGTAGCTTTTTATCCCGTCAATTATTTCCGGCATGGTATGGGGATTTATAAAAGTGGCGGAACCAACCTGAATGGCGCAGGCTCCCGCCATAAGGTATTCAATCGCATCATTCGTTCCGGCAATTCCGCCTATACCGACAATCGGAACCGTTAAATTATTATCTTTTAATGTATCATACATCTCCCATACCATTCGCAGGGCAATCGGTTTTATTGCAGGTCCGGAGAGTCCTGCTGTAATATTATCAAATACAGGTTTACGGTTAACTGTATCAATAGCCATAGCTTTTATAGTGTTAACAAGAGAAAGCGCATCCGCTCCGGCATTTACGCAGGCAGCAGCGACAGAGCAAAGAGACGGCGCATTTGGCGAAAGTTTAACCATCAGGGGTTTTTTTGTACAAACATTTTTTACCGCCGCTGTAACGGAAGCCGCCATTTCAGGATCAAGACCAAATGCCATTCCTCCGGCTTTAACATTCGGGCATGAAATATTCAGTTCTATTATGTCAACGGAAGAGTCATTTAATAATAACGCTCCGTTAACATATTCGTCTATTTCCGCTCCTGAAAGATTTGCAATAACAACAGGGCCAAGTTTACGCATGAAAGGAAGATCATTTTCTATAAATGATTCAACGCCCGGATTTTCAAGGCCAATCGAATTTAATAAGCCGCTTGAGGTTTCAAAAATACGAACGCCTGCATTGCCTTTTCTTGGATTAAAGGTAAGACCTTTTGTACAAATTCCGCCAAGCAGGGAAACGTCAAAAAGACCTGTATATTCTTTGCCGCTTCCAAAAGTACCGGAAGCGGCAATCACAGGGTTATTAAACATTACGCCTGCAATGTTAACCGAAATATCAATTTTGTTTACCGCCTCTTTTTTACAGTTGTTATTCATCGAAAATTATCTCTCCTGCAGGAAATATTGGTCCGTCTTTGCAGCAGCAGCGGTTTCCATTAACAGTTTTTATTGTACAGCCAAGGCAAGCGCCGACTCCGCATGCCATTATATTTTCCATGGAAAGGCAGCAGGCAACATTTTTTTTATCGCATTTATCTTTTATGATTTTTAACATTGCAACAGGCCCGCAGGCGAATATGATATCGAATTTTTCCGGTTCGGTAAGAAGATCGACAATTCTGCCGTAATGCGCGCTGTTTCCGTCTTCTGCAGATATGATTAATTTATTTGCATTAACGGCGGCTCCCAGAAATGCATTTTCCATTGATTTGTCGTTAAACCCTTTTTTAAAGCCTGCATAAAAATCAAAGTTATAATCCGGTTTTTCATAAACTAATGCAGAAAGGGGAGCGGTTCCGGTGCTTCCGCCGATAAGCGCAGCCCTTCCGGTTTCCGGCAGAAACTTTTCCCATGAATTGCCAATCGGCCCTGTCAGCTGTACATTTTCGCCGGGCTGTAATAGTGAAAGTTCATGCGTTCCTTTTCCGCGTATTGATATAAGAAATTTTAATATGCATTTATCTTTGCTGAATTCAAAAATACTGATAGGTCTTGGCAGGAATGTGGAACTTCGCAGAGGTTTTATCATAAAGAATTGTCCTGCCTTTGGAGGATCATGTTTCCACAAAAATTGAAGAATAAATATTTCATTATTTATATGAAAATTATTTAAAAGTTCGCAAACAACCGAAACCAAAAAAATCCTCCATGTAAAACCATTTTTTTTATTTTTTGTTCAAAAATTCTTTTATTTCATCTCTCATTTTTATTGATGCATTTCTGGCGGAAAGAGCCGCAAAAGAATTATCAGCGTTTTCGTGATTTGGTTCTTTTTTCCATGCTGTTATGATTGAGCGGGAAGCATTTACAACGCCTCCGTTCTCGTTCCGTAAAAGCAATGACGCCTCTCTGGCGCCTCCTCCCTGAGCTCCGTAACCGGGAATAAGGAAAAACAGATTAGGATAATTTTTTCTTATCCCGGCGGCTTCATCCTGTTCGGTACAGCCTACAACAGCGCCGAATAATCCATAGCCGCAGCTGCCGCGGTACTTTTCTGCAAGGATTGATAATTTATCTCCTACTGCGTGATATACTTTTTTACCGCCGCCAATTTCAAGATATTCAAAATCCTTCATTCCGGGATTGCTTGTTCTCATAAGGACAAAAGCCCCTTTTCCCTTAGTTACAGCTTCGCTCAGCCACGGTTCCAGCGAGTCAATTCCCATATATGGGTTTAAAGTCACAAAATCCGCTTCAAAGTCTCCGTTAAAGTGCGCTTTTGCATAACGTCCTGCGGTGTCCGCAATGTCTCCCCGTTTTATATCTGTAATTACAAGACAGCCTTTTTTACGGATATACTTAAGCGTTTCACTGTACGCGCGAAGACCTTCGATTCCCATTTCTTCATAATAGGCAATCTGAACTTTAAAACAGGCGCATGTATCATGTACGGCGTCAATCAAGGCTGTATTGTAAGCAAGTACGGCATCAGAATCGTTATGCGCTTTTTGTCTTTCTGAAGGCGGTATATAGTCTACGGAAGTATCAAGCCCAACGCAAACATGGCCTTTTGAAGCAACAGCTTCATACAATCTGTCTACTGCGGGTACTGGATTTTGTTTGTTCATTTAAAATCTCCTGCCGGTATTATTTCGTCACAATATTCACAACGATATGTTTTTAACTCATGGTTTTCAAGATGAAAAACATGAGTTAAATATTTTTCGGTAGAGCTTATGCAGCGGGGGTTCTTACAGATTAGTACATTTTCTACTTTACCGGGAAGCTGTAATTTAATTTTTTTTGTTATACGTTCATTTTCTATAATATTTACAGTAATGTTGGGATCGATTAAACCAAGTACATCAAGATTAATTGAAATATTGTTATCTATTTTTATTATATCTTTTTTACCGCTGCTTACAGAATTTGCGTTTGTTACAAATGCTACTGTACAATCTGCCTTATGCAGCTTTAGCCAGTTGAAAATCCGTATACCAAGTCCCGCTTTAATATGATCTATGACAATTCCATTTTTAATTTCTTCGATATTTAACATACAACCCCCAGTACAGATGCAAGCAACGCCATACGGACATACATCCCGTATTTTGCCTGTTTAAAATAAGCCGCTCTTGAATCATTATCTATTTCAACAGAGATTTCATTTACTCTTGGAAGGGGATGTAAGACGATCATATTATTTTTGGCAGACGACATTTTTTCGCTGTTAAGTACATAAGTATCTTTTAAACGGATATAATCGTCTTCGTTGAAAAATCTTTCACGTTGAACGCGTGTCATGTATAGTACATCAAGTTCAGGCATGGATTGTTCCATATTTTCTTTTTCTTCAAAATTAACATTTTGTTTTTGAAGGTTTAATTTTATATAATCAGGAAGGACAAGTTCTTTTGGTGAAATAAAAACCATCTTTATCTTATTGTAACGGGAAAGCGCTTCTGCAAGTGAATGAACGGTACGTCCGAATTTTAAATCGCCGCAGAAACCTACGGTTAAAGTATCAATTTTTCCAAGCAGGCGCTTGATGGTTAAAAGGTCTGTAAGCGTCTGCGTGGGGTGGTGATGGCCGCCGTCGCCTGCATTTATCACAGGGACTGAAGAATAGCGGGAAGCAAGAAGGGCAGAGCCTTCTTTTGGATTGCGCATTACAATTATATCTGCATAGCTTGCCGCCATTCGGATTGTGTCGGCAAGGCTTTCACCCTTGGAAGCTGAACTTGAGCCGGGGTCTGCAAAGCCAAGAAAGCTTCCGCCGAGGCGAAGCATGGCAGCCTCAAAGCTTAGGCGGGTTCTGGTACTTGGCTCAAAGAAAAGTGTGGCAAGAAGCCTGCCTTTGCAACTGTCCCTAAGATATTTTTCGTCTTTTTCAATTTTTTCGGCAAGTGAAAAAAGGGATTCCATCTCTTCAAGAGTGAAATCCTCCGGTTCTATAAGCGACCGGTCTTTAAGATTTGACAAATGCAGCATTTCCCCTCCCATTTTTAAACAACAATAGTCTGTTTAGTTTAGGAAACAGCTTGTTGAAAAATTATAGTGTATTTGCTATCATGATGGCAAGATGAATTCCGGCAGAGATTATCAAAAAGTTGTAAATTCTCTTAAGAAAAGATCCAAAGGTGCAACAGCGGCTGACATATGCGCAGCGACAGCTCTTCCTCTTTCAACAGTACGCGATATTCTGCCAAAGGCAGCCGATGAATACTCCGGGCATTTACGTGTAACAGAATCTGGCGAGATTTTATATTATTTTCCTTCCGGTTTTACCAGCCGTTACAGGGGGCCTGCATCTTCAATAAACAGATTTATTTTAAAAGTTGCCGGCGGCGTAAAGGCTGTGTCCACTTTTCTTTTTAAAGCCTGGATTATGATTATGCTGATTGGTTATTTTTTGTTATTTATGGCACTAGCTCTTGCAAGCGTTGTCTTAGCATCGGCAGGCGACAACAGAGGAAGAAGAAGCAGTTCTTCAAGTTTTGGTCTTTTTAATATTATATGGCGGCTTTGGTTTTTTTCTGAAATTACAAAACCCCGTTATGGAAATGCACGGAATGTAAACTATCAATACCAGCAGAAAAAACATCCTATGCACAAAGCAATTTTTTCCTTTGTTTTCGGAGAAGAAGACCCGAATAAAAATTTTTCAGAAAAACAAGATAGGGCGATTATTTTGTATATACAGGAAAATAATGGCGTAATTTCACTTCCGGAATTTATGGCTTTTACAGGCAGCAACAGTATGGAAGCCGGACAAAATATCCTGTCTTTTTGCTCAAAGTACAACGGGAGCCCGGAAGTTACGGATGAAGGCACAATTGTTTACCGTTTTGACGAATTGTTATCAGGCGCTGGAAAAGGAAAGATAAGCGAACTTAGTCCTCTCTTAAAAAAATTAAGGATATTTTCCAATAATAAAAAATCCATGAATAACTGGTTTGTTGTAATAAATGCTGTTAATCTTATTTTTGGTTCATATTTTTTGTATCAGGCTAATACCCAAGGCCATTTAATTACAGAAATACAATATCAAACATCGTCATATTTTTATGCATTTACACATGCTTTATTTTCACAATTTGTAAATAATCCACATAATTTTATCTGGGCTGTTCTTGGGCTTATACCGATATTATTCTCTGTATTTTTCTGGCTTATTCCAGCTGTCCGTTTTTTTCTGGAAAATAATGAAAATTCAAAAATTAAACTTTCTAATTTTAAACGGTTTGGTTTTAGTAAAATCTGGGCGTCGCCTAAAAATATTGATATAGAAAAATTACAGCCGTTTGAAGCGAAAGAACATTATCCTGAAGATGCCGCGGCTGCGGGAGATCGGGTAATTAAGGATTTCGGAGCGGTTTTTGTCCCGGATGTCGTTATTGATCAGGCTGGAAAAACAGTTTATTCATTTCCGGAATTGGAAAAGGAAAAACAAGCCCTGGAAAAATACCGAGCTTCAATAAACCCAGAAAACTCACAAATGGGAAAAACCATCTTCGACAGCCAAAAATAACTGACAGACGCGGGACTCGAACCCACCACCTTCACCTCCGGAGGGTGACGCTCTATCCAGATGAGCTAGTCTGTCATGTTAATAAGTTTATTTATTAACATGACAGATGTCAATTACCTGTTACCTTAGGGCTTCGGCATTATCATAACGATGCCATCTTATTGCCGTTTCAAAGGGGGTTTCCAATGAAATATTCCTTATCGACTTGTTCGCTCCAAGTTCAAGTAGTAATGATATTGACTGCGGCGAACCAATACTTGCGGCCAGGTGTAATATTGTATTTCCTAAATTATCTCTTGAATCTATTAACCTTCCGGAAAAAAGCGCTCTTATACAATCATAACCTTTGCTGAAAGCAACTTCGGCAGGTGTTTTATTGTCAACTGCAGAGATGAATGGATCAGCCCCTGCATCTGCAATTATTTTTGCACTATCGAATAGTTCTAAATCTACAGCAAGCCTTAATGGAGTTCTTCCATTACTGTCAACTGCGTTGAGTCTTGCTCCCCGTGACATTATTGTTCTTATTATTTGGGCAGAAGCTCTTTCCTGTAGAGCAATATGAAGCACAGAGTTGCCATAATCATCAGAGATGGAAATTCTGTCTGTAGTCAATAGGGTAGATACCATCTGCGGTGAAATACTTAAAGCAATATTAAAAGGAGTTCTGTTTCTTGTGTTACGTGCATGTATAGAAACGCCCATCCTTAACAGCATGTTAACAAGTTCTATATTTTCTGTGCTTACGGCAATATGTAATGGAGTGTTGCCAACTGTATTTCTTGTTGACGAATCGGCGTTATTTAAAGCAAGTTTTTCCACAGAATCCAAAAAGCCCGATCTTACAGCTTCCATCAAAGGAGTATTTCCGTCCATGTTTCTGGCTTCCAGATTTGCGCCGGAATTAATTAACAATGTTTCAATATCCGGAACTCTGTTTATAACAGCATCATGTAAAGGAGTATTTCCATTAAGAGAATGCGCATTAATATCCATTCTATAAGAAATAAGGAGCTGTGCGGCTTCTTTTGCATTCCATCTGACGGCTGTATGAAGAACAGAATTCCCCTGCGTATCACGCGCGTTTAAGTTCGCGGTATTTTCTACAAGAACTGTGATTGTAGAAGGGCTGTTGGTTTTTACAGCCATGAAAAGAGGCGTTTCCCCTGTAGCGTTTGGTTCTTCTACAAAAACACCATTTCTGATTATGGTCGGGATTACATTGTTTAAATTCCACTGAGCGGCCAAATGGAGCATATTATTTCCAAGACCATCTTTTAAAATTATAGTAGTTGAATTTATAATCCATTCGCGTACAGGATTTGAAACAAGGGCAATAAATAAAGGGCTTTGACCTGCAGAGTTTAATGAATATATATCAGCGCCCCGTGAAATTAAGAATACACCGCTTTCTCTCTGATTTGTTCTTACTGCAATGTGAAGGGAAGTATCGCCTTCTCTGTTTCTTGCATCAACATTAGCTCTGTTGTCCAAAATACGTCCAATCTGCTCAGGAGTAGCCCAGTTTCTTACGGCCATGTGCAGCATTGTATTACCCGCGCTGTCTCTTTGGATAACAGACTCTGGCGTAACCATTATGTTAAATGTATTGTTGTTTGTCCTTAATGCAATATCAAACGGAGTAACGCCGGAATTATCGGCTGCAAATATTTCAGAGCCGTATGATATTAGTAAAGGAATTAAAAGAGTGCGCCCTTCCTGAACAGCGATATATAAAGGTGTCTTCCCTTCAATATTCCTTATATGAACATCAGCTCCGCCGCTTAATATAGCCTGAATAACATCAGGCGTACGATTTAAAGTAACCCCAATGTGCAAAGGGGTATCACCGTATTCATCGCGTAAATTGGGATCCGCTCCATAATTCATCAAAAGTATAACAACTTCCCTGTGTACATGCGAAGGTATGCCCGTGTGGAGCGGAGTATTCCCTTTTGCATCTCTTGCATTTACATCTGCACCTCTTTCAAGAAGCATAATGATGACTGGAATTTCTCCAACTCTTACAGCTTCATGTAAAGCAGACGCCCCGGAAGTACTTTTAATATTTATATCAATGTTTTTTTCAAGAAGGAATTCAATTAAACCTGTGTATGAATTTATAACAGCATAATGAATTGGCGCAAGACCGTCGTTCCTGCGTATATTATAATTTGCGCTTCGGACGGCTGGTCCAAAAAAATTAAAGAGCATGTTATCCGTGTATGCGCCGTTTAAAATCAAATATTCTGCCGCTTCCATGTGGTTTCTTGAATCAGTTCTTTCCAGTGCATAGTCAAGAGCGTTTTTATTCAGGTAGTCTCTTTCATTTATAGATAATGAAGTTCTGTAAAGAGTATCTACGACAATTTGAACTGCATGAGGATTGCCGGAAATACTTGCCATGTGAAGAAGATTTTTTCCAGTGGAATCTTTGACTTCAATAGTTGCAGGAGTTACGATGGCGCCGAAAATTTCCGGGTTTCTGGAAAGTGCAAAATTTGCGGCAGTAGTTCTATAATATGGAATAAAAATATCAGCGCCGGCAGATACAAGAAGCCCGATGATGGCTATGTCATTATTTTCAATACTGACTGCTAAAGGACTTAGCATGGAATTGTCAAAAATATCAATTTCTGCGCCAATTGAAATAAAAAATCTCGTAAGATTTACATCTCCCCTTTCGATGGCATAGTAAATGGGGGTTCTTCCATGCGCATCCGTATCATTTACATCGTATTCGCCAAGGAAGTAATCCATAACATTGCTGTCCCCATCACGAAGAATAGACCAAATATCGGAAGGTAATTCAAGTTCAGGGGGGGTGCTTTTGCAATTAATTAAAAAAAGTAAAGAAAACGCAAAAAATACGCTAATCAGCGTTGGAATAAATAATGACTTTTTCATGTATATATAATCGGCGTAAAAATGATAAGGAATTAGCTATGATTATATTGACAAAAACATGTAATTTTGGTAAAAAATTAGTTAAAGGCTTGCGGCCTTGGTGGAACTGGTAGACACGCTAGCTTGAGGTGCTAGTGCCGAAGGGTATGGAAGTTCGAGTCTTCTAGGCCGCAGATATTTTGCTTTATTTCTCATTGTTTTTATAAGGCGTTAAGCCTTTTGACAATTTCGCTAAAATTCACCAAATCAACGTTCTCTCTAAGCCAGACAGAAAGTTCATTGTCAGATTCATATTGAAAATCTTCAATATCGTCCATTACGGCATCAACCCCGTCCATGTCGTATTTTTTACAAAATTCAAGAAGTTGTAGAAGCAAATGGCCGTCTATTTTATCTTTCTTTAGTTTTGAATTATTCGTTTTAAAGTCGGAAAGCATATTTTCTATATTGGAAATTAGTTCCCATAAATATTTAAGGAATACCGGGGTTTCCTGTTCTATGTAGCTGATATTTCCCGCCTTGGCAGCTTTTTCAAGATCTGCCGCCTTATTACCGGCAGGTGCTGCAAAAATATCAAGGCTGGTTCCTTTGATGCTGTGGACGGCTCTTTCATATACTTTCAGTGTGTCTTCATTTACAGGATCTGTAAGACCGGGTAGTGAACGTATACTTGCTGTGTATGAACGCAGGACTTTTAAGTAAATTTCTATATCGTCATCAAATTTTTCCAGACCCTTAGCTACATCCAATCCATCAATTTTATAATTCAGAATTTGCATATATTCATTTTCTTGATCAGCCAATCCGGATAATTGCGCTAAATACAAGGCGATTGTTTCTTCAGCTTCATCAAAATCACTGTGAAGGACATATCCTGTAATATATTCCAGTACTTCCCTTGTTTCTGTTGAACATCTTTTTCGCTTTATTTCTTCTAAAATTTCCAAAGCATCTTTTCTGTTGTAATCTGCGCAAATTTCCTTTAAGGTTACAAATTTATCGTAAAGCCATGCAGCATCCTCATCTATATCGTCGTTATTGAATTTTTGTTCTGATTTATCCAATAGAATACAGAGGTCTTCAAGGAAGTTAGGTGTAAATTCTTCAAGAAAATTAAAATCCCGCATGCGTCCTGCTTTTTCCAATTTAAATGCTGATTCAGATAATGAAGCTTCCCCAATATTTCCAAGAGAACTTTTTATACCGTGAACGGTAATTGTAAATTTATTTAATCCTTCATCTGTTTTAAAATTTTCATTTTGGCATAACTCTTTTAATGTAGAAATAGTTTTAGCTGCATCCCTTAAGAAAGATTCGAGTAACAGCGAGTCTGTCCGCCTGCCGCTTGCCTCTACGCCTTGCCTGCGGGCTTCTTCAAGAACCTCCTGCGGCTGTTTGTCGCGTATAAACTTGTTCAAAACATTGTTAAGTTGGTGTATGTCTATCGGTTTTGAAATATAGGCATCAAAACCGTTTTGAAGGAACATGTCTACATTCTCCGCTTCGGCATTTGCAGAAAGTGCAACAATTGGGGCGGCATATCCTAATTTACGCAGATGTTTTGTTGCTTCTATGCCGTCCATTTCGGGCATCATGTGATCCATAAAAATAATATCATAGGTTTCAGCGTTCTTTACCTTAGTGATAGCGCCGGTTCCGCTAATGACAGTATCAATCTGCAGTTTATAAGGTTTCAAAAGACCTTCAGCGACATTCAGATTAGTTTCAATGTCGTCAACAATCAAAACTCTGCCATATGGCATCGGTTCGCGTATAACCTTTGCATTTTTATTTACTGCAGTAATGTCTGACATATTAATCCGCTTCCGAATTTTTATCTGACCCGCACACCTTGTTTCTTCCTTCTTCCTTTGCTCTATAAAGGGCTTTGTCAGCTCTGGAAACAAACCGTTCGTATGAACAGTTGTGAGACGGTAATTCTGAATTTACGCCAATACTTGCTGTTATTTTTGTATCTAAATTTTCCCCGCTGTGAATTATGCTGTTTTCAATATTGACACGTAACTGTTCTGCAATATTTAGAGCGCCGGCGATGTCGGTTTCAGGAAGCAAGACGATGAATTCTTCACCGCCCCAGCGTGCGGCAAAATCGGCCGGGCGCTTGAGCGTTTGTGTTATTGTATTTGCAATAGTCTGTAATGCGGCGTCTCCCTGTTGATGTCCGTAAGTATCGTTATATACTTTAAATCTATCTACATCAATTAATAAAATACTGATCGATGTTTTATCTCTAAGAGACCTGCCCCATTCAATTTTAAGCCTCATGTCAAAACTGCGTCTGTTTGCAAGCCCTGTCAACTGGTCAAGCATACTCAGCCGCTTGATTATGCGAAACTGCTCAAGCATCATTAATTGGTTTTTAACTCTTAATAAGACGATGGCGGGGGAGAACGGTTTGGCTATATAATCAGCAGCCCCCAGAGAAAGTCCTTTTTCTTCATCGTCAGGCTTATTCAGCCCTGTAATAAAAATAACCGGAATTTCTTTTGTTTTATCAGATTTTTTCAGTTCTGCGATTACTGCATATCCGTCCATTTCGGGCATAATAATGTCAAGAAGAATAACATCGGGTAAATGCTTTTCGGCAGCTTTTATTGCGGCAGTTCCGTTTTTTGCCACGTAGATTGTATATTCCTGCTGCAGTATGTGGGTCAATGCAATTATATTTGACGTATCATCATCTACAACAAGAACGCTGTTTTTTTTTGTTTCATTCATTATTATGTCCTTATAAATAATTACGGAGTTTTTCATAAACCCTGTCAATATCAAGGGGTTTGCCAAGATGACCGTTCATACCTGCTGCTAAACACGCTTCTATATCATCTTTAAAAACGTTAGCTGTCATTGCAACAATGGGAAGCCGCTTATATGTTTCCATTGGAGAAGCGCTTTGCCATCGATCTTCCATGATGCGTATCTGCCGCGTTGCTTCAAGTCCGTCCATTATGGGCATTTGTATGTCCATGAATACAATGTCATATCTGTAAGGGGAGGCCTCTATCATTTCCACGGCTTCTTTGCCATTTTCGGCGCAGTCAATTATCAGTTTGGTATCTTCAAGTAGCGCAACAAGAATAGCGCGGTTAATTTCGATATCCTCGGCAAGAAGAAGCCGTTTGCCTGTAAACCTGCCGGTATTATTTTCTATATTTTCATCTTGTTTTATGATCGTCGTAAAAGATTCATTATCGTGATTTTTCCTACCGCGTTTTGCCTTAACAGTTAAAAGGAATTTTGCTCCCTTTCCAATATCTGAATCAATCCATATACTGCCGTCCATAAGCTCAACGATACGCTTGGATATAACAAGCCCAAGCCCTGTGCCGCCATACGTACGGCTTGTACCGCTTTCCGCCTGTTCAAATGCCATAAAAAGGCGTTTTTGCTGTTCATGGGCTATACCAATTCCGTTATCAGAAACTTCAATTTTAAGTTCGCAAAAACTTGAGGTTTCCTGTACTAAAGATACATCAAGATGAATTTTACCGCCTTCGGGCGTGAATTTATTTGCATTGGATAAAAGATTTGTTATAACCTGTGCAAGACGCTGGTCATCTCCAATAATGAAACGCGGTATGTTACTGTCGATATTTATGGTAAGTTCCTGCTGTTTTTCGTCCACACGGAAATGGATGATTGTTATTACTTTTTGCAGCATTTTTTCTAAGTCATATTCAATGGGTATAAGTTCAAGTTTATTCGCTTCGATTTTTGCCATATCAAGAACATCGTTTATTACACCTAACAGATGATTCGAGGCATCTCCTATTTTTGTCAGGGCATGATTTTTTTGTTCTATATTTTCTGCTTTTTTTCCAACAGCTGTCATGCCGATAATTGCATTCATAGGGGTACGCATTTCATGGCTCATTGTGGAAAGAAAATCGCTTTTTGCCCTGCTTGCCGCTTCCGCTTCTATCTTTTGCCTTTCAGTTTCCAGCAGGATGTCTTTTGTTTCCGTTATATCCATAAGCGCGCCTGCTACACGAATGGGGGCTCCATTTTCATCGCGGATGGATTCGCCGGAAGCGCGGTAATATGCGTATTCGCCGTTTTTCTTTAGCAGCTTGTATTCAACATCGTATGGTGTTTTGCCTGTTTTATCGAGCATGTGGTTTTTAAATGCAGCAAGAGTTCTTTCTTTATCGTCAGGATGCAGCCGGTCGCTCCAACTGCTCAGGACATTCGGAAAGTCCATCTCTTCTGTAAAACCAAGCATATGCTTGAATTCATCAGACCATATAAATGTATTCGCCGGGTTTATTGGATCGTCTTTTACAACTTCCATATCCCATAAACCTATTTTTGTCGCTTTAACCATCAGATTCATCTTAACTATTTGAAGTTCGTTTAATTCCTGTGCGCGTATAAGTTCTATTTCTCTGTTGTGAATGTCGGTCATATCAAAAACATAACCGACGATGGCAAAGTTATTTTCGTATGGGATTTTAATAAACGTTACATTCCATGTTCGTGTTTCACCCTTAACGACAAGTTCCGTTTCAAATTTTTCAGAACCATTCTTTACTGTCGAAGTAAGCCTTTCAGATAATGGTATGGAAGGCTTTCCGCCCGGTTGGAAAGCCGGTATGCTTTCAGACAATCTTTTAACAAAGTTTTTCAGCATATCATCTTTTGTTTCAAAACCCATAAGTTTGTATGCAGCGGGATTGCAGTCAACCAATTTAAAATTGCTGTCAAACAAAACATTCATATGGGGGTTTGCTTCAAACAGAGAAGACATTGCAGCGGCGCGTTTTTGCACTAAATCTTCAAGCCTTTTTCCTTCACGCTTTGATCTTTGAAGATAAATGAAAGCCAGGATTAAAACAATCAAAAATAACAAGGCCGCTCCTATGATCCACGGAAACTGCGCCTGTGCCAATTTTAAACGGTAGTCATAACTTCTGCGCAGCCATTGTTGAGAGATTACCCCGGTGTCGATCAAATCAAGCGCTTTGTCAATGATGGAACATAAAATAACAGCGTCTTTGTTAAACCCGAAAGTGGATTCAAAACTGTTGTTAAACACAAAATTTGCCTTATACCCTGTAATCTCCTGATAATTTGTCAGATACAGGAGATTGCTGTTTGTGTTCATAACCATGTCAATCTTATCAAGCCTCAAGGCTTCGAATGTTTCTTCCTTGGTGTCATATACTATTGTGTTATTGTGATCCGGAAACCAGTTCTGGAAAAGAGCAGAGTGGGCTGTATCTTTTATCAGCCCCACTCTTATAGAATAAATATCATTGATGTCGATATCGCGGTATTCTATTTTGGATATAAGCGCAGACTGATCGCTGAAAAACGATGAACCCGGCCATAAAAAACGGCCTTCCCGTTCCCTTATACGAACCAATTCAGAGAGTACCAGCGCATCTCCGTCTTCCAACATTCTTAATAACTGCGTCCATTCGGTATGCGGGTCGTTTACAACAGTAAAATTCAACCCGGTAAGCAGTTCCACCTTTTTCAGCACGTCAATACTTATACCCTGCCAATCTCTATCCCTTGCACTGAAGAAACTGACCGGATAGTTATCGTACTCAGCCGCAAAAGGTATAACAGGGTTTGACCTGATATATTCTATTTCCTCCCGGCTTAGCGTCATATATAACTTATGTTTTGTATATTCCTGATAGCCCTTATTGTACAATTCATTCAGATATCCGGTAATGCCGTTATCCAAAGCTTTTTGTATAACACTGATAACCGGCTCAAGACCGGGATTTTGCGCGGCAAGAGAAACAGGCGTGTATATCAGCGGTAGAAATTCAGACGTTACTACATTTCCATAACTGCTGAACATAGCCTCAGCGGTACTCTCAGCTATAAGGGCGTCGATCTCTCCTGTATATAACATCTCATAGGCATTTGTATATTCGTGTATGTATACAACTTCAAATTCTTCGACAGCATGCTGAAATACTTTTTCAATGGTTGTAGTTCCAGAGAGCATCGCATAACGAGGCAGCCGTGTTCTTGTGATTTCTGAAAGAGGCTGGCTTTCCGCAAGCCGCAAATACTTTACAGTACGCTGGGCGATTGCGTTTGTCATAAAATATGTCATGCGGCGTTCATCGGTTGCCGTAAGATTACCGGCAAAATCAATCCCGCCGCTTTCAAGCCCTTCAAGCAGTTCGTTCCACGCAAAATGTTTGGGGATGAACGGGATGCCTAACAATTCAGTCAGCCACTGGCAAAAAAGGGCGGTAAATCCTTTTATTTCACCGTTACTGTCCAGGAATGCCTCTGTGTTCGGCATCATCCCAAAAACAAATGAATCGACTCGTTCCTGCAAAGATTCAATGGCGGATATTTCTTCCAGGGTTATGCCGGGTATTTCAAGGTATGAAGAAAAAAAAGGCTGCCCTGCAGATTGATTTTCGGTGGAGTCTTTGCAGGAGGAAAATAAAGTAAGTGTAAAAAATAAAAGTAAAATCCATGTAATTCCGGCTATTTTCATTATCTTTATTTTATCATCGACTGTAAGCAGACTATTTTTATCTTTTTTGTCCATTATTTACACCTAATCCCGATTGATTCCTGAATTATTCATTATTTAACTAAAAAAAGGCTAACTTTTTTACAGTTAATGTTATCATAAAACGCAAAAAATAACTAGACAAAAAATTTTAATTAAAATAAGCTGATAACAATATGAAAAAACGCGCCCTTATTAGTGTATTTGATAAAGACGGAATACTTGAGCTTGCATTGTTTTTAAAAGAAGCAGGATGGGAAATTCTCTCAACCGGCGGAACCTCCAAATATTTACAGCAAAACAATGTTCCGGTTATTGACGTGTCTTCAGTTACGGGTTTTCCGGAGTGCCTTGATGGAAGGGTAAAAACGCTGCACCCTGCAATTCATGCAGGCATCTTAGCACGCCGTGATGTTCAATCCCATCTTGATACCCTAAAAACGATGGATATTGGAGCCATCGATCTTGTCTGCGTAAATCTCTATCCATTTTTTGAAAAAGTCCGTGAAAGTCTTTCATCGGAAGAAACTATAGAGTTTATAGACATAGGCGGTCCTGCTATGCTTCGCTCCGCCGCAAAAAACCACCGGGATGTAATAGTCCTTACAGATCCTGCAGATTACAGCGAAACTATAAAGGGTTTAAAAGCCGGAAATTTGCCGCAGGAATTTAAAAAACGCCTTGCGGGCAAAGTTTTTAACCTTACATCAGCCTATGATGCGGCAATTGCCCGTTATCTGTTAGATGAAGAATATCCGTCTTACCTTCCGCTTTCACTTAAAAACAAACAAACCCTGCGTTACGGTGAAAACGGCCACCAGTCAGCGGCTCTGTACATCCATACCGATAAGCCGGGTGTATTCGATGGAATGGAACAACTTCACGGCAAGGAACTTGGGTACAACAATATAAGGGATTTGGATCTTGCATGGAAAGCCGCTTGCGCTTTTGGGCTTCCGGCAGATGGAACAAAGCCTTCGGGAGAGAGTGATGTCAGCCGCTTGATTCCCGGCGTTGATGATGCCGGAAAAACAAGCTGCGTAGCGGTAAAACATAACACTCCCTGCGGAATTGCGCTTGGAAATACCCTGCTCGAAGCATTTAACAAAACTTTTGCCTGCGATCCTGTTTCGATATTCGGAGGTATAGTTGCCTGTAATACGAAAGTGGATGTATCAACTGCCGTAAAACTCGGCGATTTATTTTTAGAAATAGTTGCCGCGCCTGACTTTGACGAAGACGCTCTTGAGATACTAAAAAAGAAAAAGAATCTGCGGATAATAAAATTACGAAATGCACCTGCGGAATTGCATGAATATATTGCCGTAGACGGCGGTCTTTTGGTTCAACAAAGCGACAGGACGTTACTTGAAAAATGGGAAGTTGTAACAAAGACTGCCCCCGATCCGGCTGATATTCCGGACATGCTCTTTGGAATGAGGGCGGTTACATTTGTTAAATCCAACGCGGTAATGGCGGTAAAAGATCAATCGGCATCCGGCATCGGCGGCGGGCAGGTTAACCGCATCTGGGCTGCCGCGCAGGCGCTGGAACGCAGCGCAGATGCGATTAAGACAACCGGTGCAGCATCTTCTGACGGCAGCCCATGGAAAGACGATCTGAACGCAAGGGTTCTTGCTTCTGATGCGTTTTTTCCATTTGCAGATGTAGTTGAAGCGGCGGAAAAAGCCGGAATAAAGGCAATTATTCAACCCGGCGGCTCAATGAACGACAAACTGTCAATCGAAGCCTGCGATAAGTACGGAATCGCGATGGTATTTACAGGCACAAGGCGCTTTAAACATTAAAAGCTGCGAATGAGTTTGTTCCAAACTCGAATGTTGATAAAATTGCTTGTTAAATAAACCGGATCGGTGTAAAATCAAAATCTAATGAAAAAGTTATTGTCTTTAATTTTTATGATCCTTACAGGTACATTGTGCTATTCGCAGGTTCAAAATCAGATGATTCTGATACAGGGCGGGGCTTTTATGATGGGAAGCCCTGAAGATGAACCCGGAAGAATGCCTGCTGAAAGCCCTCAGCATAGGGTTACTGTGGGCAGTTTTTATATGGCAAAATTCGCAGTAACTCAAGACGAATATCAGGAAATAATGGGGGCAAATCCCAGCCAATACAGAGGGGCGTCTCAGCCGGTTGAAATGGTAAGCTGGTTTAATGCAGTTGATTACTGCAACAGACGAAGTATCGCGGAAGGGCTTACCCCTGCATATACAATCAATGGAAATAATGTTACATGGAACCGGGAAGCGAACGGCTACCGGCTGCCGACAGAAGCTGAATGGGAATATGCCTGCAGAGCGGGAACGGACACTCCTTTTTATACAGGAGATTCACCAGTTGATGCCGGCTGGTACCGTGCTACTGCGCTGAACCGCTCTCCCTATCCTGTTGGTCAAAAACTGCCGAATGCATTCGGCCTTTATGACATGCATGGAAATGTTTGGGAATGGTGCTGGGACTGGTATGGTGATTATACGGAGGAAGAAAAATTCAATCCAATTGGCCCTGCAACAGGACCAGGCCGTGTTTACAGGGGCGGAAACTGGGATAATGATGCTGCTCAAATTCGTTCAGCATACAGATTCAGACAAGGTCCGCAGTTCAGAAGTTTTTTTGTCGGATTTCGTGTAGCTCGCAATGCAAACTAAACTTGATAAAGCTCGTATTGCAGAGCTTGAAAAGCTTATTACAAGATATCAAAATTCTTATTACAGCGGGGAAGCGGAGATTTCTGACGGTGAATTTGACCTGCTTTGGGATGAGCTTAAAACCCTCGCTCCGGAAAGCGAAGTATTAAAGAAAATAGGGAAGGGCTATGATGTTGACGGTTTTCCCAAAGCGCGCCATATAATCCCTATGGGAAGCCAGGACAAGGCTTCTAACCCGCAGGAATTTATCACATGGTTCAACAAAATGTTAACCGATGAAGGCGGCGGGTTAACAAAAGTCTTTGTTGTACAATACAAATTAGACGGCGCAAGCCTTGAGCTTCAATATCAAAATGGAAAATTAATTCGCGCAGTAACACGCGGTGACGGAATTACCGGCGACGACATTACTGCAAATGCTCTTAAAATGGCAGGAGTTATCCCAAAGCTAAAAAATAATTTTACAGGAGGCGTTAGAGGCGAAGTTATAATGACCCGCGAAGTCTGGGGAAGTAAATACCGGGATAAAGCAAACTGCCGTAATGCAGCAAACGGCTTAATGCGCCGTAAAGACGGGCAGGGGTGTGACGATTTAACCTTCATGGCTTTTGACGCTTCTGCGCCGAAAGATGATGTTTTTTTTAAAGATGAATTACTTAAAATCAATTACCTTCTTAAACACGGCTTTAAAACTACAGAAACAAAAACCTTTACAAACGCACAGGAAATTATAGATTACCGCAATGAAGTTTCGGCGCTCCGTGATAAACTCCCTTTTGATATTGATGGTCTTGTGGTTAAAGATAATGAAATAGACATGGCGGATCTGCGCAAAGCGCGCCCGGAAAAACAAATAGCCTTTAAATTTGAACTTGAAACTGCATTCAGCATTCTTCGCGAAGTTATATGGAGCGAGTCCGGTGCGACATATACGCCCATTGGTATAATCGATCCTGTACGCCTTGCAGGTACTACTGTAAAAAGGGCAAACTTAAACAATCCGGGTTTGATGCGTTCTATGGGTTTAAAAATCGGTTCGGCTGTGTCGGTTGTAAAACGCGGGGAAATTATCCCAAAAATTGAAGGGCTTGCACCTGTTCAATCAACAGAAAAAACAGATGAAATAATCATTCCGGACAAATGCGGTGTTTGCAATACAGCGCTTGTTGATTCAGGAACAAGGCTGTACTGTCCGAATTCTCAATGTCCAAAAAGGCTGCTGCACAGGCTGGAAAAGTGGGTAACAATACTTGATATTCGCGAACTTGGAGAAAAATTATTAAAGCAGCTTTTTGACAAAAAAAGGGTTAGGTATATTCATGAATTATATACACTTTCCATAGACGAACTTGCCGAATATGACAGAATGGGAGAACTGTCGGCTGCAAAAGTGATCCGCCACATACAGACAAAACGCGAATTGCCGCTTGCCGCCTTTGTAGCAGGGTTTAATCTTGAAAATATCGCAGAAACCACAATGGAAAAAATAGCTGCCGCCGGTTTTGATACACTGGAAAAATTACGCAGCGCAGATGTAGAACAGCTTGCAGCTATTTTTGCTATTGGTGGAATAACTGCCTCAGTCATAGTTGAAGGGCTTAAAGAATGTGCAGAAGAAATGGATGCGGTATTAAATAAAGGAATAATTACTATCGCTGTGCCGCCTGCACAGGAAATGCAGCCTCTGCGCGGGCTTTCATTCTGTTTTACGGGAGAATTAAAATCTATGAAACGCCCGCAGGCAGAAGAAAAAATTAAATCGCTGGGAGCTCAGGCAAAATCATCTGTAGTAAAGGGGCTTTCCTATCTTGTTACAAATGATCCTGCTTCCGGTTCGGCAAAAAACCAAAAAGCGCGTAAGCTTGGAATATCTGTAATAGGAGAAGATGAGTTTTTAATAATAATTTCCGGGCAGGAAAAACAATCAATGCCAAAACAAGGAGAACTATTTTAGACAGGGGGGTGACAGGCATTTTCTTTAGGCATTTTTTGATTGGACATAACTATCTATTTCCTGAGTAAAATTTTCGGGCGATTCTATGTGCCATAGAAAATATGATTTATGTGCTAATTCCCACACATTATGTTTGTCAAATAAAGCAATAACTTCACTGCCGGATAAGCTTTTTTTATTGCGGTAATATTCAATTACAAATATTAAGAACTTATTTTCTTTACTCACGATTGTTCCTCCGGAAATTCAAGAATTTCCCCTTTTTGCTCTGATAAAAAAATTTGCGAAAGTGTTTTATAGCTTAAATGCCAAAGTCCTGTAGCAGGATTCTGCAGCTTATTGAATAAGTCTGATTTGTAAAATTCTTTTATTGCAACTTCTTCTTGATTATCATAAAAAACTTTTGTCTCTGCAATAATGTTTGGAATAATGCATATACTCAAAAGAGCTGATACCTGATTTTTATCTTTCATACATAAACTTCCACTTTATACGAATTAAGGAATGATAACTTTCTTAAAACAGATTCGTTGCAAAAAACAACTTGATAGCAAATGGGGATAACAGGCAATAATTCTTGCTTGCTTCGAAAGATGCACGCGTGGGCTGCTGCGGAAATCCCTTTCGAGGGCTGATGTCGCCAAATGATTGTTGGTCATTTTTATTCTCCCTTCTATTTTGATGCTTGATTAAACTCGGTTGGCTCCAAACGCCCTCTACAGGGTTTTCCGCAGCTGCCCAACAAAGCTTTTTCCAGCATACAAATCAATCAACATGGTGCCAGACAAGGGTTGTTTTGTCTAAACACTTTACGTGTTTAGACAAACTGGGGGGTGTCAGGCACTAATTCTTGTCACAGATAAGTAGGAATTTCCCAATGTGATGGAAAGTATCATTCCTAGATCGTCCCTGCCGAATGGTAAGAAACCGCCTTTAACGGCAAAATACCAGTGGTTTTCACCGTTAATATCCTCCTATGGTTAATTAAAGACCAAAACCAATACGGAAAGTTCCAGTGTCTCTGCCACTTCCGGGCAAAGGACTTACTCGTATATCTAATGTGCTGCCTATACCACCCATTATATCTACCCAGTGGCTACCCATTACCGTGAAGGAATCTCCTCTGACCTCCGATAATAGAGTACTACCGCTATAAAGTTGTAATCTTGCACGTACTGTATAAAGTGATGGATTAATGGAATTGTCCTGCCAATATATAAGGATAAGACCACCGCTTGGAACGGTAAGCCTGAACCATACCTCTCCATGGGAAGTTATTTCACCTTCATACCAAACGCCGCTACTTAAAGGGATCGGATTTGTAACGGCGCCGGGAGCGGTATACTCCCAACTAGCATACAAAATAATATTATTTGACGGAGTAAAACTAGTAATGTAATGGTAACCAGTGCCGGACATATTCGTATTCCAGCCACGAAAAGTATAGCCTGTTCTGGAAAGCGTACCCTGATTGGGAAGCGTTATGCTTAAGCCAGGAAGAACTGTCATCGCGGCAGGAACTGTCCCGCTTGTCGCGCCATTGGCGTTAAAGGTTACGGTTCTTTCTTCTAATAATGTAGTATTGATTCTTAACTGATACGTGCCGCTGTTGCCAGAAGTATAAGGTGTTACCTTTACATAATACACCTGCTCGATAGTTACATCACAGGAAATGTATACATTACCGCTGTATAAACGTGTCGAGTTTTCAACTTCATTCCCGTCTGAGTCATACAAAGCGACATTCAAATCAGTTAGTGTATTAAAACCGGCGTAAATGTATTGCGTATCAGCAGCAGCGGTAAAACTGAACCATTGCTCATCATTCGCCGGAATATTGCCGTTAACCCAAGTGTTGATGGGAAGCGTGGTTACGACAGTACCGGGCGAAATCCAACTAGTATTGATTCTTAACTGATACGTGCCGCTGTTGCCAGAACTATAAGGTGTTATCCTTACATAGTACTCCTCCCCGATAGTTACATCTTGGAAAATGTGTCTGTTACCGCTATTTAAACGCGCCACACTTCTAACCTCATTCCCGCCTGAGTCATACAACGCAACATTCAAATCATTTAGTGTAGTAAAACTGGCATGAATATACTGCGTATCAGCGGTAGCAGTAAACCTGAACCATTGCTCGCTATTCGCCGGAATATTGCCATTAGTCCAAGTGTTGGCTGACAATGTAACAGCGCCGGGCGGAATCCAAAGAGTATTGAAAGTTAATTGATAAGTGCCGCTGCCAGAACCATAAGGCGTTACCTTTACATAGTACACCTGCCCTGTAGTTACATCATGGGAAATGTATCTGTTACCACTATTTAAACGTGTCGTACTTCCTACCTCATTACCGTCTGAGTCATACAGCGCGACATTCAAATCATTTAGTGTAGTAAAACTGGCATGAATATACTGCGTATCAGCGGTAGCAGTAAACCTGAACCATTGCTCGCCATTCGCCGGAATATTACCATTTGCCCAAGTTTCAACAGTAAGCGCAGTCGCATCCGCGACCCAGACAATATCAGGAGCATCGGTACTAATGTCGTTATTTGTATTCAATGTGGTGTTATGCCATAGCGTAGGAAGACTAACACCAGTATTCCAATACACAACGTGCCCTTTACTGGAATTGGCGGTGTTTCTAAGAGTAGTAGTAGCCGCGTCATTTCCGTAAATAATACCGCCTGACTTGGTTAAGGTTCCGTTATCAGACACATACACACCACCGCCGTTCTGAGCGGTATTGCCGGAGATTACCCCGCCGCTCATTATGAACGTTCCGTTATCAGACACATACACACCACCGCCGTTCTGAGCGGTATTGCCGGAGATTACCCCGCCGCTCATTATGAACGTTCCGTTATCAGCTACATACACGCCGCCACCGTTCTCAGCGGAATTGTCGTTGATAGTTCCGTCTCGCAGTTCCAGGATACCTCCATTCACCGAAATCACTGCTCTGTTACTAACTCTATAGGACGTCATTCTCAACTCTCCACTGTCGATGTAAACAGTTTGATTACTGTCAATGTTAAGTAAAGAACCAGAATCCCGTCCGGAAAGACGTAGAGTACCGTTTCCGTTTAACGTTATTGAGGCATTGGATACATCGCCGAATGTATTTTCTGTGCTTCCGGGAACGTTAAAACTCCCAGTGACGGTGATAGTGTAGGTTTTGGGGTTTTCTACCGTACCGTCTCCACCATTTTTAATAGCGGCAAGGGCGGCTTCCCATTCGGCAACATTGGTAACCGAGCCATCAAGCATATCATCGTCGGTAAAAACTTTGGTGTATTCAGTAGTAATTTCCGGGTAGATATATACCGCTTCAATTAAACCTGCGTAAAAATACTCTTTCCTGACAAGAATGGTCAATAGGTAAGAACCAGATTCCAATTCCAGCGTTTCTGTACCGGGCGTTAATGGTATAGAGTTGTCCATATCCGACCATTGTTGCAGGGTAATTTCCGCCGAGGCTTCTGCCGGAAGGGTAATGGTATAGGTGAAATTCCCTTTCTCTCCAGTATTAATCCCGGAAAGAAGAACCACTACTGGATCATTGTCGCCAGATTCAATGTCGAACGGTAAGGACACACCGCTTGCTACCAGAGTATATGGTTCTTCCTCGCCAATATAAGCTTGTACTTCCACCGTATATGTTCCAATTTCCAGGGTAAAGAGACCACTGGTATTAGGGGTTTTCTCAACTCCGGCTGTTTCGCCTTCTTTGGTAAAAGTGTACACATACCTATCAAAAACGGATGAAGGGAACACAGTCCGCGCCGCATTTTCCCCTCCCGCAAAACTAATACCGATTAGCCCATAATTATTTTCATCAGGTGTATCAATTATAATATCACAAGCGGCAAACAGCAGCACACCAATAATTACAATCCCGAATAATATGTCATATTTTTTCATACTTAAGCCTCCTTAAAAATTAAATGCCCATACCTGATTCGATGGGGCACTATAAGCCCATACCTGTTCCCATCCCTGTTGATAAAGTCTCCTTGCGGTGACCCTATACCAAGTATTTGGAGATATTTGTTGAGAAGAATGGTAACTGGTACTACTAACGCTTTCAACAAATCGGTATGGACCATCAGAACCAGAATCAGAACGATAAATATAATACGATATACCCGTGCCGGCAACAGCATTCCATTCCAAAATAGCAGTCCCAGAGGGGCTCTGTCTTCCCCTTAATTCAGGTGCTTCTGGAGCGGTATACCGAATCCAATGTGCGTACAGGGTAACATTGCTAGTGACAGTAAAACTTGAACCATATCTGGGGTAATAGCGTCCTGATCCGTCAGCACTAGTATTCCAGCCGCTAAAGTAATAGTCCGCTCTGGAAGATGCGCTACTGGGAAGCGTGATACTGGAACCAATAGGGACCGTCTGACTGGGTGTAGTAGAAGACCCCCCCGCTCCATTGTGGCTATAGGTTACGGTTACTTCCGATGGTACGGTGATGGTAATATTGGTGTTGTATAGCTTACCGTCTTTTTCGACAGTCAAGCTTACGATATGTATTCCAGGTTTTGTACTTGAAAAGTTATAGGTATTTTCGTTATGGCCGGTGTTAACGCCATTCAAATACCAATGTTTAACAGTATAACCTTCGTTCAACGCAGTAATGGTAAGCATTTCGCCCGGACCTATAATAGCCGCACCTTTGCTGGTGGTAACAAGACTATCATGTTCATCTATCCAGTAATACTCAAACTCCAACCTGTTCAATAAAACTATCGTCAGTGTTCCGGCACTTAATCCGCTTACTGCGTCCCAACCCGTTGCCTCTGCCACATCAAATGTAACCGTGTATGTGCCGGCCTCTGTTGGAAGTGTTATAGAACCGTCATAGAAAATGGTTATAGCTCCATTAGATTTGTCCGCTTTGGGCGTTATGGTAACCGCCGTAATGCTTCCCTCTGTTTGAGTCAGGTTGCCTATATCAAAATCATCCGCTATAGGGGTTTGGTTAACATCAATCGGGACATCGGTATCTGTCGCCGGAAATACCGCTGTAATAATGCCGGAATGAGCGGCGTTACTTACTAATGTTGCCCCTGCAACGGTAAAAAAGTTTGCTGTTACCCCTTCTAATGTGTAGCCCGCTTGAGCGGTCAGTGTAATGGTCGCTGTATACGATGTTTCAGCGGCAAAGACGGCAGGGCTGTCGTTCCAAGCTACGGTTCCGGTGTACTGCGCCGTTTGAGTAATGGCAGTTACCGGAATTGTCCCGGTCACCGGAACGGTAACACCCCCAATAGTTGCAATGTTGATCACCGTGGATTCTGTCGTATTGGCAGAATCACCGCACCCCGCCAAAAACAGGACGATAAAAGCAAAAACAGCAAGTACGCCTAAAATCAATGTACGGCTATTTCTCATATAATACACTCCTTCTCTTAAAACATTCTTAAAAAACAGAGTTTTCTTACAGAAAACTATCATATGTGAATTCATTTATTCATTAAAAGTTTTCTTATAGTAAATACATTATACTTTACCAATCGTAAATTGTCAACACATTATTAACACATACAATAAAAAAAATGATAGGAATATGACAAGCCTAAGAACAGTACTCGCTCAGAATATGAAGGAGCAACGGCGTATTTTAGGGATTACTCAGGCGCAACTTGCTGAGAGAGTGAGTACATCGACTAACTATATAGCCTTGATTGAGACTGAAAAGAAGTTTCCCAAGCCTGAAATGCTGGAGCGTATAGCTATAGCCCTCGAGATTGATCCTCCAGCCCTTTTCGCGGTTGAAATACACCCATTGGCTGAGGGTGAGATACTTGCAAAGGTTCAGAAAATAATTCTAGGCGATATTACCCAATTTGTTTCGTATCGGATTAAGCAGCTAGGGCAGGAATCCCCGCGACTTCCTGAACCAAATGGCGATGTGCAAGAGTAACACTCACGTATATGGCGCTCACAGTGATCACATGGAATTTTACGCGCTGTAGTTCGTAAGAATCAGGGTCAGGGTTTTTAAGCATTATTTCTTTCAATCTTCGTTCAATTAAGAAAGAATTAGAGCAGACTTTCGGACAAAAGCTTTGTGCCTCAGGAGTTTGTAGAAAAACCCGTTATTTCCAGCCCCGTTTTTCGAGCTTTTCAAATTTTATTATACTTTTTCCTGACGGGATGAAAACGGAAAAAGTTTCTCATTGTTTTCCCCGCCATTATACAGCAT
>Ga0099364_10000838_pt1 | contig 52138 bp, 24 predicted proteins | sample TergutTh196P3_FD_73070 | JGI IMG/M metagenome (GOLD analysis project Ga0099364, IMG submission 73070) | Microcerotermes parvus P3 segment gut microbial communities from Pointe-Noire, Republic of the Congo - Th196 P3 | ecosystem: Host-associated > Arthropoda: Insects > Digestive system > Gut ... | reverse complement strand
CATTGCAGGCGCGGGGGGTGCCGGCGATGCAGATAAACACTTTCGGGGCATGTCATCTGGACGCGCCGCTTGTGGAGAAGGCGGTGGCGAAAATGGGGCTTCTTGGGGGGGATGATGCGGGGGATGATGCGGGGGATGATGCGGGGGATGCCATCCTTTTTATTGAAAATGTAGGAAATATTGTATGTCCGGCGGAGTTTCGGATAGGGGAGCATATGCGGCTGCTGGTCTGCTCGGTGACGGAGGGGAGCGACAAGCCGTATAAGTACCCGCTGGCGTTCCGCGAGGCGGATATGGTGCTGCTGAACAAGGTGGACCTCTGCCCGTACGTGGATTTCGACGAAGGGTTCTTTATGCGAGGGTTTAGGGCGCTGAACAAGGAAGCGCCGCTGTTGAAGGTGTCGGGGAAGACGGGCGAAGGTTTTGATGAGGCGGCGAAGGCGCTGGGGGCGCTGGTGAGGAAGGGGGCGATGTTGTGAACGTGGAGTGGAGGTGGCGCTCGACGCAAAGCTCCGGCTCTGGGCAGGAGCAGGTTTGCGAGGCCGTGAGGGTTCTCAAGGGCGGGGGGGTAGTGGCGCTCAAGGGGAGCGGGGGGTATTACTTGGTGTGCAGCCCATTTGATGAGGGGGCGGTGCGGAAGCTACGGGAGGCGAAGCGGCGGGAACAGAAGCCGTTTGCGGTGATGTTTCGGGATGTGGCGCAGGTGCGGGAGTTTTGCGTGGTGGGGGCGCAAGAGGAGGAGGCGCTGGTAGGGGCGCAAAGGCCGATTGTGCTGGTAGAGGGATTGCCTGCCGACGGAACGGGGCAGCCCGAAGGTCTCGATTTGGAAGCAAGTCGGGGCTTGCGCCGCGTCCGCAGGGGTTCTGCCGAAAGGCTCGCTACGGCTTCGCAAAGCTCCGCCTCCGCCTCGCTTTCGGAGACCCCTTGCTCCGCCTCGCGCCTTCGGCGCTCGACGCAAAGCCCCGGCTCCGAACCGCAAGGTGAGGCAAGCATGCACCAAGGTCGGCGGTTTGCGGAAGGGGTTTGCAATACGAGTCGGCTTGTCGGAGCGTTTTTGCCGGCGTTCGAGGTGCAGCGTTTATTGGTGGAGGAGCTGGGACCGCTTATCATGACGAGCGCGAATGTTTCTGCGCTGCCTATAATCACGGATGATGGGGATATGTTGTGCATGGTTGGGGGGGTGACCGGCGGGGGGATTGATGGGGTGCTGTACCATGAGCGACCGATTGAGGGAGGGGTGGACGATTCGGTCGTGAGGGTTGTGGACAGGTCGGTTCAGATTATAAGGCGGTCGAAGGGCTATGTGCCGGCGCCGGTCTTTGCACCGGCGGCGAGCGGGCTTGACGAGGATGTGATGATTTTTGCGGCGGGGGGGCATTTGAAGTCTGTCTTCGCTTTCAGCAAGGGCGCACACTCCTACCTAAGCCGGCATATCGGCGACTTGGGCTCGTTGGAGTCGGAGGCTGCGTATTGCGAAGCCTTTGAGCGCATGAAGAAGTTTTTGGGGGTGGAGCCAGGGCTTGCGGTGTGCGATATGCACCCAAGGTACTATACGACGCAGTTTGCGGAGGGGCTTGGGGTGCCAGTGCTGTATGTGCAGCACCATCATGCGCATGTCGCGTCGGTGATGGCGGAGCATGGGCTTCGCGGGCCTGTGATTGGCGTGAGTTTTGACGGAACGGGTTATGGGACGGACGGGGCTGTCTGGGGAGGCGAGGTGCTTGTGTGTGAGGGGCCGGGGTTTGAGCGGTTTTCGCATCTGGGGTATGTGGAGATGCTGGGGGGGGATGAGTCGATGCGGGACGCATGGAAGGCGGGGGTGGCGGTGCGGCGCAGCTTCGGTGCGCGAGACACGTGGCAGCACGAAGCACTCGATTTGGGAGCGGGGCGTCCCGAAGGGGTAAGTGGCGAGGCCATCCCTCTCGAAGCAGATGAGGAGGCTTTGCGCCGCGTCCGCAGGGGTGCTACCGAAAGGCTCGCTACGTCTTCGCAAAGCTCCGCCTCCGCCTCGCTTTCGGAGACCCCTTGCTCCGCCTCGCGCCTTCGGCACTCGACGCAAAGCCCCAACTCCGCCCCGCAAGACACGGAGCTTCGTGCTGCCCTTGTGTCGCAAGACGCTGATGGAGCTTTCGAGATCGACCTTGGGGGGGTTATTGCATATGCCGAGAGGTGGAGGACGATGGAGTTTGACGGTGATGAGAGGTATGACGTGCAGGCGGTGGGGGCGGCGCTTGAGGCGGGGGTGAATACTGTGAAGTCGTCAAGCATGGGGCGGCTATTTGACGCGGTGGCGGCTTTGCTAGGCATACACTACGAAAACAGATATGAGGGGGAGTGCGCGATTATGCTGGAGAATGCGGCGCACCGGGCAGTCGAGAAGGAGCGAGACGGCGAGATGCCGACCGAGCAGGAACGGCTTGCGCTGGCCTTTCATATGGGCGTGGCGCAGGCTGTACTGGGGCAGTGCAGGCGGGCACGAGATGAGCGGAGCATAAATGTGGCTTGCCTGTCGGGAGGCGTTTTTCAGAACAAGTTGCTTATGGAGGAGGCATTACGGCTACTCCGCGAGGATGGGTTCGATGTTTACTGCAACATACAAGCGCCGCCGAACGACGGGGGGATCGCATTAGGGCAGAATTACGTTGGGATGTTGGAGTCCGTCAAAGGGGCATGAGGACGAAGCTAGAAGTTTGTCCAGGGTTCGCTGTCTATGTCGCTGGGCATACGCCAGTCTGAACTGGCAGACAGCGAAACAGAGCCTATTTTGGGGCCGTCTGCCAAAGCATTGCGCTTAAATTGATTTGCGAAAAAACGCTGGTAGAAGCGTCGTAGGGTGTCGCGTATCTCGTTGTCGGAATATTTGCCGGCAAAGGCACGAATCGCAAGCTTGAGCACGAGCGATGGGGTGCGGCCGCGCCGTATGGCATGGTAGAGGAAAAAGTCGTGAAGCTCGTAGGGGCCTATAAGCTCCTCTGTCATCTGGGTGATGCGGCCGCCTTTGCCCGGGGGGAGCAACTCCGGGCTGATGGGGGTGCCTAGTATGTCGTTCAGCACGCTCTTGAGTTTTTTGTCCCTGTCCGCGACATGCTTTATGATATGGCGTAGCAGGGTCTTGGGGACGCCCGCGTTCACGCCGTACATGCTTAGCTGGTCGCCGCCGTAGGTAGCCCAGCCGAGCGCGAGCTCCGACATGTCGCCCGTGCCGACGACAAGCCCTCCGCATTTGTTTGCTATGTTCATCAATATGAGCGTGCGGATACGCGCCTGCGCGTTTTCATAGACCACATCCCGCTCCTTCTCGGAATGGTCTATGTCCCGCAAGTGCTGCAAGAAAATCTTGCCTATGTCTATTTCGCGAAAATTGACGCCGAGCGCTTTCCCCATATGCCGCGCGTTCATTCGCGTATCGTGCGATGTGCCGGGGCCGGGCATGGAAATTGCTATGACGTCGCTTGCCGGCTTGCCGAGCAGATGCATCGCGCTCACCGATACGAGCAGGGCAAGCGCGCTGTCGAGCCCGCCCGAAAGCCCTATGACGGCCTTCCCCGCCTTTGCGTGGTCGAGCCTGCGCATAAGCCCGAAGGTCTGCAGCCTAAGGACTTTATCGCAACGGACGATGCGCTCGCTGTCGTTCGCCGGCACGAAGGGCTTTGGCTCTATCCGCCGGTATTGCAGGCGGCAGCTCTGCGTCTGCGAAAACTTTATGACTCTATGGGTCTTGTCCGAAGGCCGTGAGAATGTCGTAAGGGATTGACGATCGTGCACGAGGCTGCCCACGTCAATATCGGCTATGGCGAAGCCGCTTTCGAACGGCCTTTTCTCGCCAAGCAGCTCGGCATTTTCGTAAATAAGGCTGTGGCCTGAGAACACTTGTTCGCCAGTGCTTTCGCCGTATCCAGCGTTTGAGTATATATAGGCACAGACGGCACGGCTTGATTGGCTGCGTGCAAGCAGGTGCCTGTAGTCGTCCTTGCCTACAGACTCGTCTGTTGCGGAAAGGTTTACGATGACGGTGGCTCCGCTTCGCGCGTGGGCGGCGCTCGGCGGTGAGGGCGCCCCAAGGTCTTCGCTGATCTCGGCGGCCACCGTAAGGTCTGGGTATTCTTCGCATTGGAACAACAGGTCTGTGCCGAATGGGATGGGTTCGCCGTCGAAGGTGTATTCTTCGTGGGCGGGCGGCGCGGTGGTAAAATGTCTGAGCTCGGAGTATCCGCCATGGTTTGGAATCCACGTCTTTGGCACAAGACCCAGCAGCCGCCCGCCCGAAATGGCGGCGGCCACATTATATAAGTCCCCGCCGTGCCGTAAAGGGAGGCCGACAAAGATCAAGGCGTCCGAGCGCGCCGAGCAGCCTACCAACACGCGAAGGGCGGCGAGCGCTTCTTCTAGCAGAACGTTTTGCCAGAAAAGATCGCCGCAAGTATAGCCTGTGACGGAAAGCTCTGGCGCGCAGATGACCTTGGCACCAGCTTCCTCAGCCGCCGAGATGGCGCCGAAAAGCCGCGTCGCATTCTGCCTGCAATTGCCCGGGCTCACCATAGGGGCAATCGCTGCCGCCGTCACAAACCCTTCGTAAGCTTCATTCACTATGCCCACTTGCAGAAAACCCTTCCTTCATCCTCTCAAACGTTCTTTCGCTTATTATGTGCTCAATGCGGCAGGCATCCTCCTCCGCAGTTTTTTCATCTACGCCAAGCACCTTGCTCAGGTAGCCTGCTATCACGTTATGCCTGTCAAAGACGGCGGCGGCACGGCTCTCGCCTGCTTCGGTCAATTCAATCCACCCTCCATCATCGACTTCAACAAGCCCTTCTCTTTTCAGGATGCCTATGGCTCTGCTGACGCTCGGCTTCGAAAACTCGAGCTCTGCCGCTATGTCGACCGAACGCACCCTTCCATTTCGCTCTTTCAGGACGAGTATCGTTTCGAGATAGTTTTCGCCGGATTCGTGCAGCGCCATGTCTGTGCCCCTTGCCCTACCCTTTTTTTCTACCTTATATATGTCACGGGATTGCCCGTGCGCGGAAGCGGCGCGGGTTCGATGGGACCGGCTGCGTATCCGAGCGCAAGCGACCCGCAGACCTCTTGGTCGTCGGGGACTCCCAGGCCCTCGAAAAACTTCCGGAGCGGCGGCGCATCCCTTAGCGAGAGAAATTGGTTGATCCAGCAATTGCCCATACCGAGGGCAGACGCCGTAAGCATCATATTCTGGAGCGCGCATGCCGTGTCCGACAAGCCGTTGGGCCCGCCCATTATGTTTGTGGTGACTATCAGGGCAGGGGCGCCGTAAGTGACATCGACAGGGCCTGCTTTGGCACGCTGTATCAAGGAGATTATCACCGGCGACATGCCCTCTTGCTCGGGCATGGCGGCCAGCACGCCTGTCATCACTTCCCTAAGCTCGGCCAGTTTTTCCGGGTTTGTAATCACAAAAAAGTGCGACCTCTGCTTGTTGGATGCGCTCGGGGCGTGGCGCCCTGCATCAAGTATCTCTTCTATTATTTCCTCTGGCACGGGTTTATCGAGATACGCCCTGGTGCTGCGGCGTTGGTATATGGCTTCTTTCAGTCCTTTTTTGACGGCGTCCCTGTCCATTCAGTCCCCCTTTCGAGTCGTGTGCAAATAATCATTGTCTGCATTGTAACATTTTTGACAAATGAAAAGCACTTTGATAGTATAGTGAGGCTTGACGTGGGGCTTTAGCTCAGCTGGGAGAGCGTTTGACTGGCAGTCAAAAGGTCAGGGGTTCGATCCCCCTAAGCTCCACCAACGTCTTTTAGGTTTGGCTTTGCCATTTTCGATAATCACAATCGTGGTATACTGTCCATATGAAAAAAGATTACACAAGCTGGTCACCAATCAAAGCGAGAATACACAATGCAGCCAAGCGGCCTGTCGGCTTCTATAAGCGTGAGATTTGGATTTGCAGCATTGGGGAAAACATAGGGTTTGAAGAAGATGGCAAAGGGGAGCGGTTCGTCCGCCCCGTCCTAATTATGAGGAACTTTGGGAATAGGTTTTGTTTTACCGTTCCGTTGTCCACCACCACAAAGCGGGGGAAGTATTACCACCCATTCAACGCAGATACGGGCAAAACAAGCGTTGCGCTCTTGTCACAGGCAAAAGCGGTAGATGCGGCAAGGCTGCGCCGGAAAATAGGCATGGCAAGCAAAGAGGATTTTGCGGTCATAAAGAAAAAGCTGGCGGAAGTTTTGGAGCTATAAAAACGCCGTGCAGACGGCACGACGTTTCGCTTTTATTTTCACCCTCCCCGCGTACGGTTCGGGCGACAGGCCGAAGCCCTTTGTATGGTGTATACTACACCACCATCGTTTTCTTGTCAATTCCGACTTTATCCATTTGTGATATGTTTAATTGACAATTGCAGCCTGAAATGCTACATTGACGACATATCCAGATACGGGCAATTCGAACGGCTAACTACCTAAGAAGAACCCGTTTTTGTTTTGGCTATGCGGGGGCGGTCAGGGTCACCACCTCATCGCTTCTGTCCCATCTCATATTGTAGGTGTTTCCGCCCATGGATATGCTCACTTTGTCGGAGAATATCTTTTGGCATATTATTGAGGTGGTTCCGGCGACGCAAGCGGCCTCGGGCGTGAACGCGGCCTCGCCCTCGCCCCGTTGCCAAAGACGCGCCTTGATGCTTTCCTTGTCGAGCACCTGGATGAACACGATGCTGGCGCCTTCCGGAAACAGCGCGTGTGTCCCTAGCGCAGCGCCCAGCCCCGGCACATCCACGTCCTCGAGGTCATCGACGAACAAAGCGCCGTGAGGGCTCCCGAAGGACATGGCGGTGATATTGTGGCGAGTCCCTTCTACCATAAATGGCTTGCAGATGCAGGACGGCGTAGATGTGTGCTCCACAGGGATAAGCACGGGCGACATGATTGGGTCTCCATATGTGACGATGACGTTGTTTGACATTTTACCTTCCTCCTTACACTGTGCCTTGCTGCAACATCGCGTCGGCGACTTTCTTGAATCCCGCAATGTTTGCACCAACGATAAAGTTCCCCTCGCAGTCCGCTTCTTTCGCCGCCGTAGCGATGTTGTTGTAGATGTCCGCCATGATGCCTTTAAGCTTTCTGTCCACTTTTTCGAATGTCCATGAAGTCCGCATGAAGTTCTGGCTCATCTCCAGCGATGACGTCGCGACACCGCCGGCATTGGCCGCCTTGCCTGGCGCGAACATCATCTTGCTTTTCAAAAACACCTCGACTGCTTCAAGCGTGGCGGGCATGTTCGCGCCTTCGCCAACCGCGAAACATCCGTTGCGTATAAGCGTTTTTGCGTCCTCCCCGCTCAGCTCGTTCTGGGTGGCGCAGGGCAAGGCGATATCGCACTTTATGTCCCAGACGTTCTTGCCCTCGGTGTACTCCGCGTTCGGGCGGTAGTTTTTGTAGTCTGAAATCCTGCCGCGATTCACTTCCTTTATCTCTTTTACAGCGTCAAGGTCTATGCCGTCGGCATCGTATATGCGGCCGTTTGAGTCGGACATCGCGACCACGTTGCCGCCCAATTGCTGCACTTTCTCAGTAGCGGAAATTGCCACATTGCCGGAGCCTGACACTATGACGGTCTTGCCCTCAAACGATTCCCCATTGTGGCGAAGCATTTCATCCACAAGGTATACAAGGCCATAACCTGTGGCCTCAGCACGGACAAACGAGCCCCCGTAAGCCAAGCCCTTACCCGTAAGAACCCCCTCGATATTGTTGGTCAGGCGCCTGTATTGCCCGTACATAAACCCTATTTCGCGGCCGCCTACGCCTATGTCGCCGGCCGGCACGTCTGTGTTCGCCCCGATGTGCCGGAACAATTCCGTCATAAAGCTCTGGCAGAATGCCATGACCTCGCGCTCGGATTTGCCTTTCGGGTCAAAGTCCGATCCGCCTTTGCCGCCGCCGATGGGCTGCCCGGTCAAAGAGTTTTTGAAAATCTGCTCGAAGCCCAGAAACTTCACGATGCTCAGGCAGACGCTCGGGTGGAAACGCAGGCCGCCTTTGTACGGGCCGATGGCGCTGTTGAACTGAACGCGGTAACCCTTATTGACCTGCATTTTCCCTGCATCGTCCACCCAGGGGATCCTGAACATTATCACGCGCTCCGGCTCTGTCAGGCGCTCAAGTATCCCGGCCTTTTCGTACTCTGGCCGCGAATCCACAAATGGCTGGAGCGTGCTAAGAATTTCCGTCATAACTTGATGGAATTCGGGTTCGTGCGGGTTTTTTGCAATTGCTTGCTCCAATATTTTCTTGGTGTAAGACATGCTGTATCTCTCCTTCTCGGATATAACGGATATAAAAAAAGACGCTTATCGACAAATTGCCACAGAACAACATATCGATAAACGCCTTTGTTCATCTTGTGATAGAAGTTAGCATAAACCAATTCTGTTGTCAAATGATGTATAATAGGGCGAAAAAGGAGAACGATATGGGAAAGAATATTTTCAGGAACGAGCTGGCGGACTTCAAGCCGTACGTGCAGGGCAAGCCTATCGAGGCGGTGCGCCGGGAGTACGGGCTTGACAGGATCGAGAAGCTTGCGTCGAACGAGAACCAGATAGGGCCGTCGCCAAAGGCGGTGGAGGCGATAAAGGCGGAGCTTGCCGAGCTCAATTTCTACCCTGAGTCCTATCCTTTCGATCTGCAGCGTGAGCTTTCGGAAATACTTGGCATCGATGAGGAGCAGCTTGTGCTTGGATCGGGCGGCGAGGGGGTGCTCTGGCAGGCCGTCCTGACCTTTATCAATACGGGGGACGAGATAGTGCTTGCGGACCCGACTTTCGACGTCTACCGCATATCGGCTTCGCTGCTCGGCGCCGTGGTGGTCAAAGTCCCGCTGAAAGGCATGGGCTTCGACATAGACGCCATGCTTGCGTCAGTGAACGAAAAGACCAAGATGTTCTTCCTGTGCAGCCCAAACAACCCGACGGGGCATATCGCTTCCCAGGCGGAGGTGGACAGGATCGTGAGGGAGCTGCCGGAGGATGTGGTGCTTGTGATAGACGAGGCGTACTATGAGCTGGCGTCTTTCTCGCCAGATTTCCCCAAGGACAGCATCGCAATCGTGGGCAGGCGGCCGAACACGATTGTGCTCCGTTCGTTCTCAAAGACCTATGGCATCGCAGGCGTGCGTATCGGATATGCGATAACTTCGCCGGAGATCGCGGCGCGGCTTCGTGGGGTCGGGCCTACGTTCAAGATAAACAGGCTTGCAATCGCAGCGGCGCGCGGGGCGGTGAAGGACGTGGAGTACCGCGATATGTACGCGGCGCAGAACGCAACGGCACGACAGATGCTGCTTGACTATTATGAAACGAAGGGATGGGTCAGCTTCCCGTCGTATACGAATTTTGTGTTTACGGACACAGGCCTTGACTCAAAGTGGCTTTTTGAGGAATTGCAGAAGCGTGGCGTGATAATACGGCCAGGGGTTTTGTGGGGCGAGAAATGGCAGACGTGGTTCCGCATAAGCACGGGCACGGCGGAACAAATGCAGTATTTTATCGACATGACCGAGGAGGTTTTGAGGTAAGGGGTACGGGAGGGTCCGAGATAAGTGACGGGCGGCCTTGCGGCCGCCCGTTTTGTTTGTGAGGGGTTAGGCGTCTTTGAGCGCCGCCTGCGCCGCCGCAAGCCTGGCTATCGGCACGCGGAACGGCGAGCAAGACACATACTCAAGCCCTACCTTGTAGCAGAACTCGACCGATGACGGGTCACCGCCGTGCTCGCCGCAGATGCCGAGCTTGAGGTTCGGCCGGCTCTCCTTGCCGAGCGCGACCGCCATCTTCATAAGCTTGCCGATGCCTACTTGATCGAGGCGTGCGAACGGGTCGTTTTCGTAAATCTTCTCGCCGTAGTAAGACTCAAGGAACGACCCGGCGTCGTCACGGCTGAAGCCGAAGGTCATCTGCGTCAAGTCGTTCGTGCCGAACGAGAAGAACTCCGCTTCCTTGGCGACCTCATCAGCCGTAAGGCAAGCCCTGGGGATTTCGATCATCGTGCCGATAAGGTACTTGAGGTCTATGCCGCTCTCCTTGACAAGGCGGTCGGCTGTCTCTTTGATGGTCTTTTTGACGAATTGGAACTCCTTGACCTCGCCGACAAGCGGCACCATGATCTCCGGCACGAGGTCCCATTCGGGATGCTTTTTCTTCACGTTGATGGCGGCCTCGATAATGGCCTGCGTCTGCATTTCGCCTATCTCAGGATAGGTGACGTTGAGGCGGCAGCCGCGATGCCCCATCATGGGGTTGAACTCATGGAGGGACGCTATGATATTGTTGATCTCTTCGACCGAAATCTTCATGTCGGCGGCGAGCGCTTTGATGTCCCCTTCGTCGGACGGCAGGAACTCATGCAGGGGCGGGTCGAGCAGACGGATGGTGACGGGACGCGCCCCCATCGCCTCGAAGATGCCCTCGAAGTCCCCACGCTGTATCGGCAGAAGCTTGTCGAGCGCCGTCCTGCGCTGTTCCTCTGTCTTTGAAAGTATCATTTCGCGCACGGCGGAAATGCGGTCTGCCTCAAAGAACATATGTTCGGTGCGACAGAGCCCTATGCCCTCGGCGCCGAATTTTATCGCCTGCGCCGCATCGTGCGGCGTGTCGGCATTTGTGCGGACCTTCATAGTGCGGTACTCGTCGGCCCAAGCCATAAGGCGCTCGAACTCGCCGCCTATGGACGCCGGCACCGTCTTTAGGGCCTCCCCATAGACCTGGCCCGATGACCCTTCGAGCGAGATAAAATCGCCCTCGCGGTAAGTGTTGCCGCCTAGCTCGAAGCTTTTGCCGTCCGCCCCGAACTTGATGTCGCCGAGGCCGCATACGCAGCACTTGCCCATTCCGCGTGCCACGACTGCGGCATGGCTCGTCATGCCGCCGCGAGCCGTGAGTATGCCCTTGGCGTAATTCATGCCCTCGATGTCCTCGGGCGTGGTCTCCAAACGAACCAGTATCACTTCCTTGCCGTCGTCACGTGTCCATGAAGTAGCGTCATCCGCCGTAAAGACCACCTGCCCGCAAGCCGCGCCCGGCGAAGCCGGCAGACCGCGCCCGATGGGCTTGGCGGCGGCTAGAGCCGTCGCATCGAACTGCGGGTGAAGAAGCGCGTCAAGCTGCTTGGGGTCGATCATGGCGACCGCTTTCTTTTGGTCTATCATGCCCTCGTCCACGAGGTCGCAGGCTATCTTCAGCGCCGCCGCCGCCGTACGCTTGCCGCCACGCGTCTGGAGCATATAAAGCTTGCCTTCCTCGATGGTGAACTCCATGTCCTGCATGTCCTTGTAATGGCTTTCAAGCTTGCCCACGATGGACACGAACTGGTCGTAAACCGCGGGGTTATGCTCTTTCAGCAAGTCTATCGGCTCAGGCGTACGTACGCCCGCCACGACATCCTCTCCTTGCGCGTTCATCAAAAACTCGCCGTAGAGCTTCTTCTCGCCGGTGGACGGATTACGCGAAAACGCGACGCCCGTGCCCGAAGTGTCGCCCATATTGCCGAACACCATCGACTGCACATTGACCGCCGTGCCCCAGTCGGACGGGATATCGTTCATGCGGCGATAATAGACGGCGCGCGGATTGTCCCAGGAGCGGAACACCGCTTCTATCGCGCCGAACAATTGCTCTACAGGGTCGCTCGGGAAATCTTGGCCTATCTTGGATTTGTATTCGGCCTTAAACTCATCCGCAAGCTCCTTCAAGTCCTCAGCCGTCAGCTCCGTGTCGAGCTTGACGCCACGTTTCTCTTTGAGGTCATCGATCAGCTTGTTGAAATACTCTTTTCCGACCTCCATTACGACGTCGGAATACATCTGTATAAATCTACGATATGAATCGTAGGCGAAGCGCGGGTTGCCGGTCTTTTTCGCAAAGCTCTCCACGACCGTGTCGTTCAGCCCCAGGTTCAGTATGGTGTCCATCATGCCGGGCATGGACGCACGCGAGCCGCTTCGCACGGACACGAGAAGCGGGTTGCCCGCATCGCCGAACTTCTTGCCGGTGATGCCTTCGAGTTTGGATATGAAGTCAAGAATCTCCTTGCGAATCCCGTCGGATATCTTGGCTCCGTCCTCGTAATACTTTGTACAGGCTTCTGTTGTGATGGTGAACCCTTCCGGCACGGGCATCCCAAGCCCTGTCATCTCCGCAAGGTTCGCGCCCTTGCCCCCTAGCAAGTTGCGCATTGAGGCGTCGCCCTCGTTGAATAGGTATACAAATTTTTCTGCCATGTCCTTCTCCTTTTCTCTCAACCAATCTCTTTTCGTTTCCTCAAAGATTATACACTAATTATGTATTCAGCAGGTCAAAGGTTTTACCGGCGAGGTACAGCGGGATGTTTGTTATGGCGCCATTCACCAAGTATTCCTTTGTGCTGAGCCTGACCGCCATGCTCGGGGCGTGCTTCTTGATGTAGCTTTTGAAGCTGACGGCGGCTTTGCTCTCGCCGGACTTCACCTCGACCGGGACAACCATTTCACCGTGCTGGAGCATGAAGTCGATTTCGCGGTCTTGCGCAAAGGCGTAGAAGTTTGGCGGGTAGTCCAGGAGCGGGAACAATTGCTGCAAGACATAGTTTTCGGCAAGCTGCCCCTTGAACGGGAACGACTCGGCAAGCAGAATTGATTTGTTGGATAGCTGTGCCATGTGCTTGATTAGGCCTACGTCCAACAGGAACAATTTGAAATGGTTCAGTATCTCGTATGCGCGGAGGGGGTATTCGGGTTTTGCGATGTTTTGGATGCGACGGACGATGCCACTCGATACAAGCCACTCTATCGCGGCTTCAAAGTCCTTGGCCCGTGCGCTCTTTGCGATAGCGGCATACATGAATTTTTCGCTGTTCTCTTTTGCAAGCTGCGGAACAATGCTACGGAACACCTGCAATATCCGACCGCTGTTCACCTTGCCGCTGTGCTTGGAAAAGTCGTTTTCGTACAGCGACACAATCTCGCCTTGGATGGCATGAACTTCTTCGGGGTTCTCATGCTGCACCCAGCTTTGCACGCACTCCGGCATGCCGCCGATGATAAGATACTTCCTGTAATGCTCTGTCATCCGGCCGTGAAAAGCCGAGACGTAGTCCTTGGCCGTTTTTATTTCGCGATAATATTGGTGCATGCCCGGGTCGGAGGCTGCCAGATATTCCTCAAATGTAAGCGGGTGGACGTTTAGCAGATTCACTTTGCCGACAGGGTAAGATGCCGGCTTTGCAAGGTAGGTGCCGAGCAGGCTGCCGGCAGTGATGACGTGGTGTTCGTTTGCTTCCTCGTTGAAGTATTTCAGGCTGCCGAGCGCGTTTGGGCACTCTTGGATCTCGTCCAATATAATGAGCGTTTTCCCAGGCGATATCGGCTTGCCACGCATCAAAGACAGCCGCTGCAAAATCACCTTTGGGTCTTTTGTCTCATCGAATATCTTTGTGGCTTCGACGTCTTTGTCAAAGCTGATATATATTGAGTCATCATATTCCTCGTTCGCAAATTCGTTCATAAGCCAAGTCTTGCCGACCTGCCTTGCACCCTTTAGCACAAGCGGTTTGCGGCGCCGGCTGGCTTTCCATTCTTTTAGTTCGGCCATGGTTTTTCTGTACATAAGTATAGTATGGCACGTTTTTACGAAAAATCAAGGGGGAATTGTTGCGTTTTTATGAAAAGAATAAGGGTGTTTGGCACGTTTTTACGAAAATGCAGAAGATTATACACTAAGCAGTCCGGCATATGTTATACTTTCCCCTATAAACTAAATAGAAAAGGAGAAAAATTATGCAAAAACAGGTACCGGACAACCCTGTCGAAAAAAACCGGGATATTGAAGGCCGTTCGGCCGACTTCAATCCTTTGGTTATTATTACGGCACTTATGGTCTGCTTTTACCTCGCAGCCAACCTTATGGCGGTCAGGGTCATGGACATTTTCGGGACGGCGCTGCTCGACGCGGGGACCATCATTTTCCCGCTCACCTACATGCTCGGCAACATCCTCGCGGAGGTGTGGGGGTTCAAAGTGGCGCGCAAAGTCATCTTGCTGGCCTTCCTCTGCAACGTGATACTCATGGGCGGGACGGCGCTGGCGGCGGTCATACCGTACCCGGCGTATCTGGCAGAGACGTCGGAGGCGTACAGCATGATATTCACCTATATGCCGCGAATCGTGGCGGGGTCGCTCTGTGCGTTCTTGGTGGGCGAACTGACCAACGCTTGGTGCATGGTGAAGATAAGGGCGCTGACAGGCCACCGCTTCTTGTGGGTGCGAACAATAGGGAGCTCGGCTGTCGGGCAGATTTTCGACTCGATGATTTTCTGCATAATAGCCTTCGGCGGGACGCTGCCGTGGGGCGATTTGTTTGTGATGATAGGGACCCTCTACGTCACCAAGGTGGTCATAGAGGCGGCGCTCTGCACGCCCATAGCGTATGCAATCATAGGACGTCTAAGGAAAACCCTACCCTGAGGCGTAGATGTTGCGCATCAGCTCCTTGGTTCCGGCGGGGTCGTGGAAGAAGTAGGATAGGCCGTCCTGCATTCCTGTCGTGCCCGGTATGGTGTGCGTGTAGAAGGAGCCGCCGGTCATGCCTCTGGCTCTGAGCATGAAGCCCGCCTGGGCTGTTAGGCTCATGTTGGTGTTTGCTTCCGAGCGAGCCACCATCGCCACCCTGGCGAGGTCGAAGCCACCGGCCTGCGAGAGCGCCGCTTTAAGGAAGTCCTGCTGCGTAGCCATGCGCCCGAGGTCGCCGTTGGCGTAACCGCTGCGGAAGCGTATGAGCTGCATCGCCTGGTCGCCGCTGAGAAGCTGGGTGCCCGCTTTCAGGTCGATGTACAGGTCTTGCCGCTCGTCCACATACTGCATATCCATCGGCACGTTCATCACCACGCCGCCCACTGCATCCACGATGTTTTTGACGCCGTCGGGCTTGAGCTCCGCGTAATAATGGATGGGAACTCCGCCAAGTATTTCGCTCACCGCCTTGGACGTGGCCTCATAGCCTTCCGAGCTGTAGACGGAATTTATCTTTTGGAAAGCCGCGCCGCTGTAGTTCGGCCTGTGATAATAGGTGTCGCGCGGTATTGAAATCTGGTCGAGGCGGTCGTTTTCGAGGTCCATGCTGAACACCATTATAGTGTCGGCCAGCCCTTCGTTGGTGCCTAGGAAGAGGATGTTCACACGGTTTGAATCGGCGAACTCGCCGGAGCCTGCCACGACTATGGGGTCGGCGCCGCCAGGCCGGGTTTCCGACCACATACGGAAGCCCAAGAACCCTACTATCACCAATATGATGACAAGCACGACCTTGCCTGCGCCGCCCTTTTTCTTCTTTTTTTTGCGTCGCTCGCGCTCAAGCTCTTCGCGCTCGAGCTTCTTCTCCCAAGCGCGTATCCGCTCTTCTTCCGCTTTGTAGTTCTGTGCGCGCCGTCTTTCCTCTTCCCTGCGCTCACGCTCCCTGCGCTCTACCCTGGATTCACTCACGTGTCCCCTCCTAACAATCCAACAATCCGCTTATCAGTGCATTAGTCTAATATTTAAAGAAGCCTTCGCCGGTCTTGCGGCCTAGCTTGCCTCCGCGTACCATCTTGCGCATAAGCGGGTGCGGCCTGTACTTGGGGTCGCCGAACTCTGTGTACAATGTCTCCATAATGGCCAGGCACACATCGAGGCCTACGAGGTCGCCGAGCGCGAGCGGGCCTATCGGGTGGTTGGCGCCGAGCTTCATCGCCTCGTCTATGTCCTCTGCGGTCGCGACGCCTTCCGCTAGGACGCCCACGCCCTCGTTTATCATCGGGATAAGTATGCGGTTCACGACAAAGCCGGGGGCTTCTTCCACTTTGACGGGCGTTTTGCCGAGGGCTTTTGTAAGCTCAATGGTCGCCGCCTCGGTCGCGTCCGATGTCGCAAGGCCTTTGATGACCTCAACCAGCTTCATAAGGGGGGCTGGGTTGAAGAAGTGCATGCCTATGACTTTGTCCGGCCTCTGCGTCACGCTGGCGACTTCCGTGATGGAGAATGCCGAGGTGTTGGTCGCGAGAATCGTTTCGGGCTTGGCCAGTTTGTCTAGCTCGGCGAACAGCTCTTTTTTGACGGCAAGGTTTTCATAGATGGCCTCGACAATAAGGTCTGCGTCTTTCACTATGGAAAGCTCCGAGCCGCCTTTGATGCGGGCAAGGATGGCGTCTTTGTCCGCTGCCGAGATTTTTTCCTTTTCGACCATTCGGCCGAGGTTTTTTTCGATAAGGGCGTAGCCTTTTTCGACGGCGCCAGGGAAGGTGTCCGTGTAGACGACATCGTAGCCCCCCTGCGCAAAGACTTGGATGATGCCTGCGCCCATGGTGCCTGCGCCGATGATACCGATTGTTTTCATGTTTTTGTTCCTCCTTGTTTTTTTACTATTTTAACAGATAATCCAGCATTCCGCGCTTGTAGGCTTCGACGCCGGGCTGGTCGAAGGGGTTGACGCCCATCAGCAGGCCGGTGAGGGCGCAGCATAGCTCGAAGAAGTAGACGAGCTGACCGAAGGAATGGGCGCTGTTGTCGGGGAAGTAGGCTCGGATGATGGGCACCCCCACGCTGCGGTGGGCCTTGGCCATGCCTTCCAGCACGGCACGATTGAATTCGCTGTAGCTGCGCCCGGCATAATCGCCGGCGTCCTCGCCTTCGATGGTGATGTCACGAGCTGGCTCCTTTGCGAACAATACCATCTCGTAGAACATTTGCTTGCCGTCTTGCAGGAACTGGCCGAGCGAATGAAGGTCGCGGCTGACGCTCACGCCGACGGGCAGGACGCCACGCCCGTCCTTGCCTTCGCTTTCGCCGAAGAGCTGCAGCAGCCAGGCCGTAAAGTCTTCGGTCGAGGGCTCGAAGGAGCATATGGCCTGGACGCATTTTTGCTCTTCGAGCGCCGTGCGAACGCAGGCCAATTTCTTTGCGATGGATATCATCTCTTCGGTGTTGGCGGCTTTCGCGCCGTCGAGCATGGTGCGGATGTCTATGCCGGCCACGGCAAGGGGGAGGAGGCCGACGGGGGTGAGGACGGAGAAGCGGCCGCCTATGTCCGAAGGGAGGACGAAGGTTTTGTAGCCGTTTTCTGTGGCTTCTTTGCGGAGCTTGCCGGAGTCGCGGTCGGTGATGGCGTAGATGCGGGACAGGGCTTCGGCGCGCCCGTATTTTTGTATCAACAGGTTTTTGAGCGCTTGGAAGGCGACGGATGGCTCTAGGGTGCCGCCGGACTTGCTGATGATAAGCAGGCAGACATCGTCGTCTTTGATGCGGTCTATAAGATCGGCGTGGTAGGCGCCGGAGAGGTTGAAGCCGGCGAAAAGGACTTCGGGGCGGGACCCATCGCCATCCATGAACGAAAGGGCGGCTTTGGCGCCGAGGTAAGAGCCGCCGATGCCGATGACTATGAAGTATTTGCAGCGCGACGAAATCTCGTCTGCGGTGGCGAGGATATCCGCAAGCTCCCCCTCAGGGAAAGCGTCCGCATACCCCACCCAGCCGGTGAAATCCATTTGCTTTCTTGACAGGAGTGCCGCCTTTTCGTCTGCGGCCAGCGCAAACCTTTCCGAATCCGCCAATACAGCCTCGTCCATCTCATACACAATCTCTAATTGCCCATTATTAAAATTACTCATTTTCTATCCTTTCTCCTCTTTTAGTGTTGCCGATAGTGTTTGTTTTCGCCCTGTGGGTCGGGAAAATAAGGCGCAGAAGGTCCTTCACGGCCACGTCGTCCATATGGTCCGGGTTTTGCACCCATAGCTGCGACCAGTGCGGCAGCTTGATTCCGGTGTCGTCGTCGGCGAGCCAGACGCGCTCAGCCGCTTGCACGTTTGTGCGGCTGTCCCTTTCCCGCTCGAAAAGCATTTCGCCAGGACGGAGCTGCGTGACGGCGATCTGGATGTCTTCGTAAGGGATTTTGCCAGACAGCCGAATCATGGCCTCCGCAAGCTCACGGATGCCCATGGGCTCGCCTGGGCCGAGCTCAAAGACTTCGCCGCCCTCCGCTATGGCCGCGGTAAGCACGGTCAGGAGCGCCGCTTCCTCCGCGCTGATAAAGCGACGTATGATGTCCTTGTCGGTGACGGTCAGCGGGCCGCCGTGCAGAAGCTGCTTTTCAAAGACAGCTATCACATTGCCGCGGCCTTCGATAAGGTTTGAAAATCTGGCGGTTGCGTATGCGGTTTGCGACTTTTCATTTTTCTCGGTTATGTACAGCTCGGCCATCCGCTTGCACTCCCCGGCCACGTTCGTGGGGGCGGCAGCGCGTACCGTGCTGCAGAGTATGAATTTTTCGGCGGCAAATTCATCGGCCAGGTCGCAAGTCGTCTTTAGACCCAAAACGTTTGTCAGGTAAGTTTCCCTAGGATTGACCTGGGCCAGAGGTATTTGCTTCAGCTCTGCGGCATGAAAGACAAAATGTGGGCGGAAGGCGCTGAACACCCTGCGCATAATGACTTGGTCGCGTACGGACGCGACGATGGTGCGGAACTCTGTCTCTGCCGTGCGATAGCCTTCAAGCTCTGCATTGAGCATTGCGAGCCCATCCTCGTTCATATCAAGAGCTATAAGCCTTCGCGGCTTGTATCTGATAATGCGGCGGCAGAGCTCTGAGCCGAAAACCCCTGCCCCGCCTGTGACAAGGACTACGCGGCCTTTGAATTGGTCGCCTATCTCTCGGTGGTCCACACGAGGCCTTTCCCTTGCAAGCAAATCCGCTATCGTGGGTTTTCGCAAGTCCGCAAACGAGGCCTGCGACATTGCCGCATCCGAGCTTGCCGACCGTGCAAGCGGAAGCATGCTCAGGCGGCATGTGGTCTTTACGCACTCGCGCAGAAGGGATGCCAGGTATCTTTTGCTTGCCCCAGGTTTTGCGATGATTATTTCGTCGATGGCCTGCCGTCTTGCGCGCAGCCTTATCTCGCCGCGCCCTGCGGCAATCTCGACTCCAAGCAAGGTGTCGCCTTCGTGGCTTTTGTCGTCGTCAACGATGACTTCGGGAATCCTGCCGAGGCTTTCGTTGTCCTGCATCTCGGCGATAAGTTCTGCAGCCGCCTGGCCTCTGCCTATAATCATCACGCGGCCAGTGTTTTTTCGCTGCGGCGTATATCTGCGCCTGAGGCTTTGCTCGTCGTCCTCCCCGTCCTCTTTCCGCACCTCGGTCAGCTTCACGTAAACCAGCCGCGTAGCCAAGCCAAGCCCCATGTCAAAGATGAACGAGTAGAAGATGATGAGCGGCAGCAGCGCAGGCTCAATGCCGAAAACGGCGGCGGCCGTCACGGACGCAAGCGTGCTTGCAAAGAGCGACAGCGCAACGCGCCGGAAGTCTCCTGCCCCCGCATATTCAAACAATATCCTATAGACTGAGAAGACGTACATCGCCAAGAGCTTTACGCCGATAAGGATCAAAAAGCCCGTGGGGTAGTTGGAAAAATAGTCGGCTGTCAACTCGGCAGTCGTTGCTTCCTCTCCCAAATGCACAATTAAATACGCCAACAGGTAGGAGGCGTTAAAACAGACAACGTCAAGTATGACAAAGAATGCGATTCGCGTGTTTTTTGTCATGCCTATATTGTATTTCCAGGGTTTTGGGCTTGCAATGAAAGGCGGGAAATGTCACACAAATGTGATATTTGTCGAGAGGGGCATACCACCCATGGGGGACGGGCGACCAAGGCGGTCGCCCCTACGCGTAGTATTTGCCGCCCCCGATAAATTCGCGGATGATTGAGTTGGCTGGGATGGCGCTTTCGTCCTCTATCGACGCAAACACCGAAAGGAAACGAGTCATCCATTTTGCATATTGGTATACAATATTGTCGGGCTTGATTTCTTTGAGCAGGGGGAGGGCGTGCTTTTTCATTACGGCCAGCTCGTAAACCAGGGTCGAATTGAAGACCTCGTCTGCTTCGTTGTTGTATGGGAAGATGTTGACGGACTCGCCTTCCCTTACCTTCGGCCACTGGCGTATGGTCTCCTCGACCGAGCGGCCGCGCGTACGGTTGTCTCGGACCATGCGGCGGATGAGCCGGGCGTCCGTCGATGGCACACGGTTGTGGTCGTCGACGTTGAGCTGGGTAAGGGGGCTGATATAGACTTTGAACTTGGTGCTTTCGTCGATGCCGACAGACATCTTTGCATTCAGCCCGTGGATGCCCTCGACCACTATGCGCTGGCCTTCTTCGAGCTTCGTCCTGCGTTCGCCGAAATGTTTTTTCCCGTCGATGAAGTCGTACCTTGGCAGGTCTGCCTCCTTGCCGGACAGAAGCTCCCCTATGTTGCGGACGAACAGCTCTACGTCCATGGCGTCCAGGCCTTCAAAATTGTACTCGCCGTTTGCGTCGCGCGGCGTAAATTCACGATCCAGAAAATAGTCGTCCGTGCCGAGGTATAGCGGCTCAGGGCCGCCATGTTCCGCGAGCGCGTCTATTATCCTCTTTGAAAAAGTCGTCTTGCCCGACGATGACGGGCCGGCGACCAATATGACACGCTTGCCTTCCTCCTCGATCCTATGCGTAATGGTTTTGATACGCACTATCTGGCGAAGCTCCGCCATCCCTATGATCTCTGCGGCGGCATCGGCTTCGATATGGTGGTTGAGGTCTTTGATAAAGCTAAGCCCAAGCGAGGAAAGGAAGCATTTCTCTTTGTCGTAGGCGTCGAATATCCCTGCGTCGCTCTGGTAGACAGCAAGCTTGCTTGGGTCTGACGGGTGCGGAAGCCTGAGCAATATCCCGCCGTGCATGGCATCTAGCGCAAAGGGGGCGATATAGCCTGTCGACGCCGGCAGGGCGCCATAGAACGTGTTCGTATATTCGACGATTTTGTATGTGTTGCCTTCTTTGTATTCGATGGGAAGGTTTGAATCTACAAGCTTCCGCATACGGTCTTCGATCTGACGAAGGTCGGGGGCGCAGTCATTCGCCTTGAGCGTTGTGAATATGCCGCGGTTGACGGAATTATGGATTATGGCGCTTGCGCTGTCGCCGTATATGTCGTGAACCGCCTTGAGGTATAGCATGATAAGCCCACGCTGAAAGACCCGATAGGCCGTGACGTCGCGGATGTCGCATAACGTCAGCTTGCAGTCTTTTTCGAGCACGTGGGTCGGCAGGAGGTTTACGCCATCCACACGCACCGTGATGATGCGGTACGGCAGCTGCGAGGCGTACTCGTCGATAAGCTCTTCTATGGTTGTGCCCGCAGAGACCTCGCGCTCTATAGGGTCGGCGGATGGGGACAGCTTTAGTTTGATGTTTATTTTCATAGGTGGATTATAGCACAAATGTGTTGTGCGGGGAGCGGAAGGATTATGTGGTACAATGGTCTGGCACGTTGCTGTAGGATATGCTGCAAGGCGGATGAGAAGGTTGCTGAGAAAGGAGTTGTGAAATGGCAGAATTGAAAGGGACGAAGACATACGCTAATTTGATGGAGGCTTTTGCGGGGGAGTCGCAGGCGAGGAACAAGTATACATACTATGCGTCGCGGGCGCAGAAGGATGGCTTCCGGCAAATCGCTAATATCTTCCTTGAGACGGCCGGGAACGAGAAGGAGCATGCGGAGCTGTGGTTCAAGCTTTTCCACGGGATAGGCACGACTGCCGAGAACCTTGCGGACGCTGCGGCGGGCGAACACGAGGAATGGACTGAGATGTACAAGCGCATGGCCGATGAGGCACGGGCTGAGGGGTTTGACGATATCGCGCTCCAGTTCGAGAATGTAGGCAAGGTGGAGAAGGCGCACGAAGAGCGCTATCTGAAGCTCAAGAGCAATATCGACAAAGGCATCGTGTTTGAACGCGCGGAGCCAGTGACTTGGAAGTGCGGCAATTGCGGCTTCAAGTACGAAGGCACGATGGCCGCACCAGAGTGCCCGGCGTGCAAGCACCCACAGGCGTACTTTGAGATAGACGAAGCAGTGTTTTAAAAAAATCTTTAGGGAGTGTATAGGAGGCCGCCGGCGACTGCTGTTGCGGCCTCTTTTCTTTTAAGCTCCTCTATAAGCCTAAGGGCGAACGCCATGGCAGTGCCAGGCCCGCGCGAGGTGATGACGTTTTGGTCTACGACGACTGGGGCATCCACGACTTCCGCGCCATCAAGCTCTTCTTCAAAACTCGGATAGCATGTGGCTTTCTTGCCTTTGAGAACCCCTGTGCGGCCCAACACGAGCGGGGCTGCGCATATTGCGGCGAGCCTCTTGCCCTGATTGTTGAAGGACAGGATTTTTTCGCAAAGACCCTCGTGCGCGGCGAGATTTGTCGAGCCAGGCATACCTCCGGGCAGCACTATAAGCTCGCAATTCGCGTAGACGGCATCCTCGAAGAGTATGTCGGCGATTACTTTGACGCCGTGCGCCCCGACTACGGGAAGCTGGCCTGTGATCGAAACGGTCTCGGTTTCGATGGCGGCACGACGCAGCAGGTCTATTATCGTCAGAGCTTCGATTTCCTCAAAACCGTCGGCTAGATGTACGTATACCATTGTGTTTTCCTCCTTTTTTGTGGGCGCCCGCGGCCGGCCGCCCTTACTTGAACATCGTTTCGCGCTCTTTCGTGAAGCGTCGCAAAACAGAGTATATCACTATATATATTATAAATGAAACAAGGCAGATCATGGCGGCTGAAATGAGCGGGTATATTCCGTCGGACGGCGCGAAAGCAGCTTCGCGCAGGGGCGGGTACAGCGCCATCGCAAAGGTGAAAACGGCGGCGGCGATGTAGATGAAAGCGGAGGCACGGAGAGCGTGCTTCAGTAGGCGGGGCCGGCCTGAAAGGCGGACGGCGACAGCGAATGCGAGCGAAAGCGCAAGGCCTATTATTGAGGGGTAGAAAATGCTGTCGAACATGTTTTTTATTGCGCTTTGGTCTATTTCGTCCATTGCAGCATCAAGGCTGAGTTCCGCAAGCGTGTCGCTCATGTTTATTGCAAAGGTCGCGAGCTCGGGCATTCGGAAGGTGATGCCTGCCGCAAGCACGATGAGCGACAAGGGGAGAAGGATGGCGATAAGCACGGCGAAGATGTGAAAGATGACATCAGCAGTGGCGGAATGACGAGGGGTGGCGAGCGACCGAGAGCTAAGCCCTCCCGCAATGACGGATGGGATGTTGCGGCTTATTTCGCGGTCAGTTTTACGTGATTTCATAGGGGATGGCGGGGATGCCGCTTGCGATAAAGGAAGGGATGTCGCGAAGGGATGTGACGATGAGGTCGGGCACGGGTGCGGTCGCCCGCTTTTCCGGGGGGAGGGCGAAGGACCAGTCGACGAACATGGTGAATATGCCTGCGGAGCGCCCGGCTTTTATGTCGGCTATGGTGTCCCCTATGAAGACCGACTCCTCCGGCTTGCTGCCGACTGCATCGAGCGCCATATGCAATGGGGTCGGGTCAGGCTTGTGCTTGTCTGTATCGGTCGCGGTCACCACGGTATCGAACATATGTTCTATACTGAAGTGTTTTAGGGCCAAGCCTGTGGTGTAGGCCATGCGGCTCGTCACGACCCCAATTTTGTAACCGTCCGCTTTGAGCGTGCGCAAAACGTCTTCCGCACCGTCAAAGAGGCTTATGCCATCAAGGAATTTTGCGCGCTGGTAATCACGGTAGATGGTAGAAATGTGATCCACATCTATGCCAGGCAGTAATCTGCGCATGGAGTCGGGAATGGTTTCGCCCATAGTGCTGCGTATTTCGTCGTCTGTGATATGGCCAGCGTTCAGGGTGCGATAGGTGTAGCGCCATGAGTCGGCGATAAGCTCGTTCGTGTCGAGCAGGGTTCCGTCAAGGTCAAAGAGGACGGTGGTTATCATACGTGATCCCGTTGTTTTAGTTTTTCGTTGATGAACATATCGAGGTCGCCGTCCATCACTGCTTGCACGTTGCCGTTTTCCGCATCGGTGCGGTGGTCTTTGACGAGCGAATAGGGATGGAACACGTAGGAGCGTATCTGGCTGCCCCATGCGATCTGGCTATAGTCGCCGGCAAGCTCGGCAAGGCTTTCTTTGTGTTCACGCTCGGCTATTTCGAGCAGCTTTGACTTTAATATACGCAGCGCGACTTCTTTGTTTTGGTGCTGCGAGCGTTCGTTCTGGCAAGTGACGACTATGTTTGTCGGCAGATGCGTGATGCGCACGGCGCTATCCGTCTTGTTGACGTGCTGCCCGCCAGCCCCTGACGAGCGATAGGTGTCTATGCGCAGATCGCCCTCGTCTATTTCGACGGTCACTTCCTCGTCGATCTCAGGCATGACATCGACAGAGGCAAAGCTGGTCTGCCTCTTGCCCTGCGCGTTGAACGGCGATATCCGCACAAGGCGGTGTATGCCTTTTTCGACCTTGAGGTAGCCGTAGGCGTTTTCGCCCGCAACGGTGAATGTCGCGCTTTTGATGCCGGCCTCGTCGGCGCTTTGCAGCTCCCAGAGCCGGACTTTGTAGTTTTTGGACTCAGCCCAGCGAGTGTACATGCGGTAAAGCATCTCAGCCCAGTCCTGGGCGTCCGTGCCGCCTGCGCCGGAGTGTATGGTGACGATGGCGTTCGCGGAATCGTGTTCGCCGTCGAGCAGGCTTGCTATCTTTGCTTCGTCGAGGTCTTTTGCGAATTTCTTGTAAGCTGTGACCGCCTCTTCGGCAAGGCCTCCGTCCGAGTCCTCCATGGCAAGCTCAAGCATTACTTCGAGATCGCTGAGTTCAGCCTTGAGGCACTTATAGCCTGACATCTTCGTTTCGATGGCTTTCTTTTCCTTGAGGACTTCGCTGGCCGCTTCGTGGTCATCCCAGAAGTCCTGTTCCTCGGTTTGGGCGATAAGCTTGTCGAGGCGCAGGGAGAGCGCGTTTATCCTCATCGCGGATGCGTATTCTCCAAGCTGCACTCGCAGCCCGCCCATTTCAGATTTTATCTGGTCGATGTCAATCATCTTGTTTGACGCCTATCCTTCCCCGCCTATCACGTCGGCTCCGATATAGGAGCGAAGGGCTTCGGGTATGGTGACGGTGCCGTCCGCCTGCTGGAAGTTTTCCAGGATGGCGGCGACGGTGCGACCGACGGCGAGGCCAGAGCCGTTTAGGGTGTGGACGTATTCAGGCTTTTCGCCGGGGCCGCGGCGAAAACGTATGCCGGCGCGACGGGCCTGATAGTCGGTGAAGTTGCTGCATGAGCTGATCTCCACGTAGCGGCCGTAGCTAGGCATCCAAACTTCTATGTCGTAGGTTTTTGAGGACGAGAAGCCAAGGTCGCCGCTTGCGAGCGCCACGATGCGATAGGGCAGGCCGAGGCGCTTCAACACCTCTTCAGCCGCAGACGTAAGGGATTCCAACTCATCCCAACTGTCTTCCGGCTTCGCGAACTTGACCAACTCAACCTTGTTGAACTGATGGACGCGGATAAGCCCGCGCGTGTCACGGCCGGCCGAACCCGCCTCCTTGCGGAAGCATGGGGTGTAGGCCGTAAGGTAGATCGGCAAGGCCGAAGCGTCCAATATCTCGTCCATATATAGGTTCGTAAGCGGGACTTCCGCAGTCGGCACGAGGAAGAAATCCTTGGCCGGCACATGGAACATATCCTCTTCGAACTTGGGGAGCTGGCCTGTGCCTGTCATCGAGGCGCGATTGACCATAAAGGGCGGAAGTATCTCCGTATAGCCGTGCTCGCCCGTATGCAGATCGAGCATGAAGTTTATGACGGCACGTTCGAGCCTTGCGCCAAGCCCTTTGTATACGGTGAAGCGTGTACCGGATATTTTCGCGGCGCGCTCGAAGTCCAAAATGTCCAGGTCTGTGCCTATGTCCCAATGAGCTTTGGGTTCGAAGCTGAAGGCCGTAGGCTCGCCGTGGCGACGGATTTCCAAATTTGCACTGTCGTCGGCCCCGACAGGGACGGTTGCGTCCGGCGTGTTGGGGACGCCGAGCAGCGCTTCATTGAGCGCGGCGTCGGCCTCGGCCGCCGCCGCTTCCTTTTCTTTTACTTGGCCTGCCAGGGCTTTCATCTCTTCGAGGATGGCCGAGGCGTCCCCGCCCTCCGCCTTGATACGCGGCACCTCTTTCGATACCGCATTCTGGCGCGCCTTCATCTGCTCGGCTTCGGCTATAAGCCCGCGCCGCCGCTTGTCTGTTTCGAGAGCCGCGGCAAGGCCATAGTCGCCCTTGCCGCGGCTCTCGACCGCGGCAAGCACATTTTCGAAATCTTCTCTTATACGTTTGATGTCCAGCATGGATTCTTGACGCCTTTCCGCCTATTCGGCGAGCCTCGCCAGTATATCCGCAAGCTCGGCCTGCGCCTCGCCGTAGGCTGCCCAGTTGCCGGCCCTCATCGCCCGTTCGCCTCTGTCAAACGCCGCCTGCGCCGCCAAAATCAGCTCCTCCGTCGTGAACTCGCCAAAATCGACATCAGGGCCGGGCGTCGGCGTCGGGCTAGGCGTCGGTGTCGTGCCGGGCGTAGGTGTCGTGCCGGGCGTCGGGGCGGGCGTCGGCACCGTCCCTGGCGCCTCATACTCGCCGTACCTATCCACCATCGCCTCATGCACCTTCGCGCCGAACATGCTCTCGAGCGCCTCCGCAAGCGTCTCTTCATATGCTATCCGCTCGTCGTAGTAAATTATTACGCGCTTGACCTCCGGCATGGAACTGGCGGTCGCACGCAGATAGATGGGCTCCACATACATCAGGCTGTCCTCTATCGGAATCACGAACATATTGCCCCGACTATAAGTCGAGCCTGAGTTCTCCCATAGCGCGAAGTCCTGTGATATGACTGGGTGCTGCGATATTTGGGCGTCTATCTGGCTCGGACCCATGATTATATTGCCTTTGGGAAGTTGATACAATAGCAGCTCACCATAGCGATCCCCGTCGTTCCGTGCCACCAGAAGCCCGGTCATATTATTTCTGTCCTTGGGCGTGTACGGTATGGAATTGACGAACTCGACATGCTGCTCGCCAGGAAGCCTCATTATGTAGTAGTTCGGGTACATGTAGACCTCTTCCTCGCTTGCCCCGATCTTCTCGCGCGCTATATCCCAACGGTCCTCGCCTTGGAAGAACACCGTGACGTCATTTACGTGATATTGCTTGAAAATATTCGCCTGGATATTGAGCATGGTGTTCGGGTAACGGATATGCGGCGCGACACCGTCCGGCATCTCTCCCATTGAGCGGAAAAGATCCGGGAATATCTTGCCCAGAGTCATCGCGACCGGATCTGTCGTATCTATAAGATAGAAGCCCGTATCGCCCGTATAGGCGTCAATCACTACCTTGACGGAGTTTCTTACATAATTGACCGGATTGGCGCTGCCCGGATTGTACGGCTGCGAGTAAGGATAGTGGCCGCTTGTGGTGTAAGCGTCGATAATCCAGTAAAGCTTGCCGTTCGCCGTGACTATATACGGGTCGGAGTAGTCGAGGAAGCGCATAATGGTGCGTACGCGGTCCGCGATATTGCGGTTTACGATGATGCGGCTCTCGCTATGTACGTTGCTCGAAAAGAGAAGCTGTATGTCGCCCTCGCTGATGGAGAACATAAGTCGGTTGAAGAAGTTCATCTTTACGCCGCTTTCGTCCGCCGAATAGCGAGTCTGCACGTTCTCGCTGCCAGAGGGATAGTTGAACTCGTCCTCGTCCGTGTTCACGAGTACGAAGTTGTTCGTGAGCTCGCCGAAGTAGATTTCGGGCTGGGTGATGTCGATTTCTTCAACAAGCGAGGCGTCGGGCGGTATGTTCTTGATAAGCGTCTCGGGCTGCCCGGTCGCCGTCACCTGATCGACCCGCGACATGACGATGCCGTAGCCGTGAGTGTATTTCAGGTGCAGATTGACCCATTCCTGCGGTATCCTGCTCTCGTCGATCTCGCGCGCAGTGGCGAAGGTCTGCGTGTACTCGCCGTTTATCATATAACGGTCCACGTTTACCTGATTGAAATAATAATACTGCCGGATACTCTGCGTGGAATTGTAGAATATCCTTGCAGGTTCGTAGTCGTTTATCCTGATATTGTTGATGGTCTCCATGTTGTTCAGGATGTCCTCGCCGGTCAGCAGATTGTCCGCCGGAAAGTCTATGCGAGTGACATCCCTGAGCCCGTAAGCGTTTTGCGTGAACTCGATATTGTATTCGATATAGGGACCCTCTCTGTTGATAGCGTCGGGGGATACGACCAAGGTCTGCACGACGCCGCCTATGATAAGGCCTACGACGCCGACGGCTATCATGGCTACGGGGACGGCAAATGTGGTCTTGGCTTTCTTCATCATCACGCCGCGAGCGAACATGACTGCCGCCAGCACGGACATGACCACAAGTATGCGATAAATCCAAAGCGTGATGTTGATATCCTTATAGCCCGCGCCGTAAAGAACGTCGGAGCTGGTATAGAGCAAATCGAACTGGAGCAGGAAGAAGTACACGCCGAGCATTATGAAGAACAGGATGCCCAGCACGATAATCTGCTTGGACGCGATGTAGATAAGGTCGCGGAAACCGCCGCCGCTCTCGCCCTTTGGCTGCGTGGTCTGCGGCGCTATCATGTCCGGGTCTATGCCGAACGCACGCATAAGGTTTTCGGTGAACGCGCTGCGCTGCTGCGCCGATTTGCGGCGCTTGGCAAGCTCGTCCTCGTCCATATCTTCCTGGGGGATGGCCTTGGGCGGGCAAGCATTTAGCATTATTGCGTAGTAAATGAAAGTCATAAATGCATAGACGACGATGGCCGTAATTATGGAATTGTTCAGCCCGTGAATGAATTGCAGTCTGAAAGTATAGAATGATACGTCGTTGTTGAATATCGGGTCTGCTATGCCAAAGTCCGTCGAGTTTGTGAACTGAAGGAAGGTGTACCAGATGGAGCTGACCGCGTTGCCGGTGATGATAAGCGACGACAAGGCCGCGAAAGCCTGTCCCAGCCGCTTCTGGCCTTTGGCGCCAAGCCTTTCCTCCGCAACGATAAGCCGCTTGTGATACCCTCTGTTGATGGCTTTCAGGTATACCGTGCCGCCGAAAAACAATATGAAAAACAATGGTATGCCTATGTATAGCTGCGTCAAAAGCTTTGTCAGATAGACGCTGATATAGCCCACATCAATGAACCAGAGTATGTTCGTGATGAAATCCGACAGCGCAACAAGGGCAATGAGCGCTATTATGCAGCCTATCACGACCCCCGTTACGGCTCTTTTCTTTTTATTGTTGTCCATTAATAAACCTTCTCTTTCTGCTATGCTTCAATTATATTTATAAAACTTCGATACCAAGGGTTCGTTGCATGGTCTCGATAAAGTCCTGTACATAGTAGGCGCCGAGCGAGTCGGGCGCAAACCTAAGCAAGATGACGCACACCACGACTAGCACCAATATGATGATGAGAATCGTAATGATCACGGAAAGCGCCCTTCTTTTTCCGTCAGACTGGGGCGGCTTGTCCTTGCGTTTGTTGCGGTCTGCCTCGAAGCCCGCGGTTTTCTGGTCGGTCTTTGCCGGGGCGGCTTTGGCTTTTTTGCTTGGCTTGTCGGGCTGTTTGCCAAGCGGCTCTTTGTCGTAGGCTGTCAGGAAGCCAGGCACGGCGGAGCCTTTCTGCTGTTGGAGCGCGTTCGGCTTTCTCTCAGCTATTCTTGCCGCTTCTTCGGCAGCTTTGGCCGCGTCCGCAGAGACTATCGCTGAGATGGGTATCCCCTGCGTGTATTCTTTGTAGAAGGTCGGAGGGCCGTCCGATTCTGTGGCGATGTCGGTGTCGGGCGTTGAAACCACGACAAGGGCAGGGGGCGTGGTGATGCCGGATGCGCCCTCGGGCACAGGGGGAAGGACGGGTGCGGGGACGTCGTCCGCTTCGGACACAGGGACAGAAACTTCTTCTGCCGATGTGCCGAAGTCCAGCATTTTGTCAAGCGATACGTCTTCTGAGTCAGAAGCGGCAAACCAGTCCGAAGGCTTGGCTGGCTCGGCGGTATCGCCAGGTTCGTCCGTTTTTTCGATCCTTGGTGGACGAGACGGCGGCACAAGCCCTGAAACGGGTTCGGGTTCGGGTTCGGGTTCGGGTTCGGGTTCGGGTTCGGGCTCGGGCTCGGGCTCCGAGGCGGGCTCAAGAGCGAGGGTTGTGTCGAAAACTGGCTCTGGCTCTAGCTCAGGCTCGGGCTCTGGCTCTGGCTCTAGCTTCGGCTCTGGCACGGATTCGGACTCCGGCATAGCGACGCCGAAGAAAGAGTCGAGGGAGAACGGGGAAACGTATGTTCCCGTGGTTTCGGGGGTTTCGGGAACGTCAGGGGCGTATGGACTGTCGGTGGTGTCTGGAATGTCGGTGGTGTCTGGGGTTTCCATCACGCTTATTGGGGGCACTGCGGGCAGCTCGTATGCAGGCTCGGACGGAATGGGGGCGTCAGATGCGATGGGTTCAAAGTCAAAGTCTGACTTTGGAGGCTCTGTCGTCCCTGCTTGCGTGATGGCCGCCACCACAGAATCTATTGTGGGCGGTATGCCATCGGGTAGCGTCAGGTCGTCAGCCAGCGCCAAGTCGGCAGGCGCCGTCAGGTCAACGGGCGGCGCAAGGTCAGCAGGCGGCGCAGACACCGGAGGCGTAAGTTCCGGCGCTGGGGGTTCATCAAAGGGGAAGTCTATCGGCCGGTCCATAAAGTCGGCGATGCTTGAGCGCGTCGGCGCTTGGTTGCGGGTGCCGAGGGGGGTGGGCGGCGTAGCGAATTCCGGCGCTGGAATCGGCGGTTCCGGGATTGCCACAAACGGTTCGGGCGGCACAGGAGGCGCCGGAGGCTCGTATGCTGGAGCCGGTGGCTCGTATGCTGGAGCCGGTGGCTCGTAGACTGGTGCCGGTGGCTCGTAGACTGGTGCCGGTGGCTCGTATACAGAAGGCACTGGCGGTTCGTATGCTGGCATGGGCGGAGCCGGCGGCTCGTAGACTGGTGCCGGTGGCTCGTAGACTGGAGCCGGTGGCTCGTAGGCCGGGACTGGCGGCTCGTATACAGAAGGCACTGGCGGTTCGTATGCTGGCATGGGCGGAGCCGGCGGTTCGTAGACTGGGTCGCTCGCGGGAACCGCCGCACCAAATGACGGCGTGGGTTCGTATGCTGGAGCCGGAGGCTCGTAGACTGGTGCCGGTGGCTCGTATGTAGGTATGGGCGGTGCCGGGGGCTCGTAGACTGGAGCCGGTGGTTCCGGCATTGCCTCAGGCGGAATTTGTGTCGGAGGTATGGTGTCGAACATAGAGAGGTCTGCATAGGACAAAGCGGCGGCCGCAGAAACCTCTTCCCTCTCCATGGACGGCTCTACCTCCTCGCGGGCACGGATAGCGAGGCTCATGTCAAGGTCGGACTGGCGCAGGAAAGAATCTATGCGCTCTTGGATATACGATCCGCTGTCAGGGTCGACCGCTTCCTTTATATCGACATCCGTGTCGTGCTTCTTAAGCCTTTCAAACTCCTTGTCCAAAAGCTCCTGAAATTCCTCGTTTTTCTTGTCAACTTCGAACTTTGCCTGCTCCTCGTCTGACGGGGTCATGGCAAAATAAGTGTCGGCGGGCGGGGGCGGCACGGTATCGGAACTCGTATCGATCGTGGCTGAAGGCTTTTCCGCAATGACGGGGGCGCCAAAATCGGCAAGGGTCTGCTGCCCAGGAGCGGGCATGTGATCGGTGGGAGCAGCCTCTATAATGGAGGGCTGAGGAACTTCCGGCTCTGCTTCGGACTCTTGCCTTGGTTCTGGCTTGGAGCCGAAAATGAATTCGCTTGAGAATTTGCGACGGGGTTTCTCCCCATCGTCGATATCGGCAGGCGGGGGGTTGGCGGCCTCGCTTGCGGCAACAGGCGCCTCTTTTCGCTCACCCGAGAAAAACCCGGCCAAGCCGCCTCCTTGTGAGGACGCCCTCTCCTCCTGACGCTTTCTTCTGCGCTCTCCAAGCCTGTCCTTCGCAGAAGCTCCGTCGTCTTCGTACAGGATGCGGCCAATCGCCTCATCCTTCTCATCCATAAGCGATGGCGACCCTCGCCGCTGCGCCTCTATATCGTTACCGCACTCATTGCATATTTTATCGATGCTGCTTACCGCGTTTCCGCAAACTTTGCAGTCCATTTAGCTTCCCCTTTCAATGGCTCACTTTTTCCGCGTACTTGCCTACGCATAAGTATTCAGATTATTATACCCGAAAATGGGGGGTACGTTCAATAAGAACGTGTGGCAAAGAGGTATCATTTTTGTGTTTTTTATGCAAAGAGCCCCAGCGCTTTCGCGCCAGGGCTCTCAGGATATTGAATGTTTGGCGACAGCGGATTACGGCACTATGCGAACGGTGAAGTTGACGTTGGTGGGCTTGCTTCTGTTGACCCACGCCGTATCCTTTGCGTTCCGCTCTCTGAGAGGTATCGGATCCATTATCTGCTCGCCAGTCTTGTCCAGTACGGGAAGGCCGTGAGCATCAACCCTGGGCTGCAGGGTATACGTACCTTCGGCCCAGAGCTGTAGCCTTATCCTGTAGCTGGCCTTAGGCGCCCTGAAAGTTTGATCCTTGTTGTACTGCACCACGCCCGAATTGTTGGTCACTGCCGGCGTCCTGTCATCGGCGAAGTAGATGGACCATTCGCCCCTACCGCTCTGCTCAAGCCTGAAGCCACCGTTCTGAAGCGCCCTTACCGTCGCCGGGTCTATGCTTACCGCACCAAGCTCAACGTTGACCGGCGTCGTCAGGCCGAGCTTGACGGCCTCGCCACGCATCGGCGTGCTTCTGTAGAGCGATGCGTTGTTGCGGCTGAATGTGGCTCTGCTCGCTGTCTGCCTCGGGTTGATGGCCGCGGTCTTGTTGTTGGCCTCAACGAAGGTGCCCCTAGTGGGATGTATCGTCCAAGAGTTGACCTTCTGGCCATTTTCGAACGTCACTATCACGCTATACCTCCTCAAGGAGTTCGGCAGCGGCTGCATAAGGTCTGTTGGATTGGTCCGGTCGCCTTCAATGGCCGGCCTTCTTGCGATAACGAAGTTCAGCCCGTTGATGCTCTCAGGCGGCACGTAGTAGAGATCGCTCGGCGTAGGCGTCTGGCCTGGCCTGCGCAATTCGTTCCGCTCAACCAGCTCTATGCTCTTGATCGGGCCGGTCACGTTTGTAAGCCTCAGCGATGCCGCCTGCACAGCCTCCGGATCCGAGATGTCCATACGCGTCTTGTTCATGGCCACGGTGAACGTCGGGGCGCCCTTCATGATGTTCAGCACCACGTTGAAGGTCTGGGTTGCATTGTTCCTGTTCGCGACCTTGCTTATCGGCAATGTGGTCTCGCCGATGCGTATCGTATACCTCATGTTCAGGTTCACATTCGCAGGATTGTAATGGTGCTCTTTCAGCAACTCCGTGAACCTTTCCTTGTTCGCCCATATGGATATGCTGTTGCCGACAGGCTCGCCGTCCGCGCCGAGAGTCGGCTCTACGCGGAGCGCATCCGTATAAGCCGCCTGTCCGTTCCATGCCGGAGTCCTCGACTTGCTGCCGGTATTGGCGACCGGTGTGCCTATTATCCCCCAAGTGCCAAGCCTGAGGTTGTCGACATTCATCGTGACCGGTATGGTGGCCACCAAGACGTTTTCGTCATCTGCGTCTGTCACATGCCACTGGCTCATGTTTATGGTCGTCGACTTATTCGTAGGCTTGAGGGCCGTACGCGCAGGGGTTGTAATCCTGAAGGGCATGAGGCGCGGCCCTGCGGCGCCCTCGAAGAACACGTTCAAGGCCGCTGTCCCTGCTATAGGCCCGATTCCAGGATGCTCGTTGGTGCCGGTGCCAGTAATCTCCACAAACCCGTTTCCAAGATACTTTGCTATCAGCCTGTCCTGATTGTTTGCATAAGGCCGGTTCCTCGCGTCGGCATTCGCTATCTGCACGTCTGTGATGAGAGGAAGCTGGCTGAACGGTATCTTGGAGTTGCCCGAAAGCAGCTGGATGGTGGTGGGCTTGATATCGTTTTGCACAGATGGCGCCTGCAGTGCCTGTACCGGCGTCAGCAACGGAATGCTTGTCTTGCTCATCCTGAGCGCGGGCAGGGTGGTCACTGTCGTGGCCGTGATATTGAGCCGTGGCATATTGCCCGCCTTCACGTTGCCGCCGTTGCCGACATGCATCAGCTTGAAGCCTTCCACCTTGACCGCCAAACGTGCTGCGTTCTCCGCGGTCGGTATCATCTTGGTGAGCGGCGCCGTGGTCAGCGTCTGCCTTCTGTTATTGGGAAGCTGTTGGCTGCCCAGCCTTATCTCAGCCCTGCCATTTTCAAACTCTATGCGGTTCCTCGGATTCACGGTATTCGGCGAACCAGTGACAGCCACAGACCTGAACTCGCCTGTTTCTGGATCCTTCGCCCTGAGCGTATCCGTAAGGGCGACGGTGGCGCTCTGGATGGTGGTGGCGTTCATGTACTCGACCCTGCCCACAGGGCTTGTGGCCGTAAGGCCTACCACATCGTTCGGGAAGGCCAGCGACAGCGCCTTTTCTGTCCTTAGCGTGACCTTCGGCCATGTCTCGACTACCTTCAGGCTGAACACGTTCGATGAAGTGATCCAATTCTCGGTCACATCGGCCGCGCCCTTGGGCAGGAACTGCAGGACAAGGTTCTTTGTGGTCGCGTTTCTGGTTGTGAACGGCGTGTTGATCTCCACCATACGTCCATTCGTCGGGCTGATATTGGCCGTGAACTGCAGCTGCGGGTTATGAGCCACTCCAGGAGCCAGCGGATCCTTGACGTTCCTGGGGAAGACGGCGGCAGCGACACGTACCTTTTCAACCATATCTTCGAGGCCTGTCGCTATCTCAGTATCGCTTTGCGGCTTGACCGACGACTCAGACGACAATGCTTTCATGTCTTTTTGCTGACGGATATCGGCCGGGTTTTGCTCGGTGATAAGCACAGGCACGGTCGCCCCTACTTCAAGCGCCTTGTTGAGCGTCACTGCAGCGTCTAGCACCTGGATGTTTGTCTTGCCCTTTTCGATCTTGTTCAGGGGCAGTATCTCTACAGTGGATGTCGTCGTGTACCGCCGTCCATCGTCATTGACGACCAGCGCACGGACGCGGAATGTCTGCGGCGTGAGCTCAGCGTCTTTGGCCGTGCTTATAAGCGCGGTCATGCCGCCGGTTTCTTCCATCGGCTCTAGGTCTATCATGGGATCGATCCCCGACTGCGCCGCCAGGCCCCAAGTGTTGCCGTCCACAGCCACTTCTAGCCCGTCCATGCTCCATGTGACTTTGGGAAGCTTGCCATTGTCACCGACATTGCTGTAGTTGGTGATGATGGCATCAAGCTCAATGCTCACACCCTCCGTCAGCACTATATGCGCAGGACTGAGCGTAAGCGATATGTTCTCGTTCTCACGCCCGTCGGTCACGACAAGGGTGTAGACCATCGGGGTAGAGCCGACGCTGTTGCCCGCCGTAACGGTGAACGTCCACGACCCTATCTCCTCCGGTATGCCGGAAATTACAGCGGAGTTGCCGGTCTGCGTAACAAGCGTGATGCCTGGAGGCAGCTCGCCATTTGTGACGTTCCACGTCACGGGCGTCACGCCTGTGGCTATAAGCACCTGCTCGTACGCCCTGTGTATGGCGCCGTTCTCCAGCTCGTTCGGCGTGACGGCCGGCGGAGTGCCGATGGTGAACACTTTTTCGTTCGTGCCGAAATCATTTGTCGCCCTTATGGTGAACGACCACACGCCAGCTGCGGTAGGAGTGCCCGAAAGCGTCCCTGTGCTTGGGTTGATGTTGAGCCATGTCGGCTTTCCTTCCACAAAGCTCCAAGTGATGGGCATGGCGCCGCTGGCCTGAAGCGTATAGCTGTACGGAGTGCCCACAAAGGCGCCCGGCACCGTTTCCGTAGTGATAAAGGCGGGATCCTTATACTGCACCGTCAGATACCCTGGATCGTGCAGCAGCCTGTAGTTAATGCTCGCCAGGCCGTCAAGAAGCTTGGCCTTGGTCACAAAGCCTATCTGGTATGTGCCTTCCTTCACAAAGTTGCCGTCGTCATCCAGCAGCGCGCCGTCGTCGTGCATCGCCACGGCCCACACTTCAAGCGGATAATCGTTGTCGTCGTCGCCTATGAAGCCTGTGTAGGACACATCGTACTTATCGAGCGGCTTTTCGCCTATAAGCCCAAGCTCATCGCCTACCTCGACTATGACATTCAGATAGTCTATGGTGAAGTCTCTTGCGCCCTTGCCCTTGTACGTCAGAGCCGAGTCGCCAATGACAACGGCCGTCACTGTGTAGTCGCCCGCAAGCCTCGGCGGCGTATTTGAGGCAAGAAGCACATTCCCGTCCATATCCATCCATGTGAACTCGATGTCGTCGTCCGGTATGCTCACAGACTCAGGCCTTACTTCCACCGCCGGAATGACAGCATTGCCGTCATACTTCTTGTCGAGGTCCGGTATGAAGAGCGTAAGCGGAATTTCGTCGATGACCTCTATCTCCACTTTCACGGTGGTGGCGTCATGGTTGCCGAACTTGCCGAGGTTTATGGTGATCTCGGCCTTGTTCCCAACGACCGCCGTGTTGTTCAGCGAGAACGCCAACACGCCGTTCGGGATGGACGGGGTTCCCGCAAGGATGCCTCCGTCGTCGATATCGGATATAGTCCAAGCGAGCGGGCTGCCCATGGCCTTTTCTGCCACGTACTCCGCCACATCCACGGTCTGCGGGCTGGTGTCGCCTACCTGTACATACTTAGGTATGTTCGCGAGCGTGAACGGCTTCGGCGTTATATACGCATCCAGCTCAAGCGTGTTCGGGACTGGCAGACGGTAGTTATGCTGGTCTACGCCGGAGAGGACGAGGTTCGCCACAAGCTTGTAGTCGCCTACGTCTTCGCTCGGATAGTCGCCGTAAACCGGGACTACAGACACCCTCTCTTCGCCCACAATGCCGCCTACAAACAGCCTGCCGGTGCTTTCAGGCACGTGGCGCGTGCCGTCGTAAGGCCTAGTGATGGTATAGAGCCCCTGTTCCACCACAAGCGTCACGGGAAGGATGTCCGTCGTGATATCACGCTTGGTGTCTGGCAGCCTGTAGTTGTGAGCATCCTTGCCCACGGGGGTCATAGTGTATGTCACGGACTTGCTGTTGCCGATGTTCTTGGCATCGCCCGCGCCCGGCACGCTGTCGGTGAAGACCGCGCTTGCCACTATCTCAAATTCGTCGTCTGCCATCGGATCGTCGTCATCCACTATGAACTCAACCTTGAGGTCTAGGCTCGCATTGCCGTTGTAGAACCTTTCTTCCGGCAAGATGAAGTTCAGATCTTCATCAGCGAGCTGACGGACGAGTATCTCGGCGCTCAGCGAGGCTATATCAAAGACGCTGATGTCGAGCAGGCTGTATGCGTAGTGGTGTTCGCCACCCATCGACCAACCGTTTATGGTTATGTCTTGCATACCGATATCCTTGCTGTCAAACACGGCATCGACCACGATGTACGCATCCGGATAGTTTTCATCCTTGCTGCTTTCGGGCAGCTCTATGATGACCGGCGCTATCTTGGTGCCGTCGTACTGCCTATCCGTCACCTTGACTATGAGCTGGCCATTGTCATCTACCGGCAAATCGCCTTCGTCGAGCTTGTGGGACGCATTGAGCGTGAAGGTCCGGGTGGCCGTATTGCCGCTATCGTTTTCGTCCGTGACGGTGATATCGAACGTCCATGTGCCAGGCTCGTCAGGCATGCCGGTGAGCTTGCCGTCGGAGTCTATGGTGAGCCATTCTGGGCTTTCCGGCGGAGCCGCCAAGGCCCAGTCGATAGGCCTGACGCCATCCACGTCGATGACAAAGCTGTATTCCTCGCCTATGATGGCCGCAGGCAGCTCGGTGTCAGTATTGAAGACCAAGTCGGCTTCCGCGCTTACCCTCAGCGACCCTTCAAGGTGGCCTAGCGTGTAGTTTGAAGCGGGGATGTCTGTGCGCAGCGTAGCCTTTGTCGCAAAGTCTATCGGGAAGTTGCCGGCTGTCACAAGCTTGCCGTCGTCGATGTCCATGCCGTCGTCGAACTTCATGGTCGGCTCGTTTGCAAGCACGTCCATAACGCCGCCCAGGATATCCTTGGGTATGAAGCCCTCGTGGGTATAGCTCAGGTCGGTATCCACAGGAGCCGCCTCGCCAACGAGCGCGTACATATTGTCGGCCGTGATTGTGGCATGCTTGGGCTTGATGTTGAACGCCTTGGTGAGTTCGCCGAAGCTACCGTTGTCGCCACTGGCGTCCCTCGTATCGACCAGCACCCTGAGCCTGTAGCTGCCAACGTTGGTCGGCGGCTCATTGCCCGGAAGCGCTATGTTGCCGGTGGCCGGCAGCCATATGACTTCACGGCCTGGTACATTCGGGGTGACGGTAGCGCTGACAGGCTCGCCATTGTAGATGTTGTCAATGTCAAGGCCGTCGATGTCGAATTCTATGATTTCCACGTTCGGGCCCACGACCTCGACTCTCACCACCGCAGTGACAGGCTGATAGTTCCTGAAGCCTGTGACGGCTATGGAAACATTCTGCGTAGCTCCGGTAAACGCTGTCGCGGCGCTTGCAAGGTTGAATGTGAACTCGCCCGTATCAGCATCGACAGCCGCATTCAGCAAGATGGTTCCGGCAGTGCTGCTGGCAAGCGAGAACTTGAGTTCGTCGCCGGCAAGCCTGCCTTCTTCCACATACTCTGCGAAGTCTACGCTGTGCCTTGTGACTGTGTCGCCTTCGTTTACAGGCTTCACTGCCGCCGGATTGCTCAGCGGGAACACGGCTGGCGTAATCTTGGCGTTGAACATCATCGAGCTGTCCTTGAGCCTGTAGTTGGCCTGGCCTTCGCCACCAAGCAAGAGCCTTGTGAATATGGTGTAGTTGCCTGCGTTCGTGCCGCCGTACTCAGCGTTCGGCACAGGGGTGACGGTTACGATGCTTTCTTCGCCTTCGGCTATGCCGCGGACATCGATCTCGCCTGTGATCGTGGTGACGTCCCTCGTCGTGTCGTAGGGCTTGGAGATGGTGTAATCGCCCTGGAGCACTTCGAGGGTCGCATAATCTATGTCGCCGTAGATCTCGGGCTTGGTGAGCGGCAGCTCGTAGTTGGGAGCGTCTGTGCCAGCCTTCGTCCAATCGTATGTGACGAACTTGTCCTTTTCGACGGTTTCATCCGCGAAGGTCGCCGTGACTTCTATTGTAAATACATCGTCGGCTATCGGCTCCTTGAGCGTTATCTCAAGCTCCGCTACGTTGGTCCCGTTGTAGCCCCTGCTCGGATCGCTGAAGTCAAGATGGTCATTTGTGAGCTGGAACACACGGATGTCCGCCACAAGCTGGTCTTCATCGAATTCCACGCTGTCCAGTGACGGCAGTTTGTAATCGTCTGGGTCGGCAGTCGCGTTTTCGCCCGCGACGAGATGCCAGCTTTCGATGGTAACGGCCTTGCCCGTGCCGACGTTCTTGTCGGCAAACTTGGCGACGACCACGACTTCGAACCCAAGCGCCGTGATATTGCTGCTGTCCGGAAGCAGTACGTCAACATCGGCGACTGCAGTGCCGTTGTAATCCCTGCTGTGCACAAAGACCTTGATCTCGCCATCCACATCGTCTGTCAGGTCGCCTTCATCAAACTCGTGCGCCGAGCTTATGGTGAACACCTTGCTGTTCTGGCCGAAATCATTGTCCGCTGTGATGCGCACCGTCCACGTGCCGACTGTGACCGGCATGCCGGTCAGCTCGCCAGTGCCAGTGTTGAGAGTAAGCCATGCCCTCAGGTCTGCCGGGGCGTTCCAGCTCCAGGCAACGGGCTTCGCGCCGTCGGCTTCAAGCGTTTCGCCGTATACCCTGCCTATCGCCGCGACTTCAAGCGACTCGGTCGTGATGACCGGCGCCTTCTTTGCGTCTACGACCAGCTCGCCTTCGCCCGGCACGAGGAGGTAGTTCACTCCAGTGGTGCCTTCGCCGGAAAGCACGGCCGGCTGGGCAAATCCTATGGCGAATTTGCCAGGCATGGTAAGCTTGCCTTCCGTATCCACCTCGGCGGATGAGTCATAGCCTGGAACGGCTTCGACAGCAAGCGGGCGGTTCGCTATATCGTCGCCGATAAAGCCGGTGTAAGTGACCGCCGCCGCAGTCAGCTCAGGCCTCAGGTCGCCGACCAGCGCATATTGATCGTCTGGCGTGACTTTTACGTGAAGCTGCCTGATGGTGGCTATCCTTTCGGCCTTGCCCTTCCATGTAGCCCCCGAATCGCCTACGATCTCCGCCGTCACCTTGTAGGTGCCTGCGTCTGCCGGGCCTTCGGCACCGGTAAAGATGACCGTGCCTGTCGGGTCGTCTGCGTATACCCAGGTGTACAGCACATCATCCTCAGGCACGTTCGAACCTATGGTCACGCCTGCGGTGGTGGAAACGAAGCGCGCTCTGAGAGCCTGCCCGTTGTAATCCTTGTTCAGCGGCTCAATGTAGGTGTCAACCGCAATAAGGTCTGTGACCTCCACTATAACATTCATCAGCCCGTCGGCGTAGTTCGAGAAGCCGCCCACAGCCACAACTATGGTTGCCGTGTCGCCCACTTCTATGCCAGAGGCCATGTCGAACCTGAGGTTGCCGCCAGTGATGACGTCGCCCTCATTTATGCCTGCAAGCACTCCGTCGCGATCGAGAAGCATATGCACTGAGTAGGTCAGCGAGTCGCTTGCCAAAGCTACGTCACCCAGATGGTCTCTAAGATCCACAGTCTGCTGACCGCCAAGGCTTACGTTCACATATTTGGTCACATCGCCTATTTCGGCCGGCGCCTTGGTGATGGTTGCGTTGATCGTCATCTCGCTTGGGCTCAGCGTGTAGTTCGCAGCGCCTTCGCCTGTTGCACGGAGCCTTACCCTGATCGGGTGAGTGCCTACGGCAGCGCTCGGATATTCTTCGAGCGGCTCGCCGGTGACCACTACGATGTTTTCATCTGCCGGCGCTATGCCAGAGGGAAGGAAGGCACCTCTTATAGCGCCGTCGATCACGGTGGTCTTGGTGTCGTAAGGCTTGGTGATGGCGAACGAGCCACGATATACCGTAAGCTCAGCGTGCTTGACATCGCCTGTGACAGCGGGCTTGTTCGCGTCGAGCAGCAAGTAGTTGCCTGCATCGGAGCCCGTGCCTGTCCATGTGTAGTTGATGGCCTTGCCGTCGCCTACGTTCCTGTTGGCAAACGCCACGTCGCCAAGCTCAATCTCAAACGCATCGCCCGCTATCGGATCGTTGAGCGTTATCTCAATCTCCGTTTCCGTGGTGCCGTCGTAAGACCTCGGCGCAGGACCGGTGATGGTCACGTCGCTCGCCTTTATCTCCTTCTGGTTGATAGCGGCGGTGAGAACTTCCACCGGAGTGTCAGCAAGCGCGGGCATGTTGTACTCGTATGCGCCATCGCCTTCGAGAGTCCAGTTTTTGATGGTGACAGGCCACGTACCGACATTCTCGTTGAAGAACTCTGCAACGACCTTTATAGTCCAGCCCTTCGCCATCGCTTCATCGTAGATGGAGCTGGTTTCAGGTATGGTGATGGTGACATTCGCCGTCTTGTTGCCATCGTAGAACTTGTCAGTCACGGAAGCCTTGACCTCGAACTCGCCCGGCTCAATGATATCGTCTGGGTCAAGCTGCTTGGAAATATTGAACTTCAGCTCCTTCTCGTCATCGCCTATGTCGCTCGTTGCGGTGACGGTGAAGGTCCAGGAGGAAGTTTCATCCGGAGCGGCCATGCCAGGCTTGTTCGTAATCTTGCCTGAATCGGCGTCTAGTTGCAGCCAGTCAGTCATGCCGGAAGGCGCATCCCAAGTCCATGTGATAGGCCTTGTGCCAGTGGCTGTAAGCTCGCCCTCGTAGTTTTGCTGGCCTGGCTCTGCCGAAAGCGGGCCTTCGGTGGTGATGGTCGGCGCAATATCGAGCCTGTCAACCGTCAGGGCGCCTCTCCTAGGCACAAGCCTGTAGTTGGTGCCAGGCGTGGTATCGCTCAGCACAGGCTCAGGATTGAAGCCTATGATGTACTCGTCCGCTACGGTAAGCGTGCTGCCTATCGGCATTACGGCCGGGTCGTGCGCGGCTTCGGGCAGCGGGGCGGCGAACACTGTTTCAGGCCTGTCGTCCGCTGCATGCGGCGCGAAAGCTCCGTATACGACCGCAAGCGGCGCTTCAAGCACATCGCCCACGCGTGCGTACTGGTTCTGCGTCCTGACGGTAAGCTCGCGATGCCTGATGTTGACTGTCAAGGTGTACTCGCCTACATGGAGATCCTTTGTGACTGTCACCGTGACTTTGTGCGCGCCCACATCCACAGGCGCAATGCCATCTTGCCATGCAAGGACATAATCCGCGCTTGTAAGGCCTGCGGGCTGGCCGTCTATGGTGAACTCTATGGTGCTCGGGTCTATCTCCACCTCGGCTCCGTCATAAGTCTTGTCAAGGCCGTCAGCCGGTACAAACACGTCTACTGGCGTAATGCTGTCATCCACTACGCTTACCCTTACAACCACCGTGACAGGAGCGTAGTTCATGAACCCGCTTACTGTGGTGGTGATGACGCCTTCGTTGTACGGCGCGATGAGGCTTGCGCTGTCGCTGAGCTTGTACTCGAGCATGCCGGTCGCGCTGTTTACGCTTACATCCGTGAGCACGCCCGTTGTGTTTGTAATTGCATAGCTCAGGGTGTCGCTGGCCAGCTTCTTGTGGGACACGAGCGCGGAGAGGTCAAGGGTCTTGGGTTCTTTGTCGCTTTCCCTTACGTTCTTCCTCTGCTCGTTCACTTCGAAGGTGTCAAGCGTGATGGCTGCATCGAAGTACATCACCGGGTTTGCAAGCTCGTAGTTCGCCATGGCTGTGCCGGTGAGGAAGATGTCTATCCTGACCCTGTGCGAAGAACTGACGTTCGCGTTATTGTAGAGCCCCGCTTCAAGGCGGACGCTTACGTCTTCACTGCCCACTATGCCGTCTACCACGAGCCCGGCGAGCGTCGGCGGCAGGAATGCCGTCCTTGAGGTGTCAAAGACCTTGGATATCTCGTAAGTGCCCTGCTCCACAGTGATGACGGCATGGGTGATCTCACCCTCGACATCGGGCTTCGATGGCATCAGATAGTTGTCCGCATCCGTGCCGCCCATAAATGTCCAGTCGTAGTTGATCGCCTTGTTCTCGCCGACGTCTGGGGTGTCGAACGCGGCCCCAGCATCTATGGCGATTGCGAAGTTGTCGTTGAGCGGCTTCTTGAGCTCTATCGTGAACTCAGCATCGGTAGTGCCGTCGTACGGCCTGATTACTTCGCTGATATCGAGGTCTGCCTCGCCAATCTCAAGAACTTCGATCTCGGCGTCGAGCAGCGCCTCCACAAAGCCCACAAAGTCATCGCTGTCAAGCTTCGGCAACTGATGTTCGTAAGCGCCAGGCCCTTCAAGCTCCCAAGACACTATGGTCGCCGTGCGGGGGCCCACATCCTTGCTGTCAAACTCTGCGACGACCTTGATCTCGATCTCCGTTCCGTAGAGCACGCTGTCTTCCGGCACTTCTATCGTGACTTCGGCTGCCTCAGTCGCGTCGTAGGTCTTGTCTTTGGCCACGGCTACGATCTTGCCTGTCGCCGGGTCTGTCGGAAGGTCTACGTTTTCGTCGAGCGGCCTTCCTGCTGTGATGGTGAACTCCTTGACGCTGGTGCCTACGCCGTTGTCCGCCATGATGAGGACATCCCAGGAGCCTACGTCTGTCGGCGTGCCTGAAAGCCCGCCTGTGGCTGTGTTCAGCGTGAGCCAAGCCTCTAGGCCTGCCGGCGCGGTCCAGCTCCATACGACGGGCTTGGAACCTGCGGCGGTGAGCACTTCGCCTTCGTTGCTGTACTCCTCGTCCACCGTAGCGGCGGCAAGCGACTCTGTAAGTATGAACGGCGTCAGCGGGTCTTCGACTTCAAGCTTGCCGTCCCTCGGCTCCAGCTCGTAGTTCCTGGCGCCCAAATCGTTGAGTGTCGCCCTCGGCGAAAGGATTATCGCATAATCGCCAGCGTCGGTGAGTATGTCGTTGATGTCAACCGGCACTCCGTCGTATACAGGCACTGCATGCACGTCGAGCGCGTAGTGCTGCGAAGTGGGATAGGTGGCGCCCAGCTCAAGGAAGCCGGTGTAAGTGACTGTGGCTTCGGGCAGCTTCTGGCCGACCAGAGCGTGCTTGTGCTCAGCTTCTACGAATACCTGCTTCTTGTCGATGGTGAAGAGCCTTGTAGCCGTACCGATGAACTTGGTCGATGAAGGCAGGCCTATTTCAGCAAGGGCACGATAGCGTCCCGCGTCCTTAGGCACGGTGGTGCCGTTGCGATAGGTCACATAATCGCCGGCGCCGCCGTTCGCTTCGTCGCTCCATATCTGCCATGTGTAGCGGACAGAGGCAGGAATGCCGTCGATGTCGAACTGGGTTATCTCGCCTGCCGGCACGTGAGTGCCTACCGGCGGGGTATGGGTTATGACTATGCTCGGCTCAACCGGCTGCCCGTCATAAATCTTGTTGAGTATCGGAATGTTGAAGTCTACCGGCTCCCTATCCGCGCTGACTATCTCCACGACCAGGTCGAAGATGACCGCCTCGTAATTGGCGAAGCCGTCAACCTTTATGGTGATTGTGGCCTTGGTGCCCATCGGGGCGGTCGGCACGTTGATGTAGAACCCGTACACACCGTTCACAAGGCTTCTGTTCCTGAGCATATTGGCCGGGTCTGAGGTGTTCTCTACGGTCCATGTCAGGACGTCGCCCGGAAGCTGCAGGCCTTCCACCACGTTGACGAGCGACTTGCTCTGCGGCGAGGAGTCGCCGACCTTCACGCGCTTGGGTTCAGGATCCACGGGGAAGGTATCCTTGTCTATGTAAGCCTTGAACAGCGGCTCCTTGTCGGCGAGGTCGTAGTTTCTGGCGGCATCGCCTGAAAGGGCAAGCGTGGTCTTGAGCCAGTATTCGCCGACTTCAGCGCTCGGATAGTCTTCCGGCATGGCCGTGACAACCACATCGTTTATGTCGATGGGAAGCCTGCCTTCCACCATAAGCTCTCCTGGCGGCGTCGGAAGCTTCACCGTGTTCGTGCCGTCGAAGATCTTGCGTATCTCAAAGTCGCTCTGATCCACGGTCAGCGGTATCTGCCTTATAGCAGCCGTGACAATGGGCTTGTTCTCATCGAGCAGCAAGTAGTTGGGCGCATCGCTGCCTGTCGGGGCCCAGTTGTAGATGACTGGCATCGCTCCGCCGGCATGCCTTTCCGCAAGCCTGATGCCTGAAAGCTCTATACCGAACTCGTCGCCCGCTATCGGGTCTTTGAGCTCTATCGAGAGCGTAGTTTCCGTGGTGCCTGTATAATCCCTGGGTTCCGGACGGGTCACTATAAGATCGCCCTCCGTGATTACCTTCTCGGAGATGGTGGCTCTCATGGCGGCAATGGTCACGCCGCTCAGTTCCGGCAGGGTGTAGGCGTACGAATGCGTGCCGCCAAGACTCCAGCTTCTGATGGTGACATCCCACGTGCCGACATCCTTGAAGTCAAACTCAGCGACTGCATCGATCCACACGGTTGTGAGGCCGGCGAGCAGACTGTTGGGATTCAGCTCCACTTTCACTTCGGCTGTCTTGTTGCCGTTGTAGGTCTTGTCAAATGCTTCGGCCGACACTACGCCCGGCTCGTCCGTAACGAAGTCGTCGTCTTCGAGCTGCATGGAAACATTGACGACTATGATCTTTTTGTCCGCACCATGGCTGTTTGTAGCCGTGACTGTCATGGGACGCGTGCTGACCGTGGTCGGCGCGATGCCCGAAAGGGTGTCCACACCGTCAAAGACGAACCAGCTCGGATTGTTTTCGACAGTCCATACAATGTCGTCCGCACCCGTCGCGTCGAGGGTCACCGTAAGGTCTTCGCCCATTCTCACGACAAGCGGCGACTCCGTCCTGATGATTGGCGCCAGGTTTTCTTCGACCTTAAGCTCACCGCGACTCGGCACAAGGCCGTAGTTCGTGCCTGGCAGGGTCGGAAGCAGTTCGGCTTCAACCTCGAAGTCTATAAGGAATGCGCCAACGCCGATGAGGATGTCGTCATCGTCAACCGGAACGCCCGGATCGTGCATCGGCTTCGCCCATGTGAGGAGCGGATGGTTGGTTATGTCTGCACCTATGAAGCCGTCGTAGCTGACTGTCGCCTCAGGCAGTTTCTGGCCGACAACTGCAGGATCGCTGCTTGTGGCCACTATGACCGGCTTCTTGCGGATGACGACGGTCCGGGTCATCTCGCCTATATAGCCCTCAGTGGGAGCGACCGGAGGATCTATGTACGCCGTAACCTTGTAAGTGCCCGCGTTCCTGGGCGCAGTATTTGGTGTAAGCGGATCGCCGTACTCGTCTTTCCACGTGTAGCTAATGTTGCCGGCAGGCACCGTCGGGGTGGAAGTGGCTGTTGCGACAAGAGCCGCGCCATTGTAATCCCTGTCGAGGTCCGGAATAAGGAGCTCGACCGGAGTGAGGCGGTTTTCGACTATCGTCACGACCACGTTCACTGTGACAGGCCCGAAGTTTGCGAAGCCGGTAGGCTCGCCCTTTTCATCGATGCCGGCTATCATCACCGGAAGCGTGGCCGTCGAGCCTACGCCGCCGCTGGCGTTGAACATAAGTTTGCCGTCCGCCGCGCTTATGGCTGAGATGATCGCGCCGCTTGATACCGGCGAACCCCAGTCGATGTCCAGAGCCCGCTGCGGCACGTTCTTGCCTGCCACGAGCGCGCCAAGGTCTATGACCTGCTGAACAGCCGCTGCATCCTGACGCACGAACTTAGGATAGTCATCGAGCGAGAAGCTGTCAGGCTCGATAACGGCGGTCAGGTGCAGACCGTCGGCGATGATCGCGTCTGGCAACTTGTAATTGTCGCGGCCGGCGCCGGTAATGTAGATGTTGCTCTTGATTGTGTAAGCGCCAACGTTCGCGCTCGGATAAAGCTCAGCCGCTTCAGCGCTGACGGTCACATCGTCCTTGTCGGCTTCGATGATTTCGAAGGCAGAAATCTCTCCTTCGAAGCCCTTTACGAACCTGTCGGTGTCGAAAGGCTTGATGAAGCGGAAGCTGTCACCGCCCACTATAAGGTTGATGGGATCGATATCGCCGAACACGCTGGGCCTGCCGCCAGGCAGGCTGTAGTTGCCTGCGTCGTCGCCGGAGAGTTCCCAATCGAAGCTGATGGGCTTGTCAGTGCCCGCGTCTGCGGTTTCAAAGTTCTCATTGCTCGTCAATATCTCGAACTCGTCATCCACCATCGGCGAGACTGTGGATATGATGTCCACGGTGACCGTGGTGCCGGTAAGCCCGTTGTACGTCCTGGAGTCAGCCGGACCCTGTGCCGCAAAGTCCACATTCGTCCTAAGCACCCTAGGCGTTATCGCGGCGGAAAGATCCTCGATGGGCGCGGTTTCGATATCCGGCAGCTTGTACAGATGCGAGTTGGCGCTTTCTGCGAAGCTCCAGCTCTTGACCGTGACCGGCCTTTCGATGATGTCGCCAAACGCATCGCGCAGCACGTCCTTGCCGTCAAACTCGGCTATTGCGTTGATGGTGAGGCCCAAGCCGTAAAGCTTGCTGGTGTCAGGTATGGCTATGGTCACGTTTGCGGTCGTATTGCCGTCATAAGGCTTGCCAACGACTGTCGCACGAATCTCGTCGTCATCGTCGTCAATCAAGTCTTCGTAGTCAAGCGGCTCGGACACGTTGAGCGTGAACACCTTGACGACGGGTTCGCCGACCGGGGTGTTGGGATTGCTCGCCTCGACCCTGAAGGTCTGCGTGGTGGCAGGACCTATCGGAGCTGTGCCAGAGAGCGTGTTCTCGCTGGCGTTCCAAGTGAGCCAAGACGGCAGGCCTGTCACATTCCAGGTGATGGGCGCCATGCCCGTGGCTGCAAGGACTATGGTGCGAGTCTCGTCCGGCTCGAACACTATGGGCGACTCGGTGGTGATGACCGGTACGGTGAGATCGAAGATATCAAGCTCGCCGGGGTTGTGCACCAGTCTGTAATTCGTACGCGGCAGGCCGGCGGAAAGCACGCCCTCAGGATCGAACTTGATGAGGAACGGCCCAGCCTCAGCTATACGGTCATCCGCGTCGAGCAGTATGCCCGGATCTGGCACCGCCACAGGCTCAGTCTCAAATGGCGGGTTGTCTATGTCGCCGAGCACGAAGCCGTCGATGGTCACTTCCGGTTCGGGCATCTTTTCGCCAACAAAGGCTTCCATAGGCTCGGCCGTGATATGGACTGTCTTCTGAGTGATGTTGAAGCCCAAGAAGGCATCGCCCACGGCATTGGCATCGGATGCCACAACCTTGACGTAGTAGGAGCCGGCATCTTTCGGAACACCCGCAAGCTCGGCATCTGTGTCCGCATTGTGCCAAGTGAGGTTGTAGGTGGCAGGATCGGCTATTTCCAAATTGTCGTTGACCCATACCTGCACGGTGGGCTGATCGACCGCAAGGCCGTCATAAGTCTTGCCAAGCGCACCGCTAAGCTCGAAGTCGTAGATATCGGTGTCGGACGGCACTATGGTGACTGTGATGGCCGCCGTTGCAGGCTCGTAGTTGGTGAAGCCTGAGATTTTAACGATGACGGTTACGGAGTCGTCCACGCTGCCGGCGGTGCCGTCTGCGGTAAAGACAATCGGGTTGCTACGGGGGCCTTCGGAGAGGTTCACGATGGCGCCGTTTCCTATGATGCCGCCCGTAGGAATGTTGTAGCTGAGCGTCTCGGTGCCCGCCAGCTTCTCGCTCACGAGAGCCTCGAGGTCAACGCTGATCGACCTCGCAGCGATGTCTTCGTTCACATACTTCTGCACCAGAGGATCGGGCCTGAAGTCAAGCGGCGTAATCCTGGCCGGGAATACAAGGCCGTTCTCGATGATGTCCGCAGGCAGCGTGTAGTTGTCGCGGCCGATGCCGGAGAGGAAGATGTTGGCCGCGATGAAGTAATTCTCGCTGACATCCGCATTGTCTCTGACATCCGCTTCTTCGTATTCTTCCGTGGCCACTACGTCTATCGTCACGTTGTCATTATCAATGGACATTATGCGATTTACATAGGGAGCCCCATCATAGCCTTCCACAGTCAGCTCGCCATCGTACGGCTTGGTGAACTCGAAGGAGCCTGTGCCTATCGCGAGCAGGCGCTGCTGTATCGTGCCCGTGATTTCGGGCTTGATGGAGTCGGACAAGTTGTAGTTGTTCGATTGCTCGCCGATAAGCCTCCAGTCGTAGTCGATGGGCTTGTTCGTACCGGCGTTTCTGCCATCGTCCGCGCCAAGCGCGCTGTCGGCAAAGACAGCCCTGGTGATTTCGATTTCCACGTCATCATCAGCAAACGGCGCTTGGGCGTTTACGATAATGAAGGCGAAGTCTGCGCCGACAAGGTCTGTGCCATCGTACGGACGCGGAGCAGGCCAAACCCTGTCGAAATCGCTCGCCAGCACATCAAGCTGCGTAATCCTGGCGTTGAGAGCGGCGATAGGAGCGGTGTCATGATCGGGCAGCTTGTACTTGTAAGCGTTGTCGCCCTTGAGCTCCCAGCTAATGATGGTGACCTGATACAGACCCACATCGGAGCCGCCAAACTCAGCAACTATTTCGATCTCAAGGCCTTGGCCGTCGAGCAGGCTGTCCTCGGGTATCTCGAGCGTGACCTCGGCCACCTTGGTGCCGTCGTAGGTCTTAGGCCATGCCGTCGGGTTGATAAGCGTCGCGCCTGGCTCTATCAGCTCGCCTGGATCTACAGGCTCGGACACGTTGAGCGTGAAGGTCTTGGTGTGTGCCGGCGGATAGTCGTTGGTGGCTGTGACGGTGAATGTATCGGTGCTCGCCTCATCGTCAGGCGCCGTACCCGAAAGGGTGGCGGTGTCAGCATCCCAAGTGAGCCAGTTCGGATAGTCTGCCGCAGTCCACGTGATGGTCTTGGCGCCCGTCGCCGTGAAGGTGATTTCGCGCGTTTCGCCCGGCTCGAACACTATGGGCGATTCGGTCGTGATGAACGGAGGCGCATCGTCCCTTATGGTAAGGGTGCCAGGCTCGTGCACAAGCTTGTAGTTTGCGCGCGGCAGGCCGGCGTCAAGCTCGCCCTCGGGATCGAAGGTGATAAGGAAGCTGCCGCCTTCGAGTATGACATCGTCATCGAGCTGGATGCCATCGTCGTATACAGGCTGCGGCTCTGTGAGGAACGGCGGGTTGGTCTTGTCGCCGAACACGAAGCCATTGTCGTCACCCTCGAGCAGCGTGTATGTAAGCGGCTCAGGCAACGTGCCGCCTACGTCGGCGGTCTGAGGATCGGCTACGACGAAGACCTGGCGCTGCGTGATGTTGAAGCCCATGAACTCGTCGCCTACGGCATTGTCGTCGGAAGCTTCCACCTTGACGTTGTACGCACCAACATCCCTCGGTATGGTCATGAGCTGGTTGCCGGTGTCGGCGTTCCACCAAGTGAGGGTGTAGGCCAGACCGACATCAGGATCGGATGTCACGGTGGGCAGGCCGACCGCAAGGCCGTCATAGGTCTTGCTAAGGCTGCCGCTAAGCGTGAAGTCGATAATCTCGGTGTCTTCGTCCACTATGGTGACCGTGACGGTCGCCGTGGCCGCGTTGTAGTTCGTGAAGCCGTCGATGGTCACGGTGATGGTGACGAACTCGTCGACGCTGCCGGCGGTGCCGTCCGCATCGAAGGTGAGCGGGCTTGCGACCGGGCCTTCGGTGAGGCTCACTATAGCGGCGTTCCCTGTGATGCCGCCCGCCGGGATGGTGTAGGTCAGAGGCTCGCTGTCCGCAAGCTTCTCGCTCACGAGCGCGTGAAGGTCGACGCTGATCGACCTGGCGGCCTCGTTCTCCTTGACGTACTTCTGCGCCAACGGATCCGGCGTGAAGTCTATCTTCGTGATGTAGGCCGGCACTTCAAGGCCGTCGGCCATGATGTCCGCGCTCAGCGCGTAGTTGCCGCTGGCCGTGCCGCCCATGGCGATGGACACCGGTATGGTGTACGGTGTCGAACGTGCGTTCTCGCTCGGGTACGCCTCGGTGGCTGTGGCGGTGACGGTCACATCGTCCTCCTGGCCGTCCACCGTCATCACGCCGCCTACATAGAGGTTGCCGTCGGTGCCGAGCACCGTCGTCGTGGTGTCGTAAGGCTTGGTGAAGACGAAGGAGCCATTGGTCACGACAAGCTCTTTCTTTTCTATGGTGCCGCGTACGACCGGCTTGGACGGAAGATCGTAGTTGTCCGCGTCGGCGCCGGTGAGCCCCCAGTCGAAGCTGACGAGCTTGTTGACGCCTGCGTCGGCGTTGGCGAACACGGCGTTGTCGATCTCGAGCTCGACCACGTCGCCTGCGAACGGCACGTCGAAGAAGTCCACCTCGAAGTCGTCGCTGACAAGGTTCGTGCCGTCGTATTCGCGCGTTTCGGGACGCGTGAGCGCGAAGTCGACGTTGTAGGTGAGCTCGTACGCCCAGATGTCCGCCGTAAGCGCCGTGGGCACTATGGTGACCTCGTCGAGGCCCGGCAGCAGGTACAGGTAGTCGTCCGGTCCGTCAAGGTACCATTCGTCGATGGTGACGGTCTTGCCGTCTTCCACGTTCTTGTCGGAGAAGCTGGCGACGCCGAGCACCTCCGCGTCTATCGTCGCGAATATGCTGTCGGACGGTATCTCGAAGGTCACTGTCGCTACGTCGGTGCCGTCGTAGAACCTGGAGACGGCCGTCGCCACGATGTCCTCGGTGAATATGGAGTCTGTCGGGTCGACAGGCGCGGACACGTTGAACCTGATCTCCTTGGTGACAGGAGCGCCGGCCGGAGTGTTCGGGTTGCTCGCCTTGACGGTTATCGTGTGGCTGAAGGAGCCCTGGTCGTCAGGCGCTGTGCCCGAAAGCGTGTCGAAGCCGTCGAAGGCTATCCACGTCGGCAGGTCTTCCACTTCCCAGGTGATGGGGGCAAGGCCGTCGGCATGAAGCACCTCGGTGAAGCTCTCGCCTATCTCGAGCGTGATGGGCGACTGCGTGTTGATGACCGGCACCGAATTGTCGGCGATGGTCAGAGTGCCGGTCTCGGGCACGAGCAGGTAGTTCCTGCGCGGCAGGCCGGCGGAAAGCTC